>Ga0075425_100010084_pt1 | contig 10066 bp, 8 predicted proteins | sample SoiMethybrSBSTD4_FD_75300 | JGI IMG/M metagenome (GOLD analysis project Ga0075425, IMG submission 75300) | Bulk soil microbial communities from a Populus tree surrounding site in Tennessee, USA - Soil MetaG P. TD hybrid SBSTD4 | ecosystem: Environmental > Terrestrial > Soil > Tree plantation...
AATAATGATGTCGCCCAGCGTTGATCTATTTTCGGGAGATCGATGCATAAACTCTTCGGCGTTTTCGGGGAGCTATAGTGGTCGGCGGTTGCGTCGCCAGACAAGACACTCAACGCTAACGGTTATCCGACCACTTGCCCGAAAAGGACCGGCCACAATCGAAATCTGATGCCTTGGACCGTCGTGCGCTTCAGAGCGAGCACAAACCACTCGTAGTTTGTGTTTTATCTGACGGGCACCAGCGCCGGAGCGCCTTTGTCCTTCACCAGGAGCACGACGAATTTCGCCGGTTTGGTTTGGCTCGCATTTCGCCCAACGACGTGAACATCATCGGGGCCTTCATAGAAGGTCTGCCCAGGTGTCAAAGTCGTTTCCCTTCCGCCCCGCACCTGCATCACGATCGAGCCTTCCAGCACATAAACAAACGCATGTGCGTTGTGGCGATGGATGGGATCCGAACCGCCCGGCGGGTACTCTACGGTGAGCATGAGACCCTCTTTGCCGGGGATATCCATGAGGTCTTTCGACAAGACCGTCGTCACCTTAGCCTCATTGCCCACCAACGCCCCCGTTGCGAGCGCGCCAGTTGCAAGCCCGGCCGTTGCGAGACATGCCAACAGCAAAACTAGTTTTGTCGACGTCATAAATTAACTTACCTTTCGACTCGGAGTTTGCGCTGCGGATTGAGTGAGCCAGGTTTCGAAACGAGTCTCGCCGAGCCGGGCGGTTTTTTCCGGCACGAGTGTTCTAAGGCTCAGCTTCGCCCCTGAGTACCGCGCTTCTGGGTCAGCGATGACCTCGCGAGGATCTTTGAGTGCGGCCAATCGCTTCCGGACCAGTTCGTCCACGTGAAACTGTTCCGGGCCTCCTATTTCGACAGTTCCGTTTACCGGCGGACCTACTGCGATCCTGCCTACCTCACTCGCGACATCGTCGGCAGCCATCGGTTGGAAAAGCACCGGTGGCAAATGCACCTTGCCGCTGTCGACGGAAATGTCGGCGAGTTGCTTGAGGAATTCGAAGAACTGCGTGGCGTGCACGATCGAGTAGGGGATAGTTGAGTTTTTGATCAGCTCCTCTTGAGCGATTTTGGCGCGGAAGTAACCGCTTTCGGACAGCCGCTCGGTTCCCACAACCGATAACGCGACGTGATGTCCTACCCCTGCGGCCGCCTCGTAGGTGAGGAGGTTGCGCGTCGATGTCTCGAAGAAGTTCAGCACTGCTGCGTCCTCCCAGGACGGGGAATTCGATACGTCGACGACCGCTGAGGCACCTTTCAGGGCTTCGGCCAGACCCTCGGCCGTGACAGTGTTGACACCCGAATTGGGTGATGCCGCTATCGCCTCATGTCCTTGCTCACGAAGCTTGATGACAAGCTTTGATCCAATGAGCCCACTGCCGCCGATCACTACGATCTTCATAAACTGTCTCCTTTGCCTATGACCAACGTACCAGAAAACCGCTAGCCGATCGAATCATCAGATTGCGTCACAAAGCAGCAGTCTGAAACCCGCTCGCACGTCCTCTGACAAGAGTTCTGGCCGTTCCCACGCCGCGAAGCGCCCGCCTTTGTCGTGTCGAGCGCGCCATCCATGATGATGACCGGAGGAAAAAAACGATGCTATCCGGAGATGTTCTGATTTCCAGCCACAAAGTCCGGGCCTCGGTTTCGTAAACCTTCGAGCGAGGACTCTTTTTCTCTGGCTGGTGGGCGACCCCCGACGAAAGCTCGTGGTAGATGACGCTTATAACGACGTAACGACTGCACGGCCCACACATGTAGATCAGTCGTGGCTTGCCTTCCGAGAGTTGGTACTCGTCCTCCAGTCCAGAAGTATCCATCGTAGGTAGGACTCGGCCGTACCGCTACCAGTATATGCCGATGAAAATGTCGCTCGGGGTCAAGTAGGCTCGGTAAAGCTCACGGGAGGGATAATGACGTGCGCCGGCTTCAAAGAACACGGGCGTCAGACGCAACCCGGTGATCGCTTCACGCGCCGCGCGCCGTTCGGGCGCGGCCTCCAGCACGCACAAGAATGTCGCCGGTGACTATCGACTGATGCGGGACGCCATCGCTCTTTCTCTCCACCAATCTGACACGGGTTCGTCAGTGCCTTGGTACCTTGTGGCCACCGTTATCGAGTATTCCCGTTGATTGTCCCACTTCGATTAAATGTCCGTCCGGGTCTCGAATATAACAGCGAATTTCTTGCCCATGATCCTTTGGCTCAGTCATAAAGTCGGCCCCGCGCTCTTTCCATTCTTTGTACATCGTCCAGACGTCCGCAACGCGAATATTTAAGCCGCTCGTCAGGACATGCGCGCTCTGAGGCGGCGCGACGATCACGTCCGGCTTATCGTCGGTTGGACCTCCGCCAGAGTTGATCACGATCCAACTGTTGCCGAGTCGTACCACCGCCGGGTTCCGCTGACGAATAACCTTACCGCCCAGCACATTGCTGTAAAAATCGCGCGAGCGATCCTGGTCGGCTACGACGATTAGATGCGTCAGGATGAAACCGTCGGGGGGCGCGGGAAAGCCCTTCGCATCCAATTGAGCCGGAATAAATTTCTCAGTTGTCTCCGTTTTATTTCGCTTGGTTGACCTAAACATTAGTTTTCCCCTCGTTACTACTTAGACGATATATAGTTGATCGAAGCCCGCATGAAATTCGCTTCGCACCTCGAAAATTCTCCATCGGGTGTTTCGGCCCGATTTCAGGAGGTACGGATTAATAACGGCCCCAAAACAGCGCCTTGGATTGTCGTCGAAGTTTTGTACTCTCAATCAAGCCTTCGCTTGGCTAAGCGAGCTGCTCTGCGCTTCGCGGAGGACCAAAGCGAAGTCTCCTCCACTCCGAATGTTTTCCAAGAACAAAGCAGCGGTCAGAAATGAAGGAGCACGTTCAGTTCTCAAATTCAAACGAGAACGGTTTCAGGAATTCTAGCCAGGAGATTTTCTCTCTTCTTTCCGGATTCTGTCGAAAAGCCTGTGAGTGCAGTTTGGGCTGTCCGATTTTCGGTCGGAGTTTAGAAAAAGCTGTCAACGACTCGGAGAAATTGCCTACAGAGGAAAGTCCATAGAAAGAGAAAAATACGATTTGGGCATGACACAGGCACCCGCGCGGATCGTTTTTCTTGATGATAGCGAGGATCTCCGGCAGTTGATGCAGATTCTTCTCAAATCCACGTTAGGAGTCGAATGCAGTTGTTTCGGCAGCCTCAGGGAATTTGAGCGCCACTCGGACGAAGTGCTCCATGCAAGAGTCGCTATTCTTGACATCAACTTGGGACCCGAAGCTCCTGACGGAGTTGACGCGTTCAATTGGTTAATGGACCACGGGTTTTCAGGAAAGATTGTGTTTTTCACCGGGCATGCCCGCAGTAATCCTCAAGTTGTGAGGGCCCAAGGGAAAGGAGCCGAAATTCTGGAAAAACCTCTTCGCCCGGACAAACTGATTTCCACAGTCACACGTTACCTCGAGGCTGCATGAACCCAGCACTTCACTTCTACAACGTGCGCCTGTCAGAACGGGAAGCGTGGCTTGGCACAATGATAGCGGCATCTTTCAATGCTCTCGGGATGCTGCTTGAAGTGGCTTTACTCCAGAAAATCCCTGGGGTTTCTGCAAGGCCGGCAGTTCTATCGGGGCTTGTGGGTTTAATGCTCTTGATGGTTCTCTTCTCCCGGAGGAACACACCGTCGGTCGAATGGGCGTCCGTTCTTTATATGGTCAACACTGGATCGGTCGTCACAGCACTCCTGTTAACCAATCTGCAATTTGCAGCATCGGATTTAAATTGGGAGCCGTTTCAGGCGAGTAAACTCGGCTGTTTAATCGCAGCGATGGTGGCGCCGGGATTTTGGGTTGGTTTGTTGAGCATCCTGGCGCACTGCCTGGGTGCGCTGGTGCAATTTGAGTTCTTCCTTGCAGCTGAAATGAAAACAAATATAGCTGCTGCCGAGCCGTGGCCGATTATAGCCTTTGGTTTGGCCGGCATACTTGCTCTCGTTTATCGTTTCCGTCGCGTTCTGCTCGAACAGGAAGTCGCTCGGATTCAGGCGCAAAATTTTGCAATCAAGCGCCTGGCCAACGCTTTTCTGAATATTCGAGACCTCATGAATACGCCGCTCCAGGTGATCGAATTTGCCGTGGACGAGTTACGCAATTCGAACGAATTGCACAAAACAACTCTCGATCGTATCGAACGATCAGTACAAATTCTTACGGAGATCAATTCTCTGTTGGTCCAACACGAAAAGGAAATTGAGTGGCAGTCGAAATAATCCTGCGATCGGAAAATTTCGGGACCGCGACGGCCACTTTCCGTCACATTGGGTGATGCCGTTCGCTGCTCTCCCTCACACGCGCGGATAGACTAAGCCAGGCCAGTCCGAGAATGACTCCAGCTGCCACGTCTGTCAGGTAGTGGACGCCAAGATAAATACGACTCAACGCGACACTCGCAATGAGGGCGACAGCTGCGGACCATATGAGTGCCTGACAAATCATTCTCTGAGTGAAGGAGCAAATAAGGATTGCGAGGAACCCGTACAGGACGGTTGCCGAAGCTGTGTGACCGCTGGGAAAACTGTAGGTCGCTAATTGAAGAAGAGGATGCGGCACAACCGGCCGCGGTCGCTGAAAAAGGTATTTGATGGCTTCGACCGACAACATACAGGCAGGTACGCTCCATACCAGCCGTCTTAACCAATAATTCCAGTGACGGAACGCCAGGACTATTCCAAGAACGGCTGCAAAGAGCGAAACCAACCAGGTTGCTCCCAGGTTTGTCCATACCAGCATCACTGCCGTGCGCGTTGGTGTGATCGAGCGCTGGATCCAGAATCCCGTGACTTCATCAATTGACTTCAGTGCGTTTAGTTCGACTGTAATCGTGATGAAGACCAACAATAAAAATAAAAAAATGGAAGGTAGAACCGCCGCTCTTTGTTCTGCCGGTCGTACCGCGATATCGCATCTCCGAAGCAGCATCGTGATGCGAATACTCGCAATCGATCATCCAAAAGACACGAGGTCGGCTATTCTCCGACATTCTAAGCAGCCCGTTTCAACAAGCTGTCGAGTTGCTGGCGATCGAGAGTCTCACGCTCGATCAGCGCATGCGCCACGCGGTCCATAGCATCTTTGTTTTGTGACAGAATCGCGCGCGCGCGATTCTGTAAATCTTCAACAATTTGTCGAACCTCCTCGTCGATTTGTTTAGCGGTTTCCTCGCTGTAATCCCGTTCCATTTCGACCGTACGTAGAAACGGCGCGGCGACTTCACGGCCATACGTGAGCGCGCCCAGGCGGCGGCTCATTCCAAATCGTGTGACCATTTGACGAGCGAGTTCGGACGCTTTCTTTAAATCATCGGCGGCGCCGGTAGACAGCACGCCATTAAACGCCAGTTCTTCTGCAGCACGTCCCGCGAGCATGATCACGATCTGATCTTTTATTTCAGGTTCGGTCATCAGGTATTTCTCTTCGGTCGGCAACTGGAGCGTATGGCCGAGAGCACTGATGCCGCGAGGAATGATTGAAGCGCGGTGAACCGGCGGCGCATGCTCGACAGTAAGGCCGGCGATTGCATGGCCCGCCTCATGGTAAGCCACTCGTGCTTTTTCCTCGGCGTTCATAACACGCCGTTTCTTCTCGAGACCGAGCAAGACTCGGTCGATAGCTTCCTCGAGGTCCTGCATTTCAACAGCATCCCTACCCCGCCGAACCGCCAGCAAGGCTGCTTCGTTCACAATATTTGCGAGATCCGCGCCGACCATTCCGGGGGTGCGCGCGGCGATGACTTTCAGGTCCGCCTTGTCGCTAAGTTTGATCCGGCGCGCATGCAGTTCCAGAATTTGTCTGCGTCCTTCCAGATCGGGTTGCGCCACCGCGATTTGCCTGTCAAAGCGTCCGCGGCGGAGAAGAGCGGGATCGAGGACTTCAGGCGCATTCGTAGCGGCCATGATGATGACGCCCTTCGAACTGTCGAAGCCATCCATCTCCGAGAGAAGCTGATTCAAGGTTTGTTCACGTTCTTCGTTAGCGAAAAAGCCGGCTCTGCCTACGGTCCGCGTTCTGCCAATAGCATCCAGTTCATCGATAAAAATGATGCATGGAGCGCGCATTTTCGCCTGCTCGAACAGATCTCGCACGCGAGCCGCGCCGACGCCGACAAACATTTCTACAAATCCGGAACCGGAGATCGAAAAGAACGGTACAGCTGCCTCGCCGCTAACAGCGCGCGCCAATAGTGTCTTCCCGGTTCCCGGTGCTCCGACCAGAAGCACGCCTTTCGGAATTTGACCGCCGAGTCGCTGATACTTGGCCGGCTGTTTGAGAAAATCGACAATTTCGAGAAGCTCGGCTTTGGCCTCTTCAACATCAGCTACGTCCGCGAATGTGATCCGGTCAGGAGTGGGTTCGACTTGCACCTTGGCTCCGCTTCGGCCGAATGTGAGTGGGCTGCCGCGTCCTGTCATCCGGCGCATGCCGTAACCGTAGATCATTGCGAAAAACAGAATCGGTAAGACCCACGGCAGAAGCAGCGCCCACCAGCTTTGCGATTGCATCCGGCCATACATCCGGACGTTTTGCTTCTGCATTTCGTCAATGAGAGCCCGATCATCAACTCCCGGCAAGCGGCCGGTTGAAATCGCCTGAGGTTCTTCTGGCTTTTTGACTCCAGATTTGAACTTACCCACGTACTTCAGATCGCCGATCTGCGCTTCGTCAATATGGCCGGCCCGAACCTCACTGACGAACTCGTTATAAGAAACGTCCACAGCGGTATTTCCGCCGATTGACTGAAATATGAAGAACAAACCAAAGATGACGAAGACGTAAAGAAGCGAGAACAATCGGCCTTTGCTTTGCGCTGTCATCGGTCATCGTCCGCGTTTAAAAAATTGAACCGCTCGCTCGTGTTGCTCCGCTGCTGCGCGAGTTTTGAACGTTCCGAGATTTCGGCGCTTGCCTGTTTTCGGATCTTTTTTCCTCGAGTAGAGCCTGTATTCGCCGGAATTAAGCTTCCTGATCATTTCCCCTTCACTTCTTTCCCTTCTGTAAGAGGTCCAGGAAATCGTTGAGCGTACCGGGCACGTCCTGATTTTTCGGGTTTTGGGGTTGCCCCTCGGCGGGCTGTTGTGATTTTCCGCGCAGAATCTGTTCGAAAATCCCCTTACTCAGTCCTGCTGGATTCTCGATGCCGGGGACCAGGTTCTGCAGTTTCATTTGCGCAACCTTTTGGAGATCCGGCGCAAACTGTGGGTTCTGAAATGTGCCCGTGACAATCACAGGGACAACTAACTCACCATCTTTGTTAGCCAGGGCTGTGTTCAAGAAGCCGCCGATACCGGTGCCTCCGACGATCTGGCTGTATTCCCGTGACAGCACAGCAGTGAGATGCAGGTTGAGTTTCTGTTGAGCTAAGTCTATTGCGCCGTTGGCTGCGATGCTCCCCGCATCGATGATTGCCTTCAAGTTGTTGGTCCGTGCCACACCATCCCGAATATCGAAATCGCCCGTCATATGGATCAATTGTGTGAAAGGTTCGACAGCGCGCGCCGTTTGTTGAAACTGCGCGATGGTTGCCAGTTGATGCAACAGATCGACGTTGGCAATCTTGCCGTCTTTGAGGCCGAGCGAGACCTTCCCATTTAGCGACGGCAAGATGCTGCGCGCACCAGCAGCGGTAGTGAAGTGTGTATCCGCATTTGCCGACAGGATGCCGTAAAGGGTCTGCTTCACCGGTGAAATAGATGACAGAAGCTGGTTGGCGTCGACGCCTTGCAGTCTATTGTCAACGGTGTAGGTCGCCGGCGTTGTTCGGGTGTTTACAACGACGGTTCCTGCCTGCTCTCCGTTATAGAGATTCGATGTCAACGGCTTTAGCGTTATGACACCATGGTCGAGCGTTACGCTAGAACGTACATTGGTTAAAGTGAGCTCGTCGTAAACGACCGTATCTGCGCTCAGTGATCCCGTTCCAGTCGAACGGCTCAACAACGTGTCTTGAGCTGCTGGTTTCGCCGGCGGCACTTTCGTACGTTGGCCGTCGGAGTTCGCTTGACGTGCTTTGAAAAGCTGCTCCCACTCGGCCACATTGATGTGGTTCGCGGAAAGAGCAAATTGCAATTTCGGCGCGCCGAAGTCGTTAACCACCAGATTGCCGTGGGCCGTCGTTGAACCCAGGGATAAATCCACGTTGTCCAAATTCATTCCGTTTCCACTGAATCGCAGGTCGGCCGTACGCAAGGCGAGCGGCTTAGACATCGATGGGACATTAAGTGATGCATTGCGGATTGCTCCGCTTCCGTTGAAAGTTAATTGGTCCGTTTGTTTGATCGGTCCGGTCACCGCTACATTCAGCTTGATTAGACCGGATCCATTTACTCCTTCGACCGCCGAAATTCCGTAGGCATGCGCTATCCGCAATAGCTCCTGGAGTTCTGCGTCCGGCGTGTTCAGCTTTGCATCGATTTTGGGAACATCAGAACTGTATCCGGACAACGTGAATTGCACGGCAGCACTGGTGTGCCCGGTTTTGGCGGTGAATTCATTCGATCGAATGGCATCGGGTGACAGTGCCAAATCGATTGCATCCATCTGAACCGGTTCCCGCACGTCTCCGCCACTGATGCGGACGTTTCGAGCTGAGACTTGTCCGTTCAAGACGGGCTTCGTGACGGCGCCCTGCGCGTGCACGTTCAAGTTCAAACTGCCACTGACATTGCTCTCTGCATTGAACACAGTGCCGAATGCGGCAGCCAGGCGTGCGGCTTCCGCGATCTGAGCCTTGGAGGCCTGCACCGTTACATCGACTTGCATCGGCTCAGGCTGGGCATCGATAGTCCCATGGAGGGAGACGGGCGTCTCACCAAGGTTCACATTCGCTTTGTCGACTACGAACTTTGATTCATTCAGATTTCCGCTGATTTGGTAATCAATTCCGATCGGATATCCGATATCGACTCCGCGGATGCGGGGATTGCGAATATCGAATTTGCCTGTAGACGCCATCGCGCCGTCGCTGTTTTTCATATCTGCATTGCCGGTCAGGACAGCATCGGAATTGGCGAGAGCTTCGAGATTCAAAAACTCTTGTAGGCCTGTGAGAGAAACGCCAGTCAGTTTCAATCTGCCGTCGAATGGTGTTCGCGCAATGGCATTGTCTGCCACCGGTCCGAATTTACCCTGCCACGCAAGCAGCTGCTCGCCGGAACCTGGCAGATGAGCACGCACATCCAGATTAGAAGACTTCCCAGGAGCGAAATCGGAAATCGCGAGGTCGATGTGATCGTAGACGGCACGCGGCTTCTGTTGTTGCCGGTCCGTAATAGCAACTTGCCCGTTGTACATCTTGAGCTGATCCAATGAAAATCCGCGGGCCTTTTCTGGCTCATTACGATGAGCCAGGCTGGAGAAATTCCACACGCCGTGTTCATTGCGAACCAACTCCACCACAGGATTGTCGAATTGCAGGCTTTTGATCTGCGCTTCGCGGCGCAACAATGGGAGCAAGTGTGGACGCACGAATAGTGTTTTGATTTGCGCGAATGGTCTGTTGGTCCCGAACTGCGGGTCATCTGCAATGACTGCGTTTTCTACGCGAAACGCCAGCGGAATCAGGCTGAGTTTCATCGGACCGAGGGAAACATCGCGGCCAAGTTCCTCCCGCAGTTTCGTCTCGATCTGCGGCCGATATCGATTGACGTCAATAAATGCAGGAGCAGCAAGCGCCACGATAATTAGCAGAATCACAAAGATTCCGAACCCAATAATGAGCTTGCTGCGCATAAACCCCTCCAGCGGTGCAAATTTGTTCCAATATAAAAATAGACGGTGGGTTTTGCTGGTTCGTCATGGCGGCCGGCTGGATATTCGACCTCTGACACCGGCTCCCGGGCGTTTTTGTCTGATTGACGTGCCGGCTCTCCAGATGATGAAAGCGGCTGTGAAGCCCTAAGATCCTCGGAACACAGCCCTGACTGATTTAATTACCTGGGGACCGGATATTGCACTCAAGAATTTGTTGAGCGCGTGAGTCGGGATGTAAAAAA
>Ga0075425_100010086_pt1 | contig 10065 bp, 8 predicted proteins | sample SoiMethybrSBSTD4_FD_75300 | JGI IMG/M metagenome (GOLD analysis project Ga0075425, IMG submission 75300) | Bulk soil microbial communities from a Populus tree surrounding site in Tennessee, USA - Soil MetaG P. TD hybrid SBSTD4 | ecosystem: Environmental > Terrestrial > Soil > Tree plantation...
GTCGACGGCGACCTCGTAGTTGCCCTCGCGCAGGTCGGCCTCCCACTTCGTCGACTCGATGAACTCGTGGCGCGCCTGCAGCCCGATCTGGCGCCACTGGTCCACGAGCCAGATGGCGACCGGCTCGTACGGCATGGGGACGTTCCGATTCTTCAGGCCGAACGAGAAGCCGTCCGGGATACCGGCCTCCTTCAAGAGGCGGCGCGCCTCCGCGCGCGACTTCGCGATGTCATGCGAGTACCCGGCGAGCTTTTCGAGCTCCGCCGGCGGCGTCGCGAAGGGCGTGCCGGGAACCTGCACGCCGCCGACGCTCTTGACGACCGCGATCTTCGAGAGCGCCTGCGAGCCCTGGTACCGATCGAGCGCCAGGGTGAGCGCCTTGCGGGCGCGCTTGTCGTCCCACGGCTTCTTCTCGTGGTTCATTCCGACCAGGAGCACGCAGTCCCACGGGCTCTCCTGCACCGTGATCTTCGGGCCGAGCGCCTGCACGATACTGTCGCGCTCGGCGGGCGTGAATCCCCGGAACTGGGCGTGGGCCCGCTCGGCGCGGACCGCCGCCACCTGCGCGTTGGGATCCTTGACGACGAGCGCGCGATAGCTGTCGAGGTACGGCTTGCCCTTGTCCCAGTAATTCGGGTTCTTCTTACCGGCCCAGTACGCGCCCTTCACGTGCTCCACGAAGATGAAGGCGCCGCTACCCATGACATGCGTCTCGTACCAATGCATGTCCTTCGCGAGGATGTCGGCCTTGTAGATCCAGTTGAAGGGCGACGCGAGCGCGGTGATGAGCGAGGCCGCGGGCCATTTGAGGCGGAAGATGACGGTCGTCGGATCGGGTGCCTCGATCGCCTCGATGGCCGTGTACTGCCCCTTGCGGAACGACACGACGTCCGCGGGCGGGTTGACGATCTTGTCGTACGACGCCTTCACGTCCTTCGACGTGAGGTCGCTACCGTCGTGGAATTTCACGCCGCGACGGAGCTTGAAGGTGTACGTCCGGCCGTCCTTGGCGATCGTCCAGGACTCGGCGAGATCGCCGACCACCTTCGTACCCGTCCGATCGGTCGGGTCGAACCGGAGCAAGGTGCTGTAGACCGGGGCGAGCGGATGGATCAGGGCGAACGTGCCCTCACGGTGCCCGTCGTAGGAGGCCGGCTCCGTCGGGACGACGTACACGAGCTCGCCGCCGTAGCGCGGACGCTCCTGGGCGTCCGCGCCGCGGCCGGCGAGCAGGATCAGCATCACGCCGGCGATGCCGGCGACGAGACCTCGAATCATCGTCGAATGGGAGCGGGCGGGATTCATCGATCGGTCACTCCGTCAGCCAGACGGTATCGAGCTGCTGGTTCAGGTAGTGGCTCGGGGTGATCGTCCAGCCCTTGACCTTCGAGCTATGCGGAATGATGCGGTGCCACTGCAAGGTGTAGATGTAGTGGACCTCGTCGTCGAGGAGCCGCCGCTCGAACTCGCGGATGGCCTTCTTGCGCTCCTCGACGTCGATCGCGCGGCCCTGCTTCTCGTAGAGCTCGTCGAGCATGTGGTCGGTGTAGCGGCTGTAGTTCGCCGGGCTCTTGTCCTTGGACTGGAACTTGTACAGGTCGAGGTCGGGCTCGACGATGTAGCCGCACTGGAAGTCGGCGGCCACCTCGAAGTTGCCGCCGCGCAGCTCGGCATAGTATTTCGCGGCCTCGATCACCTCTTGCTTCACGGTGAGACCGACCTGACGCCACTGGTCGATGAGCCACACGCCGAGCGGCTCGTACGGCATCGGCACGCCGCGGTTCTTGTAGGTGAACGAGAACCCCTCGGGCACACCCGCCTCCTTCAGGAGGCGCCGCGCCTCGGCGCGCGACTTGTTGATGTCGCGCCCGTAGCCGGCCAGCTTCTCCAGCTCCGCCGGCGGCGTGGCGAACGGCATCCCCGGCACCTGGACGCCGGCCGGCTCCTTGACGATGGCGATCTTCGACAAGGCCTGAGCGCCCTGATAGCGATCGAGCGCCAAGGACAACGCCCGCCGGACGCGTTTGTCGTCGAACGGCTTCTTGTCATGGTTCAAGGCGACCAGGATCACGCAGTTCCACGGGCTCTCCTGCACCGTGATCTTGGGGCCGAGCGCCTGCACGAGACTGTCACGCTCCGAGGGCGCGAAGCCGCGGAACTGGATGTGGGCGCGCTCACCGCGAACGGCCGACACCTGCGCGGCGGAGTCCTTGATGAACACCGCGCGGAACCCGTCCAGATAGGGTTTGCCCTTGTCCCAGTAGTTCGGGTTCCGCTTGCCCACCCAGTGCGAGCCGCGGACGTGCTCCACGAAGACGAACGGGCCGGTGCCCATCACGTTGGTCTCGTACCACCGCATGTCCTTGGCGAGGATGTCGGCCTTGTAGATCCAGTTCCAGGGCGAGGCGAGCGACATCAGGAACGAGCCGGACGGCCACTTGAGCCGGAAGACGATCGTGTACGGATCCGGCGCCTGCACCGCCTCGACGTCGAGGTACTCGCCCTTACGGTCCGAGGCGACGCCCTGCGGGGGGAAGATGATCTTGTCGTAGCTGGCCTTGGCATCCTTCGAAGTCATCTCGCTGCCGTCGTGGAACTTGACGCCGTGGCGGAGCTTCAAGGTATAGGTGCGGCCGTCCTTCGAGATCGTCCACGACTCGGCGAGATCCCCGACGATCTTGGACGCGGTGCGGTCGTTGGGGTCGGGCCGCAGCAAGGTGTTGTAGTGGGGAGCGAGCGGGTGGATGACCCCGAACGTCTCCTCGCGGTGGGCATCGTAGGACGGCGGCTCGGACGGCACCGCGAAGACCAGCTCTCCACCGTATCGGGGTTTGTCCTGAGCCGTCGCCGGCCCGGCCAGCGCGACGGCGACGATCGCGATGACGAGGCTATATAGGTAGTGTCGCATTCGTTTCTCCTTCGAGGGTCTCGCTAGATAACCAGCATCGAGCACGAGCGGTTTCAGCATCGAGCAGAGCATGGTCGGGAGTCAAGCCAGCAGGCACGCAGCCCGGTGTGCCGGCCTGATCTCGCGCAAGTCGGGCACCTCGACCCGGCAGCGGTCGACCGCGATCGGGCAACGAGGATGGAACACGCAGCCCGGCGGCGGGCTGAGCGGGCTCGGCACCTCGCCGCCCAGCACCATCCGCTCACGCTGGGCTTCGAGCGCCGGATCGGGGATCGGCACCGCCGACAGCAGCGCCTTCGTGTACGGGTGCAGCGGCGAGTCGTAGAGCGACTTCCGGTCGGTGATCTCGACGATCTTGCCCAGGTACATGACGGCGACGCGGTCCGAGATGTGGCGCACGACCGAGAGATCGTGGGCGACGAAGAGGTACGTGAGCCCGAACTGCGCCTGGAGATCCTCGAGCAGGTTGATGATCTGCGCCTGGATCGAGACGTCGAGCGCGGACACCGGCTCGTCGCAGACGATCAGCGCGGGCTCGACGGCCAGCGCCCGCGCGATCCCGACGCGCTGACGCTGGCCGCCCGACAGCTGGTGCGGATAGCGGTGCGCGTGCTGCGCCAGGAGTCCCACGTGGGACAGGAGCTCGCGCACTCGCGCGGCTCGGCGCGCGCGGTCGCTGACGATGCCGTGCACGGCCAGCGGCTCGGCGATGATCTGCCCGACCGTCATTCGCGGATTGAGCGAGCTGTAGGGATCCTGGAAGATCACCTGCATCTTGCGTCGGACCGGACGGAGCGCGTCGTCGTCGAGCCCCGCGAGATCGCGCCCCTCGAACAGGATCTGGCCGCTGGTCGGCCGCTCGAGCTGCAGGATGCACCGGCCCGTCGTCGTCTTGCCGCAGCCCGATTCGCCGACGAGCCCGAGCGTCTCCCCGCGGCGGATGTCGAAGCTCACACCGTCGACGGCGCGAACGAGGCCGGCCCGGCCGCCGAAGAAGCCGCCGCCGACCGGGAAGTGCTTCACGAGATTTGTGACTCGAAGGAGCGGGGCGTCGTCGGTCACGTTCGCGCAGCGGTCCGGGCCCGGTCGAGGTTTTCGGCTTCCCAGCAGGCACTGACGTGACCGCCCCCGCCCACCGGACGCAGCGGCGGCGTCTCGACGCGGCACCGGTCGACGCTGAAGGCGCAGCGCGGCGTGAAGGCGCACCCGGTCGGCAAACGCGTCAGGTCGGGCGGCTGGCCCTCGATCGGATCCAGCCGCGCGCGACGCGGCTCGTCCAGGCGCGGCACCGAGCGCAGGAGACCGAGCGTATACGGATGTCGCGGGTTGGCGTAGAGCTCACGCGCGGTGCCGCGCTCGATGATCTTGCCGGCGTACATGACGTTCACGCGGTCGGCGTACCGGGCCACGACGCCCAGGTTGTGCGTGATGATCAAGAGGGCGACGCCGAAGCGTCGCGACAGATCCTTCATGAGCTCGAGGATCTGCGCCTGGATCGTCACGTCGAGCGCCGTGGTCGGCTCGTCGGCGAGGATCAGCGCCGGATTGCAGGCCAGGGCCATCGCGATCATCATCCGCTGTCGCATGCCGCCGCTGAACTGGTGCGGGTACTGCGGCAGGCGCCGCTCCGCATCGGGAATGCCGACCATGCCGAGCAGCTCGACCGAGCGCCGCCGCGCCTCGGTCGGCGCCAGTCCCAGATGAATTTCCAGCCCTTCGGTGATCTGGCGGCCGATCGTCAGCACGGGATTGAGCGAGGTCATCGGCTCCTGGAAGACCATGCCGATCTCGCGTCCCCGCACGTGGCGCATCTCTTCTTCGGAGAGCCGCAGGAGATCGCGGCCCTTGAAGAGGACCTGGCCGCCGACGATCTGGCCGGACGGGCCGGCCACGAGCCGCATGATGCTCAGCGCGCTGACGCTCTTGCCGCAGCCGGACTCGCCTACGAGGGCGACGGTCTCGCTCTCGCCCACGTCCCAGGAAACGTCATCGACCGCGCGCACGACGCCGCTGCGCGTCACGAAATGCGTCTTGAGGTTTTTAACCTCGAGGAGGGTGCCCACCGCGGCCGCAGTGTAGCACTTCAGCCGACGGGGACGGGAGCGAGGCTGGCCCGGTCAGTCTTCGCGGCAGCGCGCCGCGTCCAGGTGCGCGCCGGCGCGGGACTCGAGCGAAGCGTACTCCCGGCAGACGGCCTCAGCGACGCAGGCCCAGCGGTGCTGCGCCGCCCAGCGCACGCCCTCCCGGCCCACACGCCAGCGCAGGTCGGGATCGGCGACGAGGGTGCCGATCCGTTCGGCCAGCGCGTCGACGTCGGCTTCCGGAATCAGGAAGCCCGTCACGCCGTCACGCACCGTGGTGACCAGCCCGCCGACCCGTGAGGCGATGACCGGGCTCCCGCACGCCATCGCCTCGAGCGCGACCATGCCGAACGACTCGTAGTACGACGGCAGGACCGTCACGTCCGCCGCGGCGTAGTAGAGGGGCAGCACGTTCTGGGGCTGAGGACCGACGAAGCAGACCGAGTCGGCCAGATCGAGGCGCTCGATGCGCTCGCTCAGCGATACCTCGTGCTCGCTCCTCGGCTCGTCGGCATCGCCGCCCACGATCAGCAGGCGGACGGCCCGGCCGGTCCCGCGCAGCCGAGCGACCGCGTCGAGCAAGGTATCGAGCCCCTTGATCGGCGCCACGCGGCCCACCCACAGCAGCACCGGCTGGTCGTCGAGACCGAGCCGAACGCGCGCGGCGGCCCGATCGCCGGGCACGAACAGGTCGGTGTCGACGCCGCACGGAATGGTCGCGATGCGAGAGGCGGGGGCGCCGTAGTCGCGCAGGAGCTCGGCGCGCTCGACGACGTTGGCCGCCACGATCCGGTCGCAGGCGCCGACGATCCGCATCTCCTCGTGCAATCGGATCGCGGGCTCCTGCTCCGCCGCGGTCCGGGCGACCCGGTTCTTCAGCCGGCCCAGGGTGTGGAACATTTGCATGACGGGCACCGACCAGCGTTCCTTCAGCCTGAGCCCGGCGACCCCGGAGAGCCAGTAGTGCGCGTGGATCAGGTCGTAGTCGATCGACCGGGCGATCCGCCACGCCTCGACGCCGTCGACGAACTCGTCCAGGTGGTCGTGCACGCGGACGCGAGCCATCGGCGCTTCGTCTCCGGCCGGCAGATGGATGACACGGGCGCGCTCGCCGAGCGACACCACACGCGGAATCGTCGGGTTCTGTGAGCGCGTGAAGACGTCGACCGTCATCCCCATGCGTCCGAGCTCGCGAGAGACCTCGCGTACGTACACGTTCATCCCGCCCGTTTCCTTGCCGCCCAGAGCGGCCAGCGGACAGGTGTGCACGCTGAGCATCGCGACGTGCAGGTTCACTGGATCGTCACCCGGTAGACGGCTTGAGCGACGGGCTCGAACTCGTACTTGTACCGCTCCTCGCCGCGGAGGAAATCGAACTTCTCTCGCCCGCGCCCGATCGCATCCCGGATCAGCTGCGCCAGCAACACCACGCCGGGAGAGAGCGCCGCGCGATCCGGCGCGAACCCCGAGTTGTAGAGGCCGACCGTACCGTCCCATTCGATCGTCACGAAGGCCGCGATCGGCCCCGACGCCGTGTCAAGGAACCAGAGCCGGGCGGCGTCACGCTCGGCGAATGCCGCGAGCGCGGCGCGGAAGAATCGCTCCATTCGCTCGTCCATGAAGCGCGCCTTGCCCACGCGCGAGCTCCGATGCAGTGCGAGGAAATCGCCCAGGCGGGACGCGACGTCGGATGGCGCGCTCACGCACGACACCTGGGCATCGGGGGCGTCACGTTCGAGGCGTCGCATCTTTCGCTGGAGCTCGTGTCGGTGCTTTCCGGACAGGCGGGCGAGATAGGTCTCCCAGGAGGACGGCAAAATCAGCACGGGACATCGTTCTTCCACGGTGGTCGATGCGGCGAGACCGCAGGCGGCCGCCAGCGGCGGCAGCGCGGCCACGGTGGGCGAGGTCTCAGGTACCGCGTGAAGCTCCCACTCGACCCGCTCGGCCGCACGGGATTGAAGGAGGGCCATCCACGCCTCCTCTTCCCTACCAAGGACCGAAATCAGATCGAGATAGTCGGAAACGTCGGCGCCGCCGATCAGCTCCAGTGAGCCGGAAGGCGCCTCGTAGAGCGGAAGGATCCCTACTAGATCTCCGCCGCCGTCTTCCACGCACCGGATCTCGAGCCGGCGGTCACCGGCAAAGGTGCGCGCCCACTCGGATTGCCACGCCCAGGAGAGAAACGGCGACCGCAGGCGGGAGGCCGCGACAAGCCCGTCCCACGCAGGAGCCCCTATCGCCTCCAGCCGGTCACGGATCGAGACTTTCATTCGAGGCTTGCAGGCTACTCTTCAGGAGAAGATGCATCGGCGGCGCCCGGAGATTCGGCGTCCGAGTCCCCCGCGCCCTCGCCTTCCGCCATGGCTTCGTCCATGGCGGACTCGAAGTCGTCGCCGAGGTCGTCTCCGAGCTCACGGCCCATCTTCTTCATGAACCGCGCGACGCTCGACGGATCGTTCTCGTCGAGGTCGCCCAGGCTCGAAGAGTCGGCCAGGGCGTCCATCCGGGCATCTTCCGATTTCACTGTCGCGAACCGCGACATCAGGCGGGACAGCGCCTGACTTCCGCATCGGGGGCAGGTCGGAGCTTCTGCCGCCGAGGGACGCAGTACGAGCAAACTGACCCTCCTCCGGCAGCCGTGACATTCGTACTCGTAGATCGGCATCGCGACCGATTCTAGCATGCGACTTTCGGACGAATTCCGGCGTGTCAGCTTGACTGACGCTCTCGTCGCAGGTGTCAGACTGCACGGCTTCCGGGTCGGAAGCTCGCGGCGTGTAAGGGGTCAGGTAGCGGCACCGCTCTTGCTCGACCAGTCGATCATGGACGAGGCGAGACGGCGGCGAGCGGATCGGGACCAGCACCTGGCGGCGCACATCCAGTCGGCCACCCAGTCGCTGCGCGAGGAGCGGGACCGCCTGGCCAAGCGCCTGGCCGACCTCGAGCGTGAGCTCGCCAACCTCGCCGCCCGGCACGACGCGCCGTCGGCCTACGTCACCGCGAGCGATTCCGGACGGCGCCGATCCTGATCGACTCGCCGCGGCGCGCCACGCGCGCGAGCGGCACCAGCAGCTCCAGTCCGAGCTTCAGCACCCCGTAGACCGACCGTCGCTCCGCAAGCCTCGCGAGCCCATCCCAGCCACGATCACGCAGCCACGCCGACAGGCTCCAGAGGTAGGTACGCGGCTTCGCCTGATGCCACGTCCAGACGACCCGGCCGCCGGCTTTCGCGATCACGGCTTCGAGCGTCTCCGGAGTGAAATGCGATAGGTGTCGCGGAAGCTCGAGCCCGGCCCAGGCCCCACCGAAGAAGCTCGCGCCCAGCCCTCCCGCGTTTGGAACTTCCACGATCAAGAGCCCGCCGGGCGCCAGCCACTCGAGCATGCGGCGGGCAACCGCGATCGGATCCGGCACATGCTCGAGGACGTGAAAGGCCGTGACCACGTCGAAGCGGCCAGGCGCGAACGGCGCGCTCAGGATATCGCCGACGTGGAGCTCGTCGGTGAAGCGTCGCGCGAGCGCCGCGGCGGCGGAGTCCATCTCGATGCCCGCGACACGCCAGCCGAGCGCCTGTGCAACCGCCAGCGATCCGCCCGAGCCACACCCGACGTCGAGATAGCGACCCGCGCCGGTCCACGGCGGACAGCTCCACCGGATCCGTCGAAGCATCCGGGGCGCGCGGAGCCGAGTCAAAAGAGAGACATGGGCGTCGCGGAAGACCTCGTAGCCGAGACCGCTGGCCAGCGCCCAGCGCGCGGCCCGCTGCCGGCTCTTCGATCCCTTGAACGGCATCCGCGGCGACGGCTCCTGGTGTCGCGGATAGTGATCGGGATAGCACGCGGCGAGATGCTCGTCACGCACGCGCGGGCGCTGATAGAGAAAGCCGCAGCGACGACAGCGTACGACCGTGTAGAGGCCGGGCACCGCGAACGCGCGATCCGCCGTCGCCCAGACCCGGTCGGCGCGAGGGTCTCCGCACACGAAGCACGGAGCCTCGACCGTCGGCAGCCCAACCGTCACTGAAAGAGCGCCGCCATGCGGCGGACGGAGCGTCCCCAGTCGAACGTGTTGCGGATGAACGCGGAGCCGGCCGCCGCGATGCGCTCGCGCAGTGTCTCGTCGGTGGCGACTCGCTCGAGCTTGGCCGCGAGATCGGCGACGTCGCGCCGGCGCGCGACCAGGGCGGTCTCGTCGTCGTAGGCATAGTCGCGGCAGCCGCCGTTGTCGTAGGTCACGAGGGCGGCGCCGCAGGCCATTGCCTCCATCGGCGGCATGCCGAGGCCCTCGTCCCACGACGGGCACAGGTAGATCTCGCAGCCGCTGTAGAGCGTGGCCAGCCTGTCTTGCGGCGGGTCGGCGTGAAACTCGTCGTAGCTCGCCGGGCCCCGGGGCGCGCTGACGCCGAATCCGACGAGGAACAGCCCCGGGACGCGCTGCTTGACGCGTGCGACGACCTCGAAGCCCTCGGCGGTCCCCTTCCAGGCGTAGTCGTGATGCAGCATCAGCACACGCGGGCGCGACGTGGCGACCGTGACGGACACGGCGTGAAACAGCATCGGGTCGACCGGTGTGACGAGGATCTCTGCATCGCTCGCGAAGCGCTCACGCATGATGTCGCGAAGCCACGTGGAGATCACGATCTTCTTGAGCGGCAGACGATACGTCGCGTCGACCGTCTCCGCCTGGCCGTGATAGAGGCTCTCGTAGTGCTGCACGAAGTAGAACTTCCGGCCGCAGCGCGCCGGCGCCTCGGCCACGGCGGCCGCGGACTGCCACGCCGTCGCGAGGATCGCGTCGCCATCCGGCAGCGCGTCCGCGCGCCATCGATCGACCCACACGACGCGGGCCCGGAAGCCCGGGATCCAGTCCGGCCCCGCGCCGGTGACCGACCGCCAGAACGCACGGCCGCGGCCCTTGGCCGGCACGACGACGGTAACTTGATGACCGTCGGCCGTGAGGAGATCCGCGTACGTGAGGATCGCGCGCACTCCGCCGGCAATGCGGAGGTGCGGGCACAGAAACGTGATCTTCACGCGGCGGTCAAATGGCCATCGAGACCTGGCCGCTCTTGCG
>Ga0075425_100010087_pt1 | contig 10064 bp, 11 predicted proteins | sample SoiMethybrSBSTD4_FD_75300 | JGI IMG/M metagenome (GOLD analysis project Ga0075425, IMG submission 75300) | Bulk soil microbial communities from a Populus tree surrounding site in Tennessee, USA - Soil MetaG P. TD hybrid SBSTD4 | ecosystem: Environmental > Terrestrial > Soil > Tree plantation...
GATGCCGCCGCCCACCAGCGTGGCGGCGATCGCGTAGGGACCGCGCCGCTCCGGCACCGTCGTGATGTCGCGCAGCTCGACGTTGATCGGCTGCACCACCGCGGTCTGCGGCGCGCGGCCCATGAGATCGGTGAAGGTCAGCCATCCCCCGCGCACCACCGTGTGCTGGAGCAAGAGCGGTCGCGGAGGCTTGGTCTCCTTCCGCGACGCGGGATCGCTCTGCGGGAGCGCGTCCAGCAGGTCGAGGAGGTTGAGCCGACCGTCGCGGGTGAGGATCGCGTCCACGCGCGGCACGTCGAGCTCGATCTGCGCGAACGTCCACGCCCGGCGGAACAGGCTCGTGGGCTCGAAGTCGACGAAGAGACGGTCGAAGGCGAGGAGCGGACGGCCGTCGGGCTCCTGCAGGCGGAACGCCTTCACCTCCAGGGTGAACAGGAATGGGTTGAACCGCACCGGGCCGATCTCCGCCCGTCGCTTGAGCTGCTCCTCGGCGTACCGCGGCACGTAGCGGCTGATCAGGCGGGGCACGAGCACGAAGCCGGCCACGGCGTAAGCGGCGACGAGGACAACGACCGCGGCCACGGTGATGAGCACGGGCAGCCGGATCAGGCGCAGCGCGAGTGTACGGAGCATGCGGTCAGCGGCGGCCCAGGGCGTCCGCCGTCTCCTCGAGCGCCTTGCCGAACTTCCGCAGGAGCTCGTCGATCTCGCCCTCGGAGATGATCAGCGGCGGGCAGAGCGCGATCGTGTCGCCGAGATTGCGCACGATGAGGCCGTTGGCCTGAGCGCGCGCCACGAAGAGGCTCCCCGCCGAGCCCACCGGATCGAACGTCCCCCGGCCCGGCTTGTCGGGGACCAGCTCCATGCCGGCCACGAGCCCGACGCCCCGAACCTCGCCGACCAGCGGGTGGCCGGCGAGCTTGCGCACGCCGTCCTGCAGCATCGGCCCGACGCGCCGCACGTGGCCGAGCAGATCGCGCTCCTCGAAGATGTCGAGCACTTCCAGCGCGACGGCGCAGGCCGCGGGATGGCCCGTGTACGTGTAGCCGTGGGCGAAGACGCCGAGCTTCTCGCTCTGCCCCACGCATGCGCGATAGATCTCCTCGGAGATGACCGTCGCCGACAGCGGGAGGTAGCCGGAGGTGATGGCCTTAGCCATCGTCATGATGTCCGGCTTCATGGCGAACGTCTCGGTGCCGGACATCCGCCCCGTCCGGCCGAAGCCGCAGATGACCTCGTCGGCGATCAGCAGCACGTCGTGCTTGCGGAGCACGGCCTGGATCTTCTCGAAGTAGGTGGCGGGCGGCACGATGACGCCGCCGGCGCCCATCACCGGCTCGGCGATGAACGCGGCCACCGTCTGCGGATCCTCGCGCTCGATCTGCTGATCGAGGTCCTCGGCCAGCCGCGTGGCGAACTCCGCCTCGCTCTCCCCCGGCTTGCCGTACCGGTAGAAGTACGGGCAGGCGGCGTGACGCACCTGCGGAATCGGCAGGTCGAAGTCGCGATGCGAGGCGGGAAGCCCGGTGAGGCTGGCCGCGACCATCGTCGTGCCGTGGTAGGCGCGCTGTCGCGCGATGATCTTCTTCTTCCGGGGGCGCCCGCGGGCGTTGTTGTAGTACCAGACGAGCTTGACCGCGCTCTCGTTGGCCTCCGAGCCGGAGTTGTTGAAGAACACCTTCGACATCGGCACGGGCATGAGCCGGACGAGCCGCTCGGCGAGCGTGATGGCCACGTCGTTGGCCTTGCCCCCGAACTGGTGGTAGTAGGGCAGCCGGCTCAGCTGGCGGAACGCGGCCTCGGCCAGACGCGTCTCGCCGAACCCGAGCGCGGTGCACCAGAGCCCGGCCAGCGCCTCCAGGTACTCGTTGCCGGCCTCGTCGTACACGTACACGCCCTTGCCCCGCGAGATGACCAGAGGGCCCTCGGTCTCGTGGCGCCCGAGGTTGGTGAAGGGGTGCAGCTGATAGGCGACGTCGCGGCCGCGGCTGGTCGTGGTGTCCATGCTCGGAGGATAGCGCACCATGGGACACTCGGGGCAGGAGGGTCGGATCGTGGACGACCGCGAGCGGTTACGTGACCTGAGCCGCCGGTTGCTGCGGCTCCACAAGGTGCTGCTCGAGCGTGAGCGAGAGGCGTACGAGCAACGGCACGGAGCCATTCCGGCCGGCGCGTTGCTGCGTCTCGTGCTCGACGACGACGCGTTCGCCTGGCTGCGGTCGCTCTCCGGGCTGATCGCGGAGATCGACGAGCTCGTGGACACGGAGGAGCCCGTGACGGAGGAAAGCGTCGAGCGCCCGTTCCGCGAGGCCTACCGCCTCCTCAAGTCCGGAGCCGGCGGGGACTTCCAGGACCGCTATCACGTCGCGCTGCAGGAGTCCCCCGACGTCGTGATGGCTCACGCCGACGTGAGCCGCGTGCTGCCCGCGTCTACTTGAACCGGTACGTGATCCGTCCCCGGGTCAGGTCGTAGGGCGACAGCTCCATCGTGACCTTGTCGCCCGGCAGGATCCGGATGCGATTCATTCGCATCTTGCCCGACACGTGGGCCAACACCTTGTGGCCGTTGTCCATCTCGACCCGGAACATCGCGTTGGCCAGCGGCTCGACCACCGTGCCCTCCACCTGGATCGCTTCTTCCTTGCTCATGTCGTCTTTTCTCTCTTTCGTCGACGTCGACGAGGGTATCACGCATCCGACGCCCGCCGGCGAGGGATCTGCCGTGTGACCGTCCTGAGCGCCGCATGACCGGAACGCGTGCGATCGCCTCACCGTGAACGGTCAGCGACGTCGGGCGACGGTGAACGCTCGCCGCGCACGTAGGGTGCCAGTCAGGCGCAGCTCCTGCCACGTTGGCCGACCCGGCGGCGCCCGGGCAGTCAATCCTCGAGGGCGGCGCGCGACGCCAGCGATTCCGACCGATCCTGTGGGAGCACTCCGAGCACGGAACAGGGCTACAGGAATTCACCTGCACGCGCGAACGACGTGTCCGAGCTGGCTAGGCGAGCGGTCGGACGTGGGTTAGGCACTCGACGTCTTACATCCCCGCGCCGTGCAGCCGAGCGCCGCACCGGCCATGACCTGGATCGGGCCCTCCCCGTCGGGGGCTCAGTCAAGACATACGTCGCGGGCCGGGCCGGCTTGACCCGAGAGTGGCTGGACGCTGACCGCGCCGCAGCCGGCGATAAGCACGGCCACCAATACCAGGAGAGGTATTCGCGCCATCATGGGACCGTCCTCCGTTTCGTGGACGAAGCCTCAGTTGCGATCCTCGCAATGTTTGTCCTCCTCGATCGAGAATCTCACGGCATGTGATAATCCGCGCATCTCGAGATGGAGGACGCGATACCGGCGTCCGGGGAGACAGGCATGCTGGTCGAGTACGCGTGCGAGGACCACGTCGCGACGCTCACCCTGAACCGGCCGGAGAAGCTCAACGCCTTCAACGACGAGCTGGTCATGGCCCTGAACGACGCGCTGCGACGGTTCGACGCGGACGCCGAGGCGCACGTGGCCATCATGCACGGACGCGGCCGCGCGTTCTCCAGCGGCGCCGACGTGCACCAGCGTCAGCTCCGCGCGCGGGAGGAATTCGAGCGCCTCGGTGGTCCGCAGGGGTTCGGCGCGCACTCGGGCGATCTGCTCACGAAGTCGGTCAACTGGAAGCCCGTCATCGCGGCCGCTCACGGGTACGTCATGGGCCTCGCCGTCGGCATCGTGCTCGAGTCCGACCTGATCGTCGCCGAGGCGGGCACACAGTTCCAGATCACCGAGACGCCGCGCGGGCTCGGCGGCGCGAAGTACTGGGGGCTGATGCACTTCCGCGGTGCCGGCGCGTTCGGGACGGAAGTGGCGCTGACCGGGCGGTTCTTCACGGCCGAGGAGGCGTTCGCTGCCGGCCTGATCAATCGCGTGGCCGCTCCGGCAACGTACCTGGACGCCGCTCGCGAGCTTGCCCGGGCCGTGCGCAAGAATCCGCCGCTCAGCGTGCGCGCCACCGTCCGCTCGCGCCGCTGGTACATGGATCAGCTCGGGCGCGAGATCACGATGCAGACCGCGCCGCTGAAGCTCTACCTGAGCGAGGACTTTCAGGAGGCCGCACGCGCCTTCGCGGAAAAGCGCAAGCCCGGCCCGTACAAGGGCCGCTGAGATCAGTCTCCCGAGCTACGAGCGGGAGGATCTGATCGGGGCGGTGCGCGCCCTGGCGCCGCGCCTGCGCGCCGCTTCCGACGAGATCGAGGCCGCGCGCTCGCTGAGCGAGCCGCTCGTCCAGGCGCTGGTCGACGCGGGCTTCTACCGCATGTACCTGCCCCGCTCGCTGGGCGGGGGCCAGGTGGATCCCCTGACCTACTTCGACGTCATCGAGGCGCTGGCGCAGGTCGAGAGCGCCGCGGGCTGGAGCGTCCTCATCTCGACCGGCGCCATGACCATCACCGCGCGCGGACTTCCCGACGAGACGCTGCGGGCGATGTTCACCTCGCCGCGGAAGACGATCATGGCGGGCTCCGGTCCGCCGAAGGGTCGTGCGGTGGCTGTCCCCGGAGGCTACCGGCTCACGGGGAGCTGGACGCAAGGGAGCAACGTTCGCCTCGCCGCCTGGGTGCTCGCGGGCTGTCACCTCTACGAGGGGGACCGGCCGCGTCTCGGCCCCGACGGCGCGCCGGTGTATCTGCGGTGCGTGTTGCCGGCATCGGAGGTCGAGGTCTTCGACACGTGGCACACGACGGGGATGCGCGGGACGGGCAGCCACGACTTCGCCATCAAGGACGTCTTCATCCCCGAGGAGCGTGTCCACCGGGGCGCCGAGGCTTCGCATCGACCACAGCCGCTCTACCAGTTCGTCGGCTGGACCCATGTCGCCCATGCCGCGATGGGCCTCGGCATCGCACGTGTCGCGATCGACGAGTTCATTGCCCTGGCCGGCGGGAAGTCGGCCACGTGGCACCCCACCGAGGGCCGGCTCGCCACGCGGACGACGATCCAGGCCAAGGTCGCGCAGGCCGAAGCATTGGTGGGCTCCGGTCGCGCCTACGTGCGCGAGGCCACGCGCGACATCTGGCAGACGGTGTCCCACCGCGAGACGCCCTCGCCGTCGCAGCGCGCGGTCTACCGGCTCGCCGTCGCCCAGGCCTACGCGAACGCGGTGCAGGCGGTGGATCTCATGTACACGCTGGCCGGCGCCACCGCGATCTACGCCCGGAGCCGGCTCGACCGGTGCCTGCGCGACGTCCACACCGCGGGCGCTCACGTCTGGGTCGCGCCGGACACCTACGAGCTCGCGGGCCGTCTCCTCCTCGGGCTCGATCCGGGCTCACCGAACATCTGACGGCGCCCCGATCGGCGCTGGAACGTTGCACTCTGCTAGACTGAGGCGGATGCGGTGGTTCCGGCTTCTCCCACTCCTCCTGGCGTTGTCGTTCGACTTCGTGACGCTCGACACTCCGCTGTTTCAGCCCGGGCCGCGGGCCGTCCAGGTCGATGACGAGGAGGAGAGCACGCCCCGGCGGCCGGTGCGGCTTCGGCCCCCGCCGTCGAGCGTGACCGCCGTGCTTCCCGCGCACCGCTACGTCGTCGCTCCGCGCGTGCGACCTCCCGCGCACGTCTCCCGCACCGTCCGCTGGAGCGACCCGCCGCCCTGGGTGGGCCCGATCGTCCAGGCCCGATCCGCGCCCGGCGGTTCCCTCGCCGCGCCCGAAGCCCACTAGCCCCCGCGCCCTCCCATCGCTCGTCTGTCACCGCCGCCGGCGGTGACGCGATCGTTGCCGTCCATTGCCGAGGGGGGAGTACGTGATGACGAAGAAGCTCGATCTCGTCCTGATCCTGACGCTACTGTGGCTGCTGCTCCATCGCATCGTCCTCGAGTGGTACAAGCGCTTGCTGGGGCTGGGATGACGGCGATGACGTCGTTCCTCGACGCGGAGTTCTTCGCGCGGCTCGGCTCCATCGTGATCATCGATCTCTTGCTCGCCGGCGACAACGCGCTCGTCATCGCGCTCGCCGTGCGCTCGCTGCCCCGGCGCCAGCAGCTTCTCGGTCGTGTGTTCGGCACGGCGGGCGCGGTCGTCCTGCGCGTGGTGCTGATCGCGCTCGCCACCGCGCTCCTCAAGATCCCGTTCATGCAGCTGGTCGGCGGGCTCGCGCTGGCGTGGATCGCGGTCAAGCTCGTGCGTCAGCCCGGGGACGACGGCGGCGCCCACGGGCAAGCGGGTCGGTCGCTCTATCACGCGATCGGGATCATCGTCTTCGCCGATCTCGTCATGAGCCTCGACAACGTGCTCGGGGTGGCCGCCGCCGCCCACGGTGACTTGACGCTGGTGGTATTCGGGATCGCGCTGTCGGTGCCCATCGTCGTGTGGGGCAGCGGCTGGCTTGCCCGGCTGATGGGGCGGTTCACGTGGATCGTCTGGGTCGGCGGCGGCATCCTCGGGTACGTGGCCGGCGAGATGTTCTTCGCGGACCCGGCGGTGATCCGGTGGATCGACGGCGCGCCCGCGCTCCCCTACGTCGTCTCGTCGGTGCTCGGCCTCGTCATCGTCGGCGTCGGCTGGTGGGGAGACCGGATCCGCCGCACCGAGGTCCGGCAGGGCGCGGTGTCACGCTGACGGCGACGTGAAGCCGCGCGTGCTCAACAGCCGATCCAGCTGGTTGGCGAACGCGTGTCGGTCGCTCGCGGTAAGCGCGGCCGGGCCGCCGATGTTCTCGCCGCTCCCCCGCAGCGACTGCATGAGATTGCGCACGGCCAGATGCTCCTGGACGTTGTCCTCCGTGTAGAGCTCGCCACGAGGATTGAGCGCCCGCCCCCCGCGGGCGACCACGACGGCGGCCAGGGGAATGTCGGCGGTGATCACGAGGTCGCCGGGCTGCATCAGCTGGGCGATACGCGCGTCCGCGCCGTCGAAGCCCTTGGGCACCCGGACGGCCTCGATGAAGGGCGAGGATGGGATGCGCAAGGCCATGTTGGACACCAGCGTGACCGGGACCCGGGCCCGGTCGGCGGCCCGGAACAGGATGTCCTTGATGACGACGGGGCAGGCGTCGGCATCGACCCAGATGTGCATCTCAGCCTCCCCGAGCCCGACGCGCGATCCCGATGATCAGACCGAGCCCGCCACCCACCACGAGACCGAAGAGGTGAGCGAGCACGTCGGCGTCCGGGCCTGTCCCGAACAGCGCCAGCAGAGCCAGGACGGCGGCGACGACGACCCACCACTTCCTTCGCCTCGACCCCGCGCCGTGCGGTGCGACCACGGCGAGGACCGCGAGGATGCCGAGGGCTCCGAACACCGCCGTGGACGCACCGACCGACACGTGACCGTGTCCGTGGACGGCGGCGGTGAGCAGGTTGCCGATAGCGCCGGCGACGAGCAGAAGCGACAGGCCGAGGGTCACGCCGACGTAGCGGCATACCGCCGGGACGAGCAGGGCGACGGCGACGGCATTGCCGAGCACGTGAGGGGCGTCGGCGTGCAGGCCGAGCGCGGTGACGGCGCGCCACCACTGCCCGGCCATGATGCGCGTCGCGTCGGCGCTGCCGAGCTCGAACCAGACGTTCCGCTCCGCGCGCGGCCCGGTCATCACGAAGAGTCCGATCAAGAGCAGTGCGACGACGAGGCCGGCCGCGGTCGCGCGACGAGACGCGATGACGTCGGCGTCGCCCGCCCGGCTCTCGACGGCGTTCTCGCGATCGTAGGCGTCGAGCGCCTCCAGCGCGGCGGTCACATCGGCGGGCGACACGACCAGCGCCCAGCCGTCGACCCGTTGACGCAGACGGTGAGGGATGTCGGCGGCAGCGAGGACGACCGCCCACTCGTCGGCGCGCTGCCGGGTTGGTGTCACGCGGACCGCCGTGCCGACCTCGAGATCCATCGCTCGGCGTAATGGTATCCTTGCCCCGTCAAATCGCCGCGATGAGGTGACCCATGCTCTACGAACTGCGCCGCTACGACGTCGCCGCCAGCAAGCTGCCCGCGCTCCTCGACCGCTTCGGCAGCTTCACCGTGCACAAGTGGAAGGAGTACGGCTTCCGGCTGATCGGCTTCTGGACGCCGCTCGTCGGCGAGAAGAGCAACCAGGTCGTGTACATCTGGGGCTGGGAGAGCTGGGACGAGCGGACGAAGAAGAACGCGGCGTGGCGCGCCGATCCGGAGCGCGCGAAGAAGTGGGCGGAGACCGAGAAGGACGGGCCGCTCGTCAACCGCGTGTACAACCAGCTCATGGAGCCCACACCGTACTCGCAGCTGGACCGTGGCGAGCCCTACGGGCCGGACGCGTCGACGCGCAAGCCGTACATCTTCGAGCTGCGTGAGTACCAGGCGATGCCGCAGAAGATCACCAACATCACCGAGCGGTTCGGCGGCTTCACGTGCGACGCGTTCAAGAAGCACGGCTTCCGCCAGGTCGGCTACTGGCTGAACCGCATGGGCGGCAACGATCACCAGCTCCTCTACCTGCTGGCCTGGGAGAGCCTCGACGAGCGTGTGGCCAAGTTCGACGCCTTCGCCAAGGACCCCGAGCGCGCCCGCGTGTTCGCCGAGAGCGAGAAGCACGGGCCCATCGTGCAGCAGGTGTCGAACACGATGCTGCGGCCGACCGCGTTCTCGCCGATGAAGTGAGGGAGGCGCCGGGATGCCGAAGCTCAAGCACGTGGCCATCACCACCCACGATGTGGACAAGACGGCGAAGTTCTACATCGAGGTCTTCGGGATGACGGAGATGGGCAAGATCGACGACCCGGGGACCACGGGATGCTTCCTCAGCGACGGCGACATCAACCTCGCCATCCTGCACTTCAAGAACGACCAGGCCGCGGGGGTCGAGCGCGGCCGGGGCTTCAAGGGCATCCATCACATCGGATTCGAGGTCGAGGATCTGACGGCCATCGCCGACAAGCTCACCGGCGCGGGCGCCGTCCGTCGTCACGACGTCGAGCAGGCGCTGGGCGTGACCGACGGCGAGCGCAAGCACAACGTCGAGGTCAAGTGGACCGGCCCCGACGGCGTGATGCTCGACGTCTCGGAGACCGGCTGGGTGCGTTAGCACGCTGCTGAAAAAGGCCCATCTGCGTCGTTGGCTCGCCTAGCAACTGGACCTTTTTGAGCAGCGTGTGGCGACGCGGTCAAGGAACCCGGCGCGGGGGACGGGCCAGCCAGAAGCACGCGGAGCCGGCGACGCAGAAGCCGATGGCGATGAGGAAGGCGACGCGGTAGCTGCCGGTCACGTCGTGGACGAAGCCGCCGAACCACGGCGCCACACCGCCGCCGATCCCGTTGCCGACGCTGAGCAGGCCGTAGATGACGCCGAACCGCCGCCCGGGGAAGAGCTGCGCGGCGATCGCGGTGATGATCGGTCCGCGCGCGCCGAAGCCGAGGCCGAAGAAGAGCGCATAGCCGTAGAGCGCCGCCACGTGCGGCCACACCTCGAGCCCGAGCAGGCAGAGCGTGCCGACCGCGGTGCAGCCGTAGGAGATCGTGGCCGAGGCGGCGCGTCCGATCCGGTCGGCGGCGATGCCGAACACGATCCGCCCCGCCACCGACAGGAGCCCGGTGAGCCCGAAGATCCCCGCCACCAGGAGCCGCGAGAAGCCGTGATCCACGGCGAACGCCACCTGGTGCGTGACGACGGAGAAGACGGCGAGCGGTGTCGACATGTAGGCGAAGAAGAGCGCCCAGAACGCGGGCAGGCGCAGCGCCTCGCCGACTTCCGCGGTCGCGGCCGCGGGCTCGGGGGCCGTCGCTCCCGCGTGGCCGTGTGGAATCGGGACTTCCGGCACCGCGAGCCAGATCAGCGGCACGAGCACCGCGAGCGTGCCCGCGCCCAGCACGACGTAGGCCGCGCGCCAGCCGTGGTGGACGATCAGCCACTGTGAGAACGGCCCGATCGCCAGCACGCCGGCACCCATCCCCGAGAAGGCCAGGCCCATGACACTGCTCCGCCGCTCGGCGAACAGCCGCGCGATCAAGGCACCGGTCGGCACCCAGCTCACCGCGCACACCCCCGCGGCGGCCAGCACGCCGGTCACGGCGTAGAGCGACACGAGCGATCCGACCTGGCTCGCGAGCGCGCAG
>Ga0075425_100010088_pt1 | contig 10064 bp, 7 predicted proteins | sample SoiMethybrSBSTD4_FD_75300 | JGI IMG/M metagenome (GOLD analysis project Ga0075425, IMG submission 75300) | Bulk soil microbial communities from a Populus tree surrounding site in Tennessee, USA - Soil MetaG P. TD hybrid SBSTD4 | ecosystem: Environmental > Terrestrial > Soil > Tree plantation...
CGCGGAGCGCCTGCAAGGTTTGCTCGAGCGGATAGGTCCCGTATTCCAGCGCCATTGCGGTCATTTCGGTGCGCGGGCATTCGGTGTATGCAGCGCCGGAAATCACGCCGGACACACGCGCCGATGTCGAAGACCCGTCGAAAAACGACGTCACCTCGTTGCCCCACCACGTCTTGGCACGTCCGATGTCGGCTGGATCGTCGCGGCCCGAGTAGATCTTCTCACCGTGTCCCCGCGGCCCGAGCCCCGTGTGGAAGTCGATCCAGCCCAGGCGTTGCCGCGGGGAAGCCTGCGCACGCAGTACTGCACGGAGGCAGGCGTTGCTCCACGACGGGTGGCTGCCGCCGTAGAACATGCCGTCGGGAAAAGCGTACTGCCCGCCGCTGACCGCCGCCTGAAAAGCTCTCTCTCCATAGGCCTTGATCCACGCGCCGAGCTTGGTCTCGCTGTCCTGCGGAGGAGGCCAGGCGGCCGGCAATAGTAACCAGTGGATCTCCGCGTACGCAGGACTCGGCGGCAGTGGCGAGGAGAAATCGACGAAGTTGCGATTCAGGTCCGCGTTGTCTTCGTTGGTTCGCTGCAGATGCGAGAAGCCGTAAGGATTGAGCGCGTGGAGCATCAGCACGCAAACGTCCGCGCGCTCGACCGCCGCCAGGAACGCGTCGTCGCGCAGCAGCGCGACCTGGCAGCCCGAACCGCAGAACCCCTCGACACCATGCGTGCCCGAGGTGAGCAACAACAGCGCCGGCGCCTTATCGTCGCCGATCTTCGCCCCATCGATCGACAGCTCCTCACCCTGCGCGCCGCGTTCGCTCGGATGCACGTCCCGAAACATGCGCGCCCCGCGCTCGGCTCCCGCGGCGAGAAACTTGTCGCGCGCCTCGGCATAGGTCTGCGCGAAGTGCGGCGACGCGTTCATCGGCATGACGGCTATTCCGCGACCGGCAGCGCGCGCTCGGCCAGCGCCGCCATATAGCCTGCGCCCAGCGGAATCACGTCGTCGTTGAAATCGTAGCGGCTGTTGTGGAGGAAGCAGCCGCCTTCGGCTCCGCCCTGCCCCAACCTTGCGTAGGCGCCCGGCCGGCGCTGCAGCATGAAGGAAAAATCCTCCGAGCCCATGCTGGGCTCGAGGTCGCGCACGACGTTCTCGCGGCCGACCAGCGCATCGGCGACTTCTGCAGCGAATTCCGCTTCACGCTCGCTGTTGATCGTCGCCGGATACGAGCGCTCGTACTTGAGCGTCGCCGAAGCACCGAACGCCGCGGCAATCGAGTGCACCAGCTCGTTCAATCGCCGCTCGATCGCGTCCTGCGTTTGCGGGTGGAACGTGCGCACCGTGCCGACGAGCCGCGCGTCGCGCGGGATCACGCTCATCGCCGCGAGATTGCCGGCGTGCATCGCACACAGGCTTATGACCGCGGCGTCGACCGGGCTCACGTTGCGCGCGACGATCGACTGCGTTGCGGTGATGATGTGGCCCGCCACCAGCACCGGATCCACCGAACGGTGCGGATGCGCGCCGTGGCCGCCGCGGCCCTCGATGTGGATCTCGATCCGATCGGACGCGGCCATCATGGGGCCCGGCCGCACTGCGATCGTGCCCGGCGGCAGCGCCGGCCAGTTGTGCAGCGCGTAGATCTCGTCGGCGGGAAAGCGCTCGAACAGGCCGTCGTCGACCATCGCCTTGCCGCCGGCAAAACCTTCCTCGCCCGGCTGGAAGATGAGATATACGGTGCCATCGAAGCGCCGCGTGCCGGCGAGGTAGCGCGCCGCCCCGAGCAGCATCGCCGTGTGGCCGTCGTGCCCGCAACCGTGCATGCGGCCCTTGAACCGCGAGATGTGCGGAAAATCGTTCTCCTCGTGCATCGGCAGCGCGTCCATGTCGGCGCGCAGGCCGATCGCGCGGCCGCTGTCCTGACGCCGGCCGGGGATGACCGCGACGACGCCGGTCTTGCCGACGCCGGAGTGATACTCCAGCCCGAGCCGATGGAGCTCACCGGTCACGACTTCCGCGGTGCGATGCTCCTCGAAGCCGAGCTCCGGATGCGCATGCAGGTCGCGGCGCAGCGCGGTCAGCTCGGCGTGCTGAGTGCGGAGATATTCGACGGGGCCCATGAGAATTGGATGCGCGAATCGACGCGCCGGTTCAGTGCGCCGGCACCAGGCGCTCGATGCGCAAGCGGGGGTCGACGGCGTAGTAGAGCAGGTCGACGGAGAGATTGATCAGCACAAAGACCAGCGCGATGAAGCATAGATACGCCGCCATCACCGGCACGTCGGCGAAGCTCACCGCCTGGATGAACAAGAGTCCCATCCCCGGCCACTGGAACACGGTCTCGGTGATAATGGCGAAGGCGATGATCGATCCGAGCTGCAAGCCCGTGATCGTGATGACCGGCACCAGCGTGTTCTTCAATGCGTGCCCGAAATGGATCGCGCGGTCGGTGAGCCCGCGGGCTCGCGCGAACTTGATGTAGTCGGTGCGCAGCACTTCGAGCATCTCGGCACGCACCAGCCGCATGATCAGCGTCATCTGGAACAGCGACAGGGTAATCGAGGGCAGGATCAGCGCCTTCAGCCCGCTCTTGGTCAGGAGTCCGGTCGTCCACCAGCCCAAGGCTTCCGTTTCGCCCCGGCCGAATGACGGCAGCCAGCCGAGGATCACGGCGAAAATCAGGATGAGCAGAATGCCGATCAGGAATGTGGGCAGCGACACGCCGACGAGCGACACCGTCAGCAGAAACTGCGCCAGCCAGGAATTGCGCTTCAGCGCCGTGTATACGCCCCCGGGAATCCCCAGTATCAGCGCGAGCAGCGCCGCGACGGCGGCGAGCTCCAGTGTCGCCGGCAGGCGTTCCTTGAGCAGCGTAGACACGGGCCGGCCCTGCCGCAGCGACAAACCGAACTCGCCCTGCACTGCGCGACCGACAAAACGCGCGAACTGCACATAAAAAGGCTGGTCGAGGCCGAGGTCGGATCGCAGCTGCGCCCGCTGCTCCTGCGTCGCATCCTGGCCGACCATGAACGTCACCGGGTCGCCGGTGAAGTTGAACAGTCCGAACGCGATGAACGCGACCACCGCCATGACGACGAGGGACTGCAGGAGGCGGCGAAGGATGAATGCGAGCAAGGGGTGCCTGCTTCAGCGCTGAGAAACGCGCTCGTGACGGTTTCGTGACGCGCTGCGATGATGCCCAAAGGGACGCGGACCGTCAATGCAGCGCCCCTGTAGGGCCGAATTCATTCGGCCGCGCCGGGTAAGCCTGCGCTGCGTGCGAATGAATTCGCACCTACGACAGCTCTGCGGCGCGGTGGCAGGCAACCCGGATCACTCCGAAGGGCTCCAGCCGTGGCACTTCGGCCCGGCAGCGCTCGATCGCATGCGGGCAGCGCGTATGAAAGGGGCAGCCCGCCGGCGGATCGAGCGGCGACGGCAGCTCACCCTTGAGCGCGATGCGTTGCCGCCGCGCCCGCGCGTCGAGCGTCGGCGTGCTCGCGAGCAGCGCCCGCGTGTACGGATGCGCCGGCCGACCGAACACGGCGTCCTTCGCGCCGTATTCGACAATCTTGCCCAGGTACATCACCGCCACCGCATCGGCGATATGCCGCACGACTTGCAGATTATGGGAAATGAAGAGATATGCGATGCCCAGCTCTTCCTGCAGATTCATGAGGAGGTTCAGCACCTGGGCCTGGATCGACACGTCGAGCGCGGATACAGGCTCGTCGGCGACGACCAGCCGGGGATGCAGCATCAACGCGCGCGCCACCGCAATGCGCTGTCGCTGTCCCCCGGAGAACATGTGCGGATAGCGGCCGTAGTGCTCGGGCTTGAGTCCGACCCGCGCCATCATCGCGCGCGCGGCGTCACGACGCGCTCCCGGGCCAAGCTTCGCGCTGATCGCCAGCGGCTCCTCGAGCAACGTGCCGACCTTCTTGCGCGGGTTGAGCGAGGCATACGGATTCTGGAACACCATCTGTACCAGCGGGCGCAGCCGCTTCAGCGTCCCCGACGCGGCCGACACTACGTCCACGCCGGCGATGCGCAATTCGCCCGCGGTGGGCTTCTCGATCATCGTCACGGCCCTTGCCAGGGTCGACTTGCCGCATCCGGATTCGCCAACCACGGCGAGCGTTCTGCCCTCGTCGACCGAGAACGAAACGCCGTCGAGCGCACGCACGAGTCCTTTGGGCCGGAACAACCCGCGCGATACTGCATAGTGGCGGGTGAGCGAGCTCGCTTCGAGGAGCGGCGCAGCGGATGTCATCGTTTCACTCTTCGACCGTGGCGGTCTTCGGCTCCGGTCGCCAGCCTCGCGTCGGCCGCCCCTCCGCGTCGAGCGGAAAATGGCAGCGCGCCTGCCGACCGCTCGGCCCTGCGAGCGGCGGCCGCTCGACGCGGCAGCGTGCGACAGCGTAGTCGCAGCGCGGATGCAGCAGGCATCCGACCGGACGGTCGTGCTGGCCGGGCACGACACCGGGGATCGCTTTCAGGCGTGCGCGGTCGCGGTTGTGCTCCGGCAGCGCCGCGAGCAGCGCCTGCGTGTACGGATGCACCGGGGCTTCGAAGATCTGCGGTACCGCGCCGGTCTCGACGACCTGCCCCGCGTACATGACGAACACGCGTTGCGCCGTCTCGGCGACGACCGCGAGATCGTGTGTGATCAGGAGCAGCGCCATGCCGCGCTCGCGCTGCAGCCGCAGCAGCAGCTCCAGCACCTGTGCCTGCACGGTCACGTCGAGCGCGGTCGTGGGCTCGTCCGCGATCAGGAGCTTCGGATTGCACGCGATCGCCATCGCGATCATCACGCGTTGCGCCATGCCGCCGGAAAGCTGATGGGGAAACGCCGCCAGTCTCGCCTCCGCGTCCGGAATCTCGACCTGCCGCAAGAGCTCGAGCGCACGCGCCCGGCGGAGCCTCGCGCTGACGCGCTCGGCGTCGCTGCCGTGAATGCGCAGCGTTTCCGTCAACTGGAAGGCGACGGTGAAGCACGGGTTCAGGCTCGCCAGCGGGTCCTGAAAGATCATCGCCATGTCCTTGCCGACGAGCGCGCGGCGCTGCGCATCCGAAAGCGCAAGGAGATCGCGACCCGCAAAGGCGAGGCGCCGGGCGAGCACGCGCCCGGGAAATTCGACCAGGCCCATCAGCGCCAGCGCGGTGACGCTCTTGCCGGACCCAGACTCGCCGACGCACCCGACGACCTCACCCACGTCGAGCGTGAGATCGATCCCGTCGACCGCGATGACGGGCGCGGCCTCGGCGCCGAATTCGACGCGCAGATCCTCGATTTCGACCAGAGGCATGCCTCGATCCTCAGCGCTTGAGCTTCGGATCGAGCGCGTCGCGCAATCCGTCGCCCATGAGATTGAACGCGAGCACGGTGACGAGAATCGCGAGGCCCGGGAAAGTGACGACCCACGACGCTCTCTGTATAAACTCCAGTGCATCGGCAAGCATCGAGCCCCACTCGGGCGTCGGCGGCTGCGCCCCCAAGCCGAGGAAGCCCAGCGCGGCGGCGTCGAGGATCGCCGACGAGAAACCCAGCGTCGCCTGCACGATCAGCGGTGCAAGACAATTGGGCAGGATGGTATTGAACATCAGGCGCAGCGCACCTGCGCCGGCGATCCGCGAGGATTGCACGTATTCCCTGCCGGCCTCGGCGATCACCGCGGCGCGCGTGAGCCGGACGTAATGCGGGAGCAGCACGATGGCGATCGCGTACATGGCGTTGATCAGCCCGGGGCCGAGGATCGCGACCACCGCGATCGCCAGCAGCAGGCTCGGCAGCGAAAGCATGACGTCCATCAGGCGCATGATCGTGGTCTCGACCCAGCCGCGCACGTACCCGGCGATCATGCCGAGGACCACGCCCAGCGAAAGCGAGATCGCGACCGAAATGAGACCGATCAGGAGCGACAGCCGCGTGCCGTAGATCAATCGCGACAGGATGTCGCGCCCAACGGGGTCCGTACCGAGGATGAAATCGGCGCTGCCTCCCGCCTGCCAGACCGGCGGCGTCAGCGTGAACTCGCGGTACTGCTCGTACGGTGGATGCGGCGCGACGACGCCTGCGAAGATCGCGAGCAGGACCAGCGCGAGGGTGAGGGCGAGGCCCAGCAATGCGCCGCGGCTTTGCGCGTACGCATGCCAGAACTCGCGCCAGGGACCCTCGACCCGATCCGGCACGGAGTCGCGTGCAACGGCCGCAAACGCTTCGCTCATTGCCAATTGCTCATGCGGGCCGGATCCGCGGGTTCACGACGCCTGTAGAGCCGAATTCATTCGGCCAGCTCCGGTCGCGTGCGAATGAATTCGCACCTACGCATGGCGAATGCGCGGATTGACCACGCCGTAGAGCAAATCGACGATGAGGTTCACGCTGATCACGATGGTGGCGATCAAGAGAATGCCGCCCTGGACCACCGGATAGTCGCGCGATTGCACGCCGTGAATGAGCCAGTTCCCCACGCCCGGCCAGGAAAAGATCGTCTCCGTCAAGATCGCGCCGGATAAGAGCAGGCCGACCTGCAGGCCGATGACGGTGATGACCGGGATCAGAGCATTGCGCAGCGCGTGGACCAGGATGACCTGCCACCGCGGCAGTCCCTTCGCCCGCGCGGTGCGCACGTAGTCCTCGCGCAGCACTTCGAGCATCGCGGAGCGCGTCATGCGGGCGATGACCGCCAGCGGGATCGTGCCCAGGGCGATCGCGGGCAGGATCAAATGCGAAGCGGCCGAACGCAACGCCGCCCAATCGTGCGCCTTGAGCGTATCGATCAGCATGAATCCCGTCGCGGCCGGTACGTCGTACTCGACGGCGATGCGGCCCGACACCGGTGTCCAGCCCAGCTGCACCGAAAAGAAGAGGATCAGCAGCAGCGCCCACCAGAAGATCGGCATCGAGTAGCCGGTGAGCGACACCCCCATCACCGCGTAGTCGGCCACCGTGTTGCGCTTGAGCGCAGCGAGGATGCCGGCCGGCAGACCGATGCCTACGGCAAACAGCATTGCGAAGAACGCAAGCTCGATCGTCGCGGGGAAGAGCGTCAGGAATTCGTCGAGAACGGGCTCGTGCGTGGTGAGCGACGTCCCGAGATCGCCTTTCGCCACCTGCCCGACGTACTCGGCGTATTGCACCGGGAGCGGGCGGTCGAGTCCGAACTCATGCAGCAGGCGTTCGCGCCGGGCCGGGTCCATCCCACGCTCGCCCGACAGGTTCTCGACCGGATCGCCCGGAATGAGGTGGATCAGCGCGAACGCAAGCAGCGTAACGCCGATGAACGTCGGGATGATCAGTGCCGCGCGGCGAAGGATGAAGGCGAACATGTAGGTGCGAATTTATTCGCACTTGATGGAACTGACGTCGGGGCCGAATGAATTCGGCCCTACGAACTCCCGCTATGAGCTCGTTCCCACGCAAGCGGGACTTGTCGCCCCGGCGCAGGCCAGGGCCCAAGTTCGCACGGTGAGCGCGATTACCTCATGACCTTGGATCCCGGGCCTCGCTACGCTCGCCCGGGATGACGCATCCGTTTCCGATCGCGCTCGCGCCTGCAGCGCGGCGCTCTCGGACGGATGCGTCACTTGGAAGCGAGGTCGGCTTTGCTGCCGGCGATCTCCGCCTTATCGAAATAATGATGCGCGGTCGCGTCCATCTTGTAGCCCTTCACTTCCTTGCGTACCGGGTCGAAGCGGATCGAATGCGCCACCGTGATCCACGGCGCTTCTTCCTTGAAAATGACCTGCGCCTGCTCGTAGAGCTTCGCGCGATCGGCCTGCTTGGGCGTCTGCGCGGCCTTGATGATCAGATCTTCGAACGGCTTGTTGCACCAGCGTGCATTGTTGCCGCCGCCCTTGACCGCCTCGCAGCCGAGCAGCGGCACGAAGAAGTTGTCCGGATCGCCGTTGTCGCCTGACCAGCCGAACATGACCACCTGATGCTCGCCGCCCTTCGCGCGCTTGCGGTATTCGGCCCACTCATAAGTCAACAGCTTGGCCTTCACTCCGATCTTCTCCCAGTCGGCCTGGATCATCTCGGCCATCCGCTTGCCGTCCGGGTTGTACGGCCGCGTGACCGGCAGGTACCACAGCTCGAGCTCGAAGCCGTTGGGCATGCCCGCTTGCGCGAGCAGCTGCTTCGCCTTCGCGGGATCGTAGGGATAATCCTGCACGGCGTTGTTGTAGCTCCACAGGATCGGTGGAATCGGATTCTTCGCGACCTGGCCGTTGCCCTGATACACGGCTTTCAGAATCGCGTCCTTGTTGGTCGCTAGATTCAGCGCCTGGCGGACGAGCTTGTTGTCGAAAGGCTTTTTCTCGACGTTGAAGGCGATGTAACCGATGTTGAGCCCTTCCTTCTGCAACACGGTGAGCTGCGGGTCCTTTTTCATTTCGTCGAGATCCGCCGGCTTCGGGAACGCCATCACCTGGCACTCTCCGGTCTTGAGCTTGGCGTAGCGCGCGGTCGCGTCGCGCGTGATCGAGTAGATCAAGTTGTCGACTTTGGGTCGCCCGCCCCAATACTTGTCGAATGCCTTGTAGCGGATAGTCGCGTCTTTCTGGTAGCTCACGAATTCGAATGCGCCGGTGCCGATCGGATAGACGTCGGCCGCATTCGGCGTGCCTTTCTTCTGCATCGTCTCGAAATACTCCTTCGACAGCATCGACGCGAAGTCCATCGCCATGTCGGCGAGGAATGGCGCTTCGGGCCGCTTGAGATTGAAGCGCACCGTGTAATCGTCGATTTTGTCGACCTTATCGACGATGTTCTTCATACCCATGTCGTCGTAGTACGAGAATGTCTGGCCCGCCGTCATCTTGTGGAAGGGATGGTTGTCGTCGGCCATCCGGTTCCAGGAAAAGAGCACGTCGTCGGCGTTGAAGTCGCGCGACGGCTTGAAGTTGGCATTGCTATGGAACTTCACGCCTTTGCGCAGCTTGAACGTGTAGGTCTTACCGTCGGGCGAAACGCTCCACGATTCGGCGAGCGCGGGCACGATGTTGGTCGTGCCGATCTCGAACTCGACCAGGCGGTTGAACATCGGTACCGATACCGCGTCGAAGGTCGTGCCGGTGGTGAAGAACTGCGGCTGGAAGCCTTCCGGGCTGCCTTCGGAGCAATACACCAGCGTGCCCTTCGCGAGCGCAGCCGAAGATGACAGGAGCAAGCCCGCGATAAGAGCGGCGCGAAGCAATGGATTGGGTCGTGCAGAGCGGTGGTTGAGCATGGTCTCCTCGGCGATTTTTGCCGCACGGCGGCGCGCGCGGATGCGCCAATCCTAGCCGCCCCTGCGTCCGAAGGCAACCGCCGCCCCGCCGGCGACCGACGATGCGCCTCGCCGCGGGGCGCGAAGCGGATCAGTACGTATAGAACATCCGCTGGATTTCCTTGGTGTCTTTCGTCTTGGTGAGCGCCAGCATCACCAGAATGCGCGCCTTCTGCGGATTGAGCGTGTCGGACACGACATAGTCCATTTCGTCGTCCTTCGCCTCGCCGTTGCGGGCGACAATACCGTTGCCCACACGGCTCGAGCGCACGATGATCACGCCTTTCTTGCGCGCTTCGATCAGCGCCGGCTCCACCGCCGGACGCGCGAGGCTGCCGTCGCCAACGCCTGCGTGGACGATGGCTTTCGCCCCAGCGGCGACAAAGGCGTCTACCGCGATGCGATTCATGTTGGCGTATCCGTAGACGATGTCGACTTGTGGCAGCGCGTCTAGCTTCGACACATCGAACTCGGTATCGGCAGTGTGCTTGCGCGTCGATACACGGTAGAAGTGCGGCGCGTTGTCCTGCATGTAACCCATGAAGCCGAACTCCCAGTTGCGGAACGTGTCGGTGTTGGCGGTATTGGTCTTGGTCACGTCGCGCGCGCCGTTGATCTGGTCGTTGAGCACGACGAGCACGCCTTTGCCTACCGCGTCCGGGCTTCCCGCGAGCGTTACCGCGTTGTAGAGGTTGATCGGTCCATCCGCGGAAATCGCCGTGGACGGACGCATGGCGCCCACGATCACGACCGGCTTTTTGCTTTTGACGACGAGGTTCAGGAAGTACGCGGTCTCC
>Ga0075425_100010089_pt1 | contig 10064 bp, 11 predicted proteins | sample SoiMethybrSBSTD4_FD_75300 | JGI IMG/M metagenome (GOLD analysis project Ga0075425, IMG submission 75300) | Bulk soil microbial communities from a Populus tree surrounding site in Tennessee, USA - Soil MetaG P. TD hybrid SBSTD4 | ecosystem: Environmental > Terrestrial > Soil > Tree plantation...
CGATGATCCAAAAGCTGAATCAGGTTTGTAATCTCCGTCGACTCGGTAAGCGTTTCCGATTGTTTGGATGCCCGCTCCCTTAGCATCGCCAGATCGTGATCTTCGCTTAGAAAACCTGAGAGCTTACTGAGCTCACCCGCAAAGGCATCGAGAGGCTTTGGCCAAAGCGCGTTGAGTACCGTCAACTCGTACCACAAATACTTCACATCCTTCCGCCATTCGTGAAGGTTCGAAGTCGTGTTGTCGGACTGCGCAGCGTGAAACTTGCGACGGCCCGTTCTATAGGTTTTTCGAAGGCCGTATTCGATTGCCACAAAACCGTCGTTGTTCAGCGGCCACTCCACAACTCGGACACGCGCATGCTGGATGTCTTCGGCAATCTGAGGCAGCTGCTCCGCTTTCTCACGCAGCTGGTCCGCCCGTAATCTGCGCAGCCGTTTTCTTAACAACTTGATATCAGGCTGCGCCAGATGTTTGTTGCATTCACCGATCAGCTCTTCAAGCGTGTCGGCGACAACTGCTGTGTCCCTGGCAGCCGAAAGCTGGCGGCCGGCATCGCGGTAGGTTTGATTCTCCAACTTGAAGTTTTCCTGCCCGATTTCGCCCCGAATCAACCGCAAGATAGACCTGATCCGTTTGAAACCGACTCGAGCTTCATGAATTGCTCTGTCCTTGTTTCGCGTCCTCAGTTCCAGACTATCGAGCGATCTATCGATTTGATCGAGCGTGATACGTTTCATACCGTCCGGCAGAGTTTCAGAATCCTTCAGTCGAAATCCCATAATGAACACCCCATTCTGTTACTGACTATCACTGTCTCGCCGCACAGTGGATTTGTGCGCTGCCCTTAGCTAAAAAGTTTTGCAAGCGACATACCGGGACGCTTTTGATTCGTGGGCTGCTGAATCGAAACGTAATTGCTTACTCGCAACTCGTTAATTCAAAGGTTCCGATTCGAAGAACCAGGATCCAAGGCGCAGCCGATATTTTATTAAGCGAGCTTGCAGTGGAGGGCGGCGCACTCCGAATGGTGCGGCTCAGATTGAACGATTGTGAGGAAATGCGCTTCTGAACTCCCTGCAGCGACTGTCAAATAACTGCTTTGCCCTCAAAGAATCGGTTTAACAGAGACTTGATGTCTGCTTTAGATTGTTTTAACACCAGTTGGTTATGATGTCACGCCGTTTACCACGACCTTCGTGTTCCCATGCATGAGCTTCACGCTGCATATTCGGGAACGACAGGTTTTGCATCAATCAGGATTACATCGAATTAATTGGCTTGGAATTCGACAACGCGAGAATTCGACGCTCGGATCATTCATCGGTCTTGTCCGTGACCTAATCAACCAGAAAAAGATTATGAAAAAACTGCTGATTGCGTTCCTCGTAGTTTTACAGGGAATAGGTATCGTCGGTTGTGCCTCGCGCTCTGGAGGCGTCGGGACAAAGCTGGTTGTCGTGATTGTGATCGACCAGTTTAGATATGACTATTTGGAGCGCTTCAAAGGCGTGCTCGGCACTCGCGGTCTCCAAAGGCTTATCGATCGGGGCGCGTTATTTACCAACGCCAACTACAACTACGTGCCTACGTATACAGCTCCCGGACACGCCGCAATTTTCACCGGGTCGGTGCCCGCACAGAACGGTATTGTCGGTAACAATTATTACGACCGCGATACAGAGACGGAGCGGGTGATGGTCTCCGACAACAACGCAAAAGTAGTCACAAGCTATGGGACGCAGTCCTACACCAAAGCTACCAAGCCCGCCAGTCCGCGAGTTCTCATCGGCACTACGATCGGAGATCAGATGCGGCTCGCGACAAACTTCATGGCAAAGGTTGTCGCACTGTCGTTGAAGGATCGCGCCGCGGTGCTTCCCGGCGGCAAGAATGCCAACGGCGCCTACTGGTTTGACGCTTCATCGGGTTCTCTCGTGTCGAGCGATTACTACTTTTCGGCGCTGCCGGCGTGGGTTAACAAATTCAACAGCGAAGGTCACGCGGATAAGTACTTCGGAAAAACCTGGGATCGACTCTTAGATGCGGGTTCCTACTCCAACACCCAGGGAGTTACAACCGATGTAAAGGGCTCACCTCTTGGCAGACATTTTCCATACGTGCTCAACGGGCTCGGCGAAGAAAGACCAGGGGAAGAGTTCTACAAAGAATTTCAATACACGCCTTTTGCTAACGAGTACCTGGCGGATTTCGCAAAAGCTGCGATCGAGGGTGAATCGATGGGCGCGGATCAAATCCCGGATCTGCTGTCGATCAGTTTTTCGACACCGGATCTGGTTGGACACGCCTACGGACCGGACAGTGAAGAGCTCCAGGATGTCTACATTAGACTCGATCAGGTAATCGGAGATTTTCTCGACTATCTCGATCAGCGAATCGGCTTGTCGAGAACATTGATTGCGGTGACCTCCGATCACGGAGTGTCGCCGGTTCCAGCCTTGCTGAGCCTCAACAGAATCGAGGCGGCGGTAATCGATCCTACCAAGTGTAAGGATGCGGTCAACAAAGCTTTGTCGGAGCGATTTGCTGGTGAGAAGTGGGTGTTGGCTCTGGTGAATGATCAGGTGTACCTGGACCGTAAGCGCATCGCGGAGCAGAAGCTCGATCCAGTCGAGGTTGAACGCGTTACGGGTGAGGCCCTACTGGGTATTCCTGGAATTGCGCGATATTTCACTCGCACTCAGATACTTACCGGCCAGATGCCCGGGGGGTTGATTTCGCAAAGAATCACGAACGGCTTCAACCCTCAGCGATGTGGCGATGTATGGTTAATTACAAATCCGTACCAGTTCCTGGCCGAAGGAGAGATCGCAACGACTCACGGTTCTCCGTATGACTACGACACACACGTGCCGATCATTCTTTGCGGTCCGGGGATTCGGCCGAACCGATATCACACGGAATGCTCGCCTGTTGATATTGCTCCGACGCTGTGCGATCTGGTCGGTGTCGAAGCACCGCCCGCCCGAGTAGGAAGAGTTCTTAGCGAAGCAATCAACCAGCAATAAGGCAGCAGGAAGAGACAGGGGGACGGGGAGAGTGGGGGACGGGGAGAAGGCGCTTCTCGCCCGCTCTCCCCGTCCGCCACTCTCCCGGTCTCTCCTGAGCTTCAGTGCGTCACGTAGAGCTGAGATGATTTCGTAAAAAGCGTGTGGCTGGATTGGTATTCGTTCAGGCAGATTCGTTTGGGTGAGTTGCCGTTGCGGCTACACTCTGTTCATGAAGTGAGCCGGTGTGTCGGATAAGTGCGTTGGCGTCGACTCGCAGAACCTTGGCTTGGATTGTGCGAACCTCGTCTGACGTGAGTCCACCGCTATCTTTAATTTCCTGCGCGATGTCGCCGTATTGGTCGTAGGGAAGCGTAAAATATGCGGTCAATAGATCGCTAATCCGATCGTCAGCCATCGATTTTTCTCCTGCTTCAGGGGCTCTTGTTTCAAATTTGGCAACTGCAGACTCCGTACGATAATGAGTCGCTCGATCTCTGTCAATGAGAATTTGTAAGACTCATTCTAACCCTTGAAACCAAGTCCAATTATCGCGGATCAGTCTCTGTATGACAAATCCGGCTTCGTACCAAGTATCACTCAATCGCCCATATGTTGTTTAGATGCAGAGATAAGCAGCAGATTCTGGAAAAGGCTTGGGAACTGACGGCCGGCCTGCTTCAGCCGACCGTCGATCCGCTCTTATTCCAAAGCTGCGATAGGTCTTTCGTGGTTGGAAACCGACGGAAGGTGAAGGTACCTTCCAATTGCGAAGCGGCCCGGACCGGCTATTACGATCGGCAGAAGCACACCGATAGCAACCAGGTGATACTCAAAGCCCTCGCCGGGCTGGGTGCCGGTCCAGTTCATAAAGAAGCCAAACTTGCCGTGCACAGTGGCGATAGCGCCGAGCATGATGACAACGATCGACGCCGCGGAAAATCGCGAAAGGAAGCCGAGAACGATGCCGAGGCCGCCGAAGAACTCGCCGATGCTGACCAGGTATCCAAGCGGCCCCATCATTTGAACAACGGTGGCAAGGCCGGGTCCCCCGAAGGCTCCAAAGAGTTTCTGTGAGCCGTGAACCATAAAAACGCCGCCGACGAGGATGCGGGCAATCAGAAACGCCCAGTCAACCGCCGATCTATCTCGATTCGTATCTTCAGATCTCATAACCCCTCCTAACAAACATTGCATTGCTAGCTTACTTTTGGTAAGCTCCGTTAGATCGTAATAGTTGGTGGCTACAAAGGTCAAGTAGGCAATTAAAAATAAGTGGCCCTAAGGGGGTTAATCTATGCAGGCAAAGATGGAAAAAGATGGGAATCGATCGCGTCGGACCGCGTCTGTGAAGCCGAAAACCGGAGAGCTTGATTCGAAGGTCTGTTCCCGGTTCCATCACGCGGTCGAGCTGATCGGGAGGCGCTGGAGCGGCGCCATCATCAGCGTGATGCTGCGCGAAGGTCCCCAATGCTTTAACGAACTGTTGTCAGCGATCCCCGGTCTTTCGGATCGCCTGCTTAGCGAAAGGCTGCGCGAGCTCGAATCCGAAGGGCTGGTAAGGCGCACCGTTATTCCGGGTCCGCCGGTTCGCGTGAGTTACGATCTGACCGAAGCGGGAAAAAGCCTCGATCAGGTTATCGAAAGCCTAGGGAAGTGGGCAGAGCGCTGGGTTAAACTTAGGCCTTCATAGTCAACACAATTCACTTACAAGAAAAACTCTTCGCGCTTCCAGAAACTTTCCCGATCAATTCGACGAGACATTCATTGTGGCGGTCGCAAACGAGTTGAACTGCTGAAGGATGGGGAATCCCGTTGCAGACCCGCCAATGAGTTGTCCAAGCGCTCCGTTTGGATTGGTCGTCAACGTCAGGTTGGCATTGCCGATATTGATCGAAGGCACGATCGTACTCATCTTCACTTTGCGTCCGTTCACCTCTCGCCACCAATTTGCGATGAAAGAGCCTGCAGGTTGAGAGGACGGGACGACGCTTCCCGATACCACCAGCCGCGGAAATCCCGGCAGGGGCACGCGGACGTGCAGCATGTTGTCATCATCGTCAAAATCATAGTCCATCGTCGGTACGTATTGGGCATCCACGTGATCTTCGAGCAGTCGTAGCGCGAGACGCAGATCGCTTGTGTAATACCAGATTGTGTAGTTGTTGATATCGCCAGTGAAGTCTGGCGGAACAACCACCGCGCCGATCTGAACGATATCCCCGAGCCTTTGGCCATGGCCGTCAGTAGAGATGTGCTGACAGCGAGCAGTGCGCACGACGACGGGTGTGAGCGGCTGTCCATCGCCGGCAAGGATGAAAGACTGAGGCACCAGACTGCGTACGCTTGCCGTTGGCAGCAATGTGACACCAATGCTCTCCAAACAATCGGTGAACGTCACGTCGAAGGTTGAAGACGTGCTGCGGGGTATCTGCGCCAGCGCTCGAGTATTGCTTTCAGTTCCGACGCCCATCAGCGCCATCAGCCCAATAGGCAAAAGCATTTTCAACTTAGCGGTTTTCTTTTTCATCTGTGTTCTCCTTGAATGAAGAGTCTGGCTAGTCGTCAGTGCGAAAAAGGGCTTACCGACGAAACCATCCCTTCAGGTTCGACGGCTTGGAACGCTTTGATTCGTTTTGATCTATGGCAAAGGGATTCGCCGCATCAATATGATGTGACGCAAGGTTCGCGACGTCTTACCATGCCCAGTTCTGATTCGTAGAACCGGGCGCAAGCGGAAGCAGTTGGAGGAACAAAGGCAGTGGGTTGTCGGTCAATTCGCACGCGTCGCAGTAAATCCGAGAATCGCCAAATCGCAGTGCCTGGCACCGTGAATCCCGTGAATCCGAGAATCGCAAAATCGCAGTGCCTGGCACCGTAAATCCGAGAATCGCCAAATCGCAGTGCCTGGCACCGTAAAACGTCAGAGATTCTCGATGATCGCCGATGCCAATGAGATGCCTACCGGAAGAGGCTTTCACCCCGCACTACGGTCGAGAACTCTATAGTGAAATGAAGTCTGATTAGCTGCCAGCAACGCTAAGACGGACTCTGGGCGAACCTAAGAACTTTGCAAATCGTTCGGCCGCTCGCTGCAACGATCTTTGCTGATTCTCATTCAAGCCCTTCAGAAATCGCGCGCTGACTGTTACCTCATCGTTTCCAATTGTTCGTCGCCATGCCCCGATCACGTTCCCGTTCAAAGTTATCGAATGGGTCGAGAGTATTTGGACGTTTTGACGCAGCGCTTTGCCGACCTCGGGATCCAGGAAACAGGCACGGTCCTTATAAGCCACCAGGTACTCGTCGTAGTTCGGCAGCAAGTGAATCGTCGGATTGCGGTCCTGAGAGCGCGCGCGTCTCGCGTACGTGTCCCTTCCGACTTTTTCCAAAGCACCAAACCAATAGGTCTTGCCGTTTATAGTTTCGCGATTAAGCCGGCCGCCAACCATTTCAATCCCGCTTCTCACCTGGGCCATCGTTAGCCCCGACCACCACGAGTAGTCGCTCAACAGCGCGGGTCCGTGACTGTCAAAATACCGCGTCGTCAATTCAACAAGGGCTTCGTCGCGCGTCAACGTTCTGCCCCCAGGCACGCGCTCGTCGAGCAGTGCATAAGTGAACTGCTTTCCGCGCAACGGGCCGCTGCAAACTAACGCGTCCAGCTCTGCGCGTATGATGATATACGCTAAACGTACGCCAGTAGCCTGAATGCCAGCGATCTCGAGAGCCCTTTGAAGTTCATCGCGTGTCAGATGCTTGTCGCCGCGAAGTGTTTTGTCGATGACCGCGTTGCTGCGTTTGAAGACCTTCGAATCCAGCTCGAGCTTTCTGAATGCGTAAGCGCTTGCGGCATCGACTCGCGGCGCCGTGAGCTTTAGCATCCACCTGATGTCCGTTGGAGTTACGAAGTGCCAGGTCGGGCGCAGTATGTGGGTTCGAAGAATCTTGCCGTCGTTGAAGAGCTGGTTGATGTCTCGATCAGTAGCGTTGTTGAGTCGCTGCGCGAGCGCCCATTTTGCGCCGGAGAAATCCTGAGACTGGACCGCGGTCAACCATTTAACAACATCGACCGCGTCTTCGAAGCTACTGCCGATTAGCCGCTGGTTGTGCAAACGCTGGGAGACGATCGAGTCGTTCGCAATCGAGGTAATTCTTTTTTCGTCCAAATTTAGATTTCCACCTGTTTCTCATCGCAGTTTTTTTGCGCACGAACCAGGAAGAAACCTAATTGATCTTTTTGAGCTCGGCAAGAACGGCATCGTTTACCGCTCGTACGCGGTAGTCTTCATCGAGAAAACGCCAGCGCACCACACCGCTCTTATCGATCACGAACAACGCCGGCTTCGCTATCTTGCCCTCAGCGTTGTAGAGGTCATAAGCAGAGATAACTTTGTGTTCAATGTCGGAGAGGACCGGGAAGGGAAGTTTCAATTTCTCAGCGAGCTCGCGGCTCTTGTCCTGGTTGTCTACGCTGATCGCGATAATCTCGGCGCCCGCCGCTGTGAACTTGTCGTAGTCGGTGGCCAGACCGGCCAACTGCTTTCGGCAATACGGTCACCAGTACCCGCGATAGAACACCAGCACTACTTTGCTCTTGCCGGCGTAAGATTTCAGCTCAACGTTTGTTCCTTTGGTGGACGGCAAACTGAACAGCGGAACGCGATCGCCGACTTTTGGCACCGCGGCCATTGCGACGATCGCAAGTAAACTAAAAAGAAGTGAAGTCCTAATTAGATGTAGCATACGTTACCCTGGTACCGATGCGACCCAAGTCCAATTCCTCGATTATGTAATTATACCGTTACTCGTTTTAGAAAATCTCCGACTGCGGGCAGGAGACTCGTCGCGAGTTCGACGCTGTCACTCGCACCCTCGCTTGAAACCAAAAACGCGAGATGATTCGTGGTTTCGAATCCGGCTACGTGCAAGCTATACCACGACGCTTCGTGAACGCCGATACCTGTTCCCTTTAACAGCTCGGTTGCCTGAGCTGCGTCAAACGACTCCCCGTTCTTCTGAGTGAGGATCAGCGATACAACTTCGGTCTGTCTGCGCATAATCAGGTGAATGAATTCGCGATTCTGATAATGACATCGGTGGCCAACTGCAACGTCAAAATCCTTCGGCAGCTTTTCTTTGACAAGCGCCACAAGTCCTTCGTACTGCGGACCGAGGCTCTTAGACATCTGTTCGGGGGTGAAATGTTTGTCGGCCATGCCGTGATCGATCGCGCAGTAGACGTGATCATCAAATCCAACCTTAAGGATCTGCTTCGACACGTCCCCTGGTGCGACTGTCGCTACAAGTGAAAGCGGTCGAGTCTTCGGAGGGTTGATACTGGTGCCTGCTCGGAAGAAGAGCCCAAGCATCACCGCGATCAGAACAGCCGCCGCGGCTGCAAGCATCCAGGTTGGAGTTAAACTGAATTTAGACTTTTGCGTCCGTCGAATATCGCTTCGAATTCGCTTGCGCAGTGAATCGGGCGCTTGCAGATTCAGGACAACACTCTTCAATTGCTCTTTTATTCGAGCCCGGTCGTCGAGCGCGCGCGCGCAGTTGGCGCAGCCCTCGAGATGCTTGAGCACCTCGAGATTGGTTTCGGCCATCAACTCGTTGCTGAGGTACGAGTCCAGAAACGAGCGAACCCTTCGGCACTGGCCACTTTCGAACTCTACGATCTTCATGCGCTTCTACCCCCTTCTTTGATCCCGTAGTTCGCAGCGAGGCCAGCCAACTCTTGCCTCAGTAAGCTTCTCCCTCGGCTCAACCGGGACATCACTGTGCCAACCGGGATAGCTAACGTTTCCGCAACTTCCTTGTATGTAAACTCCTGTACGTCCGCGAGCAGGACGACTTCGCGATACTGAGCCGGTATCTTATCGAACGCTGCGAGCACATCCTCGTCGCTCAAGTCCTGTCGGACCGGAGCCTCATAACCCAACGTCTCCATCAAAACCTCATCGCTCTCGATCTTCGCTCGATTGTTGTACCACCTCCGCCGATGGTGCTGGATCACGTTAAACAGGATCTTATACAACCACGCGCGGCAGTTGGTGCCGGGCTCGAAGCGATCAAACGACTTCCAGGCTTGCAGGTAAGCTTCCTGGACCAGGTCCTCAGCTTCGCTTCGATTGCCGATCACCCGAACGGCCGCACGAAAGAGATCGCTCAAGTACGGCATCGCGGCCGATTCGAACTCGTCTGCCCTGGAGATACGTGAAAACACTTACAATTCCCTCGACGGTCGAAGACCTGTCATCCTTTTACAAATAGGCCTTAATGGGTGAATGACGAAACAGACTCAGAATATTCCAAGCCTATGAATTTGGCACGAGCGGGGCCGTTCCGAAGTTCACGCTGAAGCGTTTGCACCAGATGGTGACTGCGCGGTATTTGCTCAGATCGGTGTCAGCCGGTATATCGTAGTTCTGATCGCCGATGTTTCCTTTTAGAGATCCGAGCTCCACAAAGCCAGCTTTGGTGACTGTGTCGTTGTCGCTCGCGTCGTTGGCAGCTACCAGGTAAACGCGCACGTCGGGTCCGTTTGAGGTCTCGAAGTTGGTTAATCGAAGTACTCGCTTACCATCGGGCAGTTGGTGAATCGTTGCCGTGCCTGCGGTCTTGTGAGCACCGTCGTGGAAGTTGCCTTCCGAGATCTTTACGATTGAGGCTGGTTTCGCACTCGCGGCTACTGGGAATCCTTCGCTAATTTTCGCGTTGACGAAAAGGCGCTCGGGTCGAAAGAGGTACCAGCCTGCGCCAAGCACAACCAGGGCAGTCAAGATCAGAATCGTTCGTCGGTTCATTCGTCAGTCTCCTCTCGGGAATCGATACTTTTAAGTTGCGCAATTGCGCATTCAAAAACTAAATGACTTGTTGGGTGAAGAATATTCCGTATGCGCCTTTTTGTGCGCCGTCCCTTACTAGAATCTCGCTCCGATAAAATGTCGGCGGCGCTTTGGATTGATGGTTCGTCGGTTCGACACGTCCAGAGAACGTCAAACGGTTTCATCGAGAGTCCTAAGAATCCAAAGCGCCCCGACGTCTCATCTG
>Ga0075425_100010091_pt1 | contig 10063 bp, 10 predicted proteins | sample SoiMethybrSBSTD4_FD_75300 | JGI IMG/M metagenome (GOLD analysis project Ga0075425, IMG submission 75300) | Bulk soil microbial communities from a Populus tree surrounding site in Tennessee, USA - Soil MetaG P. TD hybrid SBSTD4 | ecosystem: Environmental > Terrestrial > Soil > Tree plantation...
CGGCGCCGCGCCGCGCGCCGCTCACGCAGCGGCTGCTGAATCTCGCGCCGCTGCGGCCTTTCGTACGGCGTACGCTCATCGCACAGGTCGCCAAGCGCGCACCACGCGAGCACTACCCCGCCCCCTACGCCATCATCGAGCTGTGGTCGCGCTACGGTGCGCACGGCAGCGCCGCCTTCGAGGCCGAGGCTCGCTCGATCGCGCACCTGTTCACCACCGAGACCTCGCGCAATCTGGTGCGGGTCTTTCTGCTGCAGGATGCACTCAAGAGCTCAGGCGGCAAGAGCGGTGCTGATATCCGTCAGGTGCACGTGGTCGGCGCCGGCGTCATGGGCGGGGACATCGCGGCATGGTCGGCGTTGCGCGGCTTCGACGTGACGCTCGAGGACCGCGCCGCGGAGTACATCGAGCCGGCGATGAGGCGCGCGCAGGAGCTCTTCGACAAACGCCTGCGCGAGCCGGCGCAGAATGCGGCAGCACGCGCGCGCTTGCGCGCCGATGTAGCGGGCGAGGGAGTGGCGGGCGCGGACCTGGTGATCGAAGCCATCTTTGAGAATCTCACGGCGAAGCAGGAGCTCTATGCGCGCCTCGAGCCGCGTATGAAGCCTGGTGCCCTGCTCGCGACCAACACCTCGAGCATCATGCTCGAGCCGCTCGGCGCACGGCTGGCGCATCCCGAGCGCCTCGTGGGCCTGCACTTCTTCAATCCCGTGGCGCAGATGCCGCTCATCGAGATCGTGCATTCCGACCGCACTGCGCCGGCCGCACTGCAGGCCGCTACCGGCTTTGCGCGGCGCCTCGACAAGCTGCCGGTGTCCTGCCGCAGCGCACCGGGCTTCATGGTGAACCGCGTGCTCACACCGTACCTGTACGAGGCGATGCTCGCCGCCCAGGAGGGGACGGCGCTCGCTGTCATCGACCGCTGCGCGGTGGGCTTCGGCATGCCGGTTGGGCCGATCGAGCTGATCGATGTAGTCGGACTCGATGTGGCCTCCCATGTCGGCGAGATCATCGCGCAGGAGCTCGGCCGGCCGGTGACGCAGATCGCACGTCTCAACGAGCTGCTCGCCGCCAAGAAGCTCGGCCGCAAGAGCGGTGAGGGCTTCTATCTCTGGCGCGAGGGCAAGGCGGTGAAGCCTTCCGCCGAGGGCGCGAGTACACCGCCGGATTTGCTCGACCGTCTGATACTCGTCATGGTCAACGAGTGCGTGGCCTGCCTGCGCGAGCGCGTCGTGGAGAACGCCGATCTCGTCGATGCTGCAGTGCTGTTTGGCACCGGCTTCGCCCCCTTCCGCGGCGGGCCGCTCAACTACGCACGCGCCCGCGGCATCGGCGCGGTGGTGGCACGGCTGAAAGAGCTGGCCGCGCGCTACGGCGTGCGCTTCGGACCGGATGAGGGCTGGGTCTCACTCGGGGCCGGTCAAAAGCGTGACGGGGCCTGAAGCGCACGCAAATCCCTGTGTTACCATCAAAATTCATCGCCTCGCCGGCTGCGCGAGTGCGATGTGGTTCACGTTTCTCGTTGGGGAACAATGGCCGAAGAACAGGCAGCGTCCATCCAGTTGCTGCGAATGTTCGCACCGCTCGATGGCATGAAGCGCGAGAATCTCGCCGCGCTCGCCAAGAAAGTGAGCGTGCGCACGATGACGCGCGGGCGCGTGCTGTTCAGCCAGGGCGATACCGACAAGCGCACCGTTTGGCTGGTGAGCGGTGTGGTCGAGATCGATGACGGCCAGAAGAAGGTGACCGTGCTGCGCAGCGGCACCCCTGAGGCGAAGAACCCGCTCCACCCGACTCTGCCGCGCAAGGTAACCGTGCGCGCCGTCGATGACATCAGCTTCCTGTCGATCGACAGCGATCTGCTCGATGTGATGATCACCTGGGATCAGACCGGCAGCTATGAGGTCGAGGAGCTGCAGGCGCAGCTCGAGGGGGCGGGCTCCGATGACTGGATGACGACGCTCCTGCAGACCAACGCGTTCCATCGTATTCCGCCCGCGAACATCCAGGCGATATTCCAGCGCCTGCAGCGCACCCCGTGCCGTGCCGGCGAGGTGGTGATCAAGCAGGGCGCCGAGGGCGATTACTTCTACATCATCGTGAGCGGCAAGTGCGCGGTGACGCGCGAGACCCCGCTATCGCGCGATGGCATCAAGCTCGCCGAGCTCGGCGTCGGCGATAGCTTCGGCGAGGAGGCCCTGATCGCTGAAGCCAAGCGCAACGCCACCGTCACCATGGTGACCGACGGCGTGCTGATGCGGCTGAACAAGCAGGACTTTCGCGAGCTCATGAACGAGCCGCTGCTGCAGTGGGTGACGGCCGAGGCGGCGCGCAAGATCATCGCCCAGGGCGGGCGTTGGCTCGATGTGCGCCTGCCGAGTGAGCACCACAACCTTGCCGTCGACGGCTCGCTCAACGTGCCGCTCTACCTGATCCGGCTCAAGCTTTCCACGCTCGATCGCAACAAGCCCTACGTGGTGTATTGCGATACCGGCCGCCGCAGCTCGGCCGCCGCTTATATCCTGGTGGAGCGCGGTTTCGATGCCTACGTGCTGCAGGGAGGAATGGGTTCCGGCGCGGGTCTGCAGCTCACCCGCGGCGGCGCCGCGGACAAGCCCTGAGACTTGTGAACGGTAGCGGTCTCTCACGAGGTGCTCTACCGTAGAGGGGCCGCTCAACCGAGGTTCTATGAGCAAGCTCGTCGGCCTCTCGGGAAGCCTCGTTCTCCTCTTGAGTCTCAGCGGGTGGAGCCCGCCGCTCGCCCCTGCGGTCGATGAGCCCGTGTTCGGCGAGTGGCATCGGCTGAATACCCGTAACAGCGGTGGGAATCCAGCCAGCTCAGAGCACGAGGTCATGCACTTCTGGGCCGAAACGGCCGGCTGGGTTGGTCGCTACGAGAAGCGTGCCGAGGCGACTCTCGGGTTTCGGAATCCACCGGACGGAACAGTCGGCATCTTTGCCGGCGCAGTCGCCACGAAGTTCGTGTGCCAGCCCGCCTTTCCCTTCTATCCCTGTCAGGACGTGGTGCAGGTTGTCGAAGGCACCACGCGTTACAGTCCCCCCGGGAGGCCGCCGTTCGAGGTACACCAGCAGCACATCGTCGTGCGAACGGCCGAGGGTCGCGAGGTCATGTGGCAATACTTTCTCAGGCCCTGGAACTTCGCTTGTCCGTGGTACCGGGATTTCGATGAGGCCCTGGTTGCGAATTCGTCCATGGCTCACGGGGACTGCATCTATTCCGTGACGAGCTCATAGTCCGGCGCGGGGACCGTGGACTCGCCGAAACGGCCCTGAGCGACATCGTGTGGGTCGCTCTCCCCGTGGGACCTTGTACTCATGGCAGTAATACGGCTTAGTCGCTACAGTCCAGCGGAGCAAGCCTGCCGGAGCCGCAATAAATGAAGAAATGCTTGTCTGTCAGCGCGGTGATGATTGCGGCGGTGCTGGGCGGCTGTGCGGCGCAGCCGCTTGAGGACAGGTTACAGCCCAGTGCTGTGAAGGCGGCGCAGCAGCGCGGCGCGTCCGAGTTAGGATGTCCCGCGGCCGCCGCCGAAGTCCTCAGAAAGCGCGCCATCGAGGAATCACAAGCGACCGGTTGGTACGAGGCTCCGCGTAATGCCGAATACATGGTCGACGTCTCGGGGTGTGGCGAGCGTACGACCTACTTGGTGGCCTGTAGCAATTTTAAGAGTGAGTGCAAGGCTGGACCTGTGCCAACGGCGAGCGGCTCGGGCGCGCTCGGACAGTTAGCGGAGGAACTTCAGCCGGATGCGATTAAGGCAGCGCAGCAACGCAGCTTAAAGGACTTCTCATGTTCGACAATGACGCCCGAAGTGACGAGAAAGCAGACGATTGTGGAGGGGGCAACCACTGGCTGGGGAGCGGAAGCACCGCACCGTGCCGTATACGTGGTGACGGCGAAGGGATGTGGGAAACAGACCGTGTACGTAGTTGAGTGCGACAAACTAAAGAAAGGATGCGCGACAGCAGACTTACAGCAGACGCAGACCGCCCCGGCGTTTACGAAATTGACCGATGAGTTGCAGCCGGACGCAGTGCAAGCAGCGCAGCAACGCGGTTCCGAGGAGCTCCAATGTCCGGCCGCCAGAGCGGAAGTTAGCAGTAAGCAAGCGATTGATGAGGGACAGACAACCGGTTGGTATGAGTTCCCCTATCGTGCCATCTACGCGATAACTGTCTCCGGGTGCGGCAAGCAGACTAAATACGCCGTTGCCTGTAACAAGAAACAGGACCGCTGCGTCGCGGGGAGTCAGGGCAGCAAGTAAGCCCCCATTGCGCATGGAACTCCATTGCGATGCGGCGAGTCAGCCCGCATCGCAATAGGCCGCCCATGTCGTTCTCAGTTCGCTGTCTTTAGCAGTTTCCACCCGCTCTCCTGAGTCCATGCAAAGGCGTATCCATTCGGCCCGACAGTTAAGACTACGGAGTCTCCGTCGACCACGTACTTGCAACCGAAACCCGGGACATAGGCCTGCCTGAATTCGTGTCCGTCCGGTCCCGTAAGGACCTCGCGGCCTGTGCAGTGCTGCGCGTTTGAGGTTGTGTTGGTGGCTTGGATCTCGGCGCGGGTCTTTTCGTCTGCGGCACAGGTCCCCCCAGCAACGGCGATGAGGGAAAGCGCAAGGTACGTGAAGGTGGTCCGGCGATTTTTCGTACCGATGTTCATAGTTATCTCCCTGTAAAGTGGCGAAGTGCGGTTGGCGATCGCTTCAGTCGCGTTGCATACGTGCCCGGAGCTTGCAAAGACATACGGCCTTTCGCGCAGAAACCGGCCATAATCGCTCAGCGCATGAATTTGCTGACTTTGTTCTCAGGGAGCGGGTCAGTCTGGCGCGGTCCGCGAGGCAGTTGCAGCAACCACAATCAGGTCCACGCAGTGAGTGGCACGCGCGTCACGGTCAAGAGCCGTCGAAGTGCGGGGACGGCTTCACACAAACTCATCGCGCGACGTGTCAGCTCCAACGCCGTGACATCGGTGGGGTGTACGCGCAGACTTTGGCAAGCGCTGGCTGCCCCGGGAGGCTGAGCGCAAGTGCCGCGATCAGATGAGCCGCTGACCTTACTGTTGCGACAGGCCGCCGAGGGTGATCGTCACGCCCTTAACCGTGTATTTGCGCTGCTGTATCCCGATCTGCGGCGCATTGCCCACTCCCGCCTGCACATTCAAGGTGGAGTAGCGCATCTCGAGACTACCGCTCTCGTGCACGAGAGCTTTCTCCACCTGATCAATCAGTCCGAGCTCACGCTCGCCGACCGCAAGCACTTCTTCACCTACGCCGCCAAGACCATGCGCAACATCATCATCGACTTTGCGCGCGAACATCTCGCGCAACGGCGTGGCGGTGGCCGGGAAATGCTCCAGCTCAATACGCTGGTTGCGGGTAGTGTGCCCGCGACAGACGGCGATGCCTCTCTGATTGCCTTGAATGATGCACTGCAGGCGCTTGAGACCGTAGACCCTGCGCTGGCACGCGTCGTCGAGATGCGTTACTTCGCGGGTTATGGCGAAGCGGAGATCGCAGAGCTCACGGGCCTGTCGGAACGAACGGTACGACGGCAATGGGAGAAGGCACGCGCATTCCTGTTGGCCACGCTGCAGGACTGAAGTGTCATGGCCGGTTTGCACCGGCCGAGACAGGTGGGCGGGCGCTTGCGGTCCTGGAGAGGACCGCACTGGCAGTGGATGGCCCGTTGCTGGCCCAGACCCGGCTCGAGCTGCAGGCGCGCTCTCACAGCCCCTAGGTCACCCTGTCGGAGTACGGGAAAGATGTGAGAGCTAACGAAGTCGAGATCGCTCGACCGTTACAAACGCCGGATTGCCTCTGCCAATTACGGTGCTCCGGATTGGCGACGACCTCTTACTGAAAGTGCGAAGGAAAGCGCGCGGGAGCGAGAGGCAGCGAATAGAGGCGAATCAGCCCTTTGCTACATCGTATGGGTGGCTTTGTCGCCCGAGAGGGCGCCCGCCAGATAGGTCTCGATCTTCTTCTGCGTCTGTCCGCGGTCCTGCTCGGAGAACTGCACGCCGATACCGGCGGTGCGCTTGCCCTGGTTGCCCTGTGCGCCCTTGGGCGTTACCCAGATGACGCGCCCAGCGACGGGGAGCTTCTCGTCCTCGCCCATGAGGTTCAGCAGCATGAATACTTCATCGCCCAGCCGGTAGTTGCTGTTGGTGGGGATGAACAGGCCGCCGTTCTTCACGAATGGCATGTACGCGAGGTACAGGGCGCTTTTGTCCTTGATCGTGAGGGTCAGCAGACCCGGCTTGTTTCCACCCGTTCTCAAGTTTCTGTCCCCATCCAGCTGTGCTGGCCGTGCATTCATCCGTGTGCCCCGTCACGCACCCCGCCCGCAGGTGCGATTCGCCTGAAAAGAGCTTCGAGCGCCATTCCCCTGTTCAACGGCACGTCCAGCGTCGAGCGCAGGTCGCGTACCTCGTCCATCAACCCGAACAGCTCACGTATATTCAAGAACGCCTGCGCCTCTGACAAGTAGGGGGCAGGCCGCAGTTCCGCCAAAAGTGCGCCGCTGCGCTCGCCGCCTCGAATGCGTTCTGTGAGCCAATTCTCAAAACACAGCAGGCGCAGCGGCAGCTGCGAGCGCACCCAACGCTCGGCCGCCGCGACCGGATCGGTCCGGCCGGCGGCGAGTGCATCGAGCGTACCGCGCGTGTCGGCGCCCACCGCGGCGAGCTCGGCCGGGTCGGCCTGCACGATCTGCAGCGGTGCCTCTCCGAGGGTGTCGAGCGCCGCCTCCCAGTCGGCTTTGCCGCGCACGGCGGTAAGCCACGCTACGGACTCAGCCCGGCCGGGGGCGCGGATCCTCACCCGCTGGCAGCGGCTCAGCACGGTCGGCGGCAGCCGCGAGGGCTCAGTCGCCACCAGGATCAGCAGTGTGCGGGGGGGCGGCTCCTCGAGCGTCTTCAGCAACGCATTGGCCGCGAAGCGGTTGAGCGCGTCCGCGGGCACGATGATGCCGACCTTGTAGCCACCGCCGTGACTGGTGAGTGCGAGCTCCGCCGACAGCTCCCGCACCTGCTCGACACGGATCTGGCGCGAATCCTCCTGCGGCCGCAGCCAGAGGACATCCGGATGCGTCAGCGCCGGCACGCGCCGACAGCCGGCGCACTCGCCGCAGGGGGCGGCCTTGCCACGCTCACAAAGCACCAGCGCGGCTGCCCAGGTGGCGAGCCATTCGCCGCCCGTCCCGGGTGACTCATGGATGAGGAGTGCATGCGGCATCCTGTCGGCCGCATGCACCGCACGCAGCGTGCCAGTCTGAGCGGCGAGCCACGGTGGCGCAGCAGACGCTTGAGCCGCGCTCATGGCCTCACGAGTCCCGCGAGCGTCGCCGCGACACGCTGCTGCACCTCGCTGAGTGGAGCGCTCGCGTCGATCACCCGCACGCGCGCAGGCTCGCGGCGTGCCAGTGCGAGATAACCCGTGCGCACCCGCTCGAAGAAGCCGACGGTCTCCGCCTCGAAACGGTCGGCGCCCGCACCGCCGCCGCGGGTGCGCGCACGCTCAAGGCCTGCCGCAACCGGCAGATCGAGCAGCAGCGTGCAGTCGGGGGCGAGCTGCGGATGAACCGCGCGCGCCAGGGTGTCGATGAGTGCGGCATCGACGCCGCGCCCGCTGCCCTGGTAGGCGCACGTCGCATCGGTAAAACGATCGCACACCACCCACTGCCCGGCGCGCAGTGCCGGGACGATTACGCTCTCCACGTGCAGCGCGCGGGCCGCAAACATCAGCAGCGTCTCGGTCACGGGCGAGAGCGGTTCGGTACCGCGCTCGAGCACCAATTGGCGGACCCGTTCCGCGAGCGGTGTCCCTCCAGGCTCACGGGTGAGACGCACGGAAATCCTGCGCTCGCTGAGCCAGTCGACGATGTACTTCGCGATGGTGGACTTGCCCGCGCCTTCGATGCCTTCGAGCGTGATGAATCGACCGGGGCTCATGGCTGATGAACTCCCGCGCCACCGCTTGCGGCGGGAGCGGCCAGCGAAGTTTTGTCGGCAGCGGCGCGCGCGCTTGCGCGCAGCCGTTCGAGATAGGTCTGCACCGCCGAATTATGCTCCTGCAGCGTGCTCGAGAAGTGATGGGCGCCATCGCCGCGGCCGGTGGCAACGAAGTACAGCGCCGCCGTCGGCGCCGGCTGCACCGCGGCCTCAAGCGATTTCAGGCCCGGCAGCGCAATCGGTGTAGGTGGCAAGCCCGCGCGCGTATAGGTGTTGTAGGGGTTGTCGCGCAGCAGGTCGCGCGTGTGGATGGTGCCGTCGTAGTGCTCGCCGAGCCCGTAGACCACGGTCGGATCGGACTGCAGTCGCATGCCCTTGCGCAAGCGGTTCACAAACACTCCGGCAATCAGCGGCCGCTCACTCTCGAGTGCCGCCTCCTTCTCGATTACCGAAGCGAGAATCAGCGCCCGGTACGGAGTCTCGAGCGGCAACCCGAGGCTGCGCGACTGCCAGGCGGCTGCGAGTGCGCGCTGCATGCTCTCGTAGGCGAGCGTCAGGATGGCCATATCGCTGGTGTTCGCGGCGAAGCGATAAGTGTCGGGGAAGAATTCTCCCTCTGGCGCAAGGCCCGGATGGCCGAGCGCCGCCATGATCTCGGCCGGAGTCTTGCCCTGCAGGGTGTGGGCGATGCGCGGATGCTCGTCCAATGCAGCGCGGAAGTCGGCGAAGGTGGCGCCCTCGACCACGGTGATCTGCTCGAGGATCACCTTGCCCTCGGCGAAGAGCGCGAGTATCTGCGCCGGGCTCGAGTGCGCGGGAATCTCGTACGCGCCGCTTTGCATCCGCGGCTTGAGTTGATGCGCGCGCAGGTACCACTCCACCGTGCGGGCGCTGCGTAGGTTGCCGCTGGCCTCGAGCCGCCCGAGCACGCTGCGGACACTCGTTCCCGGCTCGACCTCGATGCGCACTGCGGCCGTGGACGGCCCCGGCGCACGAAACTCATGCTCCAGCCACAGCCAGGCCCCACCGCAGGCAGCACCGACGAGGGTCAGCACGATGGCGAGCGCCGCAACTCGCGCCCTGCCGCAGGCTGCGTCGCGCGCGCCGGGCTCAGTCATCTGTCCCTCCGCGCTGCACCTCGGCGGCAAGCTGCGCAGCGAGCCGTTCCTGCAAGAGCCGCGTCAGTGCGCCGCGCGACCGACGGACGCCGGCGAGCTCACGCACCGGCCGGATGCCGCTCAGCGTGTTCGTGAGGAAGAGCTCGTCTGCGGCCTCGAGGTCCGCCGCATCGAGCCGCCGCTCCTGCGCCGCAATTCCGGCAGCGGCGGCGATCTCGAGTACCAGCGCGCGCATGACGCCTGCGACGCCACAGCGATCGATGAGCGGCGTCAGCAGTTGCGACCCCTTCACAAGGAACACGTTGCTCATGGTGCCTGAAACCAATGCGCCCGAGCTGCTGAAGAGCAGTGCCTCGGCGATCGCAGGGTCATTCCACTCGCGGCGCGCCAGCACCTGTTCCAGGCGGTTGCAGTGCTTGATGCCAGCGAGCGCCGGATTCTCACCGAGCCGCAGCGTTGCAAGGCGCACGCGCACGCCCTCCTCCTGCCCCGCAGGATCCTCGAGCGGCCATGCATAGCGCAGGAGGATGCGCCTCGTGCGCTCACCGCCCGTGAGTGCATAGCCGCGTGCGAGCGCCACACCCCGTGTGACGAGCAGCTTGATGATGGCACGGGATGTGCCACGAGCCAGGTCGGCCACCTCGCTCGCAAGCGGCGCCGTCGCAGCTGCAGCGAGCCCGAGCCGCTCACATCCCGCGGCTAACCGCCGCAGGTGGCGCTCGAGAAGGCGCGGTTGCCCCTCGAGGCATGCAATGGTCTCGAACAGCCCATCGCCGTAGTGCAGCGCGCGTTCGAGCACCGGCACGCTGGCGGCGGAGGCAGCGAAACGCTGCCCATCGATGAGGGCCAGCTCGAGATCCCCCATCAGCCCGGCTCCTCGAGGGCAGCGAGGAGGCCGCGCGCCTTGGCGCGGGTCTCCTCGAGCTCCCGCTCCGGATCGGAGTCCGCGACGATCCCGGCGCCCGCC
>Ga0075425_100010092_pt1 | contig 10062 bp, 5 predicted proteins | sample SoiMethybrSBSTD4_FD_75300 | JGI IMG/M metagenome (GOLD analysis project Ga0075425, IMG submission 75300) | Bulk soil microbial communities from a Populus tree surrounding site in Tennessee, USA - Soil MetaG P. TD hybrid SBSTD4 | ecosystem: Environmental > Terrestrial > Soil > Tree plantation...
CAGCGAGCCAGCGCAGCACGGTGTCCTCTGTGGGGATGAGGGGCAGCGCTTGTTCCGCGAGCGCGAGCGCGCGCTCAGGGTCGCTCTCTATAAGGGCGTGAGACGTCTGGATCAAGGTGCGGCCAACAAGCGGCCATGCGTTCTGATCTTCATAAAGCTTCAGGCACTCCTCAAGGAGAGCAACCGCTCGTGCGCGGTGGCCCTGGTCGCCGCAGAGGGAAGCCGCAACCGATCGCGCCCGACCCTTGAGGAGAGGGTCGCCGGAACCGCGGGCGAGATGCTCGTCCGCCCGCCGGAGCGCGGCTTGCGCGTGGCTCCATTCGGCGGCCATGCGGCGAACGTTGGCGACCTCGGTCCAGACGCGTCCCAAGAAGTCTTCGGTGAGGGCGGCGGGCTCAGCCATGCTCTCGGCGGCCCGGAGCGCCAGGTGCGCGATGAACTCCGCCTCGTCGCGCGAGCCCGCGGCGCCAAGCTCGGAAAGGAGCAAATCCGCAAAGGCTCTCGTGTGGCACTCGGGAGATGCAGCGACCCGCGCCTCCTGTTGCCTCCTCGTCTCGCGCCGGAGGAGGGACCACCGCGCCCGCGCGAGGAGCGGGCCGATGAGCTTCTCGTCTGCCGCGACCGGCCTGTGAGGCCGCGCCGCAGGCGTCCCTTCCCGGGCGGTGAAGATCGGCTCGGCGGGCGCGGGGAATCTCCAATGCGCGCGGAGATATTCGTCCACCTCTTGGAGCATCCGCTCGTCCAAGGATCGCTCTCGCGCGGCCCCGATGAGCTCCGCAAAGACGCCCCGGAGCTGCTCATGAAGCACCGTGCCTTGGCGCTCGATCTCGTGGAGGGTCTGGCGGGCGACTTCCTCCGCCCGCTCCGGCGCACCGCGGCGGGCGTGAAAGGCGACGATGTAGACGAGATCGAGCAGCGCGTCTTTGTGGAGCCCTTCGTGAAGGTCGCCGGTGAGCGCCTCATCGAACAGAGCCTCCGCCTCCCGCACACGGCCGAGCGCTTCGAGAAGGCGGGCGGCGGTATACGTTGATCGCAGCTTGCCGTTCTGCCGCTGCTGCGACGGCCGCAAGGATTCGGCCCTGCCGAAGGCAGAGAGGGCTTCCTCCAGGCGGCCAAGGTTGATGAGGCACTCGGCGCGGTTGCTCTCCGCGAGCCATCTGAGGGTCGGGTCCTCGGAGGGGATGGAGGCCTTGGCCCGGTCGAGGAATGCAAGGCCGCGCTCCGGGTCGTGATCGACGATGCAGTGCGCCATCTGCACAAGCGTGCGGGCCACGAGCGGCCAGTCGCGTTGCTGCTCGTAGATCCTCCGGCACTCTTCGAGGTACACCATGGCTTCGTCGCGTGCGCCCTGGTCGGTGCGGAGCGAAGCACGGAAAGAGAGCAGCCGCGCCTTGATGGCAGGGTTGCCGGTGCCAAGGTTGAGATGTTCACCCGCCCGGCGCAGCGCCGACTCCGCATGATGCCACTCGCCGTGGATCCGTCGCACGTTGGCCGTTTCGCCCCAGATAGTCGCCAGGAGATCGTTCTTGAAGAACGCCGAGCTCCGCTTGAGGTCCATGCCCTGCACGGCGAGAACCGCGAGGCTCGAAAGAAACTCCGCTTCTTCTCTCGGGTGCGGGACACGGAGGGCAGCAAGGAGCACGTTGAGGAAGGCGTGGGTGTGGCAGAAGCGGGACCTTATGAGCCGCTCCTTCTGGGCACGCCTTGTGAGTCTCCGCAGCTCGGAAAACTCTGCTCTCGCGAGAAGCTGCTCAACAGCCGTTTCCCTCTCGAAAGCGGCGAGCTCAAGGAGGGTCTTCAGCGGCACCTCGCGGGTCGCCGGGAGAGCGCGGTCCTTGAGCAGGCTCTCGGCAAGAGACCGGCAGGCGGGGCAGACAGAGAAGTGCGCAGCCACCCGCGCGATCTCGGCCTGCCCCGCTTCGCTCGCGCGAAGCAGTTCCTCCTTCGTGACATGCGCCATTTTTTGTTTCTCTACAACACGAAGCGCTGAACGGCGGTTTTAGGGTAACTCGAAATACGAGTCTGTGTACATTGGGATCGAAGGGGAGGTCTCCTGGAGAGACCTCCCCTTCCAGGGACTGCTCCTAACCGTTCGGGTCGTAGCCCCCTCCCGAATCGGCGGTCGGGGCAGTCGGAGGAGAGAACGATGCGTCATTCGGGTCGTAGCCTGATCCCGCGTCTGAGGTCGGGAGCGGCGGTGTTCGGGAAGCAGAGGACGACGCGATGAGGTAGAGCACGAGCAGGACCAGGCGAAGCATGGCTTCTCCCTTCAGGGGCACTGGCCGCACGGGCGCCATTGCCCGTGAAGAGGGTGCTCCTACGGCCGGAGTGTCTGCCGCTTCGGGCCTCGGGGACAAGCTCGCCCCGGCGCAGATCCCGGGAAACCGTCAACCTCGTCGAAGGCGAAGGAAGGAGAACCATCATGGCCCACTCGATCCCTGGACTCGACATCCCATGCATCCCGACTTTGGAAACGGAACGCCTGCGGCTGCGGCCTCTCCGCGGGAGCGACTTCGAGGACTACGCCGAGCTGAATGCGGACCCAGAAGTCCTGCGCCACCTTGGCGGGGGGCCGGAGCCGTGGGACCGGGGCCGCTCCTGGCGGCACCTCGCTTTTCTTGTCGGCCACTGGCAGCTCGGGAGGTCCGGCATGTGGGCGGTGGAGCACAAGGAGTCCGGCGCCTTTCTCGGGACCGTCGGCTATGCCGAGCCGGAGGGCTGGCCGGGATTCGAGCTGGCCGGGATTCTCGCGCGGCGCTTCTGGGGACATGGCTATGCCACCGAAGCCGCCCGGGCCGCCTTGGACTATGCCTTCACCGTCTTGAACAAGGATCGCGTCATCAGCCTCGTCTCCCCGGAGAATCACGCCTCGATCCGCGTCGTCGAGCGGCTCGGCGAACGACTGGAAGGCCGCATCCAGCACTTCGGGCGGGAGATGCTGTGCTATGGGCTTGACCGGGAAACTTACCTGGCAGAGATAGCGCCGGTTCACGGCTTGGCCTTGCGCGCCGGCTAACCGGCTGCGGTCCGCGAAAGCCTCCCAAACGTCCGTCTACCTCCTTGCCCTGCAAAGGGTGTATGCTCCCAGCATTCGCTAAGCGAGGTTGAACGGTTCGGCTTTCGGAGGTGGCTCATGACGTCCTTGCCGCTCGAGCTGTACCAGGTCCTCGAAGACGAGTACGTCTCGATGTATGGCCCGCTGGACCGACCTCCGTCCATCTATGCCGCGGCCGACATCCTCGATCTCCGCTGGGCGCGCTCAATCCTGGAGGAATGCGGGCTCCCGGTTGCTGCGGACGCGGCAACCCTGGCGGCGCAGCTCTCCGAGCTCGTCACCGGTCAAGGTTCGTTGTCAGCGCTCGCGAAGTCGCAGGCGCTGACAAACCGCGGCAAGAAGCTCCTCGCGCAGTACGGGGAGCTCAGCGGCGACCTCGCCGAGGCGGACGACGAGCTTGCCTGGGGCCTGCCGGAGCTCCGGCGCACGATCGTCGACACCGCGTTCAAGGGTGCGGTCAAGCCGCTGTGCGACGTGCGTCTCGACAATGTGTACGCCGCTCTCCACAAACGCGCAGACGAAGGGAAGCCGCGCACGGCTCTGTGCATTTCCGGCGGTGGCATCCGCAGCGCCACCTTTGCGCTCGGCGTCATGCAAGGTCTCGCGAGCGCGAACGTCCTCGACCAATTCGACTTTCTCTCCACCGTCTCTGGCGGCGGCTACATCGGAAGCTGGCTCTCCTCCTGGATCCGGCGGCATCCGCGAGGCGCAACCGGAGTCAAGGAGGACCTGCGGCGCGCCGACACCGCCGTCACGACGTACCAACCGACCCAAACCGGCTCGCAGACTCCGACGCAGCGCGAGCTGCCAAAGCGCAAGATCGCTCCCGAACCGGCGCCGCTGCGCCACCTCCGCGAGTACAGCAGCTACTTGAGCCCCCGCCTCGGAATCCTGTCCGGCGACTCGTGGACGATCGCATCTCTCTATCTGCGCAACCTGCTGCTCAACCTGCTCGTGCTCGTGCCCTTGCTCGCATTCGGCCTGTCCTTTCCGCGCATCTTCAGTTGTATCCTGGAGTGGAGCAAGCAGCTCGAAGGCCGCCACCTGCCGCCGCAGGCGTGGGCGTGGCTTGCGGCCGGCTTCCTCGCGATCGGCTTTGCCTACCTCGGACAGCAGCGTCCCGTCGACCAGGGGCAAAGGAAGGTGAGCATCCTTGCCACCGACGGCCTCTTCATCCTCGCTTGTGTGTTTCCTCTCGCCCTTGCAGCGACGGCGTTGGCCGTCTTCTGGGCCCGCGTCAACGCGCATGCCGACCAACACCTGCTCAAGGAGCACTCGACCTGGTGGGCCGCCGGAGGTGCGCTGGCTGCCATGACGGTTCTCCCGGTCCTGCTCTACTACGGGCGTCTGTTGACGACTCTCGCGGCGGCGCAACGGAAGGCCTTTGCCGCCGGGCGAGCAGCGCGGTGGGTGGCGAACGGGAAAAAGCTGGGCGTCGAGACGTTCGCCGCCTGCGTGGCCTTGGTGACGACTGCCGTCCTGCTCTGGCTCCTCGCGGTGAAGGTCTTCTACGATCCGCTGCGGGCTGTGCCGATCGCCGAGACGATGGCGCCGATCTTGCGCGCGTGGGAGCCGACCTCGCCTCAGGCACAGCTCTACGTCTGCTTCGTCGTGCCGCTGCTCCTGCTCGTCTTCTTCGTCCAGGCCAGCATTTTCGTCGGCCTCTCCAGCTTCGTCAGCGAAGACTACGACCGTGAATGGTGGGGCCGGGCCGGTGCCTGGCTGCTGGCGATCGCCGTCGGTCTGGGCCTCCTCAATGCCATTGCCGTCTTCGGCCCGATCGGGTTCTACTACGCGCCGGTGATCGTCGCCTCGCTCGGCGGCGGCGCCGGCCTGGCCTCCGCTCTCCTCGGATTCAGCGGCAGCACGCCGCCGGGCCAGAAAGAGAAAGATGAGGCCGGCCCGATGGCGAAGGCGGGCAATCTCGCCTCCGTGCTGACCGTGCCCTTGTTCCTGGTGGCCTTGCTCGCGGCGATCTCCCTTGGCTCCACGTGGATCATTCAGGAGCTCCAGGACAACCCGCCGGCCAACCAGTCGAGCCAGGACGGCTCGGTGATCGTCATTCCGCACCGCGACAAGAACGACACGACACCCATTCAGCCCGACCAATATGCGCAGGCGGCCCTGTTGCAATCGCGCTTCTCCCAAGCCGAAAAGGCGCCGCTCGCCGGGTTGACGCTCACCACGAAGCCTGCGCCGCGCGTCAGCCTCCCGGCGCTGCGCGCCATCGCGCATCTGCAGACGATCCAGCAGACCAGCGCCGCTCAGGTAGGCATCTTCCTGGCGGTGGCCGCGGCCGGCTTCGGCCTTTCGTTCTGCATCGGCGTGAACAAGTTCTCGATGAACGCGTTGTATCGCAACCGGATCATCCGTGCCTACCTGGGCGCCTCCCGCTACAACCGCGAGCCGGACCGCTTCACGGGGTTCGACGAGAACGACAACCTCAAGATGTGGGAGCTGCGTCCCGAGATCCTCTGGTCCGCCAGCCTGAAGGACGTGGATGGATTCGTCAACGTTGCGCTCAAGGGCGGCCAGAACAAGCTGGGAGCTCTTCTCTGGGACGAGCTCGACGAGTCGACGACAGACGCGCTCGAGAAGAAGATCGACGCGGTTTCAACCCAGGCGCTGGTCGACAACCTCAATGCGCTGCTGGCGAGCCGCGACCTGGCGGCGAAGCTCGCGGAGGCCGGCATCCAGCCGCCGTCGTGGGCGGTGGCCGGACCCGGAAAGATCGGTTATCCCAGGACCCTCGTCCATCGCGCGATCCTCGACGATCAGCTCGAAGACTGGCTCATCCCGATGACGCCGCCGGCCGATGCCCCCGGCGTTCCCGCGTCGGCGCTCCGCCGCGGGCCTCTCCACGTCGTCAACACGGCCCTGAACTTGACGAGCGGCGAGAATCTGGCCTGGCAGCAGCGCATGGCGGAGTCGTTCACCGTTTCGCCCTATCACTCCGGCAGCCTCTTCCTCGGCTATCGCGAATCGTGGGAGTACGCCGGCGGGATCTCCCTCGGCACGGCGGTCGCCATCTCGGGCGCCGCGGCAAGCCCGAACATGGGGTACCACTCGTCGCCGGTCATGGCCTTCCTGCTCACCTTCTTCAACATCCGGCTTGGAGCCTGGCTCGGCAATACCGGGCCGCGCGGACAAGGGTCATACCACAGGAAGCATCCGAGGACCGGCTTGGTGCCGCTGTGCTCCGAGCTCACCGGCAACTCCACCGACACGTCGAAATGGGTCTACCTCTCGGACGGCGGCCACTTCGAGAACCTCGCCCTGTACGAGATGGTCCTCCGGCGCTGCCACTGCATCGTGCTCAGCGACGGCGGCTGCGATCCTGATTACGCTTTCGAGGACCTCGGCAACGCCATCCGCAAGATCCGCACCGACCTCGGCATTCCGATCGACATCGCGAAGATCGCCATGGCGAAGCGGGCGGCGGATGGCAAGCCGGTCACCGGCGAGTACGTCGCGATCGGCACCATCCGCTATAGCGCGGTCGACAAGAAAGCCGAGGACGGGCAGCTCATCTACATCAAGCCCGGAGTCTACCAGGGAGACTTTTTCCCGTGGGACGTCTACAACTACGCCCAGGAGTCGCTGGAGTTCCCGCATGAGCCCACCAGCGACCAGTTCTTCAGCGAGTCCCAATTCGAGAGCTACCGCGCCCTTGGACGGCACGCCGTCAACGAAATCTGCAAGAACTACCCGCTGGCGGGCGGATCGGGAGCCCAAACGCTCACGAAGACCTACGATTCGGTCTGCGAGCTCACGAGCTCCGTCGCGAAGAGCTACTCGAAGTAGCCGTTGACGTCCAGGATGAAGTGGACGCTGCCCGCCGCGCCGTTGAAGACCTTGAGGCCGCCGGTGCCGTCGAAGGCCAGCAGCGCCGCGGCGTTGTTGGCGCGCGTCTGGCCGGAGGAGAAATTGATGTTGCTGGTGGTCGGCTGGACCAGCTTGTCGTCACCGGGCAGGAGGCTCAGGTAGCCGAGCGCAGTCGGCTGGGTGACGGTCAAGTTGACCGACAGAGTCTTGGCCGTCGCAGGCACTCCGCAGAAGCCTGTCAGCACGAAGACCCGCGCCGCCACGGGCTGCAGCGCCGGGCCGCCCAGCGGGCCGGCGGCGTTGCGGGTGTCGACCAACCGGCAGGGCGTCAGCGTGTGGAACTCGAGACCGGGCTCGCTGATCTTCGTCACAAACGCGTCGTCGGAGCCGCCGCCATTGGCTGGCTGGAGCGAGCTGCCGTCGACGCCTGGGAAGGTAGCGGAGCCGGTATAACCTGCGACGTAGGCGCTCCCCGCGGCATCGAGGGCGACGCCAAGGGCCGCCTCGAACCCGCTGCCGCCGAGGAAAGTCGAGTAGACGATTGCCGTGCCCGTTGGATTGATTTTCGTCACAAAGACGTCCTGGCCGCCGCCGTTGGCCGGCTGGATCGAGTTGCCGTTGACGCCCGGAAAGGTCGTGGACTCGGTCCCACCCGTCACGAAGGCACTCCCGGCGCCATCGACTGCGATGCCCAATCCCAAATCGCTCGCGCTGCCGCCCAGGAAGGTCGAGTAGACGATCGCCGTGCCCGCTGGATTGATCTTCGTCACAAATGCGTCGGCCGAAGAGTTACCGCCGCCGTTGGCGGGCTGGATCGAGCCGCCGTTGACACCTGGAAACGAGGCGGAATCGGTCCCACCCGTCACATAGGCGCTGCCCGCGCCATCGATGGCGATGCCACGGCCCACATCGTTGAAGCTGCCGCCCAGGTAGGTGGAGTAGATGATCGCCGTGCCCGCTGGATTGATCTTCGTCACAAATGCGTCGCCAAAATTGCCGTTGGCGGGCTGGATGGAGCTGCCGTTGACACCCGGGAAGTCGGTGGAGAAGGTCTCACCCGTGAGGTAGGCATTGCCCGCGGCATCGACCGCGATGGCGTTGGCGACATCCGTCCCGCCACCGCCCAGGAAGGTGGAGTAGACGATGGCTGTGCCACCCGGATTGATCTTCGTCACAAAGGCGTCGGCCGGAGTGCCACCGCCGGCATTCGAGGGCTGGATCGAGCTGCCGTCCACGCCGGGGAAGGTGGTCGAGTTGGTAAATCCCGTGACGTAGGCGTTGCCCGCGCCATCAACCCCGATGCCGAGGCCCCATTCGGCCGCGCTGCCGCCCAGGAAGGTGGAGTAGACGATTGCCGTACCCGCGGCATTGATCTTCGTGACGAAGACGTCGGAATCGCCGCCGCCGTAGGTGGGCTGAATCGAGGCGCCGCCGACGCCAGGAAAGCTGGTGGAGCCGGTGAAACCCGTGACATAGGCATTACCTGCGCCATCGACCGCGATGCCAATGCCCCATTCGATCCCGCTGCCGCCGAGAAAGGTCGAGTACACGATCGCCGTGCCCGTCGCATTGATCTTCGTAACAAAGACGTCGGCGAAGCCAGGATTGACGCCATGGGCCGGCTGGATCGAGCTGCCGTTGACGCCGGGAAAGGTGGTGGACGTGGTCAGACCCGTGACGTAGGCATTGCCGGCGGCATCGACCGTCATGCCGCGGCTCTCATCGTCCCCGCTGCCGCCCAGAAAGGTCGAATACGCCAACACGGGGTCGATGACCAGCGGCCGGCCGCGGTCGTAGCGGCCCACCGCAAAGCCGACCTGATGCCCGGTGCGGAGGACATAGCGGCCCTCGATCGGCTGCCTCTCCTCGCCTGCCTCCTGATAGAGCACCGGCGCATGCTGCACGAGGTCGCCCTGCGCCGTGTGCAGGATCAGCTCGCCCTGCGCCCCGATCGTGAGCGCGTTCACGCCCTGAAAAGCGAGACGAATCCGCCGCGGGTCGGCGCCGGCGGCGACGACGAAGTCGTACTCGAGTTGTCGCTGGTTCCCCCGATAGACCAGATCGATGCCTGGATAGACGTCCGCGTAGCGGACCCGGGCGTAGTGGGAGACGCCGGTATGCCACCGGCTCGTATCGTTGCCGAGGAAGTAGTTGCTCTTGGTGGCTTGCGGGTCGAGCCCGACGACACGCGGAGCGCGCTTTCCGCCAGCCACCTCTAAGCGCACCACGGCGGTCTCGTGCTGCCCACCGCGCAAGCTCAGCACCGCCTCCGCGGGGGTCAAGAAAATGCTATAGCCCTGGCCCCGGGAGAGGAACTTGACCGCCTTGTCAACCTGGCCCTCGTTGGCCTCGAAGCTCAAGGGCATTTTGCCGTAGGCCTCCGCCAGCCTCGCCTGGGTGGCGGTTCCCGGCGCTGCCGCCAGTGGACCGGCTCCGCCGACCAAGATCGCGGCGGTGGCCAAGAGCAAATGGAGTCTCAGAAGATGTTGCAAGGCGCCCTCCTGGCGAAAGACTGTGCGTCTCTTCGATTGTCAGCAACGGCGGTCAGTCTATCTGGGGCGAGCGTCTGCTGGCAATGGAATGGTGGGCGCCGCGAGCCACGTCTGGATCTATCTGAGTTGGTTCAGCAGCTTCTCGTAGGCGTTGTGGGAACCGATCCAGAACCATAGGATCGCGTCGTCTCTCACGATTCCGACAGCACGCCAGCCCGTGCCGACTCTCACCGAATAGACCGGCCGACGCGGATGGACCCGTTTGAAGTCCAGGCTGGGGTGCGCCGGATTGCTCTTCCAGAGCTGATAGTTCTTTCTGGCTTTCTTCTGGATGGGCTCGGGCAGTTGGCGAAAGCCCTCGATGAACTCCTCCGTCAGATCGGAGATCACAGCTCGTCGAAGCCCTTCCGTTGTGTCTTCCCCGCTTCAAACTGAGCGAGAGCCCGATCTGCCAGCTTCTCGAGCAGGTCCTCGGATCGGCGGAAAGCATCGTTCCACCGCATCTCTCCCTGGATGTCTTCCAGGGCCTCGAGGAGCTGTGTGGCCACATCGTCCTGCAAGGCATCGGGGAGTTGAGCGGCCTGCTCAAAGGCTTTCTGCAAGAGCGCGGTCATAGTGAAAAGGCTAGCACAGGGTGACCGTCCCCCTACCGCGTCACCTCTCCATCCTCATACACGAACGTCACCGGCC
>Ga0075425_100010093_pt1 | contig 10062 bp, 7 predicted proteins | sample SoiMethybrSBSTD4_FD_75300 | JGI IMG/M metagenome (GOLD analysis project Ga0075425, IMG submission 75300) | Bulk soil microbial communities from a Populus tree surrounding site in Tennessee, USA - Soil MetaG P. TD hybrid SBSTD4 | ecosystem: Environmental > Terrestrial > Soil > Tree plantation...
AAACGCGCACGCACGCGGCTGACGGTGCTGGTATCGGTGGCGCAGTTGGTGGTGCTGTGGGCGCTGTGCTTGCCGCAATTGCAGCAGTCGGCACGACGCTGTTTCTACCCGGCATCAATTTGGTTATCGCCGGTCCAATCGCCGCGGCGTTGGCTGGCGCTGGGGCCGGCGGAGCGACAGGCGGAGTGATCGGAGCTTTGATCGGCGCGGGAATTCCTGAGTATCGCGCGAAAGTTTACGAGGCAGGACTGAAAGGTGGCGGAATCCTGATCGGTGTGGAAGCACGCGATGATGAGGAAGTGGATCGACTGGAAGAATTGCTGACCGAACTGGGCGGCGAACACGTTCGCACTGAGTAAAAACTTAGAACAAGAGGAGGTTAAGACATGGGTTTACCGAACAAAGACGAGATTGAAGGTAAATGGGATCAGGCCAAGGGTAAAACGAAAGAGACCATCGGCCGCGCCGTCGATGATCCCAACCTCGAGAACGAGGGTCGTGCCGAACATACTGGAGGTAAGGTAGAGGAGGGCTTCGGCAAGGCTCGCAGGAAAGTTGGTGAAGCAATCGAAGACGTCGGCGACGCCGTTAAACGGTAAGACCGATCATCCACAGATTACGCAGATTATCCGTGTAATCTGTGGATTTCTGTTTTGTTGTGCTTTTTGTGCCTCTTTGTGGCAAGATCACTGTTGACGATGGCGCAACAGTCCCCTGAACAATCCACCAAAACCAGAATAGAAACCGACACAATGGGGCCGATTGAGGTGCCCGCTGATCGTTACTGGGGCGCGCAGACCCAGCGGTCGCTGCATCACTTCAATATCGGCGACGATCGCATGCCGCGCGAGATGATTCGCGCATTGGGCATTCTTAAAAAAGCGTCCGCGCTGGTTAACGAAGAACTCGGCAAGCTGCCGCACGATAAAGCGCAGTTGATCGTGGAGGCTTGCGATGAAGTTATCGAAGGACGTCTCGACGATCACTTTCCGCTGCGCGTTTGGCAAACCGGCAGTGGCACTCAAACCAACATGAATGCCAACGAAGTGATCTCGAATCGCGCCATCGAGCTCGCCGGCGGCGTCATGGGAAGCAAGAAGCCGATTCATCCGAACGACGACGTAAACATGTCGCAGTCGTCAAACGACACGTTTCCGACCGCGATGTACATCGCCGCCGCCGAGCAGTTGAACAAACTAATCCCGCGAATTCAGGAACTTCACGACGCAATCGAAGCAAAGGCAAAAGAGTTTGCCGGAGTGGTTAAAATCGGCCGCACTCACCTCCAGGATGCAACGCCACTCACCGTCGATCAGGAAATGGGCGGCTGGGCAAGCTTGCTTGAACGCGACATCGAGCGTATGAAGGCGGCGCTGCCCGGTTTGCTCGATCTCGCGATCGGTGGGACCGCCGTCGGCACCGGACTGAATTCACATCCGGAATTTGGCCAGCGCGCGGCGAAGAAGATTGCTGAACTGACGGGACTACCATTCGCTTCGCATCCAAACAAGTTTGCCGGACTCTCAGCACACGACGAGCTCGTCTTCGCCAGTGGCGCTCTCAAGACACTCGCCGGTTCGTTGATGAAGATAGCCAACGACGTGCGCTGGCTCGCTTCCGGGCCACGCTGCGGTTTGGGTGAGCTAATACTTCCGGAAAACGAGCCGGGTTCGTCGATCATGCCCGGCAAAGTGAATCCGACGCAGAGCGAAGCGCTGACGATGGTAGCGGTGCAAGTGTTTGCCAACGATCTGGCGACCAGTTTCGGTGGTTCGCAGGGTAATTTCGAGTTGAACGTCTTCAAGCCCGTGATGATTCACAACTTTCTTCACTCGTGCAGGCTGCTGTCCGATGCCACTCACAGTTTTGTTGAGTTTTGCATTGCGGGAATTGAGATTAACCGGCAACAGATCGACGAGCATGTCAAACACTCCCTGATGCTCGTTACCGCCTTGAACCCTCACATCGGTTACGACAAAGCCGCCCAGGTTGCAAAGAACGCTCACAAGAAAAAGATCAGTTTGCGTGAGTCGGCTATCGAACTGGGATTTCTGACGGGCGAAGAATTCGATCGCCTGGTAATCCCGGAAGAGATGACGCATCCCTGATCCACAGAGTTGGCGTGCCTGACAAAAACGACAAAGTAAAAGAGAACGTCTGCGGCGCGTATTACGTGGACTCATCGTGCATCGACTGCGATGTTTGCCGCGACACCGCGCCGAATAACTTTATGCGCTCAGACGAGAACAGCTACTCGTTTGTTTACAAGCAGCCGCAGAATGACGAAGAGCGCACGCTTTGCGAAGAGGCGATGTGTTGCTGCCCGGTTGAGGCGATCGGGAATGATGGATAATTCTGTAGGGGCGGCACTCCGTGGCCGCCCGTTGTTACCATCCCGCGACGGGCGGCCACGGAGTGCCGCCCCTACAAATCAACCTTCACAAGACCATCCTCAATGCTTACGCGATACGTTTTGATTTTCTCCCGCACCGTCAAGCATTCGCCGCTCCGCACATCAAACTGCCAGCCGTGCCAACCACATTCAAGAATGTGCCCGCAAAGCGAGCCCTCAGAAAGTGGCGCGCCTTTGTGTGGACAAAAGTTCTCGATGGCATAGTATTCGCCATTCACGTTGCATACAGCTAGCTCGTCGCCAGCGGGCAGCTCAAAGCTAAGGCAGTCGCCGGGGCGCAAGTCGTCAGTTCGGCCCACAACCAAAGTCTCGTTGTGGCTGCAGGACGACGATGCGTCGTCGGCATCAGTATCGAATGATTGCATCGAATGGATGGTAACAAAACACGATTTGCGTAACCAGAATCACAACACGTCGGCAAGTTTTCGTCGCTCGAGCGTTCTCTATCTTCGCAGCCGGTTTCAACTCTCTCCGGGCTGTGAGATTCTAGGAACAGAAGAGGAGAGATTATGAAGCGACTAACACTATTGACCGGCGTTCTGGCTGTCGTGCTGGGAACAGCAACCGTCCTGCAGGCAAAAGAGATCACCGTTCGCGGAAAACTGCAAAAGACCGTTGAAGCCGGCGGATGGCTAATCGTCAACAACGACGCAAAGTATCTGCTTCTGAACGCGCGAAACTTTCAGAGTAACACGTGGTTTAAGGAGTCAAGAAACGTCGAGGCTGTCGGCGAAACGAAGGACGTGATGACCACTTACATGGAAGGCACTCCATTCGAAGCAAAGTCGATGCAGCCTGTGGAGCAGAACGCCGCCCAGAATGTCGCCACACCCGGTCGCGACGATACAAGACGCGTTACACGCATCATGGTTGGCGGCGATTCGATCGTGCAAGCGCAACCTGACACTGCCATCGTGACGACTGCCGTCGTCACACAGGCAAGACAGGCGATCGACGCGCAACAGCAGAACGCCACCAAGACTGACGCAGTTATCCGCGCGCTCAAAGCAGTCGCAGGCACGGGCGCTGAAATCAAAACGAGCGGCTACAGTCTGCAACCGCAGCGAGTTTACAAAGAAGGGCAGCCGCCCACGATTAGTGGTTACGAAGCGCGTAACAGCGTCACGGTGACAACCAGCGAACTGAACAAGCTGGGCAACGTGCTCGACGCCGCTGCGCAGGCTGGTTCAAACGAGGTTTCAGGTATTGCGTTTACGCTGCGGCAGGACCGGCCGGCGCGCGATCGCGCGTTGAGCGAAGCAACTCGCGAAGCAATGAGTAAGGCGCAGGTAATCGCGCAGGCGCTTGGCGGTCGAGTGGTTCGAGTTGTCGAGGTCCAGGAAGAAGGATTTCAACAACGACCTCCGCAACCGCTCCTTCAAGGCGAGGCGTTGATGATGAAACGCGATACCGCGGCAACGCCGGTCGAAGTCGGTTCGCTCGACATCACTTCGCGCGTGCAGTTGATCGCCGAGGTGGAGACAATGTAAATGAATTTTTCACGCAAAGACGCAAAGACGTGAAGAAGTCCGCTAAGTTACAGCTTTGCACCTTTGCATCCTTTTGCGCCTTTGCGTGAAATTCCCCTGAGCCCCCAAGAAATCATGTTCCTGGTGAGGAGGGAAGCAATGGCCAGATACAGAAATGAGATGGATGACGAGAGGGACTATTACCGTCGCGAAGAGCGCCTCAGACGCGAAAACCTGGGCGCTTACGACGAACCATATCGCGCCCGCCGTCAATTCGAGACTGAACAACGACAACCTGAATACAACCGCGGCAGGTTTGGCGAACGCGCTGAGTATGAGTACGACGAACCACGCTATGGCGACTATCGCGAGGGTTTTCGCGATGACACCAGACGCAGTTCGCTTCGTGACGTGCGGGGCGATCTTTCAACTTCCAGATCTCGAGATTACTACGCTCCGGAACATTCACGGCTACGCTGCCGCGACATCATGACGCGCGACCTGGTGGTGGCCACGCGTGACACAGTGCTAACCGAAGTCGCACTAATGATGAAGCAGGAAGACACCGGCGTGATTCCGGTGGTGGACTACGACGTGCGGGCTGGTAACGGCAAGCCCGAAGGCTCGGAAAGAAGATATGAAGGACGCAATTACACACGTGGCAAACTAATCGGCTTGATAACAGATCGCGATATCGTCGTGCGTGCTGTTGCCGAAAACAAAGACTGCGCGAGCACTCGTGCCGAAGACGTCATGTCGGTTGATATTCACACGGCCCGACCAAACGATCGCGTCGTCGATGTAATTCGGAAGATGGGCGATAAACAGGTGCGACGCATTCCGGTGACTAACGAGAATGGTTATCTCGTGGGCATGATCTCGATGGCCGACGTAGCCGTCGAGACGCGCCAGGACCGCGAACTCGCAGATGCTATCGAAGACATCTCGAAGGGAACGTCGTTCTGGAATCGGATCTTTGGGTGATCTCCCAAATCAATATAGGTCCTATAGGACCTATAGGACCTATATTGAACATTCTCGCTTTTATCCTTATCCTTGCGCCATGCAGAAGACGAATGTTGAGTTCTCGCTGCTCCGAACCGATCGGCGGGTGGTACCCTCTGGCCGGCTCTGGAATCCAGCGGCTGATGTTTATCGTGTGTCAGACGGCTGGGTTGTCAAGGTGGATCTTGCCGGCATCTGTTCAGATGAGCTCGAGATCGAATTACGCGATTCGGTCCTGACTATTCGCGGTTGTCGCCGCGACACGCATTATCGCGAAGGTTTTGTTTATCAGCAGATGGAGATTACTTATAGCCGTTTCGAGAAATCCATCCAATTCCCAGATCGGATCGAGGGCGCGTCGATACGACAGGATTATCGCGATGGTTTCTTAATGATCAATTTGCGGAGTGAACAAGGTTAAGACTGATGCCGGAATCCATCGAAAACGCGCCGCCAGCCACTGAAACACCTGCTGCCGGACAGCAAACACCAGCCAGCGAAAAATTAGGGCCTACGACTCAGGCACAGGGCCAGCCTTTCGAAGTAGCAGTGTTGGCGCTGCAGAACCTCACGCTCTTTCCAGAGACTGTTGTGCCGCTTGGTATCGGCAGGCCGCGATCGTTGGCGGCAGTCGAAGCGGCACTCGCAACGCCTGAAAAACTCCTCGCATGCATCACAGTGCGACCCGACCGCTCAGACGATGCTGACGCCAAGTCTGCCGATCTGTACGAGGTGGGCACGCTGGTGATGATCAAGCGAATGGAGCGGTCTGGTGACGGCATGCGGATTATCGCGCAAGGAACGGAGCGCATTCGCGTGATCCAGTGGAAACAGGAAGACCCACACCTGCGCGCCGTTGTGGAAATTTTACCTGAGCCTCGCACCGTCGATGCAGAACAAATTGAGGCGACTAAACGCAACCTCCAGCAGATGATTCAGGAGGCTTTGGCGTTACTACCGAATGTGCCTCCTGAAGTTCGGATTGCTGTGCTTGGGTCGGTTGATGCAGTCAGGCTGTCGTATTTCCTCGGGTCGATTCTCACTCTCGGCGTCGAGGAAGAGCAGAAGATGCTTGAAGCAAACACTGCTGACGAGCTCGTGCGTCTGGCACACGCCAATCTCGCTCGCGAGCTCGAGATCATGCAACTGCGTTCGAAGATTGCTTCTGAAGCGCAGACTGAAATGGACAAAGCGCAACGCGACTACGTTTTGCGCCAGCAGATGCGCGCGATCCAAAAAGAGCTCGGCGAGGATGAAACGGGCGAGGCCGCCGAAACCGAACTGTTGCGCGAGCGCCTTGAGAAAGCAGAGCTGCCTGAGGAAGTTCGGGCGGAAGCCGAGCGTGAGTTGAAACGGCTACAGCGACTGCCGCCGGCTGCCCCTGACTATCACGTCATTCGCACTTATCTCGAGTTTATTTTGGAGTTGCCGTGGCTGAAGTCGTCGGAAAGCAAGCTGGATCTCGCCGAAGCGCGACGCATTCTCGACGAAGATCACTACGGGCTCGAAGACGTTAAAGAACGCATTCTCGAGTTTCTTGCAGTCATCAAACTTCGGCCGGATACGAAGAGTCCGATACTGTTGTTCGTTGGTCCGCCAGGCGTTGGTAAAACGTCTCTCGGCAGATCGATCGCCCGTGCGTTGGGCCGGCAGTTCGAAAGAATGTCGCTGGGCGGCGTGCGCGATGAAGCTGAGTTGCGCGGCCACCGGCGTACTTACATCGGCGCCATGCCGGGTCGCATTATCCAGTCCATTCGACGCGCGGGGGTGAACAACCCCGTGCTGATGCTCGACGAGATCGACAAACTCGGCAACGATTATCGCGGCGATCCGGCTGCGGCGTTGCTGGAGATTCTCGATCCACAACAGAACAACTCGTTTCGTGATCACTATCTCGATCTGCCGTTTGACCTGTCGAAGATCTTCTTCATCGCGACGGCCAACCAGCTTGGTCCAATTCCGCCTGCACTACGCGACCGCATGGAGACGATCCGCCTGGCCGGTTACAGCGATCGCGAGAAGCTTGAGATTGCGCGCCGCTATCTGGCACCACGCCAAACACTCGAGAACGGACTGAACAATGCGCAACTGAACATCACTAACGACGCAATCGAGACCATTGCCTCGCTCTACACACGCGAAGCCGGCGTGCGGCAGTTGGAAAGAAACATCGGCAGTGTCGCGCGAAAGGTGGCGCTGAAGATCGCGCAGGCGCAGGCTGAAGCGGTCACCGTCACTGGCGGCGATCTTCGCGAGTACCTTGGACCTCCGCGCTTCTATCCGGAGCAGGCACGAAAAGAGTTACCCGCGGGCGTTGCAACCGGTATGGCCTGGACCGAGATGGGCGGCGAGGTTTTGTTCATAGAAGCTACGCTGCTTCCGGGTGGTCGCGGGCTGACGATCACGGGACAACTCGGCGAAGTCATGCAGGAGTCGGCGCGAGCCGCGCAATCGTACTTGTGGTCGCACGCCGCGGAGTTTGGGATCGATTCATCGATCTTCAAGGACTTTGGCGTTCATCTGCACGTTCCGGCAGGAGCGATTCCAAAAGATGGACCAAGCGCCGGCGTGACGATCACCTCGGCGCTCGCATCGTTGTACACCGGACGACGAGTTCGATCCGATACGGCAATGACCGGCGAGATCACACTTTCCGGTTTGGTGTTTCCGATTGGAGGCGTGAAGGAGAAGGTGCTCGCAGCACATCGCGCCGGCATCAGGCGAATCATCCTGCCGAGCCGGAACGAAGCAGACGTCGACGACATTCCCGAAGACGTTCGGAAAGAGCTACAGCTAATTTTTGTTTCAGGGATCGCAGAGGTGCTCGACGCCGCGCTGGAAGTTCTCGTCGCTAATCCACCGCCCGTAATGGCCGACGCCGCCCGTGGCGGACGCAACCCAGAACCCGAGCCACTGACCGTCAAAGGCTAGCCACAAAGAGGCACAAAAGAAGGCACAAAAAGCACAAGCCGCACATCAATGAGTTGTGCGGCTTGTGCTCTTTTGTGGCAGTCCTGTGCTTTTTTGTGGCTACGGCAACGCTTCGATATTGAAGAAGAACTTGAACGCGCCGGTCTGCTGCACTCCGAGCAAGAATTGCAGGTTAATGCTCTGTCCCGGAAGCAGAGGCGTGGGCAGCGTTATTGTTCCCGCACTCATACTGCTATTGAGCGCGCCGCCCAAAGATTGAGTAGGCGGTTCCTCGACCGTTGTGCCAAATACCGTGACCGTACAAGGCTGCGTAGTTGGCGTACCTGTTGCCGCACATGTCGCTGAATCCTTAATGCCGCTGACCGTGATCGTCGTTGAACTCAGTGCCCTCAAGTCAGCGATGGCTCCTGACGTCGGAAGACTACTGAAATCGACGATACGGAAACGCAAGCGAGTGACGTTTGCACCTGTGTTGTTTACAAAGCGCCGTCTCACCGACAACGTTCCGTTTGTGCCGTTGGTTACCGGCGTGAGATCGCGCACGCGGTTCGGCGAGAGTGTTGCCGATCTGGTCGCATCGAGCAGCAACGTCGGAATCAACAGGTTCAGCCGCGCACTGACGAGATTCTGCGGACCTGGAGCTCCCAAACGCTGACCCGCAGGTGTGACCGTGCCCGCCGTATCGGCAAAGATGAAGTCGTTGCTGTTGTCACTCGAATCCATCACGAAGCCGCCCGTTGGACATAGACCGAACATTGCCGGATTGCCCTTCTTGCCACACTCATCGCGGAAGAAGCTGTATTCCAGCACGCTGCTGCTCATCGGTGTTAACGTCCCGCCTTCACGTAACAGGTCACAGACTCCACCGGTATTGCTGCCGAAGCCAACGGCATCCAAACGCGTCAGAGTCGACAGATTTAGCAGCGATGTCGTACTAAATATCCCGACATTTTGGTCAGCGATATCTTGAGACAGCACCTGATCGCCGGCCGCCGCTCCACTTCCTCCATAGTTAGCGAGGCTGTAGGCCGACCCGACGAACAGGTAGTGTCCGCGTCCCGGAATGACCGTGCCATTCGGAATGACACCGATGAGAACTGGGTTTGCATTGCAATCAGCGCCCATCCTGAACAATCCGTAGCCATGCGCCGCGTCATTGATTCCCGAGCCGTCGTTGACTGTATGCGGCGTGTCAGAGTTGTTGTAAATCTCAACAAAGTCGTCATTCGCACCGCCTGGACCACTCGTTCTTATTTCGGTGATCAGGATTGTTCCCTGTTGAGCCGTGATTAGGATCGTGCCAGTGGCCGTGCCATCTGCGATGGTGGTGTTCACTGGATTCGACAGCACGACGAGGAACGTCTCATTGGCTTCATTCTTCTTGTTGTCGGACAAGATAGGCACCGAGATCGTCTTGATCTGTTCACCCGATGCGAAGTTGAGAGTGCCTGACGTGGTTGTGTAGTCCTGACCCGCCGTCGCGTGGTTGAGGGCCGGAGCCTGGTCCTGCGTGGTGAAGCTCACCGATGCGCCACCAGCAGATGCCGGCGCACTCAGCGTGACGGTGAACACCATGTTGGCGGAGCCTGAAGAGGGTTCAGTGAGTTGCGAATCCGCGATACTGACGGTGGTAACTCCGACCTGAATGTTCACAGTGTCGGTATCGCTGAGTGGTCCTCCCGAACCAGTGTTGCCCTGGTCGTTCGACGTGATAGTCACGCTGGCCGTGCCGCTAAAGGCTGCGGTCGGCGTGAAGCTCATGCCGTTAAGGGCGTTGTTGATATTGGCGATGGTACCAGTGAACGTCATCGTCGAATCGGCCGTGCCATCACCCACTGTAAACGCCAGGCCGCTCGTGCCGTTGAGTGTCAACGTGCCGTTGGTGGCCGAAAGCGTTACCTGGATGCTGTTTGTTCCGGCATCGAGATCGGAAACTGAAATCTGGTTGCCGTTGCCGCTCGAGAACACAACGGGCGTGTTCACCGCCGTCGATTGCGAACCCGGCACGGTGTTAACCGGCGCATCGTTAACGGCATTGATCGTGATTCCGCGCGTTGCCGAACCAGTGCTTATGCCGTCATTGGCGGTAAACGTCACCGTCCGTGACGCGGTCGGGTTATCGCTGCTGTTCTGATAAGTCACTGAACGCAGCGCTGTCTGGTAGTTAGCGACTGTAGTCGTACCAGTAAGTGTCAGCACGCCCGTGCCGCTGTTGTAGCTGCCGCTGATGCCGAGTTGGTTCAC
>Ga0075425_100010094_pt1 | contig 10062 bp, 9 predicted proteins | sample SoiMethybrSBSTD4_FD_75300 | JGI IMG/M metagenome (GOLD analysis project Ga0075425, IMG submission 75300) | Bulk soil microbial communities from a Populus tree surrounding site in Tennessee, USA - Soil MetaG P. TD hybrid SBSTD4 | ecosystem: Environmental > Terrestrial > Soil > Tree plantation...
GCGATCCGTCCCCAGCTGCGCGCGCGCGAGTCGACCGGCGGCTACGCCGTCGTCAGCGCCGAGCACGAGTCGCTCGGCCTGCGCTGGCTCTGCTGCGAGGGGCTGCCCGAGCTGCTCGTGACCGAGAACGAGACGAACTTCACGCGGCTGTGGGGTGTCGCGAACCTCTCGCCGTACGTGAAGGACGGCATCGATGCCTTCCTCGTCCACGGCGCGCGGGACGCGGTGAACCCGTACCTCGTGGGCACGAAGGCGGCCCTGCGGTACCGGCTGCGTCTGGGGCCCGGCGAGAGCACCAGCGTCCGCCTCCGCCTCACCGACACGATGCCGTCGGCGCCCTTCGGCCCCGAGTTCGATCGCGTGAGCGCCGACCGCCGCCGCGAGGCCGACGAGTTCTACGCGGACATCATCCCCGCGGAGCTGTCCGACGACGCGCGTCGGGTCATGCGTCAGGCCTTCGCCGGCCTGCTGTGGTCCAAGCAGTTCTACCACTACGACGTCACGCGCTGGCTCATCGGCGATCCCGCCTTCCCGCCGCCGCCGCGGGAGCGCCTCCGAGGCCGCAACCACGACTGGACGCACCTCTACAACGAGGACGTCGTGTCGATGCCCGACACCTGGGAGTATCCGTGGTACGCGGCCTGGGACCTCGCCTTTCACATGATCCCGCTGTCGCTGGTCGACCTCGATTTCGCCAAGTCACAGCTGATCCTGTTCCTGCGGGAGTGGTACCAGCATCCGAACGGCCAGATCCCGGCCTACGAGTGGGCCTTCGGCGACGTCAACCCGCCCGTGCACGCCTGGGCGGCGTGGCGCGTGTACAAGATCGAGCAGCGCCGGCGCGGCAAGGGCGATCACAAGTTCCTCGAGCGCGTCTTCCACAAGCTCTTGCTCAACTTCACGTGGTGGGTCAATCGCAAGGACGCCGAGGGCAAGAACATCTTCCAGGGCGGCTTCCTCGGCCTGGACAACATCGGCGTCTTCGATCGCTCGGCGCCGATCCCGGCCGGCGGCCACATCGAGCAGTCCGACGGCACGGCCTGGATGGCCATGTACTGCCTGAACATGCTGGCCATGGCGCTCGAGCTGGCGCGCACCGACGGCGCCTACGAGGACGTCGCCAGCAAGTTCTTCGAGCACTTCGTGCTGATCGCCCACGCGATGGACGACCTCGGCGGCCACGGCATGTCGCTGTGGGACGAGGAGGACGGGTTCTTCTACGACGCGCTCCGTCTCGCCGACGACTCGCTGCGGCCGATGAGGGTCCGCTCCATCGTCGGGCTCATCCCGCTCTTCGCGGCCGAGACGCTCGAGAGCGACATCGTCGAGCTGCTGCCGGGCTTCAAGCGGCGCATGCAGTGGTTCATCGACAACCGGCCGGCCTTCCGGGGCCACGTCGAGCTCGGCTCCAGCGACGACCCCGCGCCGCGCCGGCTGCTCTCCATCGTGAGCCGTGATCAGCTCGTGCGCGTGCTCCGTACCATGCTCGACGAGACGGAGTTCCTGTCGCCCTACGGGATCCGCGCGCTCTCGCGGGTGCATCGCGACCACCCGTTCACGCTGCGCCTCGACGGCACCGAGCACCGGGTCGGCTACGAGCCGGGCGAGTCGGTCAGCGGGCTCTTCGGCGGCAACTCGAACTGGCGCGGGCCCATCTGGTTCCCCGTCAACTATCTCCTCATCGAGGCCCTGCAGCGGTTCGATCATTTCTTCGGCGACGGCCTCAAGGTCGAGTGCCCGACGGGATCGGGCCGGCTCCTGCGGCTCAGCGACGTCGCCCGCGAGCTGTCGCAGCGGCTCACGCGGATCTTCCTGCGCGACCCCTCCGGGCGGCGCCCCGTCCACGGGGAGATCGCGCGCTTTCGCGACGATCCTCACTGGCGAGATCTCGTGCTCTTCTACGAGTACTTCCACGGCGACAGCGGCCGCGGCGTCGGTGCCAGCCACCAGACCGGCTGGACCGGGCTCGTCGCCAAGCTCCTCCAGCAAAGCGGCGAATCCCACCCCACCGCGTAAGGGGCTGCTGAAAACGGCCCATCTGCGTCGTTGGCTCGTCGGCTGAGGGCTCACCGTATGCCGCATACGGCTCGCACTCATCCTCCTCGCCGCCTAACATCTGGACCGTTTCGAGCAGCCTGTTGGGGTTGATGACCGCTCGGCGCGCGTGGATCGTCGTCGTGCTGGCGGCGCTTGCCGTCGCGGGATGCGCCGAGCGCCGGGCCGACGAGGTCAGGCTCGTGTTCCGGCACTCGCGCATGCCCGGCGAGCGCGATCCCCTGCCCGCGCTGCTGCGCGACTTCGAGCGACGCCATCCCGGCATCGTCGTCGCCCACGAGCCGCTGCCGTGGACCGCCGACGTCCAGCATCAGTTCTACGTGATCAACCTCGAGGGACGCAGCGCCGGGTTCGACGTGTTGATGCTCGACGTCATCTGGACGGCCGAGTTCGCGCGCGCCGGCTGGCTGCTCGACGTCACCGATCGCTGGCCGGCGGCGGAGCGTGGCGAGCACTTCCCGTCGATGGTCGAGGCGGCGACGCTCGGCGACCGGCTGTGGGCCGTGCCGTGGGTGATGAACGTCGGGCTCCTCTACTTCCGCGCGGACCTGCTCGGCCGCCAGGGGCTCGCGCCGCCCACGAGCTACGCCGCGCTCGCCGAGCAGGCGGCGGCGGTGATGCGCGCGGCCGGCGAGCCACGCCTCGCCGGCTTTCTCTGGCAGGGCAAGCAGTACGAGGGCCTCGTGGTGAACGTGCTCGAGGCGATGTGGGGCGAGGGCACGGATCTGGTGGGGCGCGACGGTCGGCTCCTGCCCGAGCCCGCGCGCGCGGCCGCGGCCCTCGCGCGTCGCCGCGCGCTCCTCACGCGTGGGATCTCGCCGCCGCTCGTGACCGCGGCCGACGAGGAGCTGACGCGGCGCGAGTTCGGCGCCGGGCGTGGCGTGTTCCTCCGCAACTGGCCCTACGCCCGCGCGCTCTTCGAGGCCGGCGGCTCGCCGGTCGCGGGCCGCGTCGGCGTCGCCGCGCTTCCCGGCGGCGGCGCGCTCGGCGGCGCGCATCTCGCCATCCACGCCGGCACGCGACATCCGGACGCGGCGTGGGCGCTGGTCCGCCATCTCGCGAGCCCGGACGCCCAGCGCGCCATCGCCGACGCCGTCGGCCTGCATCCGACGCGTCCCGCGCTCGTCGACGACGCCGCACTGCGGGCGATCTTCGCCGGCGCCCGCCCGCGTCCCGTGACGCCCTGGTACCAGACGCTCTCGGCGACGCTCCAGCCCGAGCTGTCGGCGGCCATCCTCGGGCTGAAGCCCGCGGGCCAGGCGCTCGCCGACGCCGAGCGCCGGCTCGCCTACTTCCTGCGCCCGTGACGGCCCGCGGCGATCGACGGCTCGCGTGGGTGCTCCTCGCGCCCGCGCTGTCGGTCCTCGCGGTCGTCACCGTCTATCCGATCGTGCGTGTGATCGCGCTGTCGCTCGAGCGCCGCGTGCCCATCTTCGGCATCGCCGACTTCGTCGGTCTGGCGAACTATGCGTTCCTCGCGCGCGACGGCGCCTTCTGGGGCGCGATGCGGGTCACCGCGCTCTTCACCGTCGTCTCCGTCGCCGCCGAGCTCGTCCTCGGCGTCGCCGCGGCGGTGGCGCTGCGCGCGCAGCGGCGCGGGGTCGCGATCTCGCTGAGCCTGCTGCTGCTGCCCTGGTGCCTGCCCGGCGTCGTCACCGGCCGCATCTTCGAGTGGATCTATCATCCGTCGGCCGGGCTCATGAACCGGCTCGTCGCCGTCGTCGTGGCGAGTGCCCAGCCGAACTGGCTCGGCGATCCTCGCCTCGCCCTGCCTGCCGTGATCGCGGCCGATGTGTGGCGCACGACGCCGTTCATCGCACTGCTCGTCTACGCCCGCCTGGTCGGCGTGCCGGCGGCGGTCTACGAGGCGGCCGCGGTCGACGGTGCCGGGCGCGGCGCGACGTTCTGGCGGATCACGCTGCCGCTGCTCCGGCCGGTGCTGCTGGTCGCGCTGCTCTTCCGCACCCTCGACGCCGTGCGCGCCTTCGACCTGATGTTCATCCTGACCGGCGGCGGACCGGCGGGCGTCACCGAGACGCTCACGCTCTACGCCTATCGCAGCCTCTTCCAGACGCTGCAGCTCGGGTTCGGGTCCGCGTCGGCGGTGGTGGTGGGCGCGCTCGTCGTCGCCCTCGCGTGGGGTCATCTCGCGGCGACCGGCGAGCGCGATGCGGTCTAGCGGCCTGGCGGACGCGCTCGTGCTCGGCGGCGTCACGCTCTACGCGACGCCCGTCGTCTGGCAGCTCGCGACGTCCCTGACCGCGAGCGGGGATCCTGCCGATGTGATGGCCGGGCTCTCGCTCGCGCACTATCGCGCGGTGCTGGGGGCGAGCCCGATGCCGCGAGCGCTCGCCAACAGCGTCGGCATCGCGGCCGCGGTCACGCTGCTCGCCGCGGCGCTGGCCGCGCCGGCCGCCTACGCGCTGGCGCGGCTGCCCGTCGCCGGACGGCGCCTGCTGCTGGTCGGGATCGTGCTCAGCACGGCGCTGCCGACGGTCGCCACCGTCGCGCCGCTCTATCTCATCGTGCGCGCGCTCGGGCTGCGCGACACCTGGCTCGCCGTCATCCTGGCCGATACGTCGTTCGCGCTGCCGCTCTCGATCTGGCTCGTCGTCGGCTTCATCAGGGAGATCCCGCGCGAGCTGGAGGAAGCTGCCGCCGTCGACGGCGCCGGCCGGCTCGCCGCGCTTCGTCACGTCCTGCTGCCCGTGCTGGCGCCGGGCCTCGCGGCCGCCTCGCTCCTGACGTTCCTCTTCGCGTGGAACGAGTTCCTGCTCGCCTACACGTTCACGGCGACCGAGGCGAGTCGCACCGCGCCCGTCGCGCTCGCGCTGTTTCCCGGTGTGTTCGAGACGCCGTGGGGCGACATCGCGGCCGCCTCGATGCTGGCCTCGCTACCGCCCGTCCTGGTGGTCCTCGCGCTCCGCCGGCATCTCGTGCGTGGGCTGCTCGCGGGATCCCTCAAGGAATGAGGCCAAGCTGGCTGAAATAATTGGTGGAACTGCTCATCCTTGTTCGAGCGCGAGCTTTGCCCGCGCAATCCTGCCCGGGAGGAGGCAAGGAGGAGTGCGCCGTTCGGCGTACGACGACCGTCGGAAGGGGGGCGGAGCCCCCCTTCCGAGCAGGTCAGCCGGGGATGTGGGCTTCTTCCGGCAGCTCGCTCCAGCGCGGCTTCCAGTCCGGGACGGCGAGGCCGAACTTCTCGCAGAGATCGGCGATCTCGGTCGCGAACGCCTGGCGCACCTCGTCGTTGTCGCGCACCTTCAGCTTCAGCTCGCGATACCGCTGGTTCCGCGCCGAGCCCGGCCGGCCGAAGATGTTCATGGTGCGGACGTACCACTTGCCGAACGTCGTCTGGGCCTCGTCGTGCGTCGCCGGGTCCTCGCTGAGCCGCTTGACCCAGTGTTCACCGTGGCGGATGTGGAACTTCTCCTCCTTGAAGATGCCATCGATCGCGCGCACCCACGGACCGTAGGAGCACGACCGCACGTCCTCCAGCTGATGTCCGGCGCCGCGGTCCATGCAGAAATTGAAGAAGACGAAGTCCGCCCACGTCTCGATCGGGTAGTAGAAGATGTTGACCCGCTTGTCGGCGGTGATCCGGGCCGTGCCGATGTCGGCCGTTCCCTCGATGCGCATGGTGAAGGTCTCGTCGTGGGCACGCACGTGCCGCTCCACGTCGAAGCCGAGATCGTCGAGCAGGCCGTACATGACGGCCGCGTGCCGCAGCTCGTCCTTGACGATCTGGGCGACGACGTGCTTTTCCTCCACGGTCGGCGCCTTGGTGATCCACGGCACGTAGCCATAGCCGCCGGCCAGCTCCGAGTCGGCCTGCATGGTCATGAGATGGACGAGCAGCTCGCGATACTCGGCGGTCATCTCGTCGGGCGACTCGAGCCGCGTCCCCGTCCGGATCTTCTCCATCATCGTCGCCGCCACGTCACTCATCGTCCGTTCTCCTCTCTACGACGCGCACCGCCTTGCCCTCCGACCGAGGCAGGGTTCGGGCCGGTACCAGCGTCACGTCGACACCGAGCCCGAGGGCGTCGCGCAGCCGTGCGGTCGCGTCGTGCCGGAGCCGGGCGACCACGGGGTGGCTCGGATCCAGGCCCCCGCACCGCTCGCTGAGCGACGGCGTCGCCTCGACCTGCACCTCGAGCCGGGCCAGCGTCGTCCGGCGATCGACCACGAGCTGGTACTGCGGCAGCAGGTCCCCGAGCCCCAGCAGCGCCGCCTCGATCTCCGAGGGATACACGTTGACTCCCTTGATGATCAGCATATCGTCGGATCGGCCCTTGAGTCGCGCGATTCGCGCGGAGGTCCGGCCGCAGCGGCAGGGCTCGGTCACGAGGGTCGTGACGTCGCCCGTCCGGTAACGGATCATCGGCAGCGCGCGCTTGGTCAGCGTCGTCAGCACGAGCTCGCCCTGCATGCCGTCGGGCCGCACGTCGCCGCTGGACGGATCGATGATCTCGGGCAGGAAGTGATCGTCGGCGACGTGCAGGCCGTCGCGCGCCTCGCACTCCCCGGCCACGCCCGGGCCGATGATCTCCGACAGGCCGTAGATGTCGAAGGCCGGGCAGCCGAGCGCTCGCTCGAGGGCCCGGCGCATCGCGTCCGTCCACGGCTCGGCTCCGAACATCCCGTAGCGCAGGCCGAGATCCTCGGGCTTCGCGCCGCTCTCGCCCAGCGTCTCGGCGATGTGGAGCGCGAAGGACGGCGTGGCCGCCAGCCCGGCGGGCCGAAAGTCGCGCAGGAGCAGGCACTGCCGCGCCGTGTTCCCGGATGAGGCGGGCACGACCGTCATCCCGATGCGCTCGGCGCCGTCGTGGAAGCCGAGCCCGCCGGTGAAGAGGCCGTAGCCGAAGGCGATCTGGAGCATATCGCCGGGACGCGCGCCCGCGGCGGTCATCGCCCGCGCCATGACCTCACGCCACACGTCGAGATCCTCCCGCGTGTAGCCGACGACGGTGGGCTTGCCCTTCGTGCCGGAGGAAGCGTGGACGCGAACGAGGTCACGCGTCGGGACGGCGAGGAGCCCGAACGGATAATGCTCGCGCAGATCGGTCTTGCGGACGAAGGGCAACCGCCGCAGATCGTCGAGCGTCCGCGGCTCCATCTCGCGGAGCGGCTCGCGATGGAATGCGACACGAGCGCGCGCCCAGGCGATCGTCTCGCGCAGCCGCGCCAGCTGCAGCGCCTCCCGCTCGGCCCGCGGCTGCGTCTCCGCCGCCGCGTTCCACATCAGAGCCACGGCGGCGGGACGGGTTCCGGGTACTGCTGGTCGACCACCCGGTGCGAGCGGAGACCGAGCGCCTCGCGCTGGATCACGAGGTGCAGCCGCGCGGTCCGCACGCGCGCCCGGGCCGCGCGGTACGCGGCCCGCAGATCGGTCCGGCGCGACTCCTCGTGGGCGGCCTCGAACGCGCGGCTGACCGCCTCGAGCGCGGCCAGCGCCTCCTCCAGCCGCTCGCCGGCACGGCCGAGCGCGGCCGCCTTCTCCTGGGCGATCTCGTTCTCGACACGTCGAAGCGTCTCGCGGCGCGTGGTCATTCGATCGTCACCGCGCTCACGAGCCACTGCTGGCGTCGAAGGAAGACGGCGACCGTGTCGAGCGTCCGCGCGTCGGTGTGCGGTACCAGGCTGATCCGGTCGGGCAGGATGTGGCGCACGTCGGGATACGTGGCGATCACGCGGCGAAGCGTACGGACGCGCGGATCCGAATCGAGGAAGCCTCGCCCGTCGGGCGGCCGCCACGGGTCGCGAAACACGGCGCGAATCGTGCGCGGCGGCGTCTGGGCGTCGGCACTCAGCCAGACACTCCGGCGCGCCGGGCCACGACCTCGGCGTACACGTCGAGCGTGCGGTCGATCTGGAGGGCGACGTCGAACTCCCGCTCGGCGAGCTGACGGGCCCGCAGCCCCATCGCCGCCCGCCGCACGGGATCCACCAGCAAGGCGATGGCGGCCTCGGCGAGCGCGGAGGGATCGCCCTTCGTCAGCACGCCGGTGTCCCCGTCGTGGACGACCTCGGCGCAACCCGGCGCGTTGACCGCCACCGCGGGCAGCCCGCACGCGGCGGCCTCGGCGAGGACGAGTCCCTGCGTCTCCGTCTCGGATGCGAAGAGAAACAGATCGGCGGCCCGGTAGTGCTGCGGCAGATTCTCGTGCGCACACACGCCCGCGAACGTCACCCGCGCCGCGGCATGGAGGCCGCCGGCCATCCGCCGGAGAGCGTCGGCCTGGGTGCCGTGGCCGACGAGCACGAGCCGAGCCTGCGGCAGCGTTCCCGCGATGCGCGCGAACGCCGCCAGCACGCGGTCGACGCTCTTCTCGCGGTCGAGCCGTCCCACGTAGAGGACCACGAGCGCGCCGTTCTCCATCCCCCACGTGCGTCGGGCCGCGGTCCGATCCCCCGGCGAGAAGCGCGCGAGGTCGACGCCGGTGGGTACGACCGCGATCGGCGCGCGGACCCCTCGCTCCCGCAGCTCGTCACGCAGCACGGCGGACGGCGCCAGGATCGCGTCCGCGCGCGCCGCGAACCGCGTGCTCAGCAGCTGCGCCGCCGCCTCCACGACGTCGCGCCGCAGCGGGACATAGTGCGCGTACTTGTCGTATCGGGTGTGATAGGTGAACACGAGCGGCCGCGCCTGGCGCCGGGCCAGCCGCCGCGCCGCCGGCCCCAGCAGGAACGGATGGTGGGCGTGGAAGACGTCGAAGTCCAGCGCGCGCACGCGTCGGGCGAGCCGGCGCGAGTACGGGATGGCCAGCGGGAATTGCGGATAGGTCGCGGCGGGAATCGACGGGTAGCGGAGCGTTCGCGGTCCGCCGTCGGCGGCGCCCGGAAAGCGGGGGGCGAGGACCCAGGCCTCGTGCCCGCGCGCCTCCAGGCCACGACGCAGCGTCTCCACGGAGACGGTGACGCCTCCGCAGAACGGCAGGTAGTTGTTGGTGAAGAGCCCGACCCGCACGCGGCGCCCGTCAGGCCTTGTTGAACTTCTCGAAATCCTCCGGCTTGATGTTGCCGAGCCACTCGCGGATGCGGTCGGGATCGTCGGCCTTCACCGGCTCGGCCTCCTTGGGCGTGACCTCCAGGGTCTTGGCCTTGCGCACCACGTCCTCGTCGACGTAGATCGGGGCGGCCACGCGCAGCGCGAGCGCGATGGCGTCGGAGGGCCGCGAGTCCACGGTGTACTCGGTCTCGCCGAGCTGCACGTGGAGCACCGCGAAGAAGGTGTTCTCCTTGAGGTCGGTCACCACCACCTTCAGCACCCGCGCCTCGAGCGTCTCCAGGATGTTCTTGATGAGGTCGTGGGTCATGGGGCGCGGCGTGGCGATCTTCTCGAGCTCGAGCGCGATGGCGTTGGCCTCGAAGATCCCCACCCAGATGGGCAGCGATCGCTTGTCCTCCTCATCCTTGAGGATGATGATCGGCATGTTCGAGAGCGGATCCAGCGCGAGACCGCGGACTTTCATCTCGAGAAACATCAGGCATCCTCCCGCATCGACGCGAGCGTCCCGCGCAGGCTGTGAGGGAGCGCCTCGGTGACGCGCACGCGTGCGACGTCGCCGACGGCGACACGTCCCGCACCGTGGAAGTTGACGACTCGGTTGCACCGGGTCCGTCCCGACACCTCGGCGTCGTTCTTCTTCGAGCGTCCGTCCACCAGCACCTCGACGGTGCGGCCCTCGAGACGTCGGCTGCGCGCGGCGGCGACGCGGCCCGCGACCTCCAGGAGACGGCGGTTGCGCTCCGCCTTGACGTCCGCCGGCACCTGCTCCGCCATGGCGGCGGCCGGCGTGCCGGGTCGCGGCGAGTAGCGGAACGCGAAGACGTTGTCGTAGCCGACGCGCTCGATCATCTCCAGGGTCGCCGCGAAATCCTCCTCGGTCTCGCCGGGGAACCCCACGATGAGATCTGTCGACAGCGCGATCTCGGGCACGGCGGCGCGTAGCTCGTCGATGAGGGCGAGGTAGTGGGCGCGCGTGTAGCCGCGATTCATCCGAT
>Ga0075425_100010097_pt1 | contig 10059 bp, 9 predicted proteins | sample SoiMethybrSBSTD4_FD_75300 | JGI IMG/M metagenome (GOLD analysis project Ga0075425, IMG submission 75300) | Bulk soil microbial communities from a Populus tree surrounding site in Tennessee, USA - Soil MetaG P. TD hybrid SBSTD4 | ecosystem: Environmental > Terrestrial > Soil > Tree plantation...
CCCGGCGCCGCAGCCGCGCCCGTCACGATCCGGCCCGGCGCCGCAGCCGCGCCCGTCACGATCCGGCCCGGCGCCGCAGCCGCGCCCGTCACGATCCGGCCCGGCGCCGCGGCGGGCCGCGCGGTCTTGCCGGGACGGGGGGAGCAGGGCCAGCGAGGCGGCGCCGATCAGGACGGGGGCCAGCCGCACGAACGTCTGCGACGGCGTGATCAGCAGCAGAGCCGCGCCCGCTCCGCCGCCCAGGGCGGCGATCGTCCCGAGGCGACGTACCCGGGTGACCTGCCCGGCCAGCTCGGGCCGGGAACCCACCGCCGCGCCCACGCCGGTGAACAGCAGCGAGACCGTGTTCGTCATGTTGGCGGTCAGCGGCGGCAGCCCGATCGCGAGCAGCGCCGGATAGGAGACCACCGACGCCAGGCCCACCACGGTGCTGATGATGCCCGCGGCCACCCCGGCGGCCACCAGCGCCAGCCCTTCGGTAACGGTCACGCACCCGACCCAAGCACACGCGCCATGGCCCACCCCAGCCGCGGCCCCTCGCCATGGCCCTCCTTCACGACCGCATGCGCTCCTGCCTGCGGGGATAGGGTTCAACTGTGAGCGACTACGGCGTCCCGCCACCCGGACCATCCGCTACCCCACCCGGTGGCGGCGCCCTGCCCATGCCCGGCGACGGTGCCCTGCCCATGCCCGGCGACGGTGCCCCGGCCCCGGGCGCAGGCCTGACCGCACCCGGCGCATCATCCGTCGCCGACGGCGAGGTCCTGGACCCGTGCCAGCGGTCGGCCCTGATCAGCTGGCTCGCGTTCACCGCCACCTTCGCCACGGTCCGCGGCATCACCTACGGCATCCGGTCCGGGCGCGGGCCGTTCCGCAACCTCAGCCTCGGCGGCGAGCACCTGCACCACTATCTGTGGGGCATCGGGCTGCTGGCCGGGGTCGGCGCGATCGCGGTCCGCGGCGATGAACGCCTGCGCCAGCACCCGGTGGTGGCGGTCAGCTACGGCAGCGGCCTCGCCCTCATCATCGACGAGTTCGCGCTCCTGCTCGACCTGCGCGACGTCTACTGGGCCAGGCAGGGCCGGATCTCGGTCGACCTCGGCATCGGCGGCGTCGCGGTGGCGGGATCCTACTTCGCCAGCCTGCCCGTCCTGCGCTCGCTGAAGAACCGGCGCCGGTCACGCCCGGTGGGCTGATTCCGTCAGCAGCGCCGTGAGCCACCGTGGCCCGGTGACGGCCGCGCCCGCCGCCTCGCAGCGCCGCCGTAGCTCCCGGTCCGCGGTGACGACGAACCGCCGTCCCGGCAGCCCGGCCGCCAAGCCGGCGATCGTGTCGTCTCCCTCGGCCGGGGCGGCCACCACCTCTACGGCGCCGTCGGCGGGCACACGGCTCAGCACCGCCCGGGTCTTGCCCTCCACCACCAGCACGAACCGCGGGTACCACCGGTCCAGGGCCGCCCCGCCGCCGTCCGGGAGCCGGGCGATGCCGTCGGCCGCCAGCGCCGTCAGCTCGCCGTGGAGCCGGGCCATCGCTCCCGCACGGTCGTGCCACCAGCCGTCGGCCCGCGATCCCATCACGTTCGCGCCGTCCACGATCACCGTGACCGGCACGAGGGCCTCCCGGATGGCCGGCCAGGCCGCGGCGAACCCTGGGTGCAGCGGCAGCGAGGCCACGTCGTCGGCCGGGATCCAGGCGGTCTCGGTGGCCTCTCGGCTGGGCCGCACGGTGAACGGCTCGGCGGCCTGGCCGATCAGGGTCTGGTAGCTCCAGCCGCCGTGGTCGTCGTCGAGCAGGGCGCTGATGCGGACCAGGCCGGCCGGCGCGCCGCACTCCTCGGCGGCCTCCCGCACAGCCGCCTCAGCGGGCGTCTCGTGGCTGTCCCGCGCCCCGCCGGGCGGTCCCCAGGTGTCCCCGTGATGGCTCCACCCGGCCCGCCGGATCAGCAGAACGAGCGGCCGCCCGGAACCGTCCGGCGCCCAGATCAGCAGCCCGGCCGCGCCGTGCCTTCCCCAGTGCCGGTGGTCCTGGTCGCAGCCGACCCAGCCGTCGCCATCGCCGTGTGTCATTTCAGCCGACGATAGCTCAGTTAACGGCCGCCCCAGCCATGCTCACCGGCCGCAGCCGGTGATCCTGCCCCCCGCCGCCGGAACCGGTGCCCCGTAAGGTGGAACGCATGGCCGAGGCGATGCTGCAGCAGAAAATTGTCAGGATGCGTCAGCGGCGGACCGCCCCCCTGATCCTGGAACTCGACCTCAGCGAGGGACTCGTCGAGGAGCCGCCCTCCGATCCCGTCTCCGCCCTGCTCACAATGCGGCGGACCCGCCTCGCCGACGTGCTGGAGGGGCTGCGCCGCGCCCGCTCCGACGACCGGGTGAAGGCGCTGGTGGTCAAGCTCGGCGGGCGGGCGATCGGGCTGGCCCGGGTCCAGGAGCTGCGGGCCGCCGTGCAGGAGTTCGCCCGGGCCGGCAAGACCACCGTGGCCTGGGCGGAGACGTTCGGCGAATCCTCGCCCGGGAACGTGCCGTACTACCTGGCGACCGCGTTCGACCGGATCTACCTTCAGCCATCCGGGGAACTCGACCTCACCGGGATCAGCATCCAGCAGCTGTTCTTCCGCGACGCGCTGGACAAGCTCGGCCTGGACTACCAGGTAGCGAAGCGGCAGGAATACAAAAGTGCCGCCGACCGGTTCACCGAGCGCGGGTTCACCGGGCCGGCCCGGGAGGCGATGCAGCGGCTCGCGGTCTCGATCACACAGCAGATCACCGACGCGATCGCGGAGCGGTTGAAGATCGGCGACGCCGAGGCCCGGGAGCTGATCGATCGCGGCCCGTTCCTGGCCACCGAGGCGCTGAACGACCGGCTGGTGGACGCCCTCGGTTACCGGGACGAGGTCTACGCCGACGTCCGCAAGGACGCCGGGCCCGATGCCTTCCTGCTCTACCTCGGCCGCTACCAGCGCTCCCGCGCCCTGGCCCAGCGGGCGCGCAAGCTGCCCAACCCGACCGAGAACGTGGTCGCCCTCATCCACGCGACCGGCCCGATCCGGCGCGGCCGCAGCGGGCGCGGCCCGGTCAGCGGCGGGGCGATGGGATCCGACACGATCGCCGCCGCGCTGCGGGCCGCCGCCAACGACCGCCGGGCCCAGGCGATCGTCCTGCGGATCAACAGCCCCGGTGGCTCATACGTGGCGTCCGACACGATCTGGCGCGAGGTGGTACGCGCCCGCGCGGCCGGCACACCGGTGGTGGTGTCGATGGCGGACGTGGCCGCCTCCGGCGGGTATTACATCGCCATGGCGGCCGACGCGATCGTGGCCCAGCCGGGGACGCTCACCGGCTCCATCGGGGTACTCGGCGGCAAGCCGGTCACCGCCAGCCTGCTGCAGCGCGCCGGGGTCAGCGTCGACACGGTGACCGAGGGCCGCCACGCCGACATGTTCACCACGACCCGCCCGTTCAGCGACGAGGAGTGGGCACGGCTGAACACCTGGCTCGACCGGATCTACGCGGACTTCACCAGCAAGGTCGCCGACGCGCGCGGGCTGTCCATGGACCAGGTGCACGACGTCGCGCGGGGACGGGTGTGGACCGGGGCGGACGCGGCGGCCAACGGGCTGGTCGACCACCTCGGCGGGCTGGAGACGGCGGTCGCGCTCGCCCGCCGCAAGGCCGAACTGCCGGACACCGCGCCGCTGCGGCTCTTCCCGCGCACCCATCCGCTGGACCGGCTGCGGCCGCCGGAATCGAGTGAGGACCGCGCCGCCGCCGCCGCGAGCCTGCTCGCCGGCTCCTCCAGCGTGCTCGCGGAAAGCTGGGGTCCGGTCTGGCGGCTCGCCGCCGAAGCCGGCCTGCCCGCCCTCGGGCCGCTGCAGCTCCCGGGGCACTGGGTCATTCATTGACCGAACGCCTCGTGCCCGGCCGACGCGCGCCGCAGCCCGGGTCACCACCGGACGGCGGGCACGTGGACGGCCTGGCGGAGGCGCTGGCGTCGTTCCCCACCGGCGTCACCCTGGTGATGGTGGCCGACGGGCGCGACGACATCGGGACCACGGTGAGCGCGTTCTGCCCGGTGTCCCAGTCGCCCCCGCTGGTGCTCGTCTCGCTGATCGCCGGTTCGTACCCGGCCGAGGTGCTCGGCCGGGTGGACCGGTTCGCGGTGACCCTGCTCGCGGCCGGGCAGCGCGCGCTCGCGGGCCGGTTCGCCGCGGCAGGCCGGCCCGGCGCCCGCCTGCTGCTGGAGGGCGTCCCGTACCAGCGTGGCGCCGCCTCGGGCGCCCTCATACCCGACGGCGGGCTGGCGGCGCTGGAGTGCGAGGCGGTCCAGCGTGTCCCGGCCGGCGACCATGTGCTGGTCATCGCGTCCGTGCTCCGGGTCGCCTACGTGGCCGAATCGGGCGATCCGCTCATCCGCTTCGCCGGCCGCTACCCCGGCCTCCGCTAGCCTGTCCCGCCCCCGATCTCTGCCGTTGCCGTCCCCCACCGGGCGCCGGCTCCGGAGCGTTGCCGGCCGGGCACGGAATTGCACTGCCGACGGCTCTCCTGTGGACTTCCTGTGGAGAATCCAGGCCAACAGGGGGATAACTCGGGCTGAACTGTGGATAGTTTGTGGACGCCTAAAAAATCTTGAAATTGCCGGCCGAAACCCCTTGTGCAGCAGCCCGGGATAGGCGTAGAAATCTCTCACTGCCGAAAACGGGAACCACCGGGGGGCACCCCGGACGCAAGAGGAACTGGGCAACTGGGACTTCAGGCGGGTATCCGGCTTGGTGGTTGATCGAGTGGCACGGACGCTGAGCATGAGGTAGCGGTGTCTGAGCTGCTAGATCGGGAGGGCCCCTCCATCTCATGCGTGGAGGGGCTCTTCCCTTTCATTGTGCGCGGACTTTCTCTCTATCCGCCCATCTCTTGTTGTGCGCGGCCGGTTTCAAACTGTGATTGCCGTGCCTTATACGGGCACCGCCGGGATAAAGATCAAGCCCGGCACTTGGCCGGCCCCGATCTGTGAACTTCTTGTGGAGAATCCGGGGCAACAAGGGGATAACTTCCGCTGAACTGTGGATATTTTGTGGACGCCTAAAAAATCTTGAAATTGCTGCCCGCAACCCCTTGTGGAGCCCTGCGTGAAGGGCGTAGAAATCTCTCACCACCGAAAACGGGGACCACCCGGGGGGCACCCCGGACGCAAGAGGAACCGGGTGACTGGGACTTCAGGCGGGTGTCCGGCTTGGTGGTTGATCGAGCGGCACGGGTGCTGAGCATGAGTTAGCGGTGTCTGGCGCTGCGAGATCGGGTAAGGCCCCTCCATCTCATGCATGGAGGGGCCTTCTCGTATTGTGCCCAATCCGCCGGCCGGTAGCCCTGAGCGACACGCCGGGAATTCTCATCATCAGACAGCCCCGTGCATCAGGCTGTCGGCATGGCCCCGGCGGCCAGTTCGCCTTCCCGCCAGACCGTGGCGATGAGAGGCACGCCCGGCCGGTAGGCCAGGTAGGCGTGGGACGGCCCGTCCAGCAGAATCAGGTCCGCGCTGGCACCCACGCCGAGATGGCCGACATCCGCGCGGCGGAGCGCGTGGGCCCCGCCCGCGGTCGCGGCCCACACCGCCTCCTGGGTCGTCAGCCGCATCTCCCGGACCGCGAGCGCGATGCACAGCGGCATGCTCGAGGTGAAGCATGACCCGGGGTTGCAGTCGGTGGCGATCGCGACCGTCACCCCGGCGTCCAGCAGGCGGCGCGCGTCCGGGTAAGGCTGCCGGGTCGAGAACTCCACCCCGGGCAGGAGGGTGGCGACCGTGGCGCCGGCCGCGAGCGCGTCCACGTCCGCGTCGGTCAGGTACGTGCAGTGGTCGGCCGAGGCGGCGCCCGCCTCCACCGCGAGCTGCACCCCCGGCCCCGGGCCCAGCTGGTTGGCGTGCACCCGCGGCATCAGGCCCGCCGCCCGCCCGGCGGCCAGGATGGCGCGCGCCTCGTCCGCGCCGAACGCCCCCCGCTCGCAGAACACATCGATCCACCGGGCCTGCGGCGCGCACGCCGCCAGCATCGGGCCGCAGACCAGATCCACGTACGCGCCGGGATCGGACTCGAACTCCGGCGGCACCACGTGCGCCCCGAGGAAGGTCACCTCGCCGGTGATCCCGGCGGCGGCCGCCACGCTGCGGCGCTCGTCGTCGACCGTGAGCCCGTACCCGGACTTGCATTCCAGCGTGGTCGTCCCCTGGCGGAGCATCTCGGCGGCCAGGCGTCCCGCGTTCGCCCGCAGCTGCCCGTCGCTGGCCTGCCGGGTGGCCGCCACCGTGCTCCGGATGCCGCCCGCGCGGTAGGGCGTGCCGGCCATCCGCGCGGCGAACTCGGCGCTGCGCTCACCGGCGAACACCAGATGGGCGTGCGAGTCGACGAAGCCGGGCAGGACCGCACGCCCGCCGCAGTCGGCCATCTCGTCGGCGGCGGGAGCCCGGCTGGCCGGCCCGCTCCACGCCACCCGGCCGTCCTCCACGACCAGCGCCGCGTCGGCGATGGCCGCGAACGGGCCGGGCCCAGCGAAGGGGCCGCCGTCGTCGGCGTCGGGCGCGTTGGTGACCAGTTCGCCGATGTTGGTGATCAACGTGCTCACGCTGATCACGCTAGTCGTTGCGCCGCCGCCGCGCCCTCCGCCGGGCCGGGCCCGCGCCGTCAGGCGAAGTCCCCCGGCGTGAACTCCCTGGGCTCGACCAGGACCAGCCAGTTGCCGGAGACGTCGCGCATGACCGCCTCCACCCCGTAGGGGCGGTCCGACGGCTCCTGCAGGAAGGTGACGCCCTTGGCGCTGAGCTCCTCGAAGGTCTTGCGGCAGTCGTCGACCCGGAGCCCCAAGCCGCCCATCTTGCCCGCTTCGAGCTGGCGGCGGATGAAGTCAGCCGCGTCCGGCTCGAGCGGCGGTCCCGGTGTCATCAGGGTGACTTCCAGTTCGGGCTGGCTGGCGTGGCCGACCGTGACCCAGCGGAACCCCTCACCCATGGTGATGTCGGTGCGGGGCTCGAAGCCCAGGACGTCGACGTAGTAGTCGCGCGCGGCGTCCTGGTCGAGGCAGTAGACGGTGACGAGTGAGACATTTGTGATCATGTAGCGAGCCTAGGCCGGGCCCGCGGGCCGGCGCTTCTCTCAGATTGCGCGATCCGGCTCCGGCGGATGCCCCGCCGTCCCGCACGGGTCGAGCACGCCGCGCATGAACAGATAGCAGCCCGGGATGTGCGGGCCACCCCGCGCCGCCCACCGGTCGCGGTAGGAGGTAGGGCTCTCCCCCACCAGCTGGGCGAAGCGGGAGGAGAACGACCCCAGGCTGGAGAACCCGACCAGCATGCAGACCTCGGTCACGGTCAGGTTGGCGACGCGCAGCAGATCCTGCGCCCGCTCGATGCGACGGCGGGTGAGGTAGCGGATCGGCGTCTCCCCGTACGTCGCCTCGAAGCAGCGGGCGAAGTGGAACTTGGAGACCCCAGCGACCGCCGCGAGCTGATCCAGGTCCAGCGGCTGCTGATAGTGGCGGTCCATGTGGTCACGGGCGCGGCGCAGGAAGGGCAGCAGCGGCTCGGCCACCGCCCGCGTCGCCGTCCCCGTCATCCCACGAGCATATGTACGGGTGCCGACATCGGGCGATGAGGAGCCGCGGGCCGAGGTCGGCCATGGATGCCCGCGCAGGAGTCAGACCTGGATGGAGCGCTTGGCGAGGCCGTACCAGAAGCCGTCGATGACGGTCTGCGCGCCCGTGAGATCACCGGCGGCCGCGCCGAGCGTGACGAACAGCGGCGCGAAATGCTCGGTCCGCGGGTGTGCCTGCCGGGCGGCGGGGGCCTTGTGCTGGAAGTCGAGCAGCGCATCGATGTCACCGCGCGCGAGCGCCTCGGCCCCCCAGTGATCGAACTCGGACATGACCGACGACACCGAGCCGTCCAGGCTCATGGCGCGCAGGTTGTGGGTGAAGAAGCCGCTGCCCACGATGAGAACGCCCGCGTCCCGGAGCGGCGCGAGCTTGCGCCCGACCTCAAAGAGCTGCTGCGGGTCGAGGGTCGGCATCGAGACCTGCAGCACAGGGACGTCGGCGGCGGGATACATCTCCACCAGCGGCACGTACGCGCCGTGGTCGAGGCCCCGCTCGGGTATGTCCTGCACGGGCAGCCTGGCCGCGTTCAGCAGCTTGCGGACGTCCGCGGCCAGCCGGGGCGCGCCAGGTGCCGGGTAGGTGACCTGGTAGTAGCGGTCCTCGAAGCCCCAGAAGTCGTAGACCAGCGGCACCGCCGTGGTCGCGCCGATGGCGAGCGGCGCCGACTCCCAGTGCGCCGACACCATGAGCACCGAGGCGGGCCGGGGGAGAACAGCCGACCAGTCGGCGAGCTGCCTGGTCCACAGCGTGTCGTCGGCCAGGGGCGGCGCCCCGTGGCTCAGGTAGATCGCGGGCATCCGGCCGGCCGTGGCCTCGTCCGCCGTGTGGGTAGGTGCTTCCTGGGTTCCCTGCGCCACCGGGTGCTCGCTCGACATCGCGTTCCTCCTGCCGCTGGCCCTGCCGCTGCCGCTTGACGGCGACAACAGTTCAAATTCAAACTACGTCCGGGTGGTGCGTCACTACCTGATCGACGCCCTTACCCCGGCACAGAGCTCCACGCTCGCCCAGGGCCTGGCCGCCGCCCGCACCCGCCTGATCATCGCGACGCATATGTAGCCCGGTCTTCCGCGAACTCGACCCGGCGTTAGGGGCTGTGGTCGGCCACGAGGTCGCGGATCGCGTCCCGGATCTGGGAGCCGAGTTCGGCGCTGGGGACGTTGTCGAACGCGTGCCCGGCCATGAGCAGCCCCCCGAAGACCGCGCCCAGTGAGCACGCCATCCGGACCCGGTCGCGCAGCGGCAGCGCTGGATCGGTGAGGGCCTGCCGGAACCGCTGCTGGATGTCGTCGTGCTCGTCGTCGTGGTCCTTGCGGTGCAGTTTCTCCAGGGCCGCCTGGTTGCGCTCGTGCATCAGGAAGATCTTGCGCTGGGCCAGCACCTGATCGAGCAGCTCGTTGAGCAGCAAGGTCCAGGTCTGGAGCGTCACAGTCTGGCCTGCCAGGCGTGCGAGCGCAGTCCGGCCGAACTCGTGCAGGCGCATGTGCAGCGCCATGAGGATCTCTTCTTTGGAAGCGAAGTGGTGGTAGATCGCTGGCTTGCTGATGTGGAGCCGTTCCGCGATCTCGCGCATGGAGGTGCCGTCGAAACCCTGGTCGGTGAACAGGTCCAGGGCGACGTCAAGGATCTTTTCACGCGTGGACGCGCCGGCCTGGTCCCCGCTGGGCTGCTCGCGGCCGGCCTGGCCGTCCCGGGCTGGTGCGCTCGCGGTCGCGAGCGCTGCGTCTGCCTGTGTCACGGTCCCACTTTACCGCCGCGAGAGGTCCCTACCTAACGTTCGGTAGGTAAGGCATGTATGCTGGCGCCGTACTTACCGACCGTTAGGTAGGACAGATCGACGAGTTGCCAGGGGGATGACCGGCGATGGCTGACCCGATGATCGAGGCCGACGGCCTGTTCAAGAGTTACGGTGAGACGCGCGCGCTGGCCGGGGTCAGTTTCTCCGTGCCGGCCGGAAGCGTGCTGGGGCTGCTCGGCCCGAATGGAGCCGGGAAGACCACCGCCGTGCGGATCTTGACCACGCTGGCGCTGCCGGACGCGGGCCAGGCCCGGGTGGCCGGCATTGACGTCCTGGCCCACCCGGCCGCGGTGCGCAGGCAGATCGGCGTGGCCGCCCAGGACGCTACCTTGGACGGGCTGCTGACCGGCAGGCAGAACCTCGTGCTGGTCGGCGAGCTGAGCGGCATGGGAACGGGCCAGGCCCGGGCCAGGGCCGCCGAACTACTCGAGCTCTTCGAGCTGGCCGACGCGGCCGACCGGGTGGTCAAGGGCTACTCCGGGGGCATGCGGCGCCGGCTGGACCTGGCGGCCAGCCTGCTGACGCGACCCCCGGTGCTGTTCCTGGATGAGCCGACCACGGGCCTGGACCCGGTGAGCAGGCAGCGGGTCTGGGAGGTGATCAGGGAGCTCATCGGCTCCGGCGTCA
>Ga0075425_100010098_pt1 | contig 10059 bp, 5 predicted proteins | sample SoiMethybrSBSTD4_FD_75300 | JGI IMG/M metagenome (GOLD analysis project Ga0075425, IMG submission 75300) | Bulk soil microbial communities from a Populus tree surrounding site in Tennessee, USA - Soil MetaG P. TD hybrid SBSTD4 | ecosystem: Environmental > Terrestrial > Soil > Tree plantation...
GACGTGCGCGGCGAAATCCTGCAGCTGAAAGAAACGCTAAACACGATGGTGGACCAGTTAAACCGGTTCGCCGGCGAAGTTACGCGCGTGGCCCGCGAGGTAGGAACCGAAGGCCGTCTCGGAGGCCAGGCGAACGTGCCCGGTGTCGCGGGTACGTGGAAAGATCTCACCGATTCGGTCAACTCGATGGCCGGCAACCTGACCGGGCAAGTCCGTAATATCGCCGAAGTTACGACGGCTGTGGCCGGCGGAGATTTGTCGCGCAAGATCACGGTCGACGTGAAAGGCGAAATTCTGGAGTTGAAAAACACCATCAACACGATGGTGGACCAGCTCAACGCGTTCGCCGGCGAAGTGACACGCGTGGCGCGCGAAGTCGGCACCGAAGGCAAACTCGGCGGACAAGCGGAAGTCCCCGGTGTCGGCGGAACCTGGAAGGATCTCACCGACAACGTGAACTTTATGGCCAGTAACCTCACTGGCCAGGTGCGAAACATCGCGGAGGTGGCGACCGCTGTCGCCCGCGGTGACTTGTCACGCAAAATCACTGTGGACGTGAAAGGCGAGATTCTCGAGCTCAAAGACACCCTTAACACCATGGTGGACCAGCTCCGATCATTCGCATCCGAAGTTACGCGTGTCGCCCGCGAGGTGGGAACTGACGGAAAACTCGGCGGGCAGGCGGTGGTTCCTGGAGTTGGCGGAACTTGGAAAGACCTGACGGATTCCGTCAATTCGATGGCGAGCAACCTGACTGGTCAGGTCCGAAACATCGCGGAGGTTTCGACGGCAATTGCGAGTGGAAATCTCTCCAAGAAAATTACGGTCAACGTCAGCGGCGAAATTCTGCTGCTCAAAGAGACCATCAACACGATGGTCGATCAGCTGAACGCGTTCGCGGGCGAGGTAACTCGCGTGGCCCGCGAAGTCGGTTCCGAAGGCCGGCTCGGTGGTCAGGCCAATGTGCCGGGCGTGGCCGGAACGTGGAAGGACCTGACCGACTCAGTTAACTCCATGGCGGGAAATCTTACCGCGCAAGTGAGAAATATTGCCGAAGTCACCACCGCCGTCGCTCGCGGTGACTTGTCGCGCAAGATCACGGTGGATGTCAAAGGCGAAATTCTCGAGCTGAAAAACACGATCAACACCATGGTGGATCAGCTCAACGCCTTCGCCGGCGAAGTTACCCGCGTGGCGCGCGAAGTGGGTACGGAAGGAAAACTCGGCGGACAGGCACAGGTGCCTGGCGTCGGCGGAACCTGGAAGGATCTCACCGACAACGTGAACTTCATGGCCAGCAATCTGACTGGCCAGGTGCGAAACATCGCGGAGGTAGCGACAGCAATCGCGACCGGAGACCTTTCCAAGAAGATCACCGTCGACGTTCGCGGCGAAATCCTGCAGCTCAAAGAAACACTCAACACGATGGTCGAGCAGCTACGGTCGTTCGCTGCCGAAGTAACGCGCGTGGCTCGCGAAGTCGGATCGGAGGGCCGCCTCGGCGGTCAGGCAAACGTGCCGGGAGTCGCGGGCACGTGGAAAGACCTCACAGACTCGGTTAATGCGATGGCCGGAAACCTTACGGGCCAGGTGCGCAACATCGCCGAAGTTACAACTGCCGTTGCGCGAGGCGACTTGTCGCGCAAGATCACAGTGGACGTGAAGGGTGAAATTCTTGAGCTGAAGAACACCATCAACACGATGGTGGACCAGCTCAACGCGTTTGCCGCCGAAGTTACGCGCGTTGCGCGCGAGGTCGGTACGGACGGCAAGCTTGGAGGTCAGGCGAAGGTACCCGGTGTAGCAGGGACCTGGAAAGATCTCACCGATAACGTCAACGTCATGGCTGCGAACCTCACCGAGCAGGTGCGCGGCATCGTGAAGGTCGTGACGGCCGTGGCGAACGGTGAACTGACGAAAAAGCTGACCGTCAACGCTAAGGGCGAGGTCGCGGCCCTTGCAGAAACCATCAACAGCATGACTGACACGTTGGCTACATTCGCTGACCAGGTCACGACTGTGGCCCGCGAAGTCGGCGTGGAAGGCCGTCTGGGCGGCCAGGCGAACGTACCGGGCGCGGCCGGAACCTGGAAAGATCTCACCGGCAACGTCAACCTGCTTGCCGATAACCTGACGAACCAGGTGCGCGCGATTGCGGAAGTGGCAACTGCGGTGACCAAAGGCGACCTCACCCGCTCCATTCAGGTCGAAGCGAGTGGCGAAGTTGCCGAACTCAAAGACAACATCAACACGATGATCAACAACCTCCGCCTGACGACGGAGCGCAATACCGAGCAGGACTGGCTCAAAACCAACCTGGCGCGGTTTACGGGAATGTTGCAGGGCCAGCGCGATTTAGAGACGGTGGGCCGCATGTTGCTGAGCGAACTGGTGCCGCTCGTTAACGCGCAACAGGGACTCATCTATCAGATGGAGACCGAAGATTCTGCCGAGATGGTATTGCTTTCGGCATTTGCGTCCGATAGTAAGGACGGGCATCTCCGTCGGTTGCAACTGGGAGAAGGGCTGATCGGCCAGTGCGCGGTGGAAAGACGGCGGATGTTGATCAACGACCTTCCAGGCGACAGTATCCAGATCCGCTCCGGGTTGTTCGAGGCAAAGCCGCGAAACGTGATCGTCCTGCCGGTGCTCTTCGAGGACCGTGTCAAGGCTGTCATCGAACTCGCTTCATTGAATTGGTTTACCGCCTCGCACCTTGCTTTCTTGGAACAACTGACTTCGAGCATTGGCATCGTGCTGAACAGTATTGAAGCGACCATGCAGACCGAAGCGTTGCTTAAGCAATCACAGCAGTTGGCAACGGAACTTCAGACGCAGCAGAGCGAACTGCAGCAGACGAACGAGCAGCTGGCCCAAAAAGCGCAGCAGCTGGCAGCTCAGAATGAGGAAGTCGAAAGAAAGAACCAGGAAATCGAACAGGCCCGACGGGCTCTCGAGGAGAAAGCGAAAGAGCTTGCGCTCACCTCCAAATACAAATCCGAATTCCTGGCGAATATGTCTCACGAGCTGCGGACGCCGCTAAACAGCATTCTGGTCCTCGGCCAGCAACTCGGCGAGAACCCGGAAGGAAACCTCAGCCCAAGGCAGGTGGAGTTTGCGCGTACCATCCACGGTGCGGGAACCGACCTGCTCAACCTAATTAGTGACATTCTGGATCTCTCAAAAATCGAATCGGGAACGGTTTCGGTGGATGCTGAGGAGGTATTCTTCGGTACCCTGCTCGAAGCGGTCGCACGGCCGTTCCGGCACGAAGCCGAGAACCGAGGGCTTGGCTTTGACGTACATGCGGACGCGGATCTTGGGAGGAGTTTGGTCACCGACTCTAAGCGCTTGCAACAGGTGCTCAAGAACCTGCTGTCGAACGCATTTAAATTCACTGACAAAGGTGGTGTTCGACTCTCGGTTTCAGCAGCCAAGCAGGGTTGGTCCGCGGACCATCCCATTCTTGGCAGTGCAGCTTCGGTTGTGGCATTCGAAGTCTCTGATACCGGCATTGGCATTCCGCCAGAGAAACAACGCATCATCTTCGAGGCATTTCAGCAAGCCGATGCCGGCACCAGCCGCAAGTACGGCGGCACTGGTCTGGGACTCGCTATCAGTCGCGAGCTGGCGAGTTTGCTCGGCGGCGAGATCCAGTTGACCAGCGCCCCCGGGCAAGGAAGTATTTTTACGCTTTACCTGCCACAGACCTATGTCGGCCCGACGGTGGTTGCATCGCCGGACCGCATTTCTACCTCGACTCCAATCCAGCTGGGTTCGATGAAAGTCGCTGAGGTGCCCAGCGAGGTTATTCCAGATGACCGCAACCATGTAGAGTCTGGGGACGAAGTGCTACTCATCGTCGAGGACGATCCGCACTATGCTCGTGTGCTGTGCGATCTGTCGCGCGACAAAGGGTTCAAAGTTTTGGTTGCTCAGCGCGGGGCCGAGGCGCTGGCACTGGCGCGCGAGTATCACCCAACCGCAGTTTCGCTGGATGTGTTCTTGCCCGACATGCTCGGCTGGACGGTCTTGAATCATTTGAAACAGGACTCGGCTACCCGGCATATTCCAGTGCAGATGCTGACCCTCGACGAAGACCGGCATCACGGGCTGGCGCGAGGAGCATTTTCGTTTGTGACCAAGCCCACTACGACGGAAGGAATCAGCGCCGCCTTGTCACGGCTAAAACAGTACTCCACACCACGTCGCAAGCGGCTCCTGGTAGTTGAGGACAATCCGGCTGAGCAGCTCAGCATCAGAGAGCTGCTCGGACATGAGGACATCGACGTAACCGTGGTTTCAACAGGCGCGGAGGCGTTGGAAGCCGCCACGAACGACGGTTTTGATTGCGCGGTACTGGACCTTCGGCTGCCCGACATGTCGGGGTTCGAGGTGCTGGAGCGGTTCCGGGACAATCCCAACCTGGCCGATCTGCCCGTGGTGGTATTCACCGGCAGGGAATTGTCTTCGGAAGAAGACGCGCGCTTGCATACCCTTGCTCGCAGCGTGGTGGTGAAGAACGTAGAGTCGCCCGAGCGTCTGCTGGACGAAACGGCATTGTTCCTGCACCGCGTGGTCGCAGACTTGCCAGCCGAAAAAAAGAAGATGCTGGAACGCCTGCATGGCTCCGACGATGCACTAGTAGGAAAGAAAGTGCTTATCGTGGACGACGATGTGCGAAACATCTTCGCGCTCAGCAGCGTTCTCGAGCGGCGCGGGATGAAGGTGTTGACTGCCGGCACTGGTCGCCAGGCCATCGAGTTGCTCAAGTCAACACCCGACGTTGCCATCGTGCTCATGGACATCATGATGCCGGAGATGGACGGGTTCGAGACGATGCAAGTAATCCGGCAGAACACGGCGTTGCGCAGATTACCGATTGTCGCCTTGACCGCCAAGGCCATGAAAGGCGACCGCGAAAAATGCCTTGAAGCGGGTGCGTCCGAATATTTGGCAAAGCCGGTAAATACAGATCAACTGCTATCGGCGCTTCGTATGTGGCTGCACAGGTAACGGGAGAGGAGCACAGGGCCATGCCACAACAAATCAACATTTTGATGGTGGACGATCAGCCCTCGAAGCTGATGACGTATGAGGTGATGCTCGCTGAATTAGGCGAGAACCTGCTGAAGGCGAATTCGGCGCGAGAAGCCCTCGATATCCTCCTGAAAAACGATGTTGCGGTTGTGCTGATGGACGTCAGCATGCCCGAGATCGACGGCTTTGAGTTGGCCGGAATGATCCGAGAACATCCGCGGTTTCAACGCACCGCGATCATCTTTATCTCCGCTGTGCATCTGACGGACTTGGACCGCCTGAAGGGATACCAGCGCGGCGCCGTTGATTATATTTCGGTTCCCGTTGTTCCTGAACTACTTCGCGCCAAGGTGAGCGTCTTCGTCGAGTTGAACCGCCAGGCGAAACAGCTGGAGGCGCTCAATCGCGAACTGCGCAAGCTCTCCGGGCATTTGATGAGCACCCAAGACGAAGAACGCCGGCGCTTTGCCCGCGATCTCCACGACGGGATTGGCCAGGAGCTCGCGGCCGCGAAGATCATGCTCGATACCATGCAGCAGCGCGCGGGCCTAAATGGTCACGGGAAGCTTGCGGCGCAAGCGAGTGAGGTGATCGATCGGGCTATCCGCGAGGTCCGCAGCATGTCTCATCTGCTGCATCCGCCTCTGCTCGATGAAGGCGGACTGATTTCAGTCTTACGATGGCTGGTTGACGGCGTGAATGATCGCAGCGGCATTAAGACGACCCTAAACCTGCAGCCGCCCGATTTTCCGCGCCTTTCGCCACAGCTGGAACGGACGGTGTTTCGCATCGTCCAGGAGGCGTTGACGAATGTACTGCGACACTCCTCGGCGAGCACCGCAAATGTGAAGATTGGGCAACGGGAGGGTAAGCTGACGATTCAAGTTTCGGATGATGGCAAAGGGGTAAGTGAACCGACCATGCAATTACAACCAGGCAGTATTGGAGTTGGCATCGGCGGAATGCGGGAGCGCGCCCGGGAGTTGGGTGGCGAGTTGCGGATGCTGAATGCGGACCCTGGAACGATTGTGGAGGTTGTGATTCCTTCAGCTGTTTCCGCCCCTGCGGCGTCGGCTACAGCCTGAGCTATCTTAGCGGGCAGCCCCGTCCCATCCAGCAAACCGCGGCTGGATGGGAAGCGGTGAGCTGTCCCACGGATACTAACTTGCTCTTTTGATTCTTTCCTCTTCTTCGTAGTTGCGGTCCCAGTCGGAGTGCATCCATTCATCTACCTGCTTCTGGGCCTGATCTTTCTCGAACCCATAGCGTTCCTGGACTCGTCCAACCAGCTGATCGCGCTGTCCGTTGATCACATCGAGGTCGTCATCAGTAAGCTTTCCCCAACGCTCTTTGATGGCGCCTTTCGCTTGCTTCCACTTGCCTTGAAGCGTATCGGAGTTCATCGTTCCGTCTCCTGGGCAGTGAATTAAACACCAACGAGATCGTAACTGGATCGTGGCACTTGGAGCGATCCGGGTAATTTGGTAATCGCATGGGGGAGATCACCCAATTAACGTGGTAAACCAGTGACCGGTATTAAGGTCTGGCGAATTCGAGCCGGGCCTGAAATAAGCGCCTCAAAGAGAGTTAAGCACCGAGGTCAAGTTCATCCAGTTTGAGAAATTCCTGCACAATGGGCTCGTTGCATTTTTCCATATCCGGGTAAGTCCCGAAGAACAATACCCGGCTCTCGTGCAGAAAGACGACGCGATCGGCAAGTTTCTTTGCCAGGCGCATGTCGTGCGTCACCACAACGCTGGTGAGGTGTAACTGTAATTTCAGCCGTTTCATGAGATCGCCAAGCAGTTGGGCCATGAGGGGATCAACCATCGTGGTGGGCTCGTCATAGAGGACGCATTCTGGTTGCGACGCCAGCGCTCGTGCAATCGCGACTGACCGTTTCATGCCAGTCGAAAGCTCGGAAGGGAACTGTTCGGCCATGTGCTTAACACCCACCATTTCAAGCAGGCCGTTCACGATCTGAAAAATCTGATCTTCGCTTAGGTCCTTGCGTTCGCGAAGAGGGAAGGCGACGTTCTCGCCGACTGTCAGTGAGTCGAACAGGGCTCCGCTCTGAAACACCATGGTGACTTTCTTGCGAATGCGCTCGAGGTCATGCTCTCCGTAGTCAGTGATATCTTCGTGCGCGACAACGATGCGCCCCGAGTCCGGCTTTAGAAAGCCGAGGATGTGCTGGAGCGAGACAGACTTGCCCACGCCGCTTCGTCCGAGGATGCAGACTGTCTCTGCGGGATTGACTTCGAAGCTGACATCATCGAGGACCGTCTTATCGCCGAAGGCTTTCGAAACGTGGGTGAATTGAATGTAAGGCCCGGAGCGCTCGGTGGCTGTGGCGGTGTTGACTTCGGGTTGTGTGGTCAGAGTGCCCATGCAGCAATCCGTCTGCCCATGATACTTGGTCAAAAATGGGAACAGCAAAAAGCCTTTAACCGCAGAGTTCGCGGAGGGATCGCCGAGATCGCAGGGAAACAGTGGTCAAAGATCGCTTTCAACCTGGGCCAGATCATCAGGAGTGTTCAAATTGCGAAACATGCTCGTACTAAATCCCGCGCGCACGATCTCGTGTCGCGTGACGGCGCGCGTGTTGGTCTCCGCGAACAGCGCGTCAACTTTGTTTCTGCCTTGCGACAGCGCAGTGTGTGCAATTTCCGCAAAGTTCTTGCGATACACAGCACAGAGCGGTTCAAAATACTCGTCGACGCGTGGAACAGTGACTAGAGCATCGGTAGATTCTGCTGTGGTGATTAAGTGCTTCAAAAATCCGGGCTGAATAGATGGCAGATCGGTTGCGAGAATCAGGTTTAGCTCTGTGGCTGTGTTGGCCAGTGCAGCGTGAATTCCGCCAAGAGGGCCACGATTAGTGTGTATGTCGGCCACAACGCGCCCGAAACACGCATATTTTTCGGGGTCGCCAACTATTCTCACGTCGTGCGCGGCCGTGCGTGCAAGTTCGATGGCCCGTTGCAGCAAAGGCTTGCCTCGGAGCTCCAGAAGGGCCTTATCGCGTCCCATACGCGAGCTTTTGCCGCCGGCAAGCACAAAAGCCGTAACAGCTTCCATTTGCACATGATACGTCTGAGGCTGTGGATGCAAGTATCGGTTCCACAAGTTCATCTTGCCCTGGCGCTGTGAGAGCGAGTACACGAAAGTAACCTACCGCGTTTGCCGGTTCCATCGGATCATAGGTTTGCCTACGCTTGCCAGCTAGGTTTACCTATGCCCCAGAAGTTGCTCGATGTTCTTCTCCTAGGCCGTTGTTCGCATGAATTTTCCTGGCCCCGTCGCGCCGCCGACGGTCAGTACTATCAGGTGTGCCTGTTGTGCGCCGCCGAGTTCAAATACGACTGGGCGACCATGCGGCGCACGGAGCGTCTTAGCCAGGACGCAGCTGAGCCGGCTACAACGAAGCGGCGCCCGCATGCGCGCAAGCAGAGCTGGGTGCCGCGCGCACGTCGGATCAAGCTCGATGCGCCGGTTCGTTATCGTGTGAAGAACCTGGGAACGTGGAGCGAGGGCACCATTCAGAACCTGAGCCAGTCAGGTGTGCTGCTGATTGGACCGCAGAAGTTTCCCGAGAATACACTGGTCGAAATGGTCTTCGAGATGCCGGAGGAAATCTCGGGCCAGAAGAACAGCAAAGTGCTGTGTCAGGGCCGAATTACGCGCATGAAGAAGACGCATGAGGACACGGCCCAGCATGAGTTTGCCGCGTCCATCCTGGATTACAAGTTCATTCACTGAGAAACAGATTCCGCACCCTTACCCTCTTTCCGCGAATATCAGGCAGAAGACGCATCTAACCTTCTGAATCTCCCTGCGGCCATCTGACCTGACGTTGGGGGATGGTGGCGTTTGGGGTAAACTGGATTCACCCGGCTCAACTCAGGAGTAAATCTTTATGAAGGCGAGTTCATCTCTTCGCTGGCGGATGGTTCTGCTCATTTCGGCACTCGCGATCACAATCGCATGCGCAAAACCCGCGAACGACAATCGAGTCATCTCTGACATTCAGTCGAAGTTGGCCTCTGACTCAGGACTGCAAGGCAAGCAACTGAATGTGCAATCTGATAAAGGTGTGGTCACGCTTTCCGGTACGGTTGACAACGACGCTCAACGGGACGCGGCCGCGAAGTACGCGGCTTCGGAACCCGGCGTCAAAACTGTAATTAACAATTTGCAGGTTGGCTCGATGCAGGCTGCCGCTGCCGACTCGGCGCCTGAGGCCGCACCAGCGCAGGAACCTGCACCCACGCCTGCTCCGCGCTCAAAGCCATCGAAGCCGTCACCATCGCAGAAGAAGTCGCGGCGCACGTCTGATTCCAACCAGCAGATGGCCGATGCAACGCCGCGTCCGCAGCAGCAGAATGTTTCCAGTTCTCAAGTGCAGGACCCGCCACCAGCGGTCCAGCAGGCAGCGCCTGCGCCCGCACCACCTCCCGAGCCGAAGAGAGTCACGGTGCCGTCAGGGGCTGTCATTCCCGTGCGTCTGATCGATCCGATTGACAGCGCAACGGCTCAGGTCGGCGATACATTCCACGCGACACTGGACGCGCCTCTCGCGGTGGACGGCGACGTGGTGGTCCCTGCTCATTACGATGTCGAAGGACACGTTGTGAACGCGCAGGCTTCAGGCAAATTTGCGGGCCGCGCGTTGTTGGAACTGCAGCTTGATCGCATCAAGGTTGGCGAGAAGTACTACAACATTGAAACCGATCACTTCAAGCAGGAAACTGGATCGCGCGGAAAGAACACTGCGGCCAAAGTGGGAGGCGGCGCAGTTGCCGGCGCGATTCTCGGCGGAATTTTCGGCGGCGGTAAAGGCGCGGCCATCGGATCAGTCGCCGGTGCTGGCGCAGGAACTGGCGTACAAGCAGCCAGCAAGAAGCCCGACATTAAGCTCTCGTCGGAGAAAATATTGACGTTCACGCTGCAGTCACCGGTTACTTTGGTACCCACGACCAAGCCTGCGCGAGCGCCTGCGGCAAGCGCGGGAGCGTC
>Ga0075425_100010099_pt1 | contig 10058 bp, 8 predicted proteins | sample SoiMethybrSBSTD4_FD_75300 | JGI IMG/M metagenome (GOLD analysis project Ga0075425, IMG submission 75300) | Bulk soil microbial communities from a Populus tree surrounding site in Tennessee, USA - Soil MetaG P. TD hybrid SBSTD4 | ecosystem: Environmental > Terrestrial > Soil > Tree plantation...
ACGGCCTGGAGGCGGCCGTCCTTCGAGGCGCCGATCGTGTACTCCATCTTGGCCGGCGTGCGGAAGCCCGCCGCGATGTTCTCCTCACGGCGGCTGTTCACGAGCCGCACCGGCCGCTGCGTGCGGCGCGAGAGTTCGGCGGCCAGGATTCCCTGCGGGCCGACCCCGAACTTCGATCCGAACCCGCCGCCCATGAACTCGCAGATGATGCGGACGCGCTCGGGATCGAGCCCGAACGCCTCGGCGACGGCGGCGCGGGCGTCGTAGATCGCCTGGGTCGAGCTCCAGAGCGTGAGCCCGTCCTCGCGCCAGTCGGCCACGGCGGCGTGCGGCTCGAGCGAGTTGTGGAGCTGAGCGGGCGCCGTGTAGGTGGCCTCGACGGTGACCTCGGCGGCGGCCAGGGCGGCGTCGGGGTCGCCGCGCTCGTGCTCGGTCGGGTCGACCAGGAAGTCCTGCTTCTCGAACGCCTCGTCGAGCGTCGAGACGAACCCCAGCACCTCGTACTCGGGCGCGAGCGCCGCGATGGCGGCGTCGGCCGCGTCGGCGCTGTCGGCGGCGACGGCGGCGATGGCCGCACCGGCGAACGCGGGAGTGTCCGAGAGCGGCGAGTCGTCGTGTTCCGGCCCCTCGCCGGGGCCGAGCACGCAGCGGACGCCGGCGACCGCCCGGGCCGCATCGAGGTCGAGCGACGTCACCCGGGCGTTGGCGTGCGGGCTTCGCAGCACCGCGGCCTCCAGCAGGCCCGGGAGGGCGATGTCGACGGTGAAGCGGGCCGACCCGGTCGTGCGCGCGCGGGCGGTGATGCGCGGCGTCGGCTCGCCGATCGGCCTGGCGGCGGCGCCGTCCTCGAACTCGGGGGTGTCGTCCTCCTCGACGAGCGTCCAGCGCACCTCGGTGCGGCCCTCGACGACCGCCTCGGTCTTCACCAGCTTCGCGGTCATCCGGCCTCCGCGGCGGCCGCGACCGCCTGCTCGATGCCCTCGTAGGCGCCGCAGCGGCACAGGTTGCCGGCCATGGCCGTGCGGATCTCGGCCCGGCTCGGCTGCGGCGTCCGCTCGAGCAGCGCCACCGCCGACATCAGCTGGCCGGGGGTGCAGAAGCCGCACTGGAAGCCGTCGTGGGCCGTGAAGGCCGCCCGCAGCCGCTCCAGGAGCGGCGTCGAGCCTTCGACGGTGGCGAGCTCGGCGCCGTCGCAGGCCGAGGCCAGCGTCAGGCACGAGAGCACGGCGCGCCCGTCGAGCAGCACCGTGCATGTCCCGCAGGTGCCCTCGCCGCACGCCACCTTCGTGCCCGTCATGGCGAGGTCGGTCCGCAGGACGTCCGCCAGCGAGCGATGCGGGGCCACGTCGAGCTCGTGCGGCTGCCCGTTGATGGTCAAGCGCACCTGCATCCAGGGCTAGGTTACAAGTTTGTCCCTCCCCTCGACCTCAATGACCCGGCGGGCGCCGCTGGAGCTCGCGTTCGTCCCCCGGGGCGTCGAGGAGCCGCTGCTCGGCTACTACTCGATGACGCCGCTCACCCCCGGCGGGTGGGCCGACCTCATGGGCGAGGCGGGGCTGCCCGACACGGTGCGCCGGCTCTCGCAGACGATCGCCGTGGGGGAGAGCCACCGCACGGTCGAGATGCGCTGCCTCGAGATGCTGCCGGCGATCGCCCATCTCCTGACCGAGCGGGACGGCCCCACGAGTGCGTCGGTGCGGGCCTGGCGGCTGGCCGCCCGGGTCGTCGAGCAGGCCGTCCTGGGCGGGGGCGCCGTGCCCGACCTGTCGCGCTTCTCGGCCGCCTTCCCGGCCGCCGGGCACGCGGTCGTCGTCCGCGACGAGGAGGGCGAGGCCAACCCTCCGAGCGCCGCCGACGCCCTCGCCGGGTTCGTCGACGCCGCCATGCGCGCCCTGTCGGCGGCGGTGCGCGACCCGCGCATCCTGCGCACTCCGGAGGCGCACGGTGACATCGTCGACCTGGGGATGCTCCAGCCGCTGCTTCGCGCCGTCGCGCCCGACCTCGGGCTGGCGCCGCCGCTCGTGCGCCTGCACGACACGCTCGAGCCGCTGCGGCTGCGGCTCGAGGCCGCGCCGGACGCCGACGCCGGCTGGCCGCTCCACATCGATCCCGCCGACCCGGCGATCCTGCGCAGGGCGGCGCGGATCTTCGCCCCGCTCGCACGCGCGGCCGACGGCCAGGTGACGCTCGGCCACCAGGGCGTCGTGGAGCTCAGGCTGGCCACCTCGGCGCTCGAGTTCGCCGGCGCCAAGGTCGAGCTGCCGCCGGAGCTGGTCGAGGAGCAGGACCTCGAGTACGACGAGGCCCACCTCGAGCTGGCGCCGGGCGCGCTCTCGCTCGGCGGCGTCGTCCGCTACGACCTGCGGGCCTCGCTCGGCGGGAAGGAGATCAGCCAGGAGGAGTTCCAGGCGCTTGCGGCGGCGACCCAGCCGCTCGTGCGAGTCGGCGGCGAGTGGCGGGCGCTCAAGGGCCGGGCACTGGCGCGCGCGAAGGCGCTCGCCGCCATCGCGCTGCACGGCGCGTCGATGCCGGCGATGACCGCGCTCGGCGCGGCGCTGGCGGGACGGTACGAGGTGCGCGGGCTGGCGGTGGACGTGGGCGACCCGCACGGCGAGCTCGAGCAGCTTGTGGGACGGCTGCGCGCGCCCGAGCTGCTCGCTCCGGCCGAGCCGCCGGGCGTGTTCCAGGGCGAGCTGCGGCCGTACCAGAAGGTGGGGCTGGGCTGGCTCGCGCGCACGCGCGAGATGGGCCTGGGCGCGCTGCTGGCCGACGACATGGGGCTCGGCAAGACCGTGCAGGTGATCGCCTACCTGCTCGACCGAAGCGACGGCCTCGAGCGGCCGGCGCTGATCGTGTGCCCGACGTCGGTGCTCGGGAACTGGCAGCGGGAGCTGCGCCGGTTCGCGCCCGAGCTCACCGTCCACATCCACCACGGCCCGGATCGCACCCGCGAGGCCGACGAGCTCGAGGAATGGGACGTCGTCCTCACGTCCTACGCGCTCCTGCCGCGCGACCGCCGCCTCTTCACCGAGGGCAGCTGGCGCGTCCTCGTCCTCGACGAGGCGCAGGCGGTCAAGAACCCGCTCACGCACGCCGCCCAGACCGCCCGCCAGGTCGAGGCGGGCCACCGGGTGGCGCTCACGGGGACGCCTGTCGAGAACCGGCTCGACGACCTGTGGTCGATCATGCACATCCTGAATCCCGGCCTTCTGGGGACGCGCACCGGCTTTCGCCGCCTGATCGCAAGCCCGATCGAGCGCCGGGCCGAGCCGGCGGCGGAGGAGGCGCTCGTGCGGATGACGCGCCCCTTTCTGCTGCGGCGGCGGAAGGTCGACCCGGACGTGCTCCCCGACCTGCCGCCGCGGCAGGACTCGACGGAGTTCTGCACGCTCACCGTCGAGCAGGCGGCGCTCTACCAGGCCACGATCGATGCGATGATGGCCGACGTGCGCGGCGCCGCCGGGATCGAGCGGCGCGGCCACGTCCTGGCGCTCATCACGCGCCTGAAGCAGGTTTGCAACCACCCCCTGCACGCGCTGGGCAGGCCGGGCACGCTCACCGGACGCTCGGGGAAGCTCGCCCGCCTCACCGAGATGCTCTCCGAGGCGCTGGCAGAGGGCGACTCCGCGCTCGTCTTCACCCAGTACGCGGTGATGGGCGGTCTGCTCTCCGGCCATGTGGAGCGCGAGCTCGAGGTGGAGCGGCTCTACCTCGACGGCTCCACCCCGCGCACCGAGCGCGAGCGCATCGTCGATCGGTTCCAGGAGCCGAACGGCGACCCGCGGGTGCTCGTGATGTCGCTTCGGGCCGGCGGGCTCGGGCTCAACCTGACGGCGGCGAACCACGTCTTCCACTTCGACCGTTGGTGGAACCCTGCGGTCGAGGACCAGGCGTCGGACCGCGCCCACCGGATCGGCCAGACGCGGGTCGTCCAGGTGCACAAGATGGTCTGCGCGGGGACGATCGAGGAGCGGATCGACGAGCTCATCTGCGGCAAGCGCGACCTGGCCGCGCGGATCGTCGACCGCGGCGTGGAGTCGGCGCTCTCGGAGCTCGGCGACCAGGAGCTGGCGGACCTTGTCGCGCTCCGCGAATCGTGACCCGGATACACTCGCGCCCATGACCGCCCTCGAGCTCTTGCACAGGCTTGTCGAGCTCGAGAGCCCCACCTCCGACGACGAGCGCCTCTCGCACATCGGCCGCTTCATCGCCGCCGAGCTCGAGTCGCTCGGCGGGCGGGTCGAGTTCCGCGGCCGGCATCTGCTCGCCCGCTACGGCGACGGCGGCCCGCCGCTCCTCCTCGCCGCGCACATGGACACGGTCTGGCCGACCGGGACGCTCATGCAGATGCCGTTTCGCGTCGACGGCGGGTTCGCGCACGGGCCGGGCGCGCTCGACATGAAGGCCGGGATCGTGACGGCCATCGAGGCCGTGCGGCGGGCGGGGACGCCGGCCGGGCCGGTGTGCGTGCTCGTCACCGCCGACGAGGAGATCGGGAGCCCGACCGGCCGCCCGGTCGTCGAGGCGCTGGCGCGCGAGGCGCGGGCCGTGCTCGTGCTGGAGCCGCCCGTGCGCGACGGCACGATCACCACGTCCCGGTCGGGGCTCGCGCGTTATCAGCTCCGCATCCGCGGCCGGGCGGCCCACGCCGGGAACGGCTGGCGGGCGGGCGTCTCGGCCATCGAGGAGCTGGCCCACCAGGTGACGGCGGTGCACGCCCTGGCCGACGAGGCCGCCGGCGTGCGCACCAATGTCGGCCAGGTGGGCGGCGGGACCGGCGACAACGTCGTCGCCGCCGAAGCGTGGGCCCGGATCGACGCGCGGGCCTGGACGGCCGACGCGCAGGCCCGGCTGGAGGCGGCGATCTACGGGCTCGTGCCGCGGCTCGACGGCTCGGCGATCGAGGTGAGCGGCGCGGTCACGCGCCCGCCGATGACCCAGTCGGACGACGGCGCTGCGCTGGCGGCCCGCACGATCAAGATCGCCGCCGACCTCGGAATCCCGCTCTCCGAGAACGCCTCGCCCGGCGGCTCGGACGGCAACTTCGCGGCCGCGGTGGGGACGCCGGTGATCGACGGCCTGGGCCCCACCGGCTCCGGCGCCCACGCGATCGACGAGCGCGTGTCGCTCGAGTCGCTCGAGGAGCGCACGTCGCTCGTCACGGCCCTCGTTGAGCGGCTCTGAGCACGTACGACGCAAGGAATCGGCGGTAGGACGGCGAATCACCGGCCGTCTTCATAGTCATCAGGCAAGGAGAGTGTGCATGGACATGTCCAAGGTCACGCGCAGCATGTGGATCGTGGTCGGCGGGACGATTGTGACGCTGATCGGGACTCTGCTGCTCGACTGGTACTCGTTCAGCGCCTCGGTGGACGTGGGGCTCGGCAACAAGTTCTCGGTGAGCGCCAGCGCGAGCGCGTGGGACACCGGCTCGGTCGGCAAGCTGGCGGTGCTGGGCTCGCTCGTGATGCTCGTGGGCGTCGTCCTGATGTTCATCCCGAACCCGCCGGAGCTTCCGTTCCCGCTCCCGATGGCGATGCTGGCGGTGTCCGCGTTCACGGCCCTCATGGTCGTGCTGAAGTTCCTCGACCATCACAGCGACACCGCGATCGGCATCTGGGTCTCGCTGATCGGCGCCCTCGTCGCCGCGTATGGCGCCTACGAGATGGGCGGCCGGTTCAGCACGTCGACCAGCAGCGGCTGATGCATCACGGGTGCCGGGCACGCACAGCGCGTGCCTGGCACCGTCGTTGCGTCACACCGCCTTGACGGCGGCGGTGAGGCCGATCACCGAGTCCTTGGCGTCGCCGAAGAGCATCGTCGTCTTGGGGTCGTAGAAGAGCTCGTTCTCGATGCCGGCGAAGCCCGTGTTCATCGAGCGCTTGAGCACCACGATCGCCGACGACTCGTCCACGTTCAGGATCGGCATGCCGTAGATCGCGCTTCCCGGCGTGTTCTTGGCGGCCGGGTTCACGACGTCGTTGGCACCGATCACGAGCGAGACGTCGGTGCGCGGGAACTCGCCGTTGATGTCGTCCATCTCGTAGAGCTGGGTGTAGGGCACGTCGGCCTCGGCCAGGAGCACGTTCATGTGGCCCGGCATGCGGCCTGCGACGGGATGGATCGCGTAGCGGACGTCCACACCCTTGTTCTCGAGCAGGTCGCCGAGCTCGCGGACGTTGTGCTGGGCCTGGGCGACGGCGAGGCCGTAGCCCGGCACGATGACGACCCGGCGGGCGTAGGCCAGCATGATGGCGATGTCGTCGGCGCTCGCAGAGCGGACGGTGCGGTCGCCGGCGGCGCCGTCGGCCAGGGCAACGCTGCCGGCCGTCCCGAACGCGCCGAACACCATGTTGGCGAGCGACCGGTTCATCGCCTTGCCCATCATCTGGGTGAGCAGGCTGCCCGACGCGCCGACGAGCGTGCCCGAGATGATGAGCACGTTGTTCGAGAGGACGAAGCCGGTCGACGCCGTTGCCAGGCCGGTGAACGCGTTCAGGAGCGAGATCACGACGGGCATGTCCGCGCCGCCGATGGCCATCACCATCTGCATGCCCAGGATGAGCGAGACGATCACGACCGCGACCAGGAGCGCCTGGCTCTCGTTGCCCGTGCCGAGGTAGACGCAGCCGGCGAGGATCGCGGCGAAGATGGTCGCCGTCACGGCCTTCTGCCCCGGCACCGTCACCGGGTTCCCGGTCACGATGTCCTGGAGCTTGCCGAATGCGATCATCGATCCCGCGAAGCTGACCGAGCCGACGACGGCCGAGAAGAGGATCGAGACGATGATCTTCGCCTCCACCTCGCCGGGCGCGCCGACGGTCTCGTGGTAGTCCGCGAGCGCGACGAGCGCCGCGGCTCCGCCGCCGAAGCCGTTGAAGAGCGCGACCATCTGCGGCATCGCGGTCATCTTCACGCGGCGGGCGCCGATCGCCCCGCCGATGCCGCCGATGAGCGCGCCGACGATGATCCACCAGTACGTCACGACGCGGTCGTCGAAGAGCGTCGCGCCGATCGCGATCGCCATGCCGACGGCCGCGACCTGGTTCCCCGAGCGGGCCGTTCGCGGCGAGGAGAGCCGCTTCAGGCCGATGATGAAGAGCGACGCCGCCACGAGGTAGGCGGCGCCGATCGCGTCTTGCTTACTCATCGCCCGCGCCCTCTCCGGGCCGGCGGCGGAACATGTGCAGCATGCGGTCGGTCACGAGGAAGCCGCCGACGACGTTCGAGGCGCCGAACGCGACGCCGATCGTGCCGAGCACTGTCGTGACGGTGCCCTGGTCGGACCCGGCGACCAGGATGGCGCCGACGATGACGACGCCGTGGATGGCGTTCGTGCCGCTCATGAGGGGCGTGTGCAGCGTCGTCGGCACCTTCGAGATGAGCTCGATCCCGACGAACGCGGCAAGCACGAACACCGTCAGCTCGATCAGCAGGCTCTCGTTCACGCGGTCGCTCCCTGAAGAAGGCGGCTCGTCACGCGGCCCTCGTGCGTGACGACGGCGTCGGCGGTGATCTCGTCCTCGAAATCGAGCGTCACGGCGCCGTCGACGACCAGGTGCTCGAGCACCGCCTGGATGTTGCGGGCGTACATCTGGCTGGCGTGAAGCGGCATGCCGGCGGGCAGGTTGAGGGTGCCGATCAGCGTGACGCCGTGGCGCTCCACGACCTCGCCGGGCTCGGTGAGCTCGCAGTTGCCGCCGGTCTCGGCGGCCAGGTCGACGATGACGGACCCCGTGCGCATGGCCTCGACCGCGTGCCCGGGGATGAGCTTCGGCGCCGGCTGGCCGGGGACGGCCGCTGTCGTGATCACGACGTCGGAGTCGGAGACGTGCCGCTCGAGCATCCGCTGCTGCTCCACGAGCTGGCTCTCGGAGAGGACGGTGGCGTAGCCGCGCGCGTCCTGGGCCGTCTCGCCGACCTCCATCTCGAGCTCGACGAACGTCGCGCCGAGGCTCAGCACCTGCTCCTTCACGGCCGGCCGGGTGTCGAACGCCGAGACGACGGCGCCCAGGCGGCGGGCGGTCGCGATCGCCTGGAGGCCGGCGACGCCGGCGCCGAGCACGAGCACCTTGGCCGGCGGCACGGTGCCCGCCGCGGTCATCAGCATCGGGAAGAACTTCGGCAGCGCCTCGGCCGCCAGGATGACCGCGCGGTAGCCGCCGACGGTGGCCTGGGACGAGAGCGAGTCCATCCGCTGGGCGCGCGTGACGCGTGGGACCGCCTCCATCGAGAAGGCGGTGACGCCGGAGCTCGCGAGCGCCTGGACAAGGTCAGGGTCGCCCAGCGGGCGCAGGTAGCCGATCAGCACCGTGCCGGAGCGAAGGGCCGCCACCTCGCCGGCCTCCACGCGGCCGATGCGCACGACGATGTCGGAGCGCGCGTGAAGGTCGTCGGCGCCCGAGGCGATCTCGGCGCCGGCCTCGCGATAGTCGTCGTCGGGCAGCGACGCGCCCACGCCGGCCCCCGGCTCGACGAGCACGCTCAGGTCCTTCTGCGCGAGCCGGCCCACCGCGTCGGGCGTCAGCGCGACGCGGCGCTCGCCGGGGGCGTGCTCGACCGGGACACCGACGATCATGAGGACGCGGCCACCGCGGTGAGCTCGTCGAGCCACGCCGACCGGCCGCCGCCGGCCTCCCACACCACCGGGAAGAACGACTCGTCCATCTCGTCGGTGTCGCGCTTGCGGTAGCGCGAGTAGGCGAGGTCGACGCCGCGGCCCGAGAAGCGCGCGTGGGCCGGCAGCAGGTGCGAGATGAGCGCACGCCGGTGCGTGGTCGCGGCGGTGTTCGGGCCGGACCCGTGGAAGGTGTTGTGGTGGTGGAACGAGGCGCCGCCCGCGCGGACGACGACGGGCGCCAGCTCGAGCTCGGCGTCCTCGCCGGCCGGGTTGGCGCGCCGGGCGGGCGCGAGCCAGTCGGGCGGAGCGTGGAACTCGCCGCGGTTCTTCCCGCTCACCGGCCAGAGGTGCGACCCGGGGACGAAGGAGATCGTGCCGGCCTCGGCCGAGGTGTCGTCGAGCGCGATCCAGCAGGTGATCATCTCGGCCGGGTCGAGGTAGTCGAGGTAGGCGCCGTCCTGGTGCATGCCGAGCGCCTTCACGCCCGGCGGCTTCCAGATGCAGTTGTCCTGGAGGATGCGGACGCCGTGGTAGCCCATGAGCTGGGCGGCGAGCCGGCCGGTGCGCTCCGAGAGCACCTGCCCGGCCAGCGCGTTGTCGGCCTTCCAGCCGTTGCAGATCTGGCGGGTGCGATCGTCGGGATCGCGGCCGGCGACCCAGTTCACCTCGTCGGGGCGGATGCCGGTCTCGTACTCCTCGCGGTAGATCGCGTCGAACCGGTCGCGCATGCGCTCGACCTGCTCGTCGGAGATGAAGCCCTCCTCGATGACGAGAAAGCCGTCGCGGTTGAAGGCGTCGAGCTGGTCGGGGGTGAACTCGGCGAGCACCATGCCGGCGGATCGTACGGGGTCAGACCCCGACTCGGCCACCGTAACCGTTTTGTGGCGGAATCGAAACGGGTCTCGAGCCTCGGGGGTCTGACCCCGGTTGGTCGTCGCGGAGTCTTGTGACGGGGTTGTTGCAGGTCACAGGGCGAGGACGTTCGGGCCGGGCCGCTCGCGGTCGGCCTCGTAGCGGTCGATCTCCGCGGTGCGCAGCTCGGTGAGCGCGATGTCGTCCCAGCCGTTCAGGAGCCGATCGCGGATGCCGGGGTCGACGTCGAACGTCGCCGTCCGCCCGGACGGCAGGACGACCGTCTGGGTCTCGAGGTCGATCGTTGCCTCGGCGGGCGCCGCGTCGAGCAGCTCGCGCACGTCCGTCTCGGGCAGGGACACGATGAGCAGGCCGTTCTTCGAGGCGTTTGTCCGGAAGATGTCGCCGAAGCTCTCGGCGACGACCGCCTGGAACCCGAACTCCTGGATCGCCCAGGCCGCGTGCTCACGCGAGCTGCCGCAGCCGAAGTTGCGGCCGGTGGCGAGGATCGGCGCGGAGGCGAACTCGGGCCGCCGAAGCGGGAACGCCGGGTCCTTCATCCAGTCGTAGAAGAGGAACTCGCCGA
>Ga0075425_100010100_pt1 | contig 10057 bp, 9 predicted proteins | sample SoiMethybrSBSTD4_FD_75300 | JGI IMG/M metagenome (GOLD analysis project Ga0075425, IMG submission 75300) | Bulk soil microbial communities from a Populus tree surrounding site in Tennessee, USA - Soil MetaG P. TD hybrid SBSTD4 | ecosystem: Environmental > Terrestrial > Soil > Tree plantation...
TCGGGCTTGTCCCAGCTCGTCGGCTCCGGCCCGCGCTCGCCGGCGAGCGCTCTGATCCGCTCGACAGCGGTGTCGAGGCTCGTGTACCGGTCGCCGGCGCGTTCGGGCGTCACGTCGCGCACGGCAAGGACCCGCGTCGGCGACCCCGTTTGCCCGAAGCGCTTGTCGTTCTCGCGCACGTCGTCGACGAGGTCCCGGGCGGTCCAGACGTCGATGCGGCCGTCCGCCTCGCCGTCGGCGTCGCGTCCGTACGCGAGCGAGACGACGGCCGGCATCGGCACCTCCCACGTCTCGTAGCCGTCCTCGGTCTCGCGCGTTGCGCGCAGCACGCCGTCGTGCACCTCCGTATCGACGACGCTCGTCAAGTGCGGCCAACCCAGGAACGCCGCCGTCTCCGGCGGCACCTGCCACGTCTCCGAGTCGGTCGTCTTGCGGCCGCACACGACGAGGTCGACGTCCCCTTCCTTCTGAATCGCGAGCGCGAGCGTCCGCGACGTCGCGAGCGTGTCCGCGACGGCGAAGACCCGGTCGGAGAGGTGAAGGCAGCGGTCCGCGCCGAGCGCGAGGCACGTGCGCAGCGCGGCCTCGGCCTGGGGCGGGCCCATCGTCATCGCGATCACCTCGGCGTCCTCGTGCGCGGCGGCGTGGGCGACGGCTCCGGCGTCGAAGGGATTCAGCAGGAGCGGCACGCCCTCGCGCCGCAGCGACTTCGTCTCGACGTCGAACTCGATCGAGTCGGCGCGCGGGACCTGTTTGACGAGGCAGACGACCTTCACGTGTGGGAGCCTAGAGTTTCGTGCTCGCCGTTCTCTACGACATCCACGGCAATCTTGTTGCTCTCGAGGAAGTCCTGAAGGATGCCGAAGCGGCGGGCGCCGAGTCGTACCTCCTCGGCGGCGACTTCGGCGCAGGCAGCCCGTGGCCGCTCGAGACGGTGAAGCGACTGCGGGAGCTGCCGAACAGCACGTGGATCCGCGGCAACGGCGAGCGCTGGCTGCGGGAACCGCCGCTCGATCGCCCGGAGGTCGCGCAGGCGCTGGCCGAGATGGACTCGGGCCTCGGCACCGAGGAGGGGTGGCTCTATTCCCTCCAGAAAGAGGTCGAGCTCGACGGTGTCCTGTACACGCACGGCTCGCCGCTCTCGGACGTCGACAGCTTCGCTGTGGAACCGGGCGACGACGACGAGCGCATGCTCGACGGCGTGCACGACAAGACCGTCGTCTTCGGGCACAGCCACCTGCAGTTCGAGCGGCCGGGGCCGAACGGGACGACGCTGATCAACCCCGGCAGCGCAGGCATGCCGCTCGACGGCGACGTGCGCGCGGCCTACGCGCTGCGTCACGACGACGGCAGGTTCGAGTTCCGGCGGGTCGAGTACGACGTCGAGCGCGCCGCCACCGCGTGGGAGCCGTTGCCGGGGTGGGGCCAGCAGGTCGCGGAGCGGCTTCGGAAGGGCTCGGACTAGCTGTCCGCTTCTTCGCCGTTGCCCGACGGCTCGTAGTACGTCGTCCCCTTCAGCTCGTCCGGCAGGTAGTCGACGTCGAAGCCCGCGGGGTCCGAATGCGGGTAGAGGTAGCCCTCGCCGTGTCCGAGCTGACGGCCGTACCAGCTGCCGTCGCGAAGGGCCTTCGGCGGCCTGATGTTCCCCCTCTCCTGCACGTCCGCCGTCGCGCGCTTCAGCGCCATGTAGCTCGCGTTCGACTTGGGGGCGCGCGCGAGGTAGATCGCAGCCTGCGAGAGGTTCAGTCGCGCCTCGGGCAGGCCGACGTGCTCGACCGCCTGCGCGGCCGCAACCGCGACGAGCAGCGCGCGCGGGTCGGCGTTGCCGATGTCCTCGGACGCGAGGACGATCATGCGTCGCGCGATGTAGCGTGCGTCTTCGCCGCTCTCGAGCATCGCCGCGAGGTAGTAGACGCTCGCGTCGGGATCCGAGCCGCGCATCGACTTGATGAACGCGGAGATGAAGTCGTAGTGCGCGTCGGCCGCCTTGTCGTACACGAGCGGACGCTTGCGCGCAGCGTCCTCGACGTGCGACTCCCGCAGCGGCTCCTCTGCCGCTTGCACCGTCCGCCACGCGAGCTCGAGGATGTTGTGGACCGAGCGCGCGTCGCCGCCGGCCCGAAGGGCGATCAGCTGCACGAGCTCGTCGGGAACCTCGGCGCCGAGCTCCGCCGCGCCGCGGCGGACGATCGTCTCCAGCTCCTCGACGGAGAGCGGCTCGAGCTCGTACACCTGCGACCGTGACAGCAGGGCCGAGTTGACCTCGAAGTACGGGTTCTCCGTCGTCGCCCCGATCAGCGTGATCACGCCCTCCTCGACGCCCGGCAGCAGCGCATCCTGCTGCGCCTTGTTGAAGCGGTGGATCTCGTCGAGGAAGAGGATCGTGCGCTGGCTGTTCGCACCGAGCCGCTCGCGCGCGCGTGCGAGAACCTCCCGTACCTGCGCCACGGTGGCGGAGACCGCGGACAACTCCTCGAACGCTGCGCCCGTCATGTTCGCGACGATCCGCGCGAGCGTCGTCTTGCCGGTTCCGGGCGGGCCGTAGAAGATCGCCGAGCGCACGCGGTCCTCCTCGATCGCCGTGCGGAGTGCCGACCCCTCTCCGAGCACCTGTCGCTGCCCGACGAACTCGTCGAGCGACTGCGGCCGCATGCGCAGCGCAAGCGGGGCGACCTCCGGCAGCCGTTGCTTCGCTGCGTCTGAGAAGAGGTCGCTCATTGCAGGGGAAGTATGCTCCCGAACACCCCGTGGCAACCGAGACGCACGAGGATTTCTCCGAGCCGATCCTGCCCGGGAAGGGTGCGTCGGACTATGAGCGGTACCTGCGGACGGACGACCTGCTCGCGCTCCAGAAGACGCCCGAGGAGCAGTCTCATCCCGACGAGCTGCTCTTCCAGACCGTGCACCAGTCGTCGGAGCTCTGGCTCAAGCTCGGCACGAACGAAGTCGCGCGCGCGACCGCACACGTCCGCGCCGGCGAGCTCGGCGCGGCGCTTCGCCTGCTGCGGCGGGCATCGCTCTGCCTGCAGTTCATCACGGCCCAGCTGGACATGCTCGAGCAGATGTCGCCGTGGGAATACCAGACGATCCGCCGTGTGCTCGGCCATGGCAGCGGGTTCGACTCGCCCGGGTTTCGCGAGGTGCGGCGCGTCACGCCCCCGCTCGGGGAGGCGTTCGAGCAGGCGCTCGCGGGCGCCGGGCTCGACATGGTCGAGGTGTACGTCCAGGGCCGCGAGCACGAGCAGCTCTACCAGCTCGCGGAGGCACTGGCCGAGTGGGACGAGCGCGTGACCATGTGGCGCATTCGCCACTACAAGGTGGTCGCGCGCATCATCGGCGACCAGGTTGTCGGAACGCAGGGGACGCCGGTCGAGGTGCTCGGAAAGATGATCCACCACAACTTCTTCCCGGCACTGTGGCGCGCGCGCAATCAGCTCACCGCTCGCGCAAAGGAAGAGGAGGCCGACGAGACGGAGGTCCCGGGTCATGGCGTTTGAGGAGTTGAAACAGCGCCAGGCGACGGCGTGGGGCGCGGCGCCGTTCGAGAGGGTCGCCCATACGCTCGCCGACGTCCACGAACACCTCGTGCGCGAGCTCGAACCGCAGGCCGGCGAGAAGTGGCTGGACATCGGCACAGGGACCGGTGCGGTGGCGCTCCGAGCTGCGCGGGCGGGTGCAGAAGTCACGGGCTCCGACATCGCGCCGGTGATGATCGAGACGGCGAAGCGCCTGGCCGCCGACGAAGGTCTCGAGATCACGTACGAGGTGGGCGACGCCGAGGAGCTCCCCTACGGCAACGCCGACTTCGACGTGGTCTCCTCGAGCTTCGGGTTGATCTTCGCTCCGGACCACGAGGCGGCAGCGCGCGAGCTCGCCCGAGTCACGAAGCCTGGAGGACGGATCGGGCTGACCGCCTGGGACTCGAGCGGCGCGATGGGCGACCTGTTCAAGGTGTTCGCAAGGTTTCAGCCGCCTCCGCCGGGGGGCGCCGGCAACCCGGTGGACTGGGGGCGCGAGGAGCATGCGCGTGAGTTGCTCGAGAGCACATTCGACCTGAGCTTCGTGCACGGCACGAGCCGTAACCCGGCGCCGCCGGAGGAGGCGTGGGAGGAGATGATCACGAACTTCGGCCCGATGAAGATGCTGTACGGATCGCTCGACGAAACGAAGCGTGCAGAGCTGCACAGCGGGTATCTGTCGTACCTCGAGCCCTACGTGCGCGACGGCGTCGCCGACGCGCCCGGCGAGTATCTGCTCATTCTGGGAAGGAGAAAGTAGATGGCCGTCGCGACGACGCTGCGCCAGGAAGTGACGGAGCTCCTGCAGGAGCTCATTCGCATCAACACGACGAACCCGCCCGGCAACGAGACGCCCGCCGCAGAGCTGCTGCGCAGCTATCTGGAAGACGCGGGAGTCACCTGCGAGCTGTACGCGAAGATCCCCGAGCGCGCGAACCTCGTCGCGCGCATCCCAGGTCGGGGCGACGGTCCCGCGCTGCTCTTCCTTTCCCACACCGACGTCGTGCTCGCAGACGCGTCGGAGTGGAGCGCCGACCCGTTCGGCGGCGAGTTGCGCGACGGCGAGGTGTGGGGGCGCGGCGCGCTCGACATGAAGGGGCAGGTCGCTGCGGAAGCCGTCGCGATCGCGTCGCTCGCGCGCGAGGGCTTCGAGCCGGCGGGCGACCTGATCTTCTGCGCGACCGCAGACGAGGAGGTCGGGGCGGGCTTCGGCGCGTCGTGGCTCTGCGACCAGCACGGCGACGCCGTCCGGTGCGACTACCTGATCAACGAAGGCTCGGGAGATCGCGTCGACCTCGGCGGCAACGCCTACTACCTGTGCTCGGTGTCGGAGAAGATGAGCGCGCCCTTCAGGCTGCGCGTGCACGGCCGCAGCGGCCACGCGTCGATGCCCGGCATCGCCGACAACGCGCTCGTGAAGGCGGCGCCGCTGATCGAGGCGCTCGGCGCCTACGAGCCGGGGCAGCAGCTCATCCCCGAGGTCGAAGCGCTGCTCGAGACCGTGACGGGAGTGCGCCCGACATCGCCGGCCGGGGTGCTCGAGCAGGCCCGCGGCGTCGCGCCGTTGCTCGCAGAGATGGTCGAGCCGCTGCTGTCGATGACGCTGTCGCCGACGATGGCGAATGCGTCCCAGAAGCGCAACGTCATCCCGGCGACCTGCGACGTCACGGTCGACAGCCGCTTGCTCCCGGGGATGACGGTCGACGAGCAGCAGGGGATCGTCCGGGAAGTGCTCGGCGAGGGCGACTACGAGGTGACATCGCTCGAGTCGCACGGCGGGACGCGCTCCGAGATCGAGACGCCCCTGTGGGATGCGGTCTCGTCGTGGGTGGAGAGCGTGGATCCGGGCGCAAGGCCCGCGCCCGTCTGCGTGGCCGGCTTCACCGACAGTCATTGGTTCCGGGAGGCGTTCGGGACGGTCGCGTACGGGTTCTTCCCGTCGCGCGTGATGCCGATCGAGACCGCGGCGCGGCTGATCCACTCCGCTGACGAACGTGTCCCGGTCGAGGATCTGGAACTCGGTGTCGACTTCCTGCGGCATGCTGCTCGAACAGTGCTGGGGCCGGCCGGGTAACCCGCAGCAGCGGCGCCGCAGCACCGCGCCGCGCCGCTACTCTCGGATTCGTGAGCGAGGAGAAGATCCGCCTCGGTGGGATGGCGCTTGCCAACGGCGTGCTCGTACACGGGCCGACGGCGTGGGCGTGCGCGGTTCGCACGGACGACGGTGAACTGAAGGTCGTCGCCCGGCGCAAGCGCTTCAGCGGCGCGAGCGTGGAGAGCCCACTGCTTCGCGGGCCGGCGCGGCTGGCGGATGCGCTCTCGATCGTTCCGCAGATTCGCAGTGCCCTGCCCGAGGCGAGGCTGCCCTTCCAGCGCAAGGGCGTGCTCGCAACGATGCTCGTGAGCGCGGTTGCCGTACGAATCGTCCGCACGTCGCGGCTCGGGCCGGCTGCGCAGGAGCTGATGAGCGGGTTGCTCTCCGTGGCGCCGGCTGCGCTCGCGCTGCGCGGCGCCGACGTGGCCGCGTACCACGGCGCGGAGCACATCTCGATCGGGACGTACGAGCACGGTGAGCGCGCGCAGCGCGAGCATGAGCGCTGCGGCTCGCACCTGATCGGGCCGTTGCTCGCCACTACGGCGCTCGGCAACACGCTTGCCTCCCACGCGCCGGCGCACATGCGCACGGCAGCGCGTCTCGGCGCACAGTTCGCGGCGGTCGCCGCGTCGACGGAGATCTTCGGGTGGATGGTTCGCAACCCGGACAGGCGGTTGGCCCGGGCGCTCGCCAAGCCCGGCCACGAGCTGCAGCACCGCGTCGCGACGGCCGAGCCGACGCCCGCGCAGATCGAGGTCGCGGAGGCCGCCCTCGCGGCGTGCCTCGAGCTCGAGCGCAGCTGAATGGCCGTCGGCGAGCGCACACGGGAGCGGCTCTCGCCGGAGGTCTTCGACCTACCCGTCGAGAAGATGCGCGCCGGTTATTACACAGACGCGTACTTCAACCACGCGCGCGCGACGCTGCTGCAGGACGGACGGCGCCCGCGCGTCGTGATGCAGGCCTTCCAGAAGAAGCACTCCTATCTCGGCGGCATGGACGAGGCGATCGCCATTCTCAAGCTCTGCTCGCACGACTGGGATGCGCTCACCGTGCACGCGCTCTTCGACGGGGACGAGCTCCAGCCGTGGGAGACCGTGATGACGATCGAGGGCGACTACACGCTCTTCGCCCACCTCGAGACGCTCTATCTCGGAGTGCTCGCACGGCGCACGCTGATCACGACGAACACCGTGCGCGTGCTGCGCGCGGCGAACGGCAAGCCGATCATCTTCATGCCGGCCCGGCACGACCACCATCGCGTCCAGACCGGTGACGGGTACGCGGCCTACGTCGCCGGCCGTATCGCCGGCGCACCGGTCGGCGTCACGACGGACGAGCAGGCCTCGTGGTGGGGCGGCCGTGGGATCGGCACCGTGCCGCACTCGCTGATCGCGTCATACGGGGGCAACACCGTTCTCGCCGCCACGAAGTTCGCCGAGTGGGCATCGGACGACATCAACATCACCGTCCTCGTGGACTTCGAGAATCACTCCATCGACACCGCGCTCGCAGTTGCGCGCGCCCTCGGGCCGCGTCTGTGGGGGGTGCGGCTCGACACGTCGGAGTCCCTGGTCGACAGCTCGCTGTGGCACGAGATGGGCGACTTCAAGCCGACCGGCGTGAACGAGCGGCTCGTGCGGAAGGTCCGCGACGCGCTCGACTCGGACGGTTTCGAGCAGGTGAGGATCGTGGCGTCGGGCGGCTTCACGATCGAGAAGATCCGGGAGTTCGAGGAGAAGGGCGTGCCGGTCGACGCCTACGGCGTCGGCTCGTCGCTGATCCGCGGCTCGAACGACTTCACCGCGGACATCGTCCTCACCGACGGGCGCCCGTCCGCGAAAGTCGGCCGCAGCTACAAGCCGAACCCGCGGCTGTCGCTCGTCGAGTGATCATCTGGGACGTCGACACGCAGGTCGACTTCATGCTCCCGCACGGGAAGCTCTACGTTCCGGGCGCGGAAGAAACGGTGCCCGCGATGCAGAAGCTCGTCGGGGCGGCGCGTGCGGCCGGGATCGTGCACGTCGCGTCGGCCGATGACCACGAGCTCACCGACTCCGAGATCTCCGACCGGCCCGACTACTCGGCGACGTACCCCCCGCACTGCCTCCGCGGCACGCGGGGTGCGCGGAAGATCCCGGAGACCGAGCAGGAGGATCCGGTCCCGGTCACGCTCGAAGCGCTCCCCGAGCGCTACCTGAGTGGCCGCGAGTTCCTGCTCCTGAAGAAGAGCTTCGACGTGTTCACGAACCCCAACGCCGATCGCCTGCTCGAGCACCTCGATCCCGACGAGATCGTCGTCTTCGGCGTGGCGACGGACGTCTGCGACGACGCGGCGATCCGCGGCTTCCTCGACCGTGGGCGGAAGGTTGTCTTCGTCGAAGACGCGGCCCGCGGGCTCGACGAGGGCCGCGTGGCGACGTGCACGAGCGCCTGGCGCGACGCCGGCGTCGAGTTCACTACCGCGGAGCGGGTGATTTCGAGCCTGTCAGGTTGACATCCGGCCTCCCCTGAAGACGATGAGTCTGGGATGCCGGGAGTGGATCTGCACCACTACTTCGTCGCCATGCGCGACTTCGTGGTCAACTGGTGGCCGCTCCTCGGCCTGACGTTCTACATCCTGCTGCTCTACATCTTCTGGCGCATGTTGCAGCTGATGCCGAAGGTGAAGCCCGCCGAGGTCGACACGAAGTCGCGCTCGGCCGTCACGTGGTCAGACGTCGCGGGCGTCGACGAAGTGCGTGCGGAGCTGCAGGAGGTCGTCGACTTTCTGCGCAACCCGCGCCAGTTCGAGCGGCTCGGGGCGCGCGTGCCGAAGGGAATCCTGCTCCACGGACCGCCGGGCACCGGCAAGACGCTGCTCGCGAAGGCCGCGGCGACCGAGTCCGGCGCGACCTTCTTCGCCGCGAGCGCCTCGTCGTTCATCGAGATGTTCGCCGGCCTGGGCGCGGCGCGCATCCGCCGTCTGTTCAAAGACGCGCGCAAGAAGGCGCCGTCGATCATCTTCATCGACGAGCTCGACGCGGTCGGCACCGCGCGCAGCGGCCACAGCCTCAACCGCGAGCAGGACCAGACCCTGAACCAGCTGCTCGTGGAGCTCGACGGCTTCGGCGGCGAGGATCAGGTCGTCGTCATGGGCGCGTCGAACCGGCTCGACCAGCTCGACTCGGCGCTGCTCCGCCCCGGCCGGTTCGATCGTCAGGTGCTCGTCGGCCAGCCCGATCTGAGCTCGCGCGAGGCGATCCTGCGCGTGCACACCCGCGGCAAGCCGCTCGGGTCGGACGTCGACCTACCGATGATCGCCCGCCAGACGGCCGGCCTCACCGGCGCCGACCTGGCGAACCTCGCCAACGAGGCCGCGATCTTCGCCGGTCGCGAGAACCTCGAGTACGTGACGCAGGAAAACTTCGACGCTGCAATGGAGCGTGTCGTCGCGGGACTGCAGAAGCGGCGCGTCGTGAGCGAGAAGGAGAAGCGGGTGCTCGCCTTCCACGAGGCCGGCCACGCGCTCATGTCGTACCTGATGGGCGAGCTGATGCCGTTGCAGAAGGTATCGATCGTCGGCCGCGGCGATGCGCTCGGCTACGCGTACTACGTCCCGAACGAGGATCGTTACGTGCGCACGAAGGAGGAGCTGATCGACTCGATGAAGATCGCGCTCGCCGGCCGCGCCGCCGAGCACGTCGTCTTCGGTCGGATCAGCACGGGAGCTGCGGACGACCTGGAGAAGGTGACGACGCTCGCGCGTTCGATGGTCTTCGAGTACGGCATGTCCGACATGGTCACGTCACGAACGATGCGCGCGGACAACTACGCGCTCTCGGAGGAGACGAAGAGCCTGCGCGATCAGGAGCAGGCGCGCCTGACCGACGGCGCGTTCACCGACGCCGTCCGGTTGCTGACGAAGCACCGCGCGTCGCTCGATCGCGTGGCCGGCGCGTTGCTGCAGAAGGAAACGCTGGGCCGGGAGGAGATGCTGGAGCTGTTGGAAGGGCTGGAGCCGGAGTCACATGCGTCCGAGACCGTCGGTACGCCGCAGGCTCTACCCGGCGAAAGCGTTGCTTTCACCGGGTAGCGGTACTTGCCGCCGAAAGCGTTGCTTTCACCGGGGAGTGGTACGGCGCTTCGCGCGGAAACGCGCGCGAGCCGAGCTCGCGCGCTCTAGGCGGATCGGCGATTGTTCTCTTCCGTGCGGCTCGGCCATGCTGCGCGTGGCCGACTCGCATCAGTTCGCCTCCGCGTAAGCCACGCTTCGCGCTGGCTTACGCTCCGGCTCTGGTGGCCGCGCGGGTTGGGCGTTGTGGGGTAGCCTCGCGCGGGTGGAAGCGCGGGGGATTCATCATCTCGGCGTGGCCGTCGGCAACCTCGACGACGCGCTCGCGACATACGAGCGGCTCTTCGGCGCAGAGGTCGAGCACCGGGCGACCGTCGACGACCAGGGCGTCCG
>Ga0075425_100010101_pt1 | contig 10057 bp, 8 predicted proteins | sample SoiMethybrSBSTD4_FD_75300 | JGI IMG/M metagenome (GOLD analysis project Ga0075425, IMG submission 75300) | Bulk soil microbial communities from a Populus tree surrounding site in Tennessee, USA - Soil MetaG P. TD hybrid SBSTD4 | ecosystem: Environmental > Terrestrial > Soil > Tree plantation...
GACATGATGGAAAGCGCGAAGCTGCCAGCGCTCGGTTACACGTCCGCGATAGAGGAGCTCGCCGAGCGCTTTCACACGACCGCGGCGTTCCTGCAACAACTGAATCCCGGCATCAGCTTCACTGCCGATCAGGAGATTCACGTTCCCAACGTGGAACCGATGGTGCTGCCCGCGACCATGTCCGTGCTCGAGCCGAAGCAACCCAAGCCCACAGGACAACGGGGCGTGACATCCAATGCGTCTCAGCCTACGGGCACAAGCGGGACTCACGAAGCCGTGGAAAAACCAAACCTGGTCATCGCGGTCAGTAGGAGTGCCTCCGCGTTGACGGTGACCGATGCGAGCGGACGGGTCGTCCTCTACGCTCCGGTTACGACTGGAAGCACACACGATCCGCTGCCAATCGGTGAATGGAAGGTGACGAGCATCTTCTTCAATCCGGCGTTCAACTACAACCCGGATCTGTTCTGGGATGCTGACCCGTCCCACACCAAGGCGACGCTGAAGCCCGGACCGAACAATCCAGTCGGGGTCGTCTGGATCAACTTGTCGAAAGAACACTACGGCCTGCATGGCACTCCCGAACCTGCAACGATTGGACGGACGCAGTCTCACGGATGCGTGCGGCTCACCAACTGGGATGCGCTGCGCCTGGCGTCGCTGGCCAAACCAGGAGCGCCGGTGGTCTTCAAGGAATAGCGGGGGTGCAAGGTGCGCGTGCGAAATCGTGACTTGCGCCGAACTCTCCGAGTATTCGCCGTTGGAGCGGCCTGCGGCTTCATCATTGGTGCGGCGCTGGTCGCAGTTCTCATCACCAAATACGGCCAGATTGCCGGAGTGCGTCAGCCGGCCGCCGCGCGAATGAGCGGCGACGATGGATTGGCCGACGTGGATTCACCGGTCATCGAGGTACGCCCTGCTGCGGCCAACACGCCTGTAGCAACGACAGGGAGTGCCGGACCGGTCGTTGCGGCACCTCCCGGAGAACTGACGCGGCGCGATTTCGAACTGCCGGTGGAAGGTGTCAAACCAGAGCAGCTCGTGCGCTCGTTCGACGATCGTCGAAGTGGCTCGCGCGCGCACGAGGCGATCGATATCCTCGCACCGAGGAATACGCCGGTAAAAGCCGTCGAGGACGGCACGATTGCGCGGCTCTTCGAGAGCAAGGCCGGCGGCATCACGGTTTATCAGTTCGATCCAACAGAACAGTACTGCTATTACTACGCACACTTGGAACGCTACGCCGAAGGGCTGCGCGAAGGCGGCAGGGTGCGGAAGGGGCAGGTCATCGGCTATGTTGGAACCTCAGGCAACGCGCCCAAAAACACGCCGCACCTCCACTTCGCGATCTTCAAGCTCACGGCCGAGAAGCATTGGTGGGAGGGAACCCCGATCGACCCTTACGACGTGCTTCGCTCGAGGTCTTGACCGCTCAGAGCTTGTACAGATAACTCAAGTTTTCGCGGTCAAGACCGTCCGCGCGCCAGCGCGGCGTTATCAAGCTTATGGCCTAGCGAGGCGAAGCCCTGAGGGTCTGAGGCGAAGCCTCGCTAGATTCGAGGGTCGCCGCCGAGCCCCCCCGCCCCCTGGCGGGCCTGTTGCGGTTCATACGAGTGTAAAGTCTGTTTCAACCCTCCTGGGGGTCTCCCCCGTCCAAGCGAGTGCAGGAAAGGAGCTTGGACGCATTAGCTCTCCGGTGTGCTTCCGCACTGAGTGCGGCAGACATGACTGACGACGTGGCGCTGGCCGCGGCAGGGGACGTGTCTGCATTCGAGCGGGTTTACCGGACGCATTTGCCACGCGTGCATAGCCTCGTCCGTCGCATGACCGGCGGGCGCGATGCCGATGAGGTGACCCAGGATGTCTTTGTGCGCGTGTGGCAGAAACTCGGCACGTTTCGGGGGGATTCCGCCTTCTCGACCTGGCTTCACCGTCTGGCAGTGAACGTCGTCATCGAGCGGTTTCGTTCGGAGACCTTACGCCGCCAGCGGCTACGCGACGGAGACGACGTCTTCGACACCATCCCCGCCCGGACGCGTTCGCACGATCTATCGATGGATTTCCAGACCGCGCTTGCCAAGCTTCCGAATGGTGCCAGGGAAGTGTTCGTGCTCCACGACGTGGAAGGGTACAAGCATCACGAAATCGCGTCCCTGCTGGACATCTCGGCCGGCACCTCCAAGGCGCAGCTGCACCGCGCCCGGATGATGCTGCGCCGCCACCTCGGACGGAAGGATTCCGAGTATGAAGATTGACGCGTTTACCAGCCAGTTGTCGGAATACCTCGACGACGAATTGTCGCCAGGGCAACGTCAGACCGTCGATGCGCATCTCGTTGAGTGCGAGGCCTGCCGCCGAACGCTCGAGGAACTGCGGCACGTCGTGGCGCACGCGGCGAACCTGACAGACTCGGCTCCTGTAAGCGACCTGTGGCCGGGCATTGAGTCGCGGATCGCGCCCGGGTCGACGCGCGCCCGCGTGTCGCCGTTCCGACGGGCAATCTCGGCACGGCTTTCGTTTACGATTCCGCAGGTGGCGGCCGCCGGTCTCGCGCTGATGGTGTTGTCGGGCGGTCTCGTCTGGATGGCGCGATCGGGAGATCCCCGCGCCGACCTCCAGCCGATTCAGGCGCAGGTGCAGGAAGCCGATCCGGTCGTCGCGCGCGCGAACTTCGCGGACAAGCACTACGACCGGGCGATTGCGGAACTCCAGCGCACGCTTGATGAAGGACGCAAGAGCCTCGACGTCGAGACGGTGCGCGTACTCGAAGAGAATCTGGCCGCGATCGATCGGGCGATCGAACAGTGTCGTCAAGCCCTCGACACCGATCCAGGGAACGTTTACTTGAATACGCACCTCGCGGAGGCGCGCCAGCGTAAGCTGCTGCTGCTGCGCCGCGCGACGGCACTGGCGACGAAGGGCACGTAAAGCGCCTGCGGCCCGAGCGAGGCGCGACCAGCCTCCGCCAAGGCTACGGCGGTCCGCCGGAGCTTTAGCGAAGGCGGAAGTCGCCGAGCGAGAGCGCGTGGGGCTGGGGCCCCGCGCGCAGTAAGAGAAGCGGATAAAGGGAAAAGATGGTTCACGCAGTTACCGCAACTGTTCTCTCCACGTTACTGGCGCAAGCACCGGCTGAGGCGCGGCAGAATCGGGCCCCACAGACCGACCAGACGGTGCCGGCGGCACGCGGTACGCGCCTCGTCATCGACAACCACAGCGGCGAGGTCGTGATTCACGCGTGGGAGAAAGATGCAGTGCGCGTTCAGGCGCGGCACACCTCACGCGCCCGGGTCAACGTGCGCACCGGCGCGAACGTCATCAACGTCGATGCGGAAACAGAAAGAGGTCCGGTTGGCTCGGTTGATTACGACATCAATGCGCCGGCCTGGATCGCGATCAAGATTGAAGGGCAGTACGACTACGTCAGCGTCGAAGGCGTGCAGGGCGAGATCTCGGTGGAAACGGTTCGCGGCGACGTTGTGTTGAAAAACATCGGCTCGGCGATCGCGAAAACGATCGAGGGCGCGATCGAGATCGACGGCGCGCGCGGAAAACTTACGCTCAGCTCGGTCAACGAAGAAATCAAGGTCACTGGAGCAAGTGGCGAAGTGGCCGCCGAGACCACCAACGGTGAAATCACACTGATGCGCATGGAAGCCATCGCCGTCGAGGTCGCCACGATCAATGGCGATGTGGTCTACGAAGGCAGGCTTGCCGACCGTGGACATTACAGCTTCACGAACCACAGCGGGGACATCGAGCTGACTGTGCCGGAAACCTCGAATGCCACCTTCAACGTGCGTGCGTACAGCGGTGAATTCAACACGGCGCTGCCGGTGAAGGGACCAGACTCCTCCCAGGTCCGGCGCGGGCGGCGCGTTTCGTACACACTGGGCAACGGGAGCGCGGAAGTGGAATTGGAGTCGTTTAGCGGCGATATCAAACTGCGCCGCCCCGGAGCGGCACGAACACGGCGGGATCAGTAGATACTGCTTCGGCCGCGCGCCCCGCCGGCGGGCGGTTCCCATCCAGCATCGGTAAGCGCCCGTTCGAGCCGGATCGACCGCCGGGTAATCGCGTTGGAATCGTCGTACCGCTCAACTTCCTGACGGCCGTCAGGAAATGTAATCACCAGTTCGTATGCCGGGCCGTCGCTTTGCCGTCGAATCTCATACCGTAGCCGCGCATCCTGGCGCTCGAAAAACCAAATCATGCAGCCCGGTTTATCGGCTCAGCAATTAGGTACTTTAGGGGAATGAGGCGCTTGTGGGACAGAACTGTGCGAAACCGGACACCCGATTGAAACCCGCTCTCTCTGCGCCGATCGGTTTTCCAAGGATTCCGACAAATATCGGTCAAGAACCCGCGTGGCATGGAGGTTGGTTTTTGCCACCCATCATGAGCACCACCTGCGCGGTCCCTCCGCGCGTGCTGATCGCCGACGATCAGCGCGATCTGCTCGACGCGCTTCGCCTGCTGCTGAAGGGCGAGGGCATTGCGATGGACACGGTCACCTCGCCGGAGGCGGTGGTCGACGCGGTCGCGCGCGCCACCTACGATCTCCTCTTGATGGACCTCAACTACACGGGCGATACGACATCCGGCCGCGAAGGCATCGATCTCCTCGCGCGGGTGCAGGCGCACGATCGCCTGCTGCCCGTCGTCGTGATGACGGGATGGGGCTCAGTCGATCTCGCGGTCGAGACGATGAGACGAGGTGTGTGCGACTTCGTACAGAAACCGTGGGACAACGCGCAACTGCTGAATACGCTGCGCAGCGAAATCGACAAGGGCCGCGCGCGCCGGCGCGCGGAAGCGCTCGAAGCGCGGGCGCTCGACGAAGCGCGCCGGATCCAGCGCAAGCTGCTGCCGGCGACACTCCCGCAGATTCACGGCTGCGAGATCGCCGCGTCCTGGCAGCCGGCCGCGGGCGTTGGTGGCGACTGCTTCGACGCGATCGCGTTTGGTTCGTCGCGATTGAGTCTGTCGATCGCGGATGTCGTCGGCAAAGGTATTCCGGCGGCGCTGTTGATGTCGAACCTGCAAGCGGCGGTGCGCGCCTTTGCAACCGAGACGACAACGGCCGGTGAACTCTGTCAGCAGGTCAACCGCATCCTCTGCGGCAACATCGCCGAAGGACGGTTCATCAGTTTCTTCTACTGCACCGTCGACACCGAACACCGCACGTTGACCTACGCCAACGCCGGGCACTATCCGCCGATTCTTGTCCATGCCGACGGATCGGCAGAGCGTCTCTCGACTGGCGGCCCGGTGCTGGGTCCGTTTGCCGACGCCACATACGATGAGCGCCGAATCCCGATCGCCAGCGGCGATCGATTGATTCTCTTTACCGACGGCATCACCGAAGTGCGGCCGGCAGGCTTCGAGCCCGACGACCCGGCGCACACCGAGTTTGGGGAGGACGCGCTCGTCGCCGCGGCTGTCGAACATCGCGCCTGCAGCGCGCTGGCCCTCCAATCCCGGTTGACGTCGGCCGTCTCTGTCTTCGCCGGCGGAACGTTTCAAGACGATGCCACGTTGATGATCCTGGCGGTGGACTAGTTCAATGTTCAATGTTCAATGGCCAATGTCGGCTGTTTTTGAGCATTGAACGGTGAACATTGCGCAGTGACTGGCCGCTTCGGATCATTCCGGTTGCATCACCTGCGTTATAGGGACGAACATCTTATTTTCAGGGACGGATTGCGATTTCTGCGGGACCAATGCTGACAAAAGATTCCAAGCTTGACGTGGACCTCATGAGCCAACGATAGTTTTCGCACGATGCAGAAAGCTTGGACGCCACCCGCGCGATTCGTGTTTGCCGGGGCCACTCTTCTTGGCGTCTTCTCCACGTTGCAGGCCTATCGCCTGTGGACGCTCAGTATCAATGATCAGATGGACATTGAGGTCTGGCGCCTGCTGGCGCTGAACCTTGCGTACTGGTACGTTCCGGCCGCGCTGACCTCCACGATTTTCCGGATCGCACATCGGTTTCCTCTCGACGCGCCGGGCTGGCCGCGCGCGCTCGCGGCGCACGCAGTGGCCGCCCTCGGGTTCTCAATCATCCACCTGGGGGCAATGATCGGCATGCGCGCGATCCTGTGGCCCGGACGAATATTTCCGGCATATCGAGGTTCGTTGACGTCGGCCATCCAGCGAACGTATCTGATGAATCTCGATTGGGCGCTGATGACGTATTCCGCCATCGTCGGCGCCAGTTACGCGCTTGGCTATTACCGCGAATCCCGCACCCGCGCCATTCGCGCGGCCAATCTCGAGACTCGGTTGGTGCAGGCGCGACTCAAGACCCTCGAAGCCGAGCTGCATCCGCATTTCCTGTTCAACACCCTGCACGCGATCTCGACGCTGGTGCACACGCATCCCGAGTCCGCCGACCGCATGATCAGTCGCCTGAGCGACCTGCTGCGCATCACGTTTTCGCGCTCCGATGCCGCCTGCGTGTCGCTCCACGAGGAGCTCGAGTTCCTGCAGAAGTACCTCGAGATCGAGCAGACGCGTTTTCAGGATCGCCTCTCGGTCGACTACCAAATCGATCCGGACACGCTCGATGCCGAAGTCCCGAGACTGATCCTGCAGCCGCTTGTCGAGAACGCGATCAAACATGGCGTGTCGCTGCAAACCGGACCCGGCGTCGTTTCAATTGGATCGCGCCGCGACAACGGACGGCTCTATCTGACGGTGCGAGATAACGGCATCGGGTTGACGGGAGCGACGCGGGTGAAACTTCACGGCGGTGTGGGCCTGTCGAACACGCGCGACCGTCTCGAATGCCTGTACGGCAGCGATCACGCACTGAACTTCCTGGAGTCGTCGCCGGGGCTGACAGTGGAGATGCTTCTGCCATTTCGCCGTGTTTCATCCGGCACTGACGAGCCGCGAACGCGAGTCGCATGACGGACGAACAATCGACCAAGACGCGCGTGATCATCGCCGACGATGAGCCCCTGGCGCGGGCGCGGCTACGGATGCTGCTCGCCGACGTGCCGTGGGTCGACCTCATCGCTGAGTGCGCGGATGGTCCCTCGACCATCGGCGCAATCGAGAAGTTCCGGCCGGAGCTGGTGTTCCTCGACGTCCAAATGCCTGGCGGCTCGGGGTTCGATGTGATTCAAGCCATCGGCGCCGGGCGCATGCCGTTTGTGATCTTCGTCACCGCGTTCGATCGCTATGCCCTGCGGGCCTTCGACGTCCATGCGCTCGACTATCTGCTCAAGCCATTTGACCGCGATCGGTTCAGGGACGCACTCGTACGGGCGCGCGAACGGATCGAGCGACGCTCGAATGGCGATCTCGAGCGCCGCTTGCTTGCCATCGTCAACGATTTGAAGCCGGCTTCGCAGTCGCTCGAGCGCTTCGTCATCAAGGCCGGCGGCCGCGTGTTCTTCATCCGAGCCGAGGACATCGAGTGGATCGAGGCGGCCGGCAACTATGTCAAGCTCCACGTCGGCGCCGAGACCCACGTGTTCCGCGAGACGATGAACTCTCTCGAAGCACGATTGAACCCGAGCGTGTTTTTTCGAATTCATCGTTCCCACATCGTCAACATCGAGCGTGTTCGCGAGCTGCAGCCCTGGTTTAACGGAGAGTATGTCGTGTTCCTGACGAGCGGGGCGCGGCTCACGTTAAGTCGTGGCTATCGCGAAAAGCTGCAGGATCGGATCGGAAGACCGCTATAAGAATGCTGAAATTGTTGATTGCTGATTGCTGATGGCTGATTGAATTACTTTCCCCATCCTATCGATAGGGCCGTTCGGCCGTCGCCAAGACCGTGAGCCACGTCGATTCGAAAAACACCCGAACCTGGAATCGCAACCCTCAATCCCCCGCCAACGTCGGCCTGCCAGCCCTGGCTCGGATCATCGAGCGTGTGATACGCGCGCGCGACGTCGAGAAATACTGCAGGCGCGAACCTGATCGGTTTCCCCGAGAGCTGCATCCACCGGCGGCCCTCGACGCCACCGTCGGCCACATGCCTGCCAAACGTCGCATCGCGAATGATGCCGTTGTCGATCAAAGGGTGCGCGCGCAGGAGACCATCGCGGCCTTGACCGGTTCCTGCGCCGGGCCAGAGCGCGAGCGGCGCATCGGACGCAACGACGGTATCCTGGGCGCGAGCCAGCCACGCCGTTCCCTCGTTTCGTGTTTTCGACCGCCACTCGGATTGAAAAGCCAGAGACCACGTTTCCAATTGGCCGACCCATGTCGCTGCGCGCATTCCGAACCTGGCTCGGTCGCTCGCGAGGCGCGCCTCGACTGCCCCGCCTAACGACAGCGCGCGACGGCTCTCGGCGCTGCCACGATCGGCAAATCGATCGATGGCGGCCGTCCCTTCCCACCTCAGGCCGCGAGCCGTCCAGTTGCTGACATGAAACTCGGCACGACGGCGCGTTTCCTCGCTCAGGGCGCCGCCGCTTTCGTAAGTCTGCCGCTCGCCCGCAAGGCTGACGCCCCACAATCCGCCAAACGGCGCGACCGAATCGAAGGCCAGCGCGACTTGCGGACGCCGCTCCCACCATCGCCAGGTTCCGGTCCACGCTTCTCCCCCGCCACTCGGACTGGCGATGGTGATCCGGGCTTCGCGATCTGTGAGCGCGCGGAGACCAATAACCGTCAATGCAATCGGCGAGGTTGGCAGCAGCGGGCGCTCGATGATCGAGGCGTCAACCTGCGCACGACCATTCTCGCCGGGCCGGGCGGCAAGCCGGGTCACCTGAGCGGCCGGCAGTTCAGCGAATCGACGGCGAGCAGCCATCAGCTCATTCCGGGTGAGCATCGTTTGTGTTTCGAGCCCGATGACGCGTGCGGCAATGGCGAACCGCGTCCGCTCCAGTCCGGTAACGTTGACGAGGTCGATGATCGGCTCACCCACGCGGTTCCATGCGTCGAGCGCACCGTCGACGTCCTCTTCCAGGAACAGCGAAGTCGCAAGGATTCTCGCGGCGAGCGCATCGCTCGGATCCTTTGCCAGTGCCCGGCGTGCATCGGCCGCAGCCGCGGACCATTCGCCGGCGAGCGCGTGCAGGCCCGCCATCTCGCGCCATGGCCCGGCAGCGTCCCGACAACTCGCGGCCGCCAGTTCGAACAGCCGGCGCGCACTCGTCGTATCGTCGGCGCCGGCAAGGCGAATACCCTCGTTCATCAGATCGCCGCACGCTTCGTTCGATGAACTCGCTGCAGAACCGGCCGATGCCCGCACGTCACTACCGGCGATTGACGTTCGATCCGCGTTGGGCGATGCGATCAGCGTCCAGCTTTCAGAAGCCGCCCATAGTTGCACGAAGGTCTTCTCGTCGAGAATTCGAAAAGGCGCACGCGCGGGATCGTGCACGATCACGTGCCCGTCCGCCCAGCCAACGATCACGATGTAGTGAAAACGACTCGGTCGATCCTCGATGAGCGCAACCACAGGCTGGCCGCCGGCCAGGTACGTCCTGACTTGATCGCGAGTGCCATGGATGGATCGCGCATCGAATCCCCGTGACCGAAGGGCCGTCACCAGATCGCCTCCACGAATTCCCGACGCCGCAGGATCGACCAGGTCTGCGAATGTCTCGGCATACACGTTCGCTGTTCCCCAGTACCGCATGATCATGGCGATTGCCGCACCACCGCACAGCGCCTCGCTCTGCGGCAAGTACGGAACATTCAGCAAATGCAGTTCGGGAGTGGGCGCCTGCCCCAGCGCAGTAGGAACCGGCATCGCCGCCGTCACGACAACGGCGGCGATGACCAGGCGTTGGCTGACAATGCTCAATCAGCGATGACGACGATGAGAATGATGATGAGCAGGACGATGATGATGGTGGTGGTCGAGATGACGATGGTGCTTGCTCCGCCGGCAAGGTTGTCCTGCACCTGTCGCGCCTGCTGCGCCGCCTGCTCCAAGTCCTTGCCATGCAGCATCGTCACCGCGGTCTGAGCTTTCTCGATCGATAGACCGGCCTTGGCGGCAATATCTCGCACGTCCTGACGTTGGAGCAGCGAGAGGATGACCTGACGATCCGCCTGGTCCTGACTGACGCGTTGTTGCACGGCC
>Ga0075425_100010103_pt1 | contig 10056 bp, 9 predicted proteins | sample SoiMethybrSBSTD4_FD_75300 | JGI IMG/M metagenome (GOLD analysis project Ga0075425, IMG submission 75300) | Bulk soil microbial communities from a Populus tree surrounding site in Tennessee, USA - Soil MetaG P. TD hybrid SBSTD4 | ecosystem: Environmental > Terrestrial > Soil > Tree plantation...
GACCGAGACCCGGAGACGATAGGAAACATTAGGGCCGACTCGCGGTTAATGTTAGTTCTCCACAACGACTCTCACGTCGTCAAGCACAACGAAGATGCCGCCCGCACGCAAACCTCCGTTGGGGGTCGCCCTATCCTGCAAAGCGTGGCGCATCCCGGTTGTCCCGAATGGGCTAAGGCGCGGCCGTTGGTATTTTTCGAGTGCTACCAGAACGTTGCGCCCATCGCTACGGTAGATATTTCTTGGGCAGCGGCGCAGTGGCCGACTCGGCCTGCACCACGATGCCCGTAACTCGCCAGCCGCCGGTTTCTTTGATCGCTTGAATGCTGTTGATGCCGCGCGCGACTTGCTTGCCGTCGCTGTGCAGCGCGTAGCTGCTCCATAAGTGCGCGATGTTGCTGTAGCGCTCAATTTGAAATCTCAGCTGCTTTTCTTCCAGCACGATGTGGCCGCGAGCCTTGACGCGGGCGATCCACTCGTCCAAGGTCTGGAGCGCGTAGGTTGGCGCTCCGTCCGCGCCGAGTGACACGAACATCAGGCGCGCTTCGGGTATCAACAGGGCCTTCATGCAGGCTCGATCCTTGTCCGCGGGCCCGGTGATTGCCGCATCGATCGCGGCGGGAATGCCCGTGGGTTCCGAAGGCAACCCACAGCCGGCATCCGGCACCTGTGCCATCGCATTTCCGGCGAGCGCGCCAGCCAGAGTCATCGCAGAAAACAGTGTTCGCGGCATTGTTTTCCCTCGTGAATGGCGGGCAATGCCCGCTGCACGCCGAGCTGCTCAAGCCTTCACGACGAGGTCCATCTCAACGCAGGCCCCCAGTGGCAAGGCGGCCACCGCGATCGTCGTACGGGCGGGGAAGGGCTGTCTGAAATGCTTGGCGTACACGCCATTGAGCGTCACGTAGTCACTCATGCTCGTGAGAAACACACCGACGCGCACCACATCATCGAAACTCTTGCCGGCCGCCGTGAGGACCGCCGAGAGATTCTGGAAGACGCGGTCCGTCTCGGCCGCAATACCTCCCGCCACCAGCTTGCCCGTTGTCGGATCCTGGCCGACTTGACCGCTGAAATAGATGACACCGCCGGCGTCAACGGCCTGGGAAAACGGGCCCACCGGCGGCGCAAGCTCCGGCGAGGTAATTGCGGTCTTGCTCATGGAACACTCCTTGTGAATAGGCCGCAAAGCACAAACGCCTTCTCTTTATGCCGGAGAACCGACAATTCGACTACTTCATTATTATCAGCATGATATTGACTGTTTCGCACGATTCGCAGGCGGACGAACAGCCCGATGCGCGGGGACTACTCGGGCGGTCGCGCCGCCGCTTCGCGGGCACACTCCTGCGGCGCCTCGTTGCGGGCTTCCGTGTGTTGGCTGCCTCAAAACAATTGCCGTTCGGCAGAACTACGACGGGCCGGTCCAGTTCGGCGAAGACTCGATGTCGATCGACGTCGGCGAGAAGGTCGTGGTCAACCGGCCCAGCGCGCCGGCGAAGTGATCACGCACTCCAAAGGCTTGCGCGTCAAGAAATGGTGCGCCCCGCCCGATTCGAACGGGCGACCTACAGATTCGTAGTCTGTTGCTCTATCCAGCTGAGCTAGGGGCGCACGGGGGAACGAGCCGAAGAATCCCCATCATAGCCGACCCTAGAACACGGCCGCAAGCGCGACCTTCAGAAGCACGTAGATCCCCCACAGGCCGACCACTCCGGCCGCCGCCGACCCCACCGAGCGGCGCGAGGCCGCCGCGTAACCCGCGGAGAGCAAGAAGATCAGCCAGAAGGACGTGAGGTCGAGCGAGTCCAGGAGCGAGTGCACGGGCTTGGGAACCGCGGACTTCTCGACGAGGGCGGCCGGGCTGGCCTGGATGACGCTGCGCGGGTCCACGCTCCACTCGTTCTTGAGAGTGAGGACCAGGACCACGAGCAGGGTGGCGAGCAGGTAGAAGGTGAGGTGGGCCCACATCATCACGGCCAGGGACTGCCGGAACGTCGTCTCCGAGGCGTAGAAGAAGCGGTAGACGAAGAGGAACAGCCCGGCCATGGCCACGAGCATGATGGGCAGGAAGACGGTCGGCCCCAGCCAGGCGAAGGTCGGCAGCAGCCGGGCCTGCCGCTCGACGATCTCGCCGTGCTTCTCGGGCGGAACGCGGTCGAAGACCCCCGCCTCCTCCATCTGCACGCGGGCGATTTCCACGGGGTCGCCCTTGCGCAGCCATACGAACGTGAAGGCGGAGTTCACGAGCACGATGGCCAGGAGCGGCGCCAGGAAGGTCGGATGGGCCGCGATCGCGCGGAAGGTCTCGATGGGAGCGACGTAGAGGCCGATCAGGTTCGCGAAGAACCCCGGTGCGGCCTCGCCGGCAGGCGCGCCTGCGGCCGAGGAGGACGACGGAGACGGCGGCTGACGGTCCGGGGATGCGGTAGACAGGACGGGCCCCTCCTCGGGGCGCGGCCATTCATATCGCAAGGCCTCGCCCGGATCCAGTCCGCAAGTTGACCGCCGCCGCCGGCTGAGCGTACTGTCGCCGCACACCGACCCCAGTAACAGGATCCAATCCATGCTGCGAACCCGCCCTCTTGCCGGCGTCGCCCTGGGCTGGCGCCCGGAACTGGCCGCCGACCTTCTGCGCGATCCCGACGGCGTCGATTTCCTGGAGGTGGTGGCCGACACCTGCTTCGCGCAGCCGTCCGCGTGGAGGGAGGCGCGGGCGCTCGCGGAGATCAAGCCGGTCGTGCCGCACGGGGTGAAGCTCTCGCTGGGCAGCGCCGACGGCGTCGACCTGGCGCGGGCGCGCAAGCTGGGAGCGCTGGCCCGGGAGCTGGGAGCGCCCGCCATCAGCGAGCACGTGGCCATGACCCGCGGCGGCGGCCGCGAGATCGGCCACCTGACCGCGCTCCCCTTCAGCCGTGAGGCGGTGCGCGTGGTCGCGCGCAACGTGGCCCAGGCGCGCCGCGTCCTTCCCGACGTGCCCCTCCTGCTGGAGAACGTGGCCTGGACGTTCCGCTGGCCGGAGGACGAGATGCCGGAAGGCGCGTTCTACGCGGAGATCGCGCGGGCCACGGGCTGCGCGCTCCTGCTCGACGTCGCGAACCTGTACGCGAACGCGCTCAACTCCGGCCTCGCGCCCGCACAGGCCCTGCGGGAGCACCCCCTCGACCGCGTCGGCATGGTCCACGTCGCGGGCGGAATCATGGAGCACGGCTTCTTCCTCGACACGCACGCCCACCCCATCCCGGAGGCCGTGTTCGGGTTGCTGGAAACCCTGCTGCGCGAGACCGGCCCGTTGCCCGTCGTCCTCGAACGGGACCAGGGCTTCCCGCCCTTCGCGGAGCTGGCGGCCGAGGTCGACCGGCTGCGCGGGTTGATCGGGGCCGCTCCCTCCCGCCTTCGGGTCGGGCCCGAGAGACGCGAGGAGGCGGACGCGAATACCGGCGCCGCGGCCGCGATGCGCGATCGGCAGCGGATCGTCGCGCAGATGCTCACCGACGTGGAGCCGCCCGCCGCCTCGATGGCCGCGCCGTTCGGCCTGGAAGCGATCGCGCGCACGCGGGCCGTGCTGCGCCACAAGCGCGTGGACGACGCCCTGCCTCTGCTGCCGCGCACGGCCGCCGCCGGCGAGCCCGCGCGCGCGCTCGCCCTCGACGTCCTGCAGGGCACCCCGCGCGCCCCCCGGGCGGCGGGCGTCGTGGATGCCCTCCGCATCGCGGACGCGGCGGCGGCGGCGCCCGACCTCGCGTCCGGCGCGCGGCGCGACCGCCTCGAGCTGCGCGCCCGTTTCGCGTCTCGAGGCGGGGCCGGCTCGTGTGCGCCCCGCCCGGGCCCCTTCGTCGGGCGCGAGCGGCTCCCGGACGGGCGCAGCGTGTGGGCGGTGAAAGGCTTCGGGCTCGAGGCGCCCGTGCGCGTCATCGAGCGGGGAGGTGGACGATGAGTGCGGCGGCGACCTCGGGCGCGCTGGACGCGCTCCCTCCGGCGGCGCGGGCGTCCTTGCAGGCCCTCAAGGAGGGCCTGGAGAAGGCGGTCGGCAACAACCTGGCCGCTCTCGTCGTCTACGGCAGCGCCGCTCGCGGCGGCTACGTGCCCGACGAGAGCGACCTCGACGTGATCGTCGTCCTCGACGACACGTCGCTGCCCCAACTGCACAAGATCGCGGAGCCGCTCACGCAGGCGCGTTACGGCGGACGGGTCGAGGCCATGATCCTGAAACGGGACAACCTGGCACGCGCGGCCGACGTCTTCCCGTTGCTCTACGACGACCTGCGGCAGCGCCACGTGATCCTCTCCGGCACCGACGTCTTCGCCGGCCTCGCCGTCGCCGACACCCACCGCCGCCTGCGCATCGAGCAGGAGCTGCGCGAGGCGCGCATCCGCATGCGGCGCGCGGTGGTGGACGCGCTCGGCTCCGAGTCCGAAATCGCGGGGGCGGTGGCCCGCAAGGTCAAGCAGGTCCGCTCTCCGCTGCACGCCTTGCTCGGCCTGAAGGGCAAGCAGTGCGACGACCGCCTGGAGGCGGTGCTGGCCGCGGCGGGCCGGGAATACGGCGTCGACACCAGCTCCCTCACGCGCGTGCGGGCGCAGCCGGAGGCGGCCCACACCGCCCTGCGCGCGCTCCTCGACGCCGCCATCGAAGACGTGGACCGTCTCCCGGACGGAGCCCGGGCGTGATCACGCAAGCCGTCGACTTCTTCCCCTTCAACATGGCCAGCGGCCCCGCGTTCCTCGTGTTCTATGCCGTCCTGGGCATCGGCGTGTTCGTGGTGCTCGGGTTCGTCCGGGACGCGGTCGGACGCGTCCTCGACAAGAGGGCGGAGGACTCGGTCACGCCCACGAGGCTGCTCGTGGGGCGCATGCCGAAGACCGAGGACTGTCTCGCCGTCGCCTACATGCGCGAAGGCGAGCGCGGCGTGGCCAACACCTTGATCTCGGAGGCGGTGGCGGAGGGCTGGCTCGGCCCCCCCACGAAGGAGAAGGAGACGTTCGCGTTCGGGGGCCATGCGCCCCGTCGCGCGGCGGCCCGGGCCTTCTACAACGTGATCGCCGGCCTGAAGAAGGACGAGGTCGGGGCCTCGGCCATCCAGGACGCGGCCAAGGAAACGGCGAAGGAGCAGGTGGGGCGTCTCGACCAGGAGCTGGCGGCGGCCGGCATGGTGCGCAGCGCGCAGACGACCTGGGCGCTGCGGCTGATGGTCCTGGGAGGAGGGGCGCTCCTGCTGCTGGTCGGGCTCATCCGCATCCTGCGGGCCATGGAGCTTGGCCGGCCCTTCGAGCTCCTCCTGTTCGAGATGGCCTTCGTGGCCTTCCTGGTCCTGGCCATGGCCTTCGCCCCGCAGGCCAGCACACTGAAGAAGGACTACCTCGACTGGCTCGACAAGGCGACGACGTCGCTGCAGCGCGACGTGAACTCCGGCCGCCGCAAGGAAGCGCAATACGTGACCCTGGCCGTGGCCATTGCGGGCACCGGGGTCCTGGCCGGCCCGTTGTACGACGTGCTGACCTCGGCCTTCGTGCCCGTCCCTCCGCCCGTGGCCAGCAGCTCGAGCGGCTCGAGCTGCAGCTCGTCGAGCTGCGGGGGCGGCGGCGGATGTGGCGGGGGCGGCGGCTGCGGGGGCGGAGGGGGCTGCGGCGGGTGATCGCGGAGTTCCTGGACAGCCTGGACGGCCTCTTCCGCGTCTCCACGCGCACTCCCACCCTGGACGGCTCCGTGCCGCTGCGCGTCGCGCGCGCGTGCGTGCCGCTGCTCGAGGGCAACGCGTACGGACTGCAGCTCCTGCTCACGCGGCCGCTGGTGGTGCGCCGGCGGCTCGGCCGCTGGCGGGCCTCCTGGGAGGAAGGGGCGGACGGCGTCGAACGCCAGCACGCGGGTGCGTGGCCCCGGCTCCCCGAAGAAGGCTTCCTCCCGCGTGACAGCGCATGGCTGCGGGCGATGGACGGCCCCCTCGTACGCCCGGCCCCCGGAGGACTGCGGATCTTCACCGGCTTGCTCGTCCGCCCGGGACCCGAGATCTGGCTCCGGCTCACCAGCGCCGCGAACCGGCGCAGCACGTTGTACGAAATCGGCGAGCAGCTCTTTCCCGACGACGGGACGTGGGTCCCTCTCGTCCTCGACCTGAAGATCCGAGCGGACGCGCCCGCGCGCTTCCGGATCGAGGGAGAGGTCGCGTGCCTGGGCCCGCTGCGCCCCGGCGTGCGTGTGCAGTCCGTCGCCATCTCCGAGGCGCCGGAACTCGCGCAATCCCATGCCGCCTTCTACGACCGTGCCTATTTCGAGGAGAAGAAAGACGAGCCCACCGGGAAGTACCGCCGCCTGGTCACGGGCGAGACCACCGACCGCGATGGGGCCGTCCCACCTGCGCCGTGCCGCGTGGCCACGATCGGGCCGAGCGCACACGCCATCGAGGCGCTCGACCGCTTCACCACCGCCTCCGGTCCCGTGCCGGAGAGCCGGCCTCGGGAAGGCCGCCGCCTCGAGTCGGTGGTCTTCCGGAACGAGCTCGCGTTTTCGGGCCTCTTCGACGGACACACCCTCTCGCTCGACTACGACCGCGCGGCGCTCGAGAAGAGGGCGAGCCGCGTGCGGTCCGCGTTCCGGGAGGCGATGGGCGCGGCCGCCGGCCTCGAGCACCCCGGCTCGGAGCTGTACCTGACGAAGTACTTCACCCCCCATCCGCCGGGGGAGCCTCACTTCTTCGTCAAGCCCTGGGCCCTGACCGCGACCCCGCCCGGCTGGTCGAGCCTCGTCGAGGGGATGCACGGCGACGGCTACGACGTCCTGCGCGGCATCGTCTCCACCGACGCGTTCCATGCCACTCCGGCCGTGTTCCGCGTCCACCGTGAGGGCGCGCGCTTCCACGTCGCGGAAGGGGCGCCCCTGCTGCGCGTGATCCCGCTGCCGCGCGCGCTGCTCTCTCACGAGTTTCGTCTGCGCACGCTCGGATGACGCCCGCGCGCTGGGATTGGACGCCGGAGGCGGGGCCGAGCCGGCTCACGGCGGCCCTCGCGGAAACGGGAGTGGCCTGGGTGCGCGCGCCGGAGCTGGCGGAGGCGGCCCCGCGCGAGCCCTGGGCCTGCGCGGAGCAGCTGCTGGGCGAGCGTGCCGTCCTGCTCGAGCGCCAGCCGATCCGGGCCGTGCCCGGCGGCCGCTCGTTCTCTTCGGGCCGGATGGCGGCGCCCTTCCACACCGACAGCCAGACGCTCCTCGGCGTGCCGCCCCACGTCCAGGTCATGGCCTGCGCCGCTCCTTCCGAAACGGGAGGCGAGAACCTCTACCTGGACGCCTGGGCGCTCCTCGGGCGCGTCGAGCGCGAGGATCCCGAATTGCTGTCGGACCTCTTCCGCACGGTCCGGCACTTCCCGTTCGTCTTCGGAGACGTCCTCGGTCCCACCGTCTCCGTCCGCGGGGGCAGCCTCGTCTTCACGCACACGGCCCGGCCTCTGCCCGACGATCCCGTGGCCGCACGCCTCCGGCCGTTCGTCGAGTCGGAGCCGGTCCTCGAGGTCCGCGCGGCGGCGGGTGATCTCGTGGTCATCCACAACCACCGTGTCCTGCACGGACGCCGTGCGTTCGACGACACGCGCCGGTCCTTCACACGCCTCCTGATCTGGCGGGCACGCCCCTGGCCCGCGCCGGCCGCATGGCGGGCGAGGGCGGAGGCGGAAGGAACAGGAGCGGCGGACTGGTCAGAGGCGGCGGGCAGCGGCCGCGGGCACCGGCTGGCGGTCGTGCTCGAGCTGCTGCGCGGCGTGCCCCCGGGCGTGCTCTCCGCGCGGGAGGGCGTGCCGGAGGCGGAGATCTATCGCTGGCGCGATGCGGTCCTGCGGGCGGGGGCGGCCAGCCTGGCCGGGTGACGATCCCGCGACGAGCGATCACTCATACCGCAAGGCCTCGATGGGATCCAGCCGCGCCGCCTTGACCGCCGGCCACAGCCCGAAGGTGAGCCCGGTGACCACGGAGGTGATGAACGCGATGGCGACCCAGGTGGGTTGCAGGACGGCCGGGAACGGGGAGAACTCGTTCACCAGCCAGGCCACCCCGCCCCCGATCGCGATCCCGAGGACGCCCCCGACCCCGGTGAGGGTCATGGCCTCGGTGAGGAACTGCCACCGGATGTCCCGCTTGCGCGCGCCCAGGGCCTTGCGCACTCCGATCTCGCGCGTCCTCTCGGTGACGGAGACGAGCATGATGTTCATGACCCCGACTCCGCCGACCACCAGCCCGATCGAGGAGATGGCGATCATTACGAGGTAGATGCCGCCGGTGAGCTGGTTGTAGAGGTTCGTGAGGGTGTCCTGGGTGAACATCATGAAGGTGTCCTTCTGCGCGAACTTCAGCTTGCGCTGCCGGCGCAGGATCTCGCGGATCTCCTCCGTCGCCCGCTCCATCTGCGTGGGTCCCGTGGCCTTGACGTCGGCGAGCAGGAAGTTGAAGAAGGACGCGCGGACCATCGAGCCCATGGGGATCAGGATCAGGTTGTCGCGGTTGAAGTTCAGGAACTTGCCCTTGTGCTCCATCACCCCGATCACGCGGAAGCGGATGCCGTCGAGGGTGATCTCCTTGTCGATCGGGTCCACGTAGGGGAACAGGGTCTCCGCGATCTCCGAGCCGATGACGGCGACCTTGGAGCCGCGGCTCACGTCGGAGGGAGCCAGGAACCGGCCGCGGTCGATCCAGGCGTCGTGGACGGTCTCGTAGGCGGGCGTGGTCCCGATGAGCTGCGCGTTCTGGACCTTCTCCCGCCCGTATTTGATGTTCTGGGCGGCCGGGAACTCCAGGGGCGCCACCGCCGAGCAGGTCTGGCAGCGCTCGACCAGCGCATCCACTTCCATCTCGGAGAGGCCCTTCCGGCGCCGCCGCTCCTCGGTGGAGAGGTTCTCGCCGGGGCCGAAGGGGCGCACGAAGATGACGGCGGTGCCGAACCCCTCGATCTGCGTGGCCATCGATTTGTTGAGGCCGGCCACGATGGCGCTCATGCCGGTGACGGTCATGATGCCCATGACCACGCCCAGGATGGTCAGGCCCGCGCGCATCTTGTAGGCGCGCAGCGCGGAGAGGCCCATGCCGATGGCCTCCCGCACCCCCGAGAGCATGGGCCAGCGCGCGGCGGCGCGGCGGGCGAGCGTGCTCATTCGTTCCGCAGCGCGACCACGGGATCGAGGGCGGCGGCGCGGCCGGCCGGATAGATCCCCGCCACCAGGCCCACCACCGTGGACACGAACAGGGCCAGCAGCACCGCCCACAGGCGCACGGGCGCGGTGAAGGTGGTGGCCATGATGTTGCCGAGCACGGTGGCCAGCCCCCAGGAGAAGACGGCCGCCCCCAGGAGGCCGAGCATGCCGCCGAACAGGGAGAGGATCACCGACTCCACCAGGAACTGGCGGAGGATGTCGCGGCGGCGCGCGCCCAGGGCCTTGCGCACGCCGATCTCGCGGATGCGCTCCGTCACCGACACCAGCATGATGTTCATGACCACCACGCCGCCCACGATGAGGCTGATGCCCGTGACCACCACCGTCACCACGTAGATGCCGCGGGTGGCGTTCTGCCACAGCTCCAGGACGCTCTCCCCCGTCTCCACCGAGAAGTCGTCGGGCTTGTTGAAGCCGAGGTGGCGCCGGTTGCGCATGACCACGCGCGCCTGGTCCTGCGCCTTCTCGAAGGTGTCCATGGACCGCGCCTGGATCATGATGTCGACGGACCGCCGGTTCCCGTACATCTTCTGGAAGTAGGAGATCGGCACCCACATGAAGTTGTCCTGGCTGTTGCCGAAGACGGTGCCCTTCTTCTCCACCACCCCGATCACGCGCACGGCGTGCCCGTCGATCTGGAACTCCTTGCCCAGCGGCTCCATGTTGGGGAAGAAGGCGTCGGCGACGTCGGACCCGATCACCGCCACCGCGGAGCCGCGGTCGATGTCGTCGTCGATGAGGGAGCGGCCGGTGGTGATCTCGCGCATGGTGCCGATGCGGGTGGCGTTCTCGGTCACGCCCATGATCACCACGTTCTCCTGCGTGATGCGCCCGTACTTCGCGTCGCGGCGCGTGGTGAGCATCCCG
>Ga0075425_100010104_pt1 | contig 10055 bp, 4 predicted proteins | sample SoiMethybrSBSTD4_FD_75300 | JGI IMG/M metagenome (GOLD analysis project Ga0075425, IMG submission 75300) | Bulk soil microbial communities from a Populus tree surrounding site in Tennessee, USA - Soil MetaG P. TD hybrid SBSTD4 | ecosystem: Environmental > Terrestrial > Soil > Tree plantation...
GTTGAGCCTGCCCCCTCGGACTTCCCTCGTGCGGGCAAGAATGCGCTCGGCACGGAGGGGGAGCTCGCTCTTGATCCGTTCCTCGAAGACCTGCTTCACGGTGCCCGGCAAGCGCAGCATGATCATCGACGCGCAGATCGCACCGGCGGCTTTCGCTTGCTCGAGGATGGTGGGTATGTCCTCGTCGTTCAGCCCGGGGCATATGGGGGCGACGTTGACGGAGACCGGGATGCCCGCGTCGCTGAGGCGCTTCACCGCCTTGATGCGGCGGGCAGGGGTCGCGACGTATGGCTCGATGGCTCGCGCATTCGCTTCGTTCCAAAAAGGGATGCTCACGGACACGGTGAGCGACGCATCCTTCGCGAGCCGTGCGAGAAGATCGATATCCCTTTCGATGAGCGGCGCCTTGGTGATGATGTGCACTGGATTGCGATATTCAGCGCACACCTCGAGGCACGAGCGGGTCAGCCGGTACGATGCCTCGAGCGGCTGGTAGCAGTCGGTGTTGCCGCTGAACACGATGAGCTCCCCCTTCCACGAGGGCTTCTCGAATGCCTGCCGAAGTAGCTCCCCCGCGCGCGGCTTCACGACGATCTTACGATCGAAGTCCGTGCCGCTCCCGAAGCCGAGGTACTCGTGCGTCGGGCGCGCATAGCAATTGTGGCTGACGACCCCATTGGCGATGAAATCGCCCGTTTCCGTCGTAATATCGAACAGTCGCAGCGACAATCCTACCGGTTCGATTCGTTTAATCCCAAGACGCGCTTGGTTTTTGACGGCCTGTCCCTCGATCGTCCTCTTTCGGGTAATGGCCGGATCGACCGTGTGAAAGAAGCGCAAATGTTCACGCACTCCGCCCAAGAGACGAACGACATGCACCGGTCGCTCTCTCAGTCTCTCCTCTTGCCTGAAGTCGAAGCCAAGGCGCCGAAGCGCCTCCGTGATTCGGTCGATGATCGCGAGATCGGTGTTGCAGATCCGAAGAATCCCCCCGCTGTAGCTCCCCTCCGCGTCGAAGATGCCTGCAAGAAACCCCCTCTGCCAACCGATGGGAGCATCGCTCGGCCACTCAACGAGCTCGGCGATTCGTTCGACTTGGATCCGTGCGTGTGTTCGAATCGCGTGCACGGCGCGGTATCCGCCGGCCGCCGCCTGGAACATGAACGCATGGGTGGACAGCTCGAAATCAGCTAGAAACCGCTGCGCTCTACGCACTGCCTCGAGATCGACAAGCGCTAGACGAAAATGGTGCTGGCGGTCTCGAGCGCGCCTTCGGCCGTCGTACGAATACGACTTGAGCGTCCCGTCGCCTCGAATCATTCCGCACAAGTATCCCCGACGAAAGTCTGGGCATGCCGGAGGTGTCGAAGCAAACCGACCGGTCCCCATCATCTTGTCATTCAACGTAAGGTGCGGTCGCCGGGCGCCACCTTGTTGCGTGCCCGTCACGTACTTCCAGCCACCGCGGGTCAAGAATCGGTGGTCGGGACCACTCAGGAATTCGGTTCCGTCGTCGAGCTCGATGCGAAACGCCGGCTTCGTCACCGACCAGTGGGCTTGGACGCGTGTCTTCGCATAGCGCCTGTAGTCACCTCTCCGAATCGTGCCGTAGACCTCGTCACCGACCCGGAGCTCGGCGAGCGGTCGCGTCGATCCATCGCCCATCAGGATCGCCGTCTCCCCAGACAGGCAATACGCGCACGCATGCATGCATCCTCGGTACGGATTCACGCTCCAGGTGAAGCCGAGATCGGGGCTGTCGTTTTTCGAGAGAATCGACCGGCTATGGTCCTCGAAGACCTGAAGCGGCGCGAGCGGGGCTTCCCCGAGATAATCGACGACATTCGTCTCCCAGGGGTTCGGCGGGTTCGCGACCGGAAGCGAGCGCACGTGCCAAGCATACTGAAACGATGTTCAGATGCAACGAACTGCTTCTTTACCCTGTGATTCCCAGCTCTTCACTCGAGCACGAATTTGAAGTTGACTTTCAAAAGCGATTTCGATAAACGGTTCAGTTGTTTGTCACAACTGATTTTGACTTTCAACATCAGCTACCCACCCTGCATGCGCGTTCGGCTCGATCTCCTTCGAACCCTTTTGTCCGCCACCTGCGCTGCCGCTCTTTGCGCAGAAGCCAGTCGTGCCGCAGCCAATCCGCGCCCTCTCCCCTATAGCTACCCTTACGAGACTCTTCCCGCCGAGGAAGCAGAGGTGGAGCAGTACGTCGACTTGACGCCCGCGCGCGTTCTCGAGACGGACGGTTTGTCGACGACCTGGGATCAACAATACCGGCTTCAGACCGAGTTCGAGTACGGCATCACCGATCGACTCGAGCTCGGCTTCTATCTGGTGTTCGAAAACGAGGCTGGCGGACCGCTCGCCTTCGACGGCATCAAGCAGCGATTGCGGCTACGCCTCGCGGAGCAGGGGGACTGGCCCGTCGACATCGGGCTCTACGGAGAGGTGGCGGAGTTTCACGACGAGCTCGAGCTCGAGCAGAAGCTCATCCTCAGCAAGCGCTTCGACAGGGTTCGCCTCATGACCAACCTCTGGTTCGAAGAATCGCTCGAACACTACGAGGGGGGGCCCGAGACGAGCTTCCATCCCACGGCGGGGGTAACCGACGAGATCACGCCGAACCTTCACCTCGGCGTCGAGTACTGGGGGGTCGGCAAGTTCGAAAACGACGCGCCTCCGGGGACCGTCGCTCGCTTCAACGATGGCTTTCATCACTACGCCGGTCCGGCCGTCTCGCTGCAGTTCGGAAAATTGTGGTGGTCGACCGCCGTGTACCTCCGCTTCGACGCGATGAAGCGAGCCTCCGAAGTCGGCGATCAGTACGGCCGCGCGTGGGTCCGCACCGTCATCGCGCTCGCGCTCTAAAGAGTCAGAATGCGATGCCGGAGTAAGGGCAGTTCACCTTGATGGACGCGGTGTCGCAAGGCGGAACGCCCGGCGACGGTTGGCAGTCGAACCAGTCCGGACAGCTCGGATCCTGCTCGCAACCGCAGCCGCAAGTGTTGGTGAACGGCGTGGTGTTGTCAGGGCAAGTGAAGCGGATGGTCGCGCACTCGGCCGAGCTTTTGCCGATGTACTCTCGCCGCCGCGTCTCGGTCTGCGGATTGCACTGACACATTTTTTTCGTGCAAACGGGCACGCCGCCCCGAGGCGCCTCACCGCAGGTGCAGGTGTTGCAGCCGTCTCCGGCCGCAAAGATGACGCCGGCAGGATGAGTCTTGCCCAGGTATGTGCACGATTGATTCCCGGCGTCTCCGCCGACGACCAGCGTGTCCCAGCACCCTCCGACGCAAACCAGGTTGCCCATCGTCACCCCTTCGAGACAGGAACAACAACCGCACACCTCGGTGCAACCCGTGCTGCACATCGGGGGGGGTGCGCAACCGACGTTCGAGCAGTCGCGCCCGCCGCCGTTGCCTGCCATTCCCGCTTGCCCGGCGGCGCCGCCCGCACCGCCGGTCGCGGAGCCGGAGCTGCCGCCCGCGCCACTCGACGATCCCCCGTCGAAACGCCCCGAGAAGCTAGGCGAGTCGCTCGCGCTGCACGCGACGACCGCCGCGAAGCCCAATCCCATCCAGGTGTTTCTCAAGCTACCCGTCAAGCACAATCATCCTAGCGCGGCCAGAGCGCGAATGCCTAGTCATGGCGGGGTGGGCCGCTGTAGGGGGCGCAGCCAGCCGCTGTAGGGGGTGCAGCCACCTCTGACTGCTCTCTTGCCCTCGCACGGCGAGGCGCGGGCGTCTTATCCGACCAGCGCGAGCCGCCTTCGCCCCTCGGCCATGAGGTAGTCGTCGACGACGTCGGCTACTTTTCTCCCTTCGGTGATGGCCCAGACGACCAGGCTTTGCCCGCGCGCCTGATCGCCCGCCGCGAAGACACCGTCCACGGTGGTCCGGCCGCGGTTCGTTTTCACATTGCCCCTGGCGTCCATCTCGACACCGAGCTGTTCGAGCAACCCGGGGCGTTCGGAACCGACGAATCCCATCGCCAAAAGGACGAGCTCGCACGGGATCTCGAACTCGGTGCCGGCCATCGGCTTCGGTCCTTCGCCCGGCCGCATCTCCACCCGCACCGCTCGAAGGGCCCTGACCCGACCCGCATCGTCGCCGACGAAGCTCGTGGTCATGACCGCCCAGTCACGATCGCCCCCCTCTTCCTGGGAGGACGACGTCCGCAAGACGAGCGGCCAGGCTGGCCATGGGTTCGCGTCCATGCGGCGCTTGGGCGGCTTCGGTAAAAGCTCGAGCTGTGTCACGTGCGAGGCTCTCTGACGGTGCGACGTGCCGAGGCAGTCGGAACCCGTGTCGCCCCCGCCGATGATGATGACACGCTTGCCCGTCGCCAGGATGGCCTGGTCGTCCGAGATCTCGTCGCCGGCGTTCCGCCGGTTGCCTTGCTCGAGAAACGGCATGGCAAAGTGAATCCCGCCGAGATCGCGGCCTGGCACGGGCAGATCGCGCGGCTTGCGCGCGCCGCCGCATAGGACGATGGCGTTGTGCTCTGCGCGAAGCTCGTCGCCGCTGACGTCGAAGCCAGCGTGGACCTTGGTGCGGAACACCACCCCCTCGGCCCTCATCTGATCGACGCGCCGATCGATGATGTGCTTTTCCATCTTGAAATCGGGGATCCCGTAACGAAGAAGCCCGCCGATGCGGTCGTCGCGCTCGAAGACGGTGACGTGATGACCCTTGCGCGCGAGCTGCTGCGCGGCGGCGAGCCCCGCCGGACCCGAGCCGATGACGGCGACTTTTTTGCCGGTCTTCACACCGGACAGCACCGGGACGACGAGCCCCGCATCGAAAGCGCGGTCGGCGATGCCCCGCTCGACGTTCTTGATCGTGACCGGCTCCTCGTCGATGTTGAGCACGCAGGACGCCTCGCATGGCGCGGGGCACACGCGCCCCGTGACCTCGGGGAAATTGTTCGTCGCGTGAAGCGCTCGAATCGCGTCTTCGAGACGATTCTTGTAGACGAAATCGTTCCAGTCGGGGATGAGGTTCCCGAGCGGACAGCCGTCGTGGCAAAACGGGATGCCGCAGTCCATGCAGCGCGAAGCTTGCTGCGCAAGTTCGGCATCGGGGACCGGGAGCTCGAACTCACGCCAATCGTCGAGCCTCTCCTCGACGGGCCTCTTTTCCTGCTCTCTTCGCTCGAACTCGAGAAAACCGCGAACTTTACCCATGGACGGCCGACTTCTCTTTGGTGGTCTGTGGAACGTAGCGGCCGGTCGACACGTAAGGAATCGACGGCGGCAGCGTGGACACGTGAACTCCGTTGGTGGCAGGCGACTCTTGCGCCTCGAGGGCGCGCCGATACTCGCTCGGCACGACCTTGACGAACTTCGGCCTCACCGCTTCCCACGAATCGAGAAGCTCGAGCGCCTTGCGGCTGCCGGTGCGCTGCATGTGCTCTTCGAGCAGGGCGCGGAGCATCTCGGCATCCCCTTTGCCGGTTGCTTCGAGCTCGACCATCTCCTTATTGCACCTAGCCTCGAAGTTCGCATCTTCGTCGAACACGAAGGCGAACCCGCCGCTCATCCCCGCGGCGAAGTTTCGCCCCGTCGTGCCGAGCACGATGACCGTGCCGCCCGTCATGTACTCGCAACCATGGTCGCCGACACCCTCGACGACGGTGGTCGCGCCGCTGTTGCGCACGGCGAAGCGTTCGCCTGCGCGACCGTTGAAGAACGCCCGTCCTCCGGTCGCGCCGTACAGCACGACGTTGCCGACGATGACCTGGTCGTCGGCGCGGAAAGGAGCCTCCTTCGGCGGGCGAACGGCCAGAATCCCTCCCGAGAGCCCCTTGCCCACGTAGTCGTTCGCGTCCCCCTCGAGCTCGAGCGTCATCCCCGGAGAAGCAAAGGCGCCGAAGCTCTGGCCGGCGCTCCCCCTCGCACGAATGCGGATGGTGTCGTCAGGCAACCCTTTGCGACCATGTCGCCGCGCGATTTCACCGCTCAGCATGGCGCCGGTCGCCCGGTCGGAATTCCGGATCTTGGTCTCGATGACGACGGGCGTGCCCTCGTCGACGGCCGACCTCGACTCGGCGATGAGGCGCACGTCGAGCACCTTCTCGAGCTTGTGATCCTGGGCCTCGACACAGTGGCTCGGGCTCGTCGCCGCTTCTTTCGGGCGGTAGAGGATCTCCGAGCAGTCGATGCGCCGCGCCTTGGGGTGAAGTCCGTGACGCCGCATCGCGATGCAGTCCGAGCGGCCCACCATCTCGTCGACCGACCGAAACCCGAGCCTGGCCATGATGCCGCGAAGCTCCTCGGCGACATAGAAGAAGAAGCGCACGACGTGCTCGGGCTTACCCGCGAACTTCTTGCGAAGCTCCGGATCTTGCGTCGCGACGCCGACCGGGCACGTATTGAGGTGGCACTTTCGCATCATGATGCAACCGGATGCGACCAGAGGCGCGGTTGCGAAACCGAACTCCTCGGCGCCGAGCAGCGCGCCCACCGCAACGTCGCGCCCGGTCAAGAGCTTGCCGTCCACCTGGAGGCGCGCCCGACCGCGGAGGCCGTTCATCACGAGCACTTGGTGCGCCTCCGAAAGGCCGAGCTCCCAGGGCACGCCGGCGTGGTGGATCGACGTGAGCGGCGACGCGCCCGTGCCGCCCGTGTCGCCGCTGATGAGGACGACGTCGGCGTGTGCCTTGACGACGCCGGCCGCGATCGTCCCGACGCCCGCCTCGGCTACGAGCTTGACGCTGATTCTAGCTCTGGGGTTGATGTTTTTGAGATCGAAGATGAGCTGCGCGAGATCTTCGATCGAATAGATGTCGTGGTGGGGCGGGGGCGAGATGAGCGTGACGCCCGGGGTCGAGTAGCGGACCGTCGCGATGACTTTGTCGACCTTGTGACCGGGGAGCTGTCCCCCTTCGCCCGGCTTGGCACCCTGGGCCATCTTGATTTGAAGCTCGTCGGCATTGACGAGGTACTCCGCGGTGACGCCGAAGCGGGCCGATGCGACCTGCTTCACCGCGCTGCGGCGCAGATCGCCGTTCGAGTCGCGCACGTACCGTTCGGGCTCTTCGCCTCCCTCGCCGGTGTTGGACTTTCCCCCGATGCGGTTCATCGCAATGGCGAGATTTTCGTGCGCCTCCTTGGAGATGCTGCCGAACGACATGGCGCCGGTGGCGAAGCGCTTGACGATCTGCGTCGCCGGCTCGACATCGTCGAGGGGCGCCGGGGGGCCCGCCGGTACGAGGTCCCACAGGCCCCGCAAGTTCATCGGGTGCTCTTTCTGCTCGTTGACGAACTGCGCAAACTCCTCGTAGCTGCGCGCGTCTTGTAGGCGCACCGATTTCTGGAGCGACGCGACGGTCTTCGGATTCCAGATGTGGCGCTCGCCCGTCGCCCGGTAGTGGACGTGTCCGCCGACGTCGAGCCGCGACTCGGGCCGACGGCCGAACGCGCGTTCGTGGCGGATCAGAGATTCTTCGGCGATCTCGCGCAGGCCGACGCCGCGAATGCGCGATGCCGTCCCGGTGAAGTACTTGTCGACGACGAACTGGTCGATGCCGATCGCCTCGAAGATCTGAGCGCCCTGGTAGGAGGACAGGGTGCTGATCCCCATCTTCGACATGATCTTGAGGAGGCCCTTCTTCAGCGCCTTGATGTATTTGGCGCTGGCTTGCGCCGGGTTCGGATCGCCGGCAAGGGCCTTGTCTCGGCAAAGCGCGGCGATCGTCTCGAAAGCGAGGTAGGGGTTGACCGCGCCGGCGCCGTACGCGATGAGAAGTGCGAGGTGCCCGACCTCGCGCGGCTCGCCCGACTCGACGACGAGCCCGACACGCGTGCGGGTGCCCTCCCGGATGAGGTGGTGGTGGACGGCGCCTGTCGCGAGAAGGCTCGGGATCGGAGCATTGCGCTCGTCGATGTTGCGATCGGAGAGGATGAGGATGCTCGCGCCATCGGCGATTGCGCGACTGGCGGCGCGACAGAGTTCTTCGAGCGCGTCGTAGAGGTTGCGGTCGGGGTCGCCCTCCACCTTGAAACAGATCGGCAGTGTGGCGGTCCGAAAGTCGGGGAAGAGGTTCTTGCGGAGTTTGGAGAGCTCGCTCTGGGTGAGGAACGGGTGCGGCAGCTCGAGCATCCGGCACTGCCGCGGCGTTTCTTCGAGCAAGTTGCCCTCGCCGCCTACGCAGCTGACGAGCGACATCACGATCTCTTCGCGGAGCGGGTCGATGGGCGGGTTCGTGACCTGGGCAAAGTGTTGCTTGAAGTATCGGAAGAGATTTTGCGGCCGCTCGGAGAGAACTGCGAGCGGGATGTCGATGCCCATCGAGCCGACCGGCTCTTCACCTTGCGAGGCCATCGGACCGACGATGATCTTGAGGTCTTCTTCGGTGTAGCCGAACGCCTGCTGCAGGCTGCTGAGCTCGTCGTGCGCGATCGTGTAAAGCGAGCTCGGCACGTCTTCGAGCTTGGCCAGGTCGATCTTGTTCTCGGCGACCCACGCTGCGTAAGGCTTCTGCGTCGAGACGCGCTTTTTGATCTCCGGATCGGACACCACCCGCGCTTCGACGGTGTCGACGAGGAACATCTTGCCCGGCTGAAGACGCCCTTTCTGGATGACGCGCGATGGATCGATGTCGAGCACGCCGAACTCGCTCGCCAGCACGACCAGTCCGTCGGAGGTGACGACCCACTTGGCGGGGCGTAGTCCGTTTCGATCGAGCGTCGCGCCGACCACCTGCCCGTCGGTGAAGCAAAGGGCAGCGGGCCCGTCCCATGGCTCGATGAGACAGCCGTGGTATTCGTAAAAGCCCTTCTTCTCGGGCGACATCTCGGGGTCGTGCGCCCAGGCCTCGGGCACGAGCATCATCATGACGTGGGCCATCGAACGACCGCTCGCCATCAGGAAATCGACGACGTTGTCGAGCGAAGCCGAATCCGATCCGCCGGTGCGTACGATCGGCCGAAAGTCCTCGATGGCTTCCTTGAAAAAATCGCTCTTCAAAAGTGCTTCGCGCGCCGACATCCAAGCGCTGTTGCCGCGAAGCGTGTTGATTTCGCCGTTGTGCGCGATGAGGCGATAGGGGTGCGCGCGCTCCCATGCGGGGAACGTGTTCGTCGAGAAGCGAGAGTGCACCATGCAGAGCTTGCTCACGGCGCGCGTATCCGAAAGATCGGGGTAGAACGCCGCGAGCTGTTCGGCGAGCATGAGCCCCTTGTAGACGACGGTGCGCGACGAGCACGACGTGACGTAAAATTCGTCGGAATTCGCGGCGCGTCCGGCGCGCTTGCGGATGATGTAGAGCATGCGCCCGAAGGCCTCGGTCGGGCAGGTGCGACCGATGAAGAGCTGCCAGATGGAAGGCTGCACGCTTCGCGCGACCGGCCCGAGCGCCGCGTCGTCGAACGGCACCGGGCGCCAGCCGAGCAGGCGCTGGCCGTGATGCATCACGGCCGACTCGAGAATGGCCTGCTGGTGGCGGCAGCGCGAAGGATCGCGGGACAGAAAGCACATCGCAACGCCGTAGTCGCCCGGCGGTGGCAGCTCGATGCCGTCGGCCGCAAGCTCGGCGGCGTAGAGCTCGTGGGGGATCTGCAACGTGACGCCCGCGCCGTCACCGGTGCACGGGTCGCATCCCGCAGCCCCGCGATGCGTCAAGTTCCCCAGAATCTCGAGGCCTTGCTCGACGATCTCGTGGGTGGCCTTACCGTTCAGCGTAGCTACGAAGCCGAGCCCGCAGGCATCATGCTCGAACGCAGGATCGTACAGCCCCTGGCGACGGGGAAGCGGCATGTCTCAAATGTCCTTACAATGTTTCAATGGTGCCAAAGTGGTGCGAAGTAAGCTTCGCAACCTTAGCGGATCTTGAACTTATGTCCCAGTCTGTTCGGTGAGAAGAGGCCATCTGACAGGTCAAGGGGTCGGAAAGATTGGGGTCGCGGCCGGGCTCGCGATCGCGGTCGGGCTTGCGGTCGTGCCGTGGTCGTGGTCGCGAACGCGTTAACCCCCGATGTACTCCCCCGCGTACGCCCTGACCGATCGCCCCTCGAGCACGTGAAAAACGCGAAGCTTGCG
>Ga0075425_100010105_pt1 | contig 10054 bp, 3 predicted proteins | sample SoiMethybrSBSTD4_FD_75300 | JGI IMG/M metagenome (GOLD analysis project Ga0075425, IMG submission 75300) | Bulk soil microbial communities from a Populus tree surrounding site in Tennessee, USA - Soil MetaG P. TD hybrid SBSTD4 | ecosystem: Environmental > Terrestrial > Soil > Tree plantation...
GTCCGGGACTTTGGCGACTTCGCGTTCGCCAAAGAAAACATGGACCAGCGCCTTGGACTGTTCGGAGAAGAGGCAGTCGCGGAAGCGGGCCTGCTCCAGCTGCAGCCCCTCCTCAAAGGGCAGGCGAGTGGCAGCCTCCACCAGATCAATGGCCACCTGCGGTGACTTCCATCCACGTTGCTTTTTTTGAGTGGCATCGCGGGCTGCGGCAAAAATGGGCGCGTTGGTCTCTGGCGTGCCCAGCTTCTCGGAGCGGTCGCGCGCCTTGGGGCGGGGCTTGCCGATTACTTCGCGGGCAAAAGCGATGGCTCCGGCAAGAAGGTTCCCTTCAATCAAGCGGTCAAGGATGCCGGCCTTCAGCGCCTGGGCGGCGGAGATGGGATTCCCGGTGGCACACATCTCTACCGCCAGGGCCACTCCTGCCAGGCGTGGCAGCCGCTGCGTGCCTCCGGCGCCAGGAATCAGTCCAAGCTTGACCTCCGGCTGGCCTACCTGCGCGTCGGGCGTGGCAACGCGGTAATGACCGGCGAGCGCCAGCTCCAGGCCGCCGCCGAAAGCGTTGCCATGAATGGCCATGACCACGGGCTTGGGGCAGGCTTCGATGGCGGGCAGCAGCGATAGCAAGCCTTCCGTTCGCGGCGCCTCGCCCGACATCACTCTCTGAAATTCGTGAATGTCGGCGCCGGCCACAAAGGTGCGGCCGCCGCCAATTATGACCACGGCGCTAGCGCGTTTATCAGCTTCCGCCTGGCGAAGCGCCTGCGCCAGCCCTTCGATCACGCCCGGGCCCAGCGCGTTCACCGGCGGGTTATTAATGGTGATGACCGCTACGTCTCCTTGCTGCGTCAGGTGCACTGAATCGGTCATATTTGCTCTCGCTGGGTGGACTATAAGGCAACTGCCGGGCAACAAGCAAAGGCGGAGAAGTGGTGCGTCCAGCTGGCGGTCGCGACCATTACTTACGCAGCTGTCAATAAAGTAGAATCGTGCCCATGGTAAAGCGCGCACCGGCGCGGCGGCGTCCGCGTAAAGCCAAGGCGGGCAGCAAAGGTTTGGCCGCAGGCGAATGCCGGCTGGAAAAACTGGACGGGTCGGCCCGCAGCGCCGCCGATCTCGTCGAAAAAACTGGCGGCTGCGTGGTTGGCACATACAAGGAGCCGCTGGGCGGGCACCCGGTGCTGCTCTCCATTCTTCCCATCGGCGTCATTGAACCCACGCCCTTCCAGCGCGATCTTTCTGACACTCACCACAAGCGCCTGGCGGACGTTATCAATCGAACTGGGCGCTTCCTTGACCCCGTGATTGCAGTAGTCGCCCCGAATGGCAGCGGCTTCTGGACGCCTAATGGACGCCACCGCCTGGAAGCCATGCGGCGGTTGGGCGCCAAGTCCATTGCGGCCCTGATCGTGGCCGAGCCAGAAGTGGCCTGGCAGATCCTGGCGCTCAACACGGAGAAAGCGCATAACCTCAAAGAAAAGTCGCTGGAGGTGATTCGCATCTACCGCGGGCTGCTGGAGGAAGATGATTCGCGGCCAGAGTCGAAGTTTGCCTTCTACCTTGACGAGGCGGCATTTGTCACTCTCGGCGTGTGCTATCAACGAGCGCCGCGATTCGGCGGCGGCGCCTACCACTCCATTCTGCGCCGGCTGGAAACGCTGAGCGATGAGCCGCTGCGTGCCGCCATCAAGGTTCACGAGAAGCGCGCCGGCATGGTGCTTGACTTGGAAGAGAAAGTCGCGGCCGTGGTGAAGAAATTGAAGGAGCGCGGCTTGGTCAGCCCCTACCTGCGCTCTTTCGTGGTCGCCCGCATCAACCCGCTGCGCTGGATCAAGGGTGAGCCGCCGGAACTTGAAGAAGTGCTGAAGACCATGCGCGAGCGCGCGGCCAGGTTCAATACCGAGAAAATCAAGCCGCAGGACCTGGCGGGGGCGGCCGGTCCGCCGGACGAGGAAACGTAGTCTCGCATTATGGCGTGCATCCTGAGGGCACTTTGGCCGCGGGCAGCGCGGGCTTGCCATTTTTCTGCAGTACGGCATTGAATGCTTCGATCTCGTGCTGGTTCAGATCCTGCCACTGCGTCAGCGCCTGGTTCAGATTGTCACATCCTTCTTCTGCCGCTGAGTACAGAGTCTGCGCTGGGCGAGCGTCGCCGGCGCCAGCCATGGTGAGCAGGCGGCCTAAGTCGCGGTTCAGCGGGCCGAACCCGGGCTTATCGGGCTTGCCGTCCTCCAGTGCGGACAACGCGTCATCGAGCTTTTTGGCGGAATCGGCAGCGTCTTTCGCGGTCAAGCCTTTCTGATCTTCAGCCAGCGCGGTGTGCGCCGCGTGTACCTGCTGCCACGCCTCGTAACTGGCATTCATGGCCTGCGTGAGCTTCTGCTCCAGCGCAAGTTGCGCCTGCATGTCGCCCAATGAGGCATGCACGCGCGGATCAGGGTGCACGGTGAGCGGTTGCCGATGCTCCTGGCCGTTTACCGTGAGCACCACTTCATATTGTCCGGGCACAACCAGCGGTCCCTGCGGCTGGTAACGCGGCGTCTGCCCGGGGATGGCGTGGTCGGGCAGGGTGTATTCGAAATAATCAAGGTGTTTGCCGAAGTAGCCATAGGTGAGCGCCTCAGGATGAGGGTAGCGGAGGTCCCACACGAAGCGGTTCAGTCCGGCACGCGTTGTGAGCGCGGGATCCTGAGCAAACCAGTATTCAGGCGCGTTGGCAGGCTGAGGCGGTGGGGGCTCGGGCGTGGTGGAAAACTTTCGCACCAGATGGTTGTGCGCGTCATAAATTGCCAGGGTCGTAGAGGCTGGTCCCGCGCCTTTCAGCCAGTAATCAACGATCGCGCCGTCGGGCGGGTTCGCGCCGGCGGGCGTTTCCGGTGGGAGCGGCGTATCCGGATTCTCGTCCCAGCGCACTCGCACCGTATCGGCAGGAGGGAAGAGGTGGACGACGGAGTTCGTCACCTTGGGCGTGAACTGGCGCAGGGGCGTGACGTCATCCAGAACCCACAGGGCGCGCCCGAAGGTGGCCGCAACCAGGTCGTTGCCGTGCACCGCCAAATCGCGCACCGGCGAGACGGGCAGATTCAACTGCAACGTTTGCCAGTGCTCGCCATCGTCGAAGGAAACGAAAATGCCAGTTTCGGTTCCGGCATAGAGCAGGCCTTTGCGCTGGGCATCTTCGCGCACTGCCCAAGCGACCACATCAGAAGGAAGGCCCTGCACGATGTCGGTCCAGGTATGGCCGAAATCCCGCGTACGCAGGATATACGGTTTAAATTCGCGGGGTACCTGCAGGACGGCGTAGGCAATGGCAGGTTCGTAATGCGAGGCTTCAAGTTCCACAACCAGGGGATAGGCGGGGTCTTCCTGTGCTCCCTTTGCTGCTTGGGTTTTCGGGCTGGCGGGTGTGACATTTTGCCAACTTGCGCCCCCGTCTCGCGTCACATGAATCAAGCCGTCGCCGCTGCCCGTCCAAATTACGCCGGCTTGTGCGGGCGAAGGTGCCAACGCGGTGAGACGATTGGTCTGCCTTCTCTGCGGCTCCACCTTTTTCGGCACGCCGCGCGTCAGGTCGGGGCTAAGTTCGTGCCAGCTCACGCCGCCATCGCCCGTTTCCAGGACCTTCTGCGCGCCCAGATACAACGTGTGCGGGTCCTGCGGCGAAAAGGCAATGGGCGGCATCACCCAGGTGCGGTATTTGTCCCCCGGAACGAAGACGTGCACCATCTGCCCGGTGCGGCGGTCCAGGCGCATGAGCGTGCCGTACCAGCCGCTGGAATAGATGTTCATGGGATCGAGCGGGGCAGCCAAGATGTGCGCCACCTCAAAGCCTCCGGTGGAGTACCAGTCGCGGTAGGTGAGCTCCCCGAAGTCGCTGCGGCTGGGCGTAGCCACGGTGCCGCTGTCCTGTTGGGCGGCATAAATCCAGTAGGGAAACTGATCGTCCGTGGTCACGGTGTAGAACTGGCCGGTGGGCTGGTTGAACCAGGAGGACCAGGTCTGGCCGCCATCCTGGCTGACGATGGCGCCCTGGTCCACGCCGAGAATCATATGGCGGGGAGCGCGCGGGTTGATCCAGAGCACATGCACGTCATCGCCGCTAGGCGCTCCGTTCCACGCCTGAAACGTCTGCCCGCCATCGGTGGAACGGTACATGGAGGTTTGTGCCACGTAGACGATGTCCGCGTTTTTGGGATCCACGAATACACGGCTGAAGTAACCGTTGCCGATCACGCGCGGGTCCTTAGTTATCTGCCGCCAGGTATTGCCACCGTCGTCGGAGCGGAACAACCCCTGGTTCATAATAGCGAACACCCGCTGCCCGCGGGTGGCAGGTGCCACCGCCACACCGATTCTGCCCAGGTCTTTTTCCGGCAGGCCCTTGCCCGGCGCCAGTTGCCAGGTAGCGCCTTCATCTTTGGAGCGGTAAATCCAGCCATCCGGGCCGGTGGGCGGCTTCTTCTCCCCCTGCGGCGGACGGCGCTCCAGCGCGGCAAACACTTCCCGTGGATTGTCGGGATTGAAACCGATGTCCACCGCACCGGTATCGTTATCGCGAAACAGCACTTTGTTCCACGTTTTCCCGCCGTTCGTGGTACGGAACACACCCCGGTCAGGACCGCGCTCGGCATCGCCGTTGGCCGCCACCAAAACAAGTTCGGGGTTGTGGGGATCAACAATCAGGTTGGCGATGAAGTGGGTGTTAGCCAGACCAACGTTGGTCCAGGTGGCGCCCGCGTCTGAGGACCTGTAAACCCCATTGCCGCGCCCTTGCTCTCCGGTGCCGGCATAAATGATTTCGGGCTGGGTGGGAGCAACCGCCACGGCGCCGACCGAAGCTACGCGCTCAGCATCGAAAATCGGCTTCCATACCCGCCCGCCGTCAGCGGTCTTCCATATGCCCCCGTTAGGCGTGGCAGCGTAATAGGTGGCGGGATCGCCCGGCACACCGCTGACCGAAGTGATGCGTCCGGCGCGGAACGGGCCAATGAGCCGCCAGTGCAGCGTGCTATAGGCGCTGGGATCGGCTTGGGCAAAAGCCAAAATGGAGAAAATGGAGACAACGGTGGCGGCAATAAGCGCATGGCGGATCTTCATCTGCGGGGCTCTCACAAAAGCAGGCCAGTGTACACGGAAAACGTATTCCCAGGGACGCCGTAGGAAACACGAATTATCTTGGAGTTCGATCTCCCGAGAACTGTGGAATGGTCAGAATATAGTTGCCAGCGCTGCAAGTCAGCTATTTGACGTTCTAAGTGGTACTTATTGGCGAGAAATAACTGTGAGGAAACATATTTGTCTCTGGAGTTGGACGGAGTTAAGGCTTATTAGTCGTGCAGTCGAGCGGACTGAATAGGCAGGAAATTTGAGAGAGGCTCTATAGATACATGGAGGAATGTTTTTCCGCGCTTCCTAAGGAAACTCTGATTAAGGCTCCGGCTTTGAAGGGGGCTTCAAGTGGAATGACACAAGCGAATTTAGCCGCGCAGCGGTCTAAGAATGTAGCCCACGGCGTAAGCCGTGGATACAAAGTGTAACCACTCTGAGCCCTAGCGGGGCGACAGATGAGTTGTGACTGAAAATTGTCTGGCTCCGCCGACCAGAGTTTCCTAGGCCGCTTTTCTTTCCTGTTTCGCTTTTACCTTCGCCCAGCGCGCCCGCTGAGCAGCCGCAATCCTCGCCCGTGCCGCTGCTGAGAGTTTGCGGCGTGGTCTGCGTCCACGCCTGCCGGCCGCGCCGGTTCGGCTATTGCCTCTGCCGCCGATGTGACCAAGAGCGGCAATAGCATTGTCGAGGCGGTCAAGTTCGCGTGAGAGACGATCGCGTTCCTGGCGCAGCTGAGTTACTACTCCCGATATATTAGCCATCTCGAGATCCTTTCTGGATACAAGTAAAGGCTAACTGCAGTAATTAAACTTTATGAACTGATTTATGCATCATACGCTCGAATCGTGACCGATTACTACTCGGGAGAATAGGCTGCAATAAAACCTTGGCGTTGCTTTGCCTTTCACGCCATGTAACGAGGCCCGATCTATATATATGCCCGAATGATAGCGGTCTACACTATTTTGCAGAGAAAATCAGGCGCAGTTTCAATCAGCAGGTACAGGTTCGTGCGGGATGGGTTCGCGCTTGCGGCGGCCAGTGAAACGCGACCACTTGCGGTTAAGCCAGTTCTGTATCTCGTCCAGGTAGACGTAATACACGGGCGTGATGTAGAGCGTGATAACTTGGGAGAAGATCAGGCCACCCACTACTGCCAGGCCTAATCCTTGCAGCGAGCCCGTTCCCCAACCCACTGCTACCGGCACCATGCCCATGAGCGCGGCCATGGTAGTCATCATGATGGGGCGGAACCGCACCAGGGCACCCTCATAGATAGACTCTTCAGGGGTTTCGCCTTTCTCGCGCTCGTTGGCCAGGGCGAAATCAATCATCATGATGGCATTCTTTTTGACAATGCCGATGAGCATGATGATGCCGACAAAGGAGTATAAGTTCAGCTCCTGGTGGAAAACGATCAAGGTAGCCAGCGCTCCTACTGCCGCAGAAGGCAAACCGGACAAAATTGTCAGCGGGTGAATGAAGCTTTCATAGAGAATTCCCAGAACGATGTAAATGACCAGGATAGCCGCTACCAGCAGCAATCCCAGCCCGCGGAACGATTGTTGAAATGCTTGCGCCGTTCCCTGGAAGCTGCGCTGCACGGTAGCCGGTAATATCTGATTGGCAACCTGCTCCACCGCCTTGGTCGCATCGCCCAGCGACACTCCGGGTTTGAGATTGAAACTCAGTGTAACGGCGGGCAGCTGCCCCAGGTGGTTGACGGTCAGCGGCCCCAGGTCAGGCACCACCTGGGTCACAGTGCTCAGGGGTATGAGCTTGCCGTCCTTGGTCCGCACATAAATCATGTTGAGAGCCTGGGGATTGTTCTGATAAGGCGGCTGCAACTCCAGGATGACGTAATACTCATTGCTGGGAGCGTAAATGGTGCTTACTTCCCGCTGCCCGAAGGCGGAGTAGAGCGCTTCAGAAACCTGCTGCGCGGTCAACCCCAGCGCGTAGGCCTTGTCGCGGTCTACTTTCACGTCCAATTGCGGATTATGATTCTGCAGGTTGCTGCTCACGTCCTGCAGCAGCGGAATGCGCCGCAGCGCTCCTTCCAGCTTGGGAGCGTCGGAATACAGCTCCTTAATATCAGGTGATTGCAACGCATACTGATACTGCGCATTCGTCAGGCTGCCGCCCACGTTGATGGTCGGCGGAATCTGCAGAAATACATACACGCCCTGCACGTTCTTCAGAAACTTGCCGCGCAGCTCCTGGATCACCTGGTCGGCGCTCATCTGGCCGGCGCGGTCCTTCACGTCCTTCATGTGCATGAAGATGCGGCCCTGATTGACCGGTTCCCCGTAGAAGGTCATGGTCAGCTCGATATTAGGATCGGCCATGGTGATATTGGCAATCTGCTGCATCTTCTGGCCCATCTGGTCGAAGCCGATGCCTTCCTGCGCCTGAATAAAGCCGAAAAGCAGGCCCGCATCCTCATTCGGAATGAAGCCCGTTTTCGCACTTTCGTAAAGAAAGAGGGTGAGGCCGATGACCACAAAGCTGACTAACAGGGTCGCCAATTTATGGCGGAGCACTTTGGCCAGCGACCAGTCATAGAACTTGAGCGCGCCGTCAAACATTCGTTCCGTGGCGTTATAGAGCGAGCCATGCCGCTCTTCCGAAGGCGGGCGCAGGAAGCGGCTGCTCAGCATGGGCGTTAGCGTCAGCGAAACCAGGCCTGATACCAGGATAGCGGCCGTGATGACCACGGCAAACTCGTGCAACAGCCGCCCGATAATGCCCCCCATGAAGAGAATGGGGATGAACACCGCGGCCAGAGACAAGGTCATGGAGAGAATGGTGAAGCCGATTTCTCCGGCGCCGTCGAGGGAAGCCTGCAGCGGCGCTTTCCCCATCTCCATGTGGCGCACAATGTTTTCCAGCATCACGATGGCATCGTCCACCACGAAGCCGACTGACAGCGTGAGTGCCATCAGGGACAAGTTGTCCACTGTGTAACCCAGCAGGTACATCACAGAGAACGTGCCCACGATCGCGATGGGCAGCGCCAGGCTGGGGATGATGGTGGCGGAAGCGTTGCGCAAGAACAGGAATATGACCAGCACCACCAGAACGATGGCCAGCAGCAGCGTGAACTTCACGTCGTTAACGCTTTTGCGGATCGAGACCGAGCGGTCATACAGGGTGGTGATCTTGATGGACTGCGGAATCTGCTGCTCCAGCCGGGGCAGCACCCGGTTGACAGCGTCCACGATCTCCACTGTATTGGTGCCCGGCTGCTTCTGAATGGCAAGTACTACCGCGCGCTGATTGTTCAGGGCGCCCTTGACGAACCGGTCTTCGGTGCCGTTAACCACGGTGGCGAGCTGGTCCAGGCGAACCGGGGCGCCATTGCGGTAAGCCACGATCAGCGGCTGGAACTGGGCGGCATTCAGCAGTTGCCCGTTCGATTGCAGGGTGTAGGTCTTGTCGGTGGCGTAGATGCTGCCCACGGGAAGATTGGTGTTGCCGGCCTGGATGGCCTGCGCCACCTCGTCAATTCCGATCTGTTGGGCCGCCAGTTTGTTGGGATCCACGTCCACGCGCACCGCGAACTTGGAGGCTCCAAACACTTGCACCTGCGCCACCCCGGGAATCATGGAGAGTTGCTGGCCCATGGTGGTCTGGGCCGCTTCGTCCACGGAATAAATAGGCATGGCGCTGGAAGTCAGGCCGAGATAGAGGATGGGCGACTCCGCCGGATTCACTTTGCGGAAGGTGGGCGGGGTGGGCATGTTAGGCGGAAGCTGTCCGCCGGCAGCAGCGATCGCGGATTGCACGTCCACCGCCGCCCCATCCAGGTTGCGCGACAGATCAAACTGAATGGTGATGCTGGTAAACCCCAGCTGGCTGCTGGAGGTCATCTGCGTGATGCCGGCAATGGTGGTGAACTGCCGCTCCAGAGGCGTGGCGACCGACGACGCCATAGTCTCCGGGCTGGCTCCCGGCAGCGCGGCATTCACCTGGATGGTAGGGAAGTCAACGTTGGGCAAATCGCTCACCGGCAGGGCGAGGTAAGCAAAGACGCCAAAAATCACGATCGCCACCATCAGCAGCGTGGTCATGATGGGACGGCGAATGAACAGGCCTGTCACTGCGGATCTCCGGAGGCGGGTGCGTTGTCGGCTACCTGCTTCGGCGTCACCGGCACCGTGCGCACAACCTGTACCTTGCTATTTGGGATTACCCGGTACTGGCCATCCACAATCACGCGCTCACCCGACTGGATGCCCTTGTCAACCACGGCCAGCTGGCGGTAAGTGCGGGAGGAGGTTACCGGTTGCATCACCGCCGTGCCATCGGCCTTTACCACATAAATGTATTTGCCGTTTTCCCCATTCTGAACCGCCGAAGCGGGTACCACTACGGCATGCGGATCTCTGCCCAATACCAGCCTCACGTTAAAGAACTGCCCGGGCCACAATTTCCGGGACTGATTGCGAAACGTGCCCATCAGCTTGATGGTACCCGTAGTCTGGTCCACGGCGTTATCAATGAAGGTCAGAGTGCCCAATTCCGGCTGCGGATCGTTGGGCACGAAAGCCTGTACCTGCAGGCCCGCCTGTGCCCGGGCTCGCACCGCCGGCAGTTGCGCCTCCGGAATGTTAAAAGCCACGTAAATAGGTGTGACCTGGTTGAGGGTGGTCAGCGGATTAGTGTCATTGGCTTTTACCAGGTTGCCCAAGTTGACAAGAATGGCGCCGGCCCGGCCGCTGATGGGGGCGCGAATGTTGGTGTAGCCGAGGTTCACATGCGCGGTTTCCACCGCTGCCTTGTCCGCCTTAACCGCGGCGGTATATGCCGCCGCCTGGGCTTCCTGGGCCTGGGCATCCTGCGGCGCCAGCACGCCCGCCTTCAGGAGCGCATCGCTGCGCGCTGCCTGTGCCCGGGCGTTAGCTGCCGTGGCCTCATCCTGCGCCAGCTTGCCCTCTGACTGGTCAAG
>Ga0075425_100010107_pt1 | contig 10052 bp, 8 predicted proteins | sample SoiMethybrSBSTD4_FD_75300 | JGI IMG/M metagenome (GOLD analysis project Ga0075425, IMG submission 75300) | Bulk soil microbial communities from a Populus tree surrounding site in Tennessee, USA - Soil MetaG P. TD hybrid SBSTD4 | ecosystem: Environmental > Terrestrial > Soil > Tree plantation...
GCAGGCTTGGATGACGCGAAGGGCTTCAGCCCTGAGCCACCTAACGCCGGCTTGTCAACTTCACGGGTGAGTTAGCCGGTTTCTTGTGCATCTCCTTCGCAGGGCCTGTGTCGTCGTCCTCGCGGCGATCACGCTTCGAGAGACTCGCGGTAACTCACAGATTCATCGGCGGACTCGGAGTTCCTGTAAACTCATTTCGTGATTGTTTGCTGGAGTCAATGCCTTGGCGACTGCGACGCGACGCAGTCCCAAGAACATTACGTATCGCAGGCTATCGTTGGCAAACAGGAGGTGCTCATTACAGGTTTCCCATTCCTGGATCGGAACGAGGTTCGGCGCATTCCGGCGAAACGCCTGACGCGCAGCATGTTATGCCGTCGCCACAACGCATTGCTATCGCCTCTTGACGCTGCCGCAGGATACTTTTTCAAAACCCTCGCCGCTTTCAAAATTCGCGGGATCAAACGTGCTCAAGGCAGACGAAAGCGCGGCGGACCCGACATTTACGTCGTCAACGGCGCATTCGTGGAACGCTGGCCGTTAAAAACAGCTATCAACATCATGTTCGGGAAACGGCTGACGGCCTCCGAATCGGATTGGCTACCGCCGGATCAGTGGGTTGCGTGTGCGCACGGACGAGAACCGTTTCCAGATGGTTGCGGTTTCTACTTCATTACTCGCGAGGGCGTGATGTACGAGAGTGATGAGAGTGGCATCAGGATCGTCCCGCTGACGAAGAGCGAGACCGACGACACACCGATCGGCGCCATCTTCACCATTGAACACTTGACATTTGCGGTGTCGATGGAGCGGCTCCATGAGCAACACCGTTGGGGATATCGGCTGCAGGCTCTCAAAGATACGAAGGCGTTCAAACTCCGGCAGCTGCTTCGTTTTGATTGGTCGCAAGTTGCGGAATCCGGCTAATTACATTGCGCCCATCCCTGATTCAGTCCCTTCTTCTGCCGCGCCTCGCGGATCTTCTCTCCGGGCATGAGGACGATTGCATCATCAGCCGGGCCCAATGGGACTAATGACCAAACGCTGGATGGGAACGCATTGACTCTGGTCTCGAGCAGGTTCCGGGCTGGTGTCACATGGATTCGAGCTGGTCTCGCGCAGGCTCGAAGCTGGTCTTGTGACGGTGCGAGCTGATCTCACACGCATTCAGTCTGGATTCGCGTGCATTCGTTCTGGTGTCACGCGGGTTCGCGTCTGGTGTCGCGCGGGTTCGAGTCCTCTCTCGCTCGCATTCCCGACCGTATCGCGCGCATTGCGTCGTCTCGCGCGCACATTCCTCGTGGTCTCGCGGAGGATGGCTCGTACTCTCGCGCCCATTCCTCGTACTCCCGCGCTCAATCGACGTGGTCTCGCGCTCAATCGACGTGGCCTCGTGCGGGTTGCCTGCTTGTCTCGAGCGGGCGGGGTGCTTCCCTGTCGCACATTCCTCGTCGCTGCGCACGAATGGCTTGAAGCCGCGATCGGTGCGCTCGCAACCGATTTGTAATGAGTTCATCCATTCGCTCGATTGAGCAGGCCCCTGGCTTGACCGACATTCCCGCACATCCACGACGAGTTCGATCTGAAACAATGAACTGCTCAGGTCATGTCCGGGATCTTGTCTGGAATCCTTCGGCGCGCGTCGACTTCCCTCCTTTGTTTCTCGTGGAAATGAATCACTCCGGAAGCCACGGCCGCGATGAGAAAGAGAAGGATCGCAACGGCCCAGCCGAATCCCGGCGTGATTTCGAACAGGCCCTGACTCTGCGTTGCGGCATCTCTGTCCAGCTGTGACTTGAGCAGGAAGAGCAGAAATGCACCGATGACGCCGAGGGCGCTCGTAAAGCGCATCGCTCGAAGAAACCCCGGCGCGATTCCGGCGACGGCGACGATGAATGCCAGCGTCGCCAGAGGCTCAGCGCTCATTTTGTGAGCCTGGGGATTGCCCCACATGTCAGCGTTTCGCACCGTCGTGCCGAACGCGAGCTGAATGCCCGTGAAGCTTGCGACGGTGCGACCCTGACACGACACGTTCGCGAATGTGAAGAGGAAGCACACCGCGGTGGCGAGGAAGATCATCGGAATGCCTCGCGACCGCGATGGCGCCGTTGCTTCGGCGGCCGGAACACGCGTGAGCGGAGTTGTAGCGACAGTATCGTTCATGCCTCCCTCCGTTCTTCCGCATTACGCGGTTCTGCTCTTCGCGTGTGCATTGATCGTGACGATGCAGCCGGCGACGATCGTGACGAAACCATAGCCCGTCACCATCAGTGCGTTGAGTGTGACCGCCAGAATCTTCAGCGAGTCGATCTCCGCGACGGGAATGCCGAAGAAGACGCGTGCATCCATCAGCAGCACAGCGAGCTTCACGCGAATGGCATAGGCGACCAGGCCGCCGGCCACGATCATCACGCCTCCGACCGCGGCAATCAGGCCGGCGATGATTTGTCTCTGAAGAGATGCGGAGATCGAACGGTGTTCATTGGACTGACTCAGTGCGGACGGAGTTGCAGTGGTTTCGCTCGTTGCTGACATGGCTCTGCTCCAAATTGAAAGGATGCCCCCTCGACCAGACCGGTCGTCATCTCACGATTGAGAAGACGTCGATGCAGGAGAAGACACGACCCACGCAAAAAGGTGTGAGGAATGTGATGCGCGGCCGGCCGCGCAAACCCTCAATGCCCCTCTTCCGCTCCCGGGGGTGCCGCGCCATAGACGTGGCGATCGTGGATCACGAGGTCGAACGGTTTGATGGCGGGATTTTCGGGATAGCCGCGGTGCACCGCCTGGCAGCGGTAGCACACGATCACGTCCTTCACCAGGCGCCAGACGATGTAATCGAGGATCGTGACGCCGAGGAGGGAGAGGCCGTAAGTCCACGGGACGAAGACGGCGCCGATGGCGACGAGGACGACGCCGGTCGTGCGGTTGAAATCCTTTTGGAAGTAGAGCTGATCGTGATCGCACGCGGCGCAGCGCTCGATCAGTGCACCGGCGGGCGGCGCGACGATCGTCGACGGCGCGTTGCAGTGCTCGCAAAAACGCGAAGGCTCGCCCGAAAAGCGGGCGAGCCGTCGTTCGCACTGGCTGCACAGAAAGTGAACCGAGCTCACTGTCGAAGAGATCCTTCGCTGCGCTCAGGATGACGGTGTCACGACACCGTCACTTAGCACGCTCGATGTAGCGATTCTCCGTCGGGTCGACGATGATCTCCTCGCCCTCGGTCACGAACGGCGGAACCTGCACGACGACGCCATTCTCCAGCGTCGCCGGCTTGTACGACGCGGACTGCGTCGCGCCCTTCACCATCGGCTGGGTCTCGGCGATCTTCGCCTTGACCGATTTCGGGAGCTCGATGCCGATCGGACGGGTCTCGTGGAACTGCACCTGGATCTTCACGCCCGGCTGGAGCCACGCCGCGGCGTCGCCGAGGTCTTCCTCGCTGATCTCGCTCTGCTCGTAGTTCTCGGTGTTCATGAAGTGATGGGCGTGGCCGTCGGAGTAGAGGTACTCCATCTCGTGCTGATTGATGTAGGCCTGATCGATGGGGTCGTTGGAGCGGAAGCGATGCTCGAACTGGTTTCCGGTGCGCATGTTGCGGAGCTTGGCCTGCACCATGGCCCGGAGGTTTCCCGGAGTGTGATGGCGAAAGTCCATCACCTTGCAGAGGTCTCCCTCGAAGATGATGACCATGCCCTTGCGGATGTCGTTGGCCTGCATTTACGTCCTTTCGATTTGGCTAAACTGCGCGGCGTGAAGAAAACAACCGCGCTCCTGCTCGCTCTCGCGCTCGCTTCCGCGTCGCGCTGCCACCCCGGCCGCGAAGCCCAAACGCAAACTTCCGCGTCGCAGGGCGATATTCCAGTCGGCTTCTTCGGTGCGCTCACGGGCGGCGAGGCCGCATTCGGCAACTCCACGCTGCAGGGCGCGCAGCTCGCGGTCGAGGAGATCAACGCCGCCGGCGGCGTGCTCGGACGCAAAATCAAACTGCACGTCGAGGACGATCAGGGCCGCGCCGAAGAGGCGGCCTCGGTCGCGACGAAGCTCATCACGAGCACCGGCGTGGTCGCACTGATCGGCGAGAACTCGTCGAATCAATCGCTCGCCGCGGCGCCGATCGCGCAGCAGAACAAAATCGTGATGATCTCGCCGTCGTCGACGAATCCGCGCGTGACCCAGGCCGGCGACTACATCTTCCGCGTCTGCTTCACCGATCCGTACCAGGGGAAGGCGCTCGCGACGTTCGTGCGGAAGAATCTCAACGCGACGAACGTCGCCATCCTGCTCGACAAGAAAAACGACTACTCGGTCGGACTGGCGGAGTTCTTCACGAAGGAGTTCGAGCCGCTCGGCGGGAAGATCGTCGCGGAGCAGAGCTACAGCGGCGGCGACACCGAGTTCCGGCCGCAGCTCACGACCATCAAGGCCGCGAAGCCGCAGGTGCTCTTCCTGCCTGGCTTCTACACCGACGTCGGACAGATCGCGATTCAGGCGCGCGACATCGGCATCGAGGTGCCGTTCGTCGGCGGCGACGGATGGGACTCGCCGTCGGTGATTCAGATCGGCGGGAAGTCCGTCGAGAACTCGTACTTTTCCGATCACTACTTCGTCGGCGAGGCGCGTCCGCTCGTGCAGAAGTTCGTCGCCGAGCTCCGCAAGCGCCACGGCCGGACTCCCGAAACGAACGCCGCCCTCGGCTACGACGCGGTGCGCCTCTGGGCCGAGGCGGTGAAGCGCGCGGGATCACTCGATCCGCAGAAGGTGCGCGACGCGGTCGCGGCAACGAAGAACTACGAGGGCATCTCGGGCACGATCACGATGGGACCGACGCGCGACCCCATCAAACCGGTCGCGATCATCAGGATCGAAGGCGGGGAGATGAAGTTCGAGGCGTGGGTGAAACCGTGATGGCGGATCGCTGATGGCAGATGGCGGATGCGGATCAAACCGCCATCCGCCATCCGCAATCCGCCATCCAACTACATTTCCTTCTTCTGGACCGGCGGCGTGTTTGGCGTCTTCGTCGCGATCCAGTCGTGCAGTTTCGGGCTTTGCAGTTCGTGCAGGGCGGCGCACTGGCCGATGCGCTCGAGCGATTGGGCGTTGCGGCGCGCCGCGGAGGGGATCGGGTGCGCGTCGATGAAGGCCTTCACGCGGCTCGCGGTCTCGCGATCGCAGAAGACGCCGGCGGTGGCGGTGACGCCGCCGACCATGCGCTCCGGAATCTTCGCGCGGATGCGATCCCAGTTCTGCTCGATCCACGTCCATCCGATCTCGTGGCCGGACGGGTTGGCGACGACGCGCGCGATCACGCCGCCGGCATCCTGATTCTTGATCTCCGGCGAGAGCGCCAGCTCGAGCGTCCGGCGCATGAGCGCCGGATCGCGGAACTCGGTCAGCGAGAAGAGGTACGTGTAGTACTCGTCGGGCGTCTTTGCGGCGTGCATGGCCTTGAGGTAGCTGTCGTAGAGCTTCGCGTCGCCCCCGATGGCCGCGAGTCCGATGGCGTTGCGATGCATGGTCGGATCGAGCTTTGTTTTGCCGGACATGTCGCGCTCGACGAGCTTGCGCGCCTCGCGCGACACCGACAAATCATTGCCCGCCTCGGCGAGCGTATTCAGCGCGAGGCCGCGCAGCACGCGGTCCTCATCCGGCTCGCCCGCCTTTGGCGTCCAGCCGAGACGCGTGACGAGCGGCTGCGTGTAGGCGCGGATCCATGCTTCGAACGCGGGACGATCGGCGTCGCTGGCGAGGTAGTCGCGTGCGTAGTTGAAGGTGTTGAGGATGTTGCCGAGGATGATCGGCTCGCGCTCGTTGCGCATGGCGTAGGCGACGGTCATGAAATCGGCGACCGAGCGGCGGCCGGAGCGGGTGAGGTTCCACTCGTCGCGCACGAGCACGATGCGCTCGGCCGGGCCGACGGTGTCCATCGACTTCGTGATCGCGGTGAGCATCGCCGGCGAGTGCTCGGTGATGTAGTAGCCGTAGCCGCCCGCGTTGAGAAACAGCGGCGTGCCGCAGCCGCTGACGCGAACCGTCTGCTTCGGCTCGCGAATCACTTCGCACTTCTTCGAGCCGGCGGTTCCGTAGCAGACGGGGAGCGTCCAGCGCTGATCGTTCGGGCTGCGCTCGGTCGGATCGAGGAAGAAGCGCTGCTGTTCGATGGTCACGACCGTGTTGCCGTTGTCGCAAGCGCTCGAGACGCGCAGCAGCGGCACGCCGGGCTGTTCGACGAAGCTGGCGAGGATCGTGTCGATCGGCTGCGACGAGGCCTGTTTGATGGCGTCGGAGAAATCGTGGAAGGTGGCGTTGCCGAATGAGTACTTCTGCAGATACGACGACACGCCCTTGCGCATCGCGTCCTCGCCGATGAACGACTCGATCATGCGCAGCACGGACGCGGTCTTCTGATAGGCGATGCCGTCGAACAGCTCATCGATCTCGTCGGGCGTCGACGCCTGCTGACGGATCCTGCGGCTGGTGCGCAGCGAGTCCGCGCCCATCGCCTGGGCGAAGGTGTTGACGTTGCGCAGATCCATCTTCCACTCCGGCTTCCATGCCGCGAGCGGCTTCGATGTCGCCCACGTCGCGAAGCCTTCGTTGAGCCAGATGTCGTCCCACCAGCGCATGGTGACGAGATCGCCGAACCACATGTGCGCCGTTTCGTGCGCGATCGTTCCCGCCGTTCCGCGCATGTTCTCGGGCGTTCCCGTCTTCTCATCGACGAAGAGGGCCGCGTCGCGGTAGAGGATCGAGCCGGCGTTCTCCATCGCACCGGCGCGGAAGTCCGCGACGCCGGTGTGATCGAGCTTTCCGAACGGATAGCGGACGCCGTAGTACTTGTTGAAGAAGGGGAGGATGACTTTCGACGCCTCCATCGCGAACTTCGCGAGCGCCATCTTGTCGGGCGTGCCGCAGACGCCGATGGGGATGCCGTCCGCCTCGTCGCGGATGCACTGGAAGTCGCCGACCGTCAGCGCGACGAGATAGCTGGAGATGCGCGGCGTCGTGGCGAAGCGAATCGTGTGCTTGCCGGCGCCGGGGCCGGGCGTGTCGCTGACGATCGCGCCGTTCGAGATGGCGTTGTGCGCCGTGTCGGCAATCGCGGTGATCGCGAACGTGGCCTTCAGCTCCGGCTCGTCGAAGCAGGGAAACGCCTCGCGCGCGTCGGTCGCCTCCATCTGCGTCGACGCGAACTTCTTCCCGTTCACGGTGCCGAGGTAGAGGCCGCGGAGATTGTTGTTGAGCGTGCCGCGGAACTTGATGTGGATGTTCGCGGGACCGATCGCGAGCGGCTCCGCGACGGTGAGCGTCGCCATCTCCGGCGCGCTCGTGACGGTCGCCTTCTGCGCGTCGATCGTCACGTCGAGGAACTCGATGTTGACCGCGTTGAGCACGACTTCCTTGGTCGGCTGCGAGACGGTGACGTGAATCGTCTCGTCGCCGTCGTAGCGATCCGTCGTGAAGTCAGGCGCGAACGTCAGTTCGTAGTGATTCGGAAGGACCGTGCGCGGCAGACGCTGCGCAAACGCGGGAAGGGCGACGAGAGCGAGGAGAAGAAAAATGCGGCGCATGGCCGCGAATTCTAGAAGGAACGAGGAACGAGAGACGAGGAGCGAGTAGATGTTGCCGACTCGTTACGGTTGTTCGCGGTCGAGCTCGCAACGGACTAACGGACGCCGGCGCGGAGCTCGGAGAGGTGAACGGCTTTGACGCGCGTCGTGCGGGCGGTGAGAGTGGGATCGGTGAACGTGAGTGCCGGCATGCCCAGCGCGCTCCGCGCCGCGGCGAGCGCCGTGCGAAGGTCGGTCAGGTGAATCACCCGGATGTTCACGCCGCTGCTCAGCGGGGAGTTGGCGAAGAAGAACGTCCCCAGGCCCGCGGCGAATCGCATCGCGGAAACGGCGCTGCGGAGCTCCATGATGTGAATCGCGCGGATCGTGCGACCGGCCGTGAGCGGATCATCGGTGAACATGACCGTCGTCGCGGGATCGACCGCGCCGTATGCAGACACGCGGTTGTCGGCGAAGACGGCCCGCACGCGATAGAGGTACGTCGTGCTCGGCGACAAGCCCGCGTCATCGAACGTCGTGGTGCTCGATGACGCGAGATCGACATACGGCGTCGCGCCCCAGCTGCGGATGATGTCGTAGCGAACGGCGCCCGCGACCGGAGACCAGGTCAGCCGCGCCTGCGTCGTGCTGGTGGCCGTGGCCTGCAGATTCGCGGGCGCGGCGGCAGCAGGGTTGAGCAGCGGCACGCTCTTCGTGTCGGTCTTGCCGCAACCCCTGGCGTTCGTGACGACGACCGACAGAACGACGGGGCTGGCCGTGCCGGCGGTGTAAGTCACGCTGCGCGTCGTCTCGCCGGCGGTGATCGTTCCGCCGGTGATCGTCCACTGGATGTTCCATGTTTCGTACGGCTGGTCGATCGAGGCGACGTTCCCCGTCGAATTCGCGGCCACGGAAACCGCGGCGGCGATCGGTCCGATCACCGGCGTGCGGCCGTTGATCAATCCGGTCATCGAGTCCTGCACGACGTGACTCGCTTCGCCGCTTTTGCCGAAAAGCAGCCGCACGTTTCCCTGACCGAGCTCGTTGCAGTAGCTCATGATCGTGCCCTTCTCGGGCGGGACGGAGACGGGACCGCTGTAGCAATCGAAGCCGCGCGCGGCGCAGTAGTCGACGAATGTCCGGCCGTACGTCGTGAGGTCGGGACCGGTCAGCGGGATGCAGTGAGTGTGGACGGAGCCGACGTTGTGCCCGAGCTCGTGCGCAAACGTCGAGACATCCCAGAACGTCGCGGCCGCGGGATCGGTCGTGTTGACGACGCCCAGCGAGTTGCCGACGATTGCATACGCGCCGCTGTACGAGCCGTTCTGCCGGATGATGTCGGGGCCGCACAGTCCGTCCACCCACGCCACTCCTCCCAGTGATTTCCCGCTCATCAGCACGGCCGCCGATCGCGCCTCGCTTCCGCGGTTGTACGCGTAGTACGTGCCGTACTCCTCGAGCGCGGCCGAGCTGCCCGTCTGAGTGAACGGACAGGTACCCGGCGCGTAGATGTGCAGCGTGCCGAGCGTCAGCGTGGTGCGGAGGTCGCGGTCGTACACCGCGCTCGCCGCGCCGACCAGCGCCGCCGCGTAAGCCGTGGCGTTCGAGACGCTGTTGCCGAGGGTGCTGAAGAGCTGGTCGTCGATGTCGAGCGAGATCCGGAGCAGGAAATGCGACGTCGGACTGAGTGCGGCGTCGGAGCGAAGTCGCATTCCGGACGGGAGCACCGATCGGGTGATCACCGAAAACCCGTCGATCGCCGCACGCTCGACGTCGCAGACGAATGCACTGCCGCTGGCCGGCATCTCGCTCGCCACGATCGGCGCATCGCCTTCGTCGAGGACACCGGGCCGAGGTCCGATGGAGAACAGATGTCCGTCGCTGAAGACGAAACCGGAAATGCGGTCGGCGACGGTGAGGAACGCCAGCGACTCGCGCTCACCGGCAATCCCGCCGCTGTAGTAGCGCGCCTCCGGAAGCGCGGAAAAGCGATCGCCCGACGGCGTGTGCTGGACGATCTGCGCGTCTTGCGCGAACACCGCGACGCGCCTGAGCAGCAGGTGTTTCGGTTCGGAGGCGAGGCGAAGCGAAAGTTCCTTCGGCTCGCCGACGATGTCCGGGCGGCGGATTTCGGCCACCGCGCCGGCGGGGATTCGATCGAATGCTGTCGCTGTCGCTGCCGCCAGCACGACCGCGAACAGCGCGACCACGGAAGTGCGCATGGATGGAAGGAATGATACCCCGCCCCGCGAGGAAGAAGCGTCTCGTGCCTCGTCATCCTGAGGCGCAGCGAAGGACCTCTTTCGTCGCCACAGTTGGCGCAGGCGAGGTCCTTCGTCGCGTTGCTCCTCAGGATGACGAACGCGTGATGACAGGTCGGCACGTTTCCTCAGAGGCTGTGAAGAAATCGCGCGTGCTGTGGAAAAGTGGGAGAGGCTGTAACCTGGGGCCATGAGCGAACACGAGAGCAAGGCCAGGGTGGTGGAGGCGAATCGCGCG
>Ga0075425_100010108_pt1 | contig 10052 bp, 8 predicted proteins | sample SoiMethybrSBSTD4_FD_75300 | JGI IMG/M metagenome (GOLD analysis project Ga0075425, IMG submission 75300) | Bulk soil microbial communities from a Populus tree surrounding site in Tennessee, USA - Soil MetaG P. TD hybrid SBSTD4 | ecosystem: Environmental > Terrestrial > Soil > Tree plantation...
AGCGGGTGGGGCCGGCCTTCCAGGTATCTGGTCAGCGGGTGCATTCCCGAGGTGGTGAACAGCACCGGGCCGCCATCAGGCGGCACAAGCGAACTGCCCGGGATCGGCTGGTGACCGCGGCGCTGGCCACGGTCAGCTACTGGCGGCGGACTCGAGAACAAGATCCTTGATCGGGCATGGACTGGCCAGGACCTGCGGCCGGTCCAGCAACTCCGCGCGCCGCAGCCCGGGTAGCACGAGGTAGTGGATCGACCCCCGCACCGACACCAGGGCGAGCACCCGCCACAGGGCGCGCGCGTAAGCCTCCGCGCGCCGCGGCCCATCCCACTCATACACGCCCCGGTACCGGCCGCGCTCGTCGGCGGCCAGCCACAATTTCGACACAAACCCCGGGAAGCCCACGAACAACGGGGTGTTGAGCAGGCTCTCCCAGCGGAAAAGGGTGTGCCCGAAGCCGCGTACCGCACGCAGCCGGAACTCCACCACCAGCACACACGGATCCCGAGTCGCGCCCCGGCCGACCACCGTCTCCCGGTACACCCGCGCCGATGTCCCGTCAGCGAACCGCAGCCGCATCCCCACGTGCCCTGGCGGCAGGTGAATCCGGCCCTGCCACAACAGCCGGGCCGTCGTCGCGACGCAGCTGATCAGCGCCCTCAGCGCCGCCCGGTAGGCAAGCGGAGGCTGCTCAGTTACGACAGCGCCGGGCTCGTGTCCAGGCGTGCCTGGGAGCCCGACCGATGAGCGCCGGATCGTCAGCTTGCGCATGACACTCATCCCCTTCCCTTGCCTCCATGGTGGGCTGGCCGCGATCCCGGCCACGAGAGGCTAACGTCCCCCCATGCCCCGCCAACGTCCCCAGCCGGGGCCGCGTGCCGTACCGGCAAGGCAGGCGGGGCGCCCCGCCGGGTATCTACTTGCGGTGACGACCGATCCGATGCCTACCCAAGGGACGCAATGATGGCGCAGGTGCTTGCCCCCCGCCTCGAGGCAGCGATAGCGGAGCTGCGGGAGCGGCCGATCTCCGGGACCGAGAAGGGATTCGGCGTCCCCGCTCCCGGTGCCGTGGTGAGCGCCGCCGACCTTGCTGCGAGGCGGCCGTCCCTGTTCGGGCCCGGTTTCACGATGCCGGTGCTGGTGCTGCGGGAGCCTGCCGTCGCCCACAACGTCAGCGCCATGGCGGCCTATTGCGCGGCGGCGGGGGTCAGGCTCGCGCCGCACGGCAAGACGACCATGGCGCCGCAGTTGTTCGCACGGCAGCTCGCGGCCGGCGCGTGGGCGGTCACCGCGGCGACGGTCGGGGAGTTGCACGTGTACCGGGCGTTCGGCATTCCGCGGGTGCTGCTCGCCAACGAGCTGACCGACCTCGCCGGGGCTGCCTGGCTGGCAGGTGAGCTGGCTGCCGACCCCGGTTTCGACTGTTACGTGTACGCCGACAGCCTGGCCGGCGTCCAGTTGCTTGACGAGGCCGTGCGGCAGGCAAGCCCGGCCAGGCCGCTACCGGTGCTGGTGGAACTCGGCTACCCAGGCGGCCGCACGGGCTGCCGCGGCCTGGCCGCGGCCGAGGCGGTCGCGCGCGCCGTGGCACGGTCCGGCTCGCTGCGGCTGGCCGGCGTGGCGGGATACGAGGGCGGGATCGGGCACGACCGCAGCCCGCAGGCCGTCAGCAAGATCGCCGCCTACTGCCGTGAGCTTCGTTCGCTGGGCGAACTGCTGGCAGCCACCGGCCTCGCGCCGGATGAGCTGATCCTCAGCGCCGGGGGGAGTGCGTTCTTTGACATCGTGGTGCGGGAACTGGCGTCCGGCTGGGCGCGGCAGCCCGCGCCGGCGGTGGTGTTGCGAAGCGGCGTCTACATCGCCTTCGACCATGGGCTGTACGCGGCCATGGTGCCAAGCCCGCCCCCGGTGCTCGAGCCCGCGCTGGAGCTGTGGGCGGACGTGCTGTCCAGGCCCGAGCCCGGGCTGGCGCTCGCCTGCGCAGGCCGGCGCGACGTGGCGTTCGACTCCGGCCTTCCGGTGCCGCTGCGGATCCGCGGCCGGGACGGGGCGCTGCGGCAGGCCATCGGCATGGAGGCGGTCAGGCTCGATGACCAGCACTGTTACCTCCAGCTGACCGACGGCACCGAGCTGGAGCCCGGGGAGACGATCTGCTTCGGCGTGTCACACCCCTGCACCACGTTCGACAAGTGGCGGGTCATCCCGGTGGTCGACGATGACTACCGGGTCGTGGACGCTATTCACACCTTCTTCTAAACGGCACCGGCCGTGAATGTGGGCCTGGTGTTCAAAGAGCAACACCACATTCACATCGATCAAGCCCGGGGGCGCTCGGGTGGCCGAGGCCCCTCACATCACCGCGAGCTGGCCACCGTCGATGACCAGTCCGGTGCCGTGGATAAACGAGGCGTCGTCGGACGCGAGGAACGCGTACGCGGCCGCCACCTCCTCGGGCTGGCCGGCCCGCCCGAGGGGTATCCGCGCGCTTGCGTAGTCCGTTTCGAACCCTGTCCCGCCCATCGAAGCGGAAATGGCCTCGTTCAGCGGGGTGCGGATATAGCCCGGGCACAGCGCGTTCACCCGGATGCCGTGGCTGCCCAGCTCCACGGCCATGGTCTTGGTGAGCACGAGAACACCTCCCTTGGAGGCGTTGTAGTGCGCGTAGTCCTCCTCCCCGGCCAGCCCATTCGTCGATGACATGTTGATGATCACACCGCCGCCGCGCTCCACCATGCGCCGGCTCACGGCCTGTGCCACCAGGAACATGCCGCGCAGGTTCACCGCGAGGATCCGGTCCCAGTCACGCGCCGCGATCGACAGGAACGGATCGCGCCGCGCGGTGCCGGCGTTGTTGATGAGGACGTCGATCCCGCCGAGGGCCCCTTCCGCGGCGTCTACCATCCGTGCCACATCGCCCTCAAGGCTCACGTCGCACGCCAGGCCGGACACCTCGCCGCTGCGCCGGAGCCCGTCCAGCGCGCCGGCCACTTCCCCCCGGTCCAGGCCGGCGAGGAAGACCCGCGAGCCCTCTTCCAGAAAGCGCTGCGCAGTGGCCAGCCCGATCCCGCTGCTGCCACCGCTGATCAGCACCCGCTTGTGCCGCAGTCCACGCATGTCGGCCGTTCCCTACCGAGCCTGGGCTCCACTGCTGAGCCAAACCTAGCCATTGATCCGTTCAGCGCAGCACCTGGCGGTCGGTGGTCAGCCGGTCGACGACATCGCGGTGAACCTCAACCCCCGTGCCCGGCCCGGTCGGCACGGCGATGTGCCCGTCTTCGATAACGAACGCGCTGGTGATGTCCTCGGTGAAGTACCGGGCGGTGGCGGAGACGTCGCCGGGCAGGGTGAAGTTCTCCAGGGCGGCCAGGGCCAGGTTGGCCGCGCGCCCTATCCCGGTTTCCAGCATCCCGCCGCACCAGACGGGGATGCCGTGCGCCGCGCACAGGTCATGGATTGCCCGTGCCGCCAGGTAGCCGCCGACTCGCGCCGGCTTGATGTTGATCACCGAGCACGCCTCCAGGCGCAGCGCGGTGGCCGCAGCGCGGGGGGAGGTGATCGATTCGTCCAGGCATACGGGGGTGGTCAGCAGCCGGGCGAGCTCGGCGTGGCCGAGCAGGTCGTCGGCGGCCAGCGGCTGTTCCAGTAGCAGCAGGCCAAACTCGTCGAGCGCCCGCAGGTGGGGCGCGCTGGCCAGCGTGTAGCCGGCATTCGCGTCGGCCTGCAGCGCCAGGCCGGGGCCGAATCGTTCCCGCACCGCCCGTATCGGCTCAACGTCCCAGCCCGGTTCGATCTTGAGTTTGACTCGCTGGTAGCCCTGCTCCAGGTAGCTTTCGACCTGGCCGATCAGCTCGGCCAGCGAATCAGGGATGCCCACCGAGACCCCGGCCGGGACCCGGTCCCGCACCGCCCCCAGGTACTGGGCGAACGACATCTGCTTCGCGCGCAGTTCCGCGTCCAAGATGGCCGTTTCTAGCGCCGCCTTGGCCATCTGATGCCCCTTGACCGGCGCGAGTACCGACTGGACCCGGGCCGCTGCCGCGTCCGGGGCGGCGATCAGCATCGGGACCAGGTACTCGGCCATCACCGCCCGCGCCCCGGACAGGAATTCCGGCTCGTACAACGGCCCCGTGTCGACCGCGCAATCCGCCCACCCCTCGCCCTCGGTGGTGTGCGCGCATACCAGCAGGGCGACCCGCTCGTCCTGGCTGTGCTGGGAGGTCCGGAACGGGGTGACCAGCGGCAGCCGCACCACCCGCAACTCGACCGCCTCGATCTTCACCGCCCGGCCTGCGCCTTCTCGAGGACGTACCAGCTGGGATCGGATACCCCCGTCACCTGGTAGCCGTCGGCCACGGCGCCGCCGAGGGCGGTGCGGACCGCGACCCGCCAGCGGCGGGCCAGGCCCGGGTCGGTGCGCCGGATGGTGAGGATATCGGCGGGGATCCAGCACCGCAGCCTGGCGCCCGTCCCCGGCGTGGTGCCCGCGACGGGCTCACCGCCCGGTCCCGAGGCCAGGATCGTCGGCGGTTCGCCCTCCTCGGCGGGTCCCGGGGAACCTGGCAAGCCGGAACGGGCGGCGAATGCTGGCAGCGGCGCCAGCAGGTTCCAGGTCACCGCCAGCCGGTCGGTCTCCGGATCGTTGACGCCGTCGGTGACCTCGCCGTAGAAGTCCACCAGGTACTCGGTGCCCACCGCGCCCAGGCGGGTCATATTGAACCGCGCGTTCCGCCGCAACAGCGGGTCAAACGTCCAGACCATCCGGGTCGTCCCCGCCCGCAGCGCCCAGGCGCGCTGTGCCAGCTTCAGCGCCAGGCCTATCCCCCGGCTTTCGGCTCCGGGGCTCACCCCGGCAATTAGCGAGTAGCACGCCGCATCGGCGGGGGCGGAGAATACGGCGACAGCCGCGCCCACGAGATGCCCATCGCGGAAGGCCGCGTGCACCCGGCCCCCGGCGTGGACGAGGGCCCGCAGGACGTCGTGCGGCATCGGCGGGACCGACGGGGTCTCCCAGATGCGCGAGAACAGGTCCGCCGCCCCGCGCAGGCCCGCCACCGTGTCCAGTTCTCCCGTCACCACCAATGCCCGGGCAGCGGCAGCAGCCGCATCCTGCTCCGCATCGTCTTGCGTTATCACCTGAACATCCCCACAGCCGCATCGAATATCTCGCACCGAAGGGCCGGCGCACCGTGCCGCCCGCAACGGGCTTGTGCGGACCGGCCTGCTAGATACCGTAACGACCGCACCCAGGACGCGTTATGCAGGGGAAGCGAAGCGCTGTGGCGGCTCCATCTCGATGAGCTTGGAGACGGCCTCGATGAGCGCCAGGTGGGTGAATGCCTGCGGGAAGTTCCCCAGGTGCTCACCCGTGGTGGCGTCGATTTCCTCGGCGTAGAGCAGCAGCGGCCCGGCGAAGGACAGCAGCTTCTGGCACAGGGCGTGGGCGCGCACGGTTTCGCCGATCATCGCCAGCGCGGTCACCAGCCAGAAGGAGCAAATGGTGAATGTGCCCTCCTCGCCCGCAAACCCGGTGTCTGTTCCCGCGACCCGGTAACGCAAGACCAGGCCGTCCTCGGTGAGCTCGTCGGCGACGGCGAGCACGGTTGCCTTGATGCGCTCATCGCCAGGCGGCAAGAAGCCCATGATGGGCAGCAGCAGCAGCGAGGCGTCGAGGTCGTCGGTCTTGTAGTGCTGGCGGAAGACGCCCCGGGCGGACACGCCCTTGTCGAGCACCTCGGCCCTGATCTCGTCGGCGCCCTTCCGCCACTGCCGGGCGCGCTTGTCGTCGCCGCGTTCCTCGGCAAGATTGGCGCCGCGCGACGCCGCCACCCAGCACATCACCTTGGACGCGATGAAGTGCTTGGGCTCGCCGCGGACCTCCCAGATCCCCTGGTCGGGCTCGCGCCAGTGCTGCAGGGCGGCGTCGACGAAACCAGCGAGCCCTTCCCATACCGGCGTCACGATCTGCGCGGCCCCCCAGCGGAACTGGACGTCCACCGCGTCAGCGATCATCCCCCACACGTCGTGCTGCCGCTGGTCCCAGGCGCCGTTGCCGATCCGGACCGGGCGCGCCCCCCGGTACCCGGACAGGTGGTCCAGGGTCCGTTCCGTCAGGTCGCGTTCCCCCCCGATGCCGTACATGATCTGGAGCTCGAGATTCCGGTTGAGGTCGCCGCCGCTGACCGCGTCGATGATGAACCCGAAGTATTCGAACGCCTCCCAGTTGAAGCCGAGCCGATAGAGCGCGCGGAGCATGAACGCCGAGTCCCTGATCCAGGTGAACCGGTAGTCCCAGTTGCGTTCCCCGCCGGGCGTTTCCGGCAGCGAGGTCGTCCCCGCGGCCATGATGGCGCCGGTGGGCGCGTAGCTGAGCCCCTTCAAGGTGAGCGCGCTGCGGTCGAGGTAGGGCTTCCACGGGTGGTCGGGAATGTTGGCCGCGCTCAGCCAGTCGCGCCAGAAGTTGACGGTGGTGTCCAGGGCCTCGGCGGCCTCCGCCAGGCTGGCCGGGGCCTTCGCGTCCCCCCAGGACAAGACCGTGAATGCCGACTCGCCCTGGCCGAGCGTGGTGCGCCCGTAGCCGCGGGCACCAAGCACGCCGAGCTGGATGCTGCCCGCCAGGTCAAGCCGGGTGTTCCCCTCGTGCGGGGCGATCGTCATGGCGGTGTACCCGTCACCCTGGTAGTTCCACGTGCCGCCGGCGGTTCCGTAGTTGAACACCGGGGCGCAGTTCACCATGACTTCGACCCGGCCGCTGAGGCAGGTCGCGATCCTGACCAGTGCGCCGACCGCGCCGAAATCGGCCGGGGCCCGGTGGTAATCCACCCGCCGGGCCCCGTCTGTGGCCGGCCCGACGGCCAGGAAGTCCTGCACGATCATCCATCCCGTGGGGGTCTGCCAGGTGGTCTCCAGCACCATCGTTCCCGGGACGTACCGGCGATGCTGCGGCACCTGGGTGGTGCTGGGACCGATCCGGAAGGTGCCGGCGGCCCGGTCCAGCAGCGCCCCGAACACGCTCGGGGAGTCGGGGCGCGGCAGGCACAGCCACTCGACGGCGCCGTTGGGCGCGACCAGGCAGCTCTGCTCGCAGTTGGACAGGAACCCATACTCGGCAATGGGCGGAAATGTGCTCATCGGGTGCCCCCCGGCCTCTCGCACTCAAGATCCCTTGGGTCTCGCATGTGTGCGGACAATGCGACCGTAACGGCTGATCCGCGCCCTGTCGCCACCTCGCCGGGGTGACCCGGGACAGGCCGGGTGAACAGCCGGATCACGCGATCCAGGGTCGGGTGCCGGGAGGCTGGGCAGCGCGAAGCCTGACAGTGGGGGCCGGGTAACCGTTGAAGGCGCTGCGGCCGGAGTAGCAGGTGGTGTAGGCGCCAGCGTTGCCGATCAGTACGCGGTCACCAGCGCGCGGAGTGGGCAGCCGTACCTCGTCGAGGATGGTGTCCTGGCTGTCGCAACTGGGCCCGGTCAGCGTGCAGGGGACGATCGCCCTATCCCGGACGCCGGGGATGGTGACAGGGAAGCGCAGCTCGCGCCCGGATTCCAGCGCTTCGATCAGCCCGTGGAACGCGCCCGTGTCCAGGCTGACCCGCAGCCTGCCGTGTCGCCATGCCGTGCCGATGACCGATGCGATCATGGTGCCCGCCGGGGCGGCGATCGCCCGCCCGGGTTCGCAGGCTAGCCGCACCGGGTAGGGCAGCCGGGCGGCCGCGTCGTTGATCGCGGCGGCGTAGCTCGCCAGGGGCGGCGGGTCGGTGTCGTAGCGGGCCGGGAAACCGCCGCCCACATCCAGCATGGCGATCTTGATCCCGTCGGCGGCAAGGACGGTCATGACCTGGCCGCACTCGCGGATGGGGCCATCCCAGGCGGCGGGGTCCATGGTCTGAGACCCGACGTGGAAGGCCAGCCCGTACGGGTTCAGGCCCAGTGATTTGGCCAGCCGCGCCAGTTCCGGGGCCCGCCCGGGCGGGATTCCGAACTTGCCTTGGTCGCCGAGCGCGCCGTCGGCGGCGGTGTCCAGGCGCAGCAGCACGGCGGACCCGGGGGCGTTCCCGGCGATCTTGTGCAGCTCGGCGTCGCTGTCGGCAGCGAACCGCCACACCCCGGCCCGGTGGGCGCGGGCGATGTCGCCGGCGGGCTTGACGGGGTGGGTGAAAAGCACCGTGGACGGCTCTGCACCGGCCCGGATCGCCGCGCGGACCTCCGCCCACGATGCGGCCTCGAACCGGCACCCGGCCGCATGCAGGCAGGCCAGGAGCCGCGGATGGGGGTTCGCCTTGACCGCGTAGTGGACCGCCACCCCGGGCAGCGCCGCGGCCAGCCCGGCGAATCTGTCCTTGGCCCGGGCGAGGTCGAGCAGCAGATACGGGGTGGCCGGCTGGGCGGCGGTGACGGTCCAGGGCACGCGCCCGCGGGGAGCGGCCTTCATGCCGTGCCACGCCATGTCCGCGGCGATCTTGCCGACCGCAAACCCCAGCAATGCCCTGCCCGTCAGCGCCGCGCCCCTGCCCCCGCACGTGTTCATGCCCGTTCCCCCGTGATCCGGAGCTCCCCGCCCAGCGCGGGCAGCCTTCCCGCTGTGCAGGGGGACCGCCGGCGTGCCCTGATACACCCACCTCACTCCTGGCGGGGGAGGCGCCCGGCCCGGCGATGCGCCACCGTGAAGCGATACGGCCGGCGGCGGGGTGCCGCCGGCGAGGCGGCGCGCCCGGCGCGCGGGTGGGCGGATGAGCGCTTCCGATCTGGCGATTGTGGCGGCGCTGGTATTCACGTGGGCGGCGCTGTCGGCCCGGCTGGAGCGCTTTGACGTCACGGCCCCTATTGCGTTCGTTCTCGCGGGCCTGCTGCTGACCCATGGGCCGCTGGCGCCCCTGGGGTTTGCGCCTTCCCACGAGCTGGTCAAGACGCTGGCGGAGATCACCCTCGTGCTGGTGCTGTTCTGTGACGCGTCGCGGGTGGGGCTGCGAGACCTGCGAACGGACATGGGGCTGTGCGTGCGCCTGCTGGCGATCGGGCTGCCGCTGACGATCGGCCTGGGCACCCTGCTCGCGTTTGGCATGCTCGGGGAGGCCAATCCCTGGCTTGCCCTGCTGGTGGGAGCGGCCCTGGCGCCCACGGACGCCGCCCTGGGCGCGGGCATGATGGTCAATCGTGCCGTCCCGGTGCGGATACGCCGGCTGATCAATGTCGAGAGCGGCCTCAACGACGGGATCGCCACGCCGTTCGTGCTGATCGCGCTCGCGGGCGCGCAGCCCAGTGGGCACACGGGCAGCGTCGGTCCCGCTGCCGCCGCCGCCGAGCTGGCGCTGGGCTTGGGCATCGGCGTGGTAGTAGGGGGCGTCGGCGGGTACGTGGTCAAGGTTGCCAGTGACCGCGGCTGGGTCGCCGGGAGCTTTGCTGGCTCGGCGGTATTGGCGCTGGCGGTGTGTGCCTACGCTTGCGCGCTTGCACTCCACGGCAATGGTTTCATCGCCGCGTTCACCGGCGGCCTCGCGTTCCGGTCGGCTGGCGGCTCGCGCGGCGAGCGGCTGGTTCCGTTTGTCGAGGAAACGAGCGCCCTGGTTTCGCTGCTGGTGTGGCTTGCGCTCGGAGCCGTCGCGGTCGTGCCGGCATTCGAGAGCCTGACGTGGCTGGATGTGGCGTACGCGGTGCTCAGCCTGACAGTGATCCGGATGGTGCCGGTGGCGATCGCGCTGGCGGGGGCGCGGCTCGGCCGGACCACCGTTGCGTTTATCGGATGGTTCGGTCCGCGCGGCCTTGCATCCGTTGTCTTCGCGCTGCTGGCGCTGGAGGAGATAGGCGAGCATGCTGCCGGGTCCGCCATCGCCGTCATCACCTTCACGGTGCTGCTCAGCGTGGTGGCACACGGCGTGACCGCCGACCCGCTGGCCCGCCGCTACGGTCCGTCGATGACCCGGGCCCTGGTCCCGGGCGAGGATCCCGGGGTCCCGCCGCCACCCGAGCGCAGGCTCATCCGCCGGGCCTCTTGACCAGCCGCCCGCGGAGATGCCGCTCCTGCGGCAAGCACGGATTTGGATGCCTAACGGCCCGTCGTG
>Ga0075425_100010109_pt1 | contig 10052 bp, 12 predicted proteins | sample SoiMethybrSBSTD4_FD_75300 | JGI IMG/M metagenome (GOLD analysis project Ga0075425, IMG submission 75300) | Bulk soil microbial communities from a Populus tree surrounding site in Tennessee, USA - Soil MetaG P. TD hybrid SBSTD4 | ecosystem: Environmental > Terrestrial > Soil > Tree plantation...
GTCGCGGGGGCGGTCGCGCTCGGGTTGATCGTCTTCCGCTCGGGCACGTCCGGGCAGCAGTTCCAGGCGGCCCTCGGAGCAACGCCTGCCCTCCCCGGGGCGAGCGGTCAGGCGACGCTGACCAAGACGTCGTCCGGCTGGAGGATCCACCTCCACGCCTCTGGGCTTCCCCGCCTCGACCGCGGGCGCTTCTACGAAGCGTGGCTCCACGACGGCGCCGGAGTTCTCGTCCCGATCGGGACGTTCAACGAGGGCACGAACGTCACGCTCTGGGCCGGTGTCTCACCCAAGTCGTTCCAGACGCTCACGGTCACGCGCGAGCTGGCGAACGGCGACCAGGCTTCCTCCGGCGAGAAGGTGCTCGTCGGAACGGCCGAGCCGCGCGGCTGACACTCGGCGCCGGCGGCCTTCATGTGGAGCCGCCCTCGACTCTGCGGATGACCTGCTGCCGCGCCCGGTAAAGGCGGCTCATCACGGTCCCTTCCCGGATCCGCAAGGCCTGGGCCGCCTCCTTGTAGGAGAGGCCTGTGACGTCCACCGCCACGAGCACGTCGCGGTAGTCGTCGGGGAGCTTCGAGATCGCGCTGTACAGCTCACCTGCCTCGAGGGCGAGCTGCGGCTCGCGTGCGTGCGGGTCTTCGACCACATCGAGGTCTTCTGGGAGCGGCGTGGGTCGGAGCCGGCGGCGCTCGGATCGCTTCCGGTTGAAGAAGGTGTTGCGGAGAGCCCGCAGGAGGTAGCCGAGATCGTCCTCGTTCCGAAGCAGGCGCGGGCGCGCCAGCACCCGTGCATAGGTTTCCTGCACGAGGTCTTCGGCATCCTCGCGCGATCCACACAGCGCCCACGCGGCCCGGTAGAGCCTGTCGATGTGATCCCCGAGCCGGGCGGGATCAAGAGTGTGCTCCATCAGCGGACGACCTCCGGCAACCGGTGTGCCCGGACGAGCATATGGCGCTGCCGCGGGAGCCGACGAAGCGCGTTCGTCCCCCGCCGTTGCGGGCCCGCAGGTCATCCGACGGTGAAGCTGCCGTGCATGATCGAGGCGTGCGGGTCGCAGAAGAAGCGGTAGGTCCCCTTCTTCAGCGTGAGGGTGTAGCTCTTCGTGCCCTGGAAACCGACGCTGGTGAGAACTCGGTCGACTCCGGGGCCGCGGAGATGGAAGTCGTGGATCGTCGCCCGGTCGCTGATCACGAACCGGTAGGGCGTGTGGGCCTTCAGCTTCGTGACCTTGTGGCCGCTCTTCGTCAGAACGATCGTGAAGCCCGGGCCGACCGTTCCGGTCACGGACTGCGGCGAAGCAGCAGATGTGGAGGTCGACGCTGCGAGCGCCGCAGCGACTGCAACGGCGAGCAGCAAGGTGCGTTTAGGGGAACTGGTTCTCATCGCTTGCCTCCTCGAGAGGTCGAAATGGATGCTTTCGAGGGTGGCGGCCGGCTGTGGGCCGTCGCACCGTGGAGACCCCCCTGATTTTCCGAGAGCGCTCGAAACCGGCTTCTGTGCTGGCTTTTCCGCCGTACGGAGGTAGGCTCGTGCTGGGATGACGGGGACCGCGGTCACCGGCCCGCTGCTCGAGCGGAGCGACGAGCTCGCACGGATCGAATCGGCGCTGGCCGAGGCTCGTACAGGGCGCGGCACCTTCGTGGTGATCGAAGGGCCGGCGGGGATTGGCAAGACGGCCCTGCTCGCGGCGGCACGCTCCGCGGCGGCAGACGGCGGAATGCGTGTGCTCCGGTCGCGGGGAACCGAGCTAGAGCGCGATTTCGCCTTCGGCGTGGTGCGTCAGCTGTTCGAGCCGCCGCTGGCCGCGGCATCTGCATCCGAGCGCGCCGAGCTGCTGCAAGCCACTGCCGGCTTGGCTGCATCCGTCCTCGAGCTTCCAGGCGCACCACCCACGACGCACCCGCCTTCGTCGAGTGTCGATCCGTCGTTCGCGATTCTCCACGGGCTCTACTGGTTGTGCGCGAACCTGGCCGCGGCTGGTCCGCTGTGCCTGGTCGTGGACGATGCGCACTGGGCAGACGCTCCGTCCCTCCGCTACCTGGCCTTCTTGCTCACGCGGCTCGAGGAGCTGGATGCTGCGCTCGTCCTCGCGACCCGCCCTCGGGAGGCAGGTACGGATGCTGAGTTGGTTGCGACGCTGTCGACCGATCCCTCCGCGGACGTGATCCGTCTTCCGCCCCTGACGAGTGTGGCGGTCGCCCAGCTCGTGGAATCGGAACTCGCCGGCGCTCCCGATGCGGTCTTCATCGATGCCTGCCTGCGCGCAACGCGAGGAACGCCCTTCTTGATGCGCGTGCTCGTCGCGGCGCTGAACGAAGAAGGGATCGCGCCGACCGCAGAGTCCGCGCACCATGTCGAGAGAATCGGCGCACGAACCGTCGGTCGCTCGATTCGACTTCGGCTTCGCCGGCTCCCAGAGCCGGCCGGCAGGCTGGCTCGGGCCCTCGCGATCCTCGAGCAAGCCGATCTCCTCCAAGCGGCCCGACTCGCCGGGCTCGAAGAGCATGAGGCCGCTGACGCAGCCGAGCTGCTGGCGGGGGCGGGGATCCTCGAGTCGAGCAGGCCACTGACGTTCATCCATCCGATCGTCCGCACCGGCATCTACTCAGACCTCACCGGTACCGAGCGCGCGCAGGGCCACCGTCGTGCGGCGGAAGTGCTCGCTGAGCAACCTGGCGAGGGCGAGCGGGTTGCCCAACATCTGCTGATCAGCGAGCCGGCCGCCGACGCTTGGGTCGCGGAGCGGCTCCTCGAGGCCGCACGGGCGGCGGAGCGGAATGGCGCTCCCGACTCGGCAGCCGTCTTCCTGCGCCGAGTGCTCGATGAACCGCCGGCAGCGGAGGACCAGTCGGCATTGCTGCTGGAGCTCGGAATGGCCGAGGCGAGCGCTGGGCTCGCCGGCTGGTCCGAGCATTTGCAGCAGGCCGTAGACGCTGCGCCGAACGCTGTGGCGGCTGCCGAGGCGGCGATGGTCCTGGCGCACGCGCTCAGCCGGGCTCAGCGACACGGGGAAGCGGTCGAGGTTCTCGATCGTGCGTCGTCGGCGCTCGATTCGCGCCACGACGAGCTCGCGCTTCAGCTCGAGGCTGCGGCCGTCGTCCCCGGGATAAACGACCCCGTGACCGCAGCCTCGGTGGCCCTCCGCGGCGAGATGCTGCGCGACCGGGCCGCCGGCGATTCCGCGGCGCCGCCCGAGCTACTCGCCGCTGCCGCGTTCATCTCTGTCCTCACGAACGAGCCCGCCGAGATCGGCGCGGACCTGGCGACCCGGGCGCTTCTCGTCGGAGACAGGGCACGGCCGGGCTCGCAAGGGGGCCCGTGGTTCTCGGTCGCAGGGTGGTTTTCGCAGACGACGTTCTCGCTTCTCTTGGCCGACCGATACGGACAGGTGCGGCCGCTGCTCGACGACTCGATCGCGCAGGCGCGTGCCACGGGTGACGCCGGCCGGCTGGCCATGGGCTTGCGCGATCGGGGGTGGGTTGCCCTTCGGCAAGGCGATCTGAGGGCGGCCGAGGGAGACGCGCGGACGGCGCTCGCCGCAACCGAGCTCCCCGCGCCATCCATGTATCGCATCCTCAACGGCAGCGTGTTGGTGACGGCGCTTGTCGAGGAGGGCGAACTCGATGCGGCCGTCGAGACGCTCGCCCTGCTCGACTCCGAGGCAGAAAGCGGATACGTCACGGGCGCAGTCCTTCGCCTAGCGCGCGGACGCCTGCGGGTTGGGCAGGGACGAATCGGCGAAGGGCTCGAAGACTTCATGGGCGTCGGCGCAGACGCGACGCGGGTGCTGATCACGTGCCCGAGTTTCCTTCCTTGGCGATCGGAGGCTGCGCTCGCCCAGCTCGCGCTCGGCGATGATGAGGCGGCGGGACGCCTTGCAGAAGACGAACTCCAGCTCGCCTCGGCATTTGGGGCCCCGCGAGCGCTCGGGGTGGCCAAGCGTGCTGCGGGGGTCGTGCTCGGCGGCGAGCGCGGAGAGCTTTTGCTGCGTGAGGCGATCGACGCGTTCGACCGTTGCGAAGCCAGGTTGGAACGAGCGCGAGCTCTGGCTGATCTCGGCGCGATGCTGCGGCGGCGCAATCGACGCACCGAGGCTCGAGAGCTGCTCCGCGAGGCACTCGACGCCGCCCACCGCGTGGGCGCCAAACGGCTGGCCGAACGGGCCGAGACCGATCTGCGTGCCACCGGCGCGCGCCCGCGAAGGGTCGTTCTCACGGGGCTCGACTCGCTGACAGCCAGCGAGCGACGGGTTGCCGAGCTCGCCGGCCAGAGCCTGACCAACCGGGAGATCGCCCAGCAGCTGTTCGTCACGGATCGGACGGTCGAGGGCCACCTGACCAGCGTCTTCCGGAAGCTTCGGCTCGACTCGCGGACCGAGCTCCCTGCTGCGTTGGCGGAGGAGGTCGAAATCTCCGCGTAGCCGCGCGGAATAGATCCCCGGCTCCGGTGTCTTCAGGAGCATGGGATGCGAATCGAGAACGAGGGAACTGGCCCAGCGGCTGAGCGGAGGGGACGAGATCCTCCTCCTGTGGAACCCGCGGGACGGGCACCTCGAGGTCACGGTTCGCGACGTCGACACCGGCCTCGGCTTCAACCTCGAGGTCGCGCCGGGCAGCGCGCTGGACGCGTTCCACCATCCCTATGCGTACGCCCCGTCGCTCGGGGGCCATGATGACTAGCGTCGAATGCCTGCAGGCGGCTTTGCGCACGCTCGTCGCGGAGCGGCAGGCATTGCGCGAGCACGGTGCGGAACGCGACGTGCTCGAGGCAAACCGCGTCGAGGTCGGGCGCCGCCAGCGGCAGCTGTCAGCGGCGCTGATCGACCGCTACGCCCGCTAGCGCACGAAGAGATCGTGCCCTGGACGTACATTCCCAGCCGTAGGCTGTTTGGAGCCGCTGCCTCTCGATCGCCGGCGCGCGTGCCAGAGCAGAATAGGGCGAGGATGCTCGAGCTCGAGACCCCGCACGGCCCTGCGCGCGCGCACCTGCGCGAGGCGGAGTCGTCGCACGGCTGGCTCGTGCTGGGCCACGGTGCCGGCGGCGGGATCGAGTCACCGGACCTGAAGGGCGCGACGCAGGCGGGGCTGGACGCAAGCCTGAGCGTCGCGCTGGTCGAGCAGCCCTACCGCGTCGCGGGCCGACGCTCGCCCGCCCCGGCCACGCAGCTCGACGCGTCATGGGTCGCGGTCGTCGAGCAGCTGCCGCTCGCAGGACTGCCGCTCGTCGTCGGCGGCCGCTCGTCGGGCGCACGCGTCGCCTGCCGGACAGCAGCCGCGACCGGCGCCGTGGCGGTGCTCTGCCTCGCGTTCCCGCTGCACCCGCCCGGCCGGCCGGAGAAGAGCCGCCTCGACGAGCTCGACGCGGTCACGGTGCCGACGCTCGTCGTGCAGGGCGAGCGCGATCCGTTCGGGCTGCCGCCCGCTGGGGCGAACCGCACAGTCGTCACGATTCCGGGCTCGCATTCTCTTCGCAGCCCGATTAATGTGACGACCGCCGTGAGCGAGTGGCTCGCGGCGACCGTCATCGCGTAGAGGGAGGGGTACTTGAGCACCACTGAATCGGCCCGGTCCAGTGCCGGGCTCGCACGCTGGGGCGCGCTGGCCGGAGCGGCCTACGTCGTCCTGTTCGTCATCGGCGTCCTGCTGATCTACAACGGCACGCCGGACTCGTCGTCGGCACCGGCGAAGATCATCGCCTACTACTCCGACGGCGGACATCGGTCGCGGATGAACATCGGCTGGCTCGTCGCAGGGCTGGGCCTCTTCTGCTTCATCTGGTTCCTGAGCGCGCTGCGCCAGCGGGTCAGCCGCCTCGAGGCAGGCGACGGCTTCCTGAGCGGCCTCGTCACGATCGGCGGGGCCGTCTACGCCACGCTCACGCTGGCGGCCATCGCAGTCGAGGTCGGCATCAGGACGATGAGCGACGACACCTACCACCACACGGTCTACCCCGGGCTCATCCATGCCGCGGACGACGCGGCCTGGGTGCTGCACGCCTCGGGCGGGGCCGGCCTGGCCTCGATGATCGTCGCCGCCTCTCTGGCGGCGTTGAGGGCCGCCGCCGTGCCTCGCTGGGCCGGTTGGCTCGGCATCGTCGTGGGCGTTCTGTCGCTCGGCCTGATCATTTTCTTCCCCTGGTTCCTCGCCGCGATCTGGGTGCTCGTCGTGAGCATCGGGATGTTCGCGAGCGCCGGTCGCCTCCAGGAGGAGCCAGCGCCGGTCGCGGCCTAGACCGTCGGAGCGCGCGGGGCGGGTCGGCTACCGCTCCGCGCGCTCCGACCCGAGAATTCCTGCCGATATTCGCTTGCGCGCCTGCAATGCCTCGTGTATTGTCACGCGTTCAATTCGGGGAAAGGAGGTACGTCAGTTGAGCAGCAACGTCGCGAATCGTCTCTACGTCATCTCCGCCCCGGCTCTCATGGCCGTTCTCGCAGAAGCGGCGTTCGGCGACCGCAGCCCTCGGGCGGCCTCCACCGGAACAGCTCCAGCAGACGCGTAAGCGTCGGAGCGACGTTCGGTGAAGGCGGCCCACGAAGCCGCTTTCGTCGTTTCAGAGGCGAAAACTTCGCCCGTCACACAACCGAGGAGCACAACGTGGAGCCATCACCCACGGTGTAGCCGAGTCGACCCCGACTTGGAGCAGCAGCAGATGGTGTGCTGAACCGATGCGTAATTCCCCCGACAAAGCGGGGTGCATGAAGACCAGCGCATTTCTCTTCTCGACCTCCTGACGCCGGGCTCTCGACTCGGGCCAATCCGATCGAGATCCAAGGTGAAGGGAGGTGAACGCGTGATGTACTACGACTCCGAGTCCCGCCGCCAGCGCCAGCACGAGCGCATGGCGGAGATCAGGGCCGAGTACCGGAGCGTGCAGCGGCACCGAGAGTCGCACAGCTCGGCCGCCATGCGGCGCTACGCGCAGTCGGCGTGGTCGCACATGCGATGGGCCGTGCCGCGGCGCGCACCGGTCTCCCGTGCCTGAGTCGCTCCAGACGCAGAGCCGCGCGCTTCGCCTGGGCGCGCGGCTCTGTCCTTTACGCGCGTCGCCGCACGTCCAGGATCTGCACTGGCAGCGCGGCGAGCAGAAACAACTCGCGAACCGCGAGCTTCGCGGACGGGCGATCGGGCGGCGACGACCGGGTCACCGGCACCGACCCGCGCAGCGCGGTCCGCACCAGCACGGCCGCCCGCAGCGCGTGCCAGCTGGAGGTGACGACCACCACCTCGTCAGCACCGACCTCGCGCGCCGCCTTTGCGACGCCGAGCGCGTTCTCGCGGGTGTTCCGAGCGTGCGGGTCGAGGAGCACCTCGCCCGCGCGCCAGTGGCCGTGCATCAGGTCGGCTTCGCCCGAGAGCAGGACCGCGTCGTCCTCGCGCACGATCGTTTCGGCGTGCCGGAGGCGCGCCTCGCAGATCGCGTGCAGCTCCTCGTCCGGCCGCCGCGAGTAGCCGAGCACGGCGACGAGGCGCATCAACGGCGCCGGCGCCAGAACGTCAGCAGCGTCCCGATCACGGTGAAGACGACGAGCAGCGACTTCCAGCCACGCAGCTTCGACTCGCCGCTCGCGCGCTCGCGCATCTCGACCGGAACCTCGTCGACGCGCAGGCCCGCCTCGGACAGCCGTAGCAGCGCCTCGACCTCGGGCGCCGCGGTCACGTACGGCTGCGAGAGGACCGGCAGCGCCTTCGCGTTGGCCGCGTACATGCCGGAGGTCGCGTCGAGGAACGGGCGGCGCAGCGCGATCCTCATCCCGCGCCGGAGCAGCGCGGTGCCCAGGCGCCGTGGGCGGCTCGGCTTGTAGCGGTACGGCGCGAAGCCTTCGCCGCTCGCAAAGCGGGAGCCGACGGCCACGTCGCAGACGCCTGACTCGACCCGCTCGAGCAGCCGAGCCAGCTCGAGCACCGGGTGCTGGCCGTCGGCGTCAACCCGGCCGCAGAGCTCGTAGTTGCGTTCCTCCGCGTATCCATAGCCCGCTGCGATGCCGGCTGTCAGCCCACGGTTCTCGCCGAACGAGACGACTTCGGCTTCGTGCTCTCGAGCGACGTCGGCGGTACGGTCGGTCGAGCCGTCGTCGATCACGACCACGTCCGCGTCCGGCAGGACGAGCTGCAGCTCGTCGAGCACGGCCGGAAGGTTCTGCTCCTCGTTCCAGGCCGGGATGAAGACGAGCGTGCGCACGCGCGCAGGCTACGCGGCCTCGGCGATCGCTTCGAGGCGGTCGGCAACCTCGGCAAGAGGCGCCGTCGCGTCGAGCTCCGCCGTCGCGGTCGCGCGAAGACGCGGCTCGATTTCCGCGAGATGCCGCAGGACGAGGGCGCGCTCCTCGTCGCTCTTGCCGTACGGGTTGTCGAAGCGCGTCTCGATGCGTTCGAGGAGCACTTCCGCCGGTGCGCTCAACAGCACGATTCCGTCGAGCCGGTCGTAGAAGCGCCCCTGGTTCGTGTGGCAACCGGCGAGGAACAGGTGGCCCTGCTCGTGACCCTCGAGCAGCGCGTCGATCGCGTTCTCGCGCCAGTTCCAGCCGTCGTCAACCCACTCGCTCCACTCGTCGGTGTCGGTGTCGACGACGCGGTGGCCGCGGTCCGCGAGCACGCGGAGCACGCTCGACTTCCCCGTGCCGGACATGCCGGTGACCAGCACCTTGGCCATGTGGCGGAGGCTAGCCCGAGCCCGCGCGCGTGGCGACGAACGCAGCCACGTCACGAATCTGCTGCTCGCTGAGCTGCCCCGAGAACGGCGGCATCCCGCCGCCGCCGTTCGTGACCTTGTCGTGCACCGCCGCGAAGCCCGGGCGGAGCTGGTCGAGGTTCGGCCCGACCTGGCCGCTCGCGTGCGCCGCAGCAAGCGTGTGGCACGAGCCGCAGCCCGCCGAGCCGAACACCTTGGCGCCCGCGGAGGCCGAGGCGTTCGCGGGTACCGGCGAGCTCGCGGCGGGCGCGGGCGCTACGGTGTTCTGGCTGTAGAGCCAGACGGCGCTCGTGTACCAGACGCCGATCAGCACCGCGAACAGCAGCCCGCCGGCCAGCGGCAGCACGAGGCGCGGGAAGCGGTGCAGGCGCACGATCGTCACCTTCGCGGCGAAGGCGCCGTAGACCGCGCAGCCGAGGAGCGAGTGCACGAGGACGCGCGTGCTCGGGCTCTGGAAGCCGAGCTTGAAGATGCAGTGGTAGGCGACCGGCAGGGTGCAGGCGAACGCAAGGCGGCCCGACCAGCGGTGGACCGGGTTCACCCACGCCGGCTTCGGCCACGGCAGCTTGCGGAAGATCCAGGCGGCGGTGAAGACCTGGAAGCACGCGAGCACGACGGCCGCCGTCGCAAAGCCTGCCTTGAGGTGGATCGGGTCACTGAAGAAGAGCCGGAAGTAACCCTTCGAGCGCGTGCTGTGCGCGGCGAGCAGGCCGGCCGTCAGCGAGCCGACCGCGAAGGCCAGGAGCGGCGCCGCGAGCCAGCGCGCCGAGCGCTGCTCCGGGGCGGCGGCCGTCAGCTCTGCCACCGCGCTATCGAACAGCAGCCGCGGCGCCGAGGCAAGCGCCGTTAGGGTCGAGGCCATGCGGTTCACGACCCGGCCGGAGCTGCGCGGGACCTTCGGGATGGTCGCCTCGACGCACTGGCTCGCCTCGGCGGCGGGGATGGCGATGCTCGAGCGCGGCGGCAACGCCTTCGACGCGGCGGTCGCGACGGGGTTCGCGCTGCAGGTGGTCGAGCCGCACGCGAACGGCCCCGGCGGCGAGGTGCCGATCCTGCTCTACAGCGCCGAGCGCGACGAGGTGCTGCTGGTCGACGGCCAGGGCGTCGCCCCGGCGGCCGCGACGACCGACCGCTTCCGCGAGCTCGGGCTGGAGCTGGTGCCCGGCACCGGACTGCTTGCGGCCTGCATCCCTGGCGCGTTCGACGCTTGGCTGCTGTTGCTGCGGGACTTCGGGACGCGTTCGCTTGCCGATGTGCTCGAGCCGGCGATCGGCTACGCGGAGCACGGCTACCCGGTCGTGCCCGCCATCACCGAGGACGTCGCCAAGGTCGAGCAGCTTCTCCGCGACGAGTGGCCGAGCTCG
>Ga0075425_100010112_pt1 | contig 10051 bp, 8 predicted proteins | sample SoiMethybrSBSTD4_FD_75300 | JGI IMG/M metagenome (GOLD analysis project Ga0075425, IMG submission 75300) | Bulk soil microbial communities from a Populus tree surrounding site in Tennessee, USA - Soil MetaG P. TD hybrid SBSTD4 | ecosystem: Environmental > Terrestrial > Soil > Tree plantation...
GTAGCGCAGCCTGGCTAGCGCGCCTGCCTTGGGAGCAGGAGGTCGATGGTTCAAATCCATTCGCCCCGATTGGAAAGAAAAGAGTTTGGTCCGAGTAGTGTTGAGGCCGCCATTGTGACGTGATTTGTGGCGTAAGTCTCAAACGCCCGCGTTCTGCTGCAGAATTCTTCAGGCAGCTCGAGCACACATTCAGTTAAGGTACGGCCGAGAATCAGCATTTGTCGGAAATATTCAGATTGATTCCACGTTTTTCTTTTGACAGGCGACATCACTCGACCGATCCTTCTCTAAAATACGGCACGCGCTGGAAGGCCAAATAGAATTTGAGCGCTCTATGCGCGAGGCTCTATGGAAGAGACACGAGTCTACCAACCCGAACAGACTGTCGCTACAGGAACATACCTGGGTCCATACGAGATCTTGAATCTGGTAGGAACGGGCGGTATGAGCCACGTGTATCGTGCGCGAGACAGTCGACTCGGCCGCGAAGTCGCCCTCAAGACCCTGCCGGCATCGATCGCCGCCAATCGAGACCGGTTAGACCGTTTCGAGAAAGAAGCTCGTCTGGCGTCCTCGTTAAATCATCCGAACATAGTGACGATTTACGACATCGGCGAGTCGAATTCGATTCCATACATTGCTATGGAGCTTGTGGCGGGTAGTACCTTACGCGAAATCTTGGGTCAAGGTCCTATGCCTCCCAGTCAATTAGTGAACGTGGCGTTGCAGATTGCCGACGGGCTGGCCAAGGCTCACGACGCCGGGATCGTCCATCGCGATTTGAAGCCCGAAAACGTAATGGTGACGACCGACGGTTTGGCAAAAATACTCGACTTCGGTATCGGTAAACATCAGTTCACGGGATCCATAAGCTCCTCGGCTGAGACTGTTCAGGCCACTGCAGGACTCACAACTCCAGGTATCATCATTGGAACGGCCAACTACATGTCTCCGGAGCAAGCGGCGGGGCGCGAAGTAGATTTTCGTTCCGACCAATTTTCGTTCGGCTCGGCTCTTTACGAGATGACAACGGGCAGACAGCCTTTCAGTCGTGATACCGCCGTGCAAACGATGTCGGCCATCATCGCGGAGTCACCACAGCCAATCGGCGTTGTGAGCCGATCTTTGCCCGATCCGTTGCGCGACATCATGCTGCGTTGTCTCCAAAAAGATCCCAACAAGCGCTATGCGTCAACACGCGACCTGGCAGCTGACCTGCGAAAGCTGTCTTCCCTTCTGCAAGCGGGTGAAGTGGAACTGACCAGGCCACCTCGAACACTGACCGTGGGAAAGCGAGCGCGACTGACGGCCGCGGTGATGCTAGGTGCCATTGTGTTGATTCTGGGGTCCACGATCGTATCTCCAAAAATACGGCAATTCCTGTCTCGCTCCGAAATCGTGGAGCCGATTCCGAGTGCCAAGAACGTGCTCGTGCTGCCCTTCCGCAGCATCGGAGAAAACGTCGACGATCAGGAATTCGCCGCTGGCCTGACAGCTGCGTTGAACAGTGCTTTGACTCACTTGACGACTATTCCCTCACTGCAAGTAGCTCCATCGAGCGAAGTCGCCAGCCGCCATATTACTAACCCCGAGGATGCCAAAAAAATTCTTGGCGCAAATCTAGTAGTCACCGGAACCACCGAGCATGAGGGTGATGCTTTACGTGTAAGTTGGAATGTCGTTGATACAGCCACATTCAAACAATTACGAACACGCACGATCAGCGTCAAGTTGTCCGAGCTATCAGCTGTCGAGAACCGGACGATCGGCGGAGTCCTTGAAACCCTGGAGCTGGATCTTAAACCAGCTGACCGCGAGGCCCTCACGCTCCACGACACCCAAGTGCCCGCAGCTAAAGATTTTTATTTGCGGGCACGAGGCTATCTGCAGGAGTATGACAAACCGGAAAACATTGCTCACGCCATCAGTTTATTTGAAGACGCAAGGAATCTTGATCCAGGATACAGCCTTGCCTACGCCGGCCTAGGTGAGGCCTACTGGCGGAAATACCAGAAGACGCAGCAAACCGAATGGATTGACTCCGCTCAGGAAGCATGCAAAAAAGCGCTTATTCCTAACGAAAAGCTCGCAGCAGCGCACGGCTGTCTGGCGACGGTCAATAGCGGAACAGGGCATTATGAAGAAGCGATAAAGGAATTTCAGCGTGCGTTGGAAAGCGAGCCGACGAACGACGAGTTTCGCCGAGAACTTGCTCGTACGGAGGAGAAGCTCGGTAAGATTCAGGATGCTGAGAAGACACTCCAACAAGCCATCACACTCCGGCCTCATTACTGGGCAAACTATAACTTGCTCGGGCACTTTTATTTCAACCAGGGCCGTTACGCAGATGCCGCCGAAATGTTCTCTCAGGTCATCAAACTTGCTCCCGACAGTTTGTACGGCTACAGCAATCTAGGTGGGACTTATGTCCGGCTTGGACGCTACTCTGACGCCATACCGATGTTTGAACGATCCGCGAGTATCCGGCCAACTGCGACGGCTTACTCCAATCTGGCCACAGCCTACTTCAATCGGAGACGATTTATCGAGGCCGCAAGTCAGTTCGAAAAGGCAGCAAAGCTGGATGAAAAGAATTACGCCATTTGGGGAAACCTCGGAGATGCCTATTACTGGGCTCCCGGAATGCGTTCTCAAGCTCCCGATGCATATCGCAAAGCAATCGCGCTAGGAGAGGAAGCTGCAAAAGTCAATCCGCGCGATGCGATTCTGCTCAGCCGCATCGCCGGATACTACGCCATGAATGACGAAAGACAACCAGCGCTCGGTTATCTAAACCGGGCGCTTGGAATTTTACCGAATGAGCCATCCGTGCGACTCAAAGCAGCTCTTATCCATAATCACTTTAAAGAAGTCGATCAAACTCTCGAGTGGCTGGAAAACGCCGCGAAAGCAGGCTACTCGATCACAACAATTCGCGACCTTCCTGATTTCGATCACTTGTGGGGGTATCGGAGGTTTCAAGATCTCCTACGCAGCAACTAACAATTGAGAGAACGGAGGACAGTATGGCCTCAGATGGTCAGCAATTGAGAACTTTCCCAATCCTTATCAAACAGAACGGTCGAGTGCACGACCCTGATTCCCGCAAAAGTCTCATCTTAAATCAGGGGGAACAAGTGCAGTGGGTCGCAATCACGCCCGGACCGTGGACGATACTTTTTGAGAATTCTCCCTTCGCCCGGCACCGTTTCGATGTTGACGTCGGATCTCCCGACTTCAGCGGCGAGCCAAGGGAGGGGGCAACACCCGGATTATTTAAGTACCGCGTCTTCCGAAATGATGAACTTACGGACGACCCGGATATCCTCATTGAAAGCTGACTCCCGAATTCATCCGATTCGGCCCGCATCAAAGTGATGCGGGCCTGGCTGTCTTTGCACCTTCGCACTATGTTAAACCGCCCGCACAGCGCTAAGGTGATGCCCGTGATTCATCGAAGACGAAGTGTGGTTCCAGCACATGTGATAGCATTTCATCGCACCTAGTTCTCAGATCGCCCAGATTGGAACTTACGTCTGGCTAAGTGAGGCCGGTTATTTCACGCCGAATTTCTGTGATCAGTCATGCCGTGCTTATTTTGTGCATGATTGCTGTAAACACGGTTTTTGTTCGCGCACAGGATGGCCAACCGGGACAGGACAGGCAGTCTGCTCAGGAGCCAACCGCAAACCAGGAACAGCAGCCCCCCACCGACACGCAACCCGTACAGGGCAACAAACCAGAAATCCCACCCGAGCCGGAATCACATGGGACGCGCCTTCGGTGGAAGGATATTCCCAAGAACGTGTTGCAGGACGAGGCGGCCGTCTTCACGAGTCCGTTTCGCATCAACCGACAAAACGCCAAATGGTGGATTCTGTTTGGCGGAGTCACGGCAACTTTCATTGGGTTTGATGAAAAGATTAATAATGCTTTGCCGGAGACAACGTTTTTAACCACGCCAAGCCGGTGGACGTCCCATCTAGGTGCCGACTACTCCATCTACCCGATTTGGGCAGGATTCTATTTTGTCGGTAAGGCTACTGACAGCCCGCGTGCCCGGGATACGAGCCGAATCGGAATCGAGGCTTTGCTCGATGCCGAGATCACGGTAAACCTGTTAAAACTCGCAACGCAGCGACCCCGCCCGGAACACCAAAACGTAAGCCTCGCATTTTTTACAGGTGGGGACGCATTTCCCTCGGGACATTCGATAAAGTCATGGACGCTTGCGCGAGTAGCTGCTCGAGAATACGCAGACAAGAAAATCGTTCCGATTGTCGCCTACAGCGCGGCAACGGCCGTAAGCGTCAGTCGATTCGGAGGAAGAAGGCACTCTATATCTGATGCCGTGGCTGGGGCGGCGATGGGGTTTTTCATTGGGGACTACGTATATCGGCACCACCACGCACCGTCCGAAAAATCCAAAGCAATAACGTGGATTTTTTCGCACGTGGATTTTAACTTCGGCATCGGGCCTGAACCGGCAATGTCCAATTCCCAACTCCTTCTCAATTCCCGTCCGATGAGCTTGGGGACTGAACTTGGTAAGTTCTCATTTCCGAGCCGGACCCACTAATCATTTGCGTTTGGACCTCGCATCTCAATAGGCTTTCAGGTATGACAGAACCAACAAAAGAAGAGTTGCTGGCGCGGATCGCTGAATTGGAAAAGCAAACGGGGTCGAAAAGGAGCGGTAGGCTGGAGTTCAAGGTGAGCGAGAAGGGTGGGGTCAGTGTCTACGGACTGGGCCGATTCCCCGTAACGCTCTACTACGAACAATGGACACGCCTGTTGGAAGCCTCGGATTCGCTTCGGACCTTTCTGGAAGAAAATAAAGCGAAACTCAAGCTTAAAGGCGCCGAATAGCTCAGAACGCACATTAAAAATTCTTAATCGAATCGTTGCCGACATATAGGGACCAATGATAGTCTCCGAGACCAGCTAAACGATTCGACCGCAGTTGAATCCTTTCTCAAGGAGACGGAAGTTATGCCCTACACTCTGAAAATTAACGGGCAATCGAAATCAGTAGATGTGCCCGCGGATATGCCCCTTCTCTGGGTGCTCCGTGACGTTCTCAATATGAAGGGGACGAAATTCGGATGCGGCATTGGAGCCTGCGGCGCGTGCACCGTGCATCTTGGAGGCACAGCAGTTCGCGCTTGTCAGACGCAGATTTCCAGAGTTGGTAACCAGGAAGTAAAGACAATCGAAGGACTTTCCAATGACGGATCGCATCCTCTGCAGAAAGCCTGGCTGGAGGTGGACGTCCCTCAATGCGGGTACTGTCAGGCCGGACAGCTTATGACAGCAGCGGCGTTGTTGGCCAAAACCCCGAAACCTACGGATGCCGACATTGACTCTGCAATGACGGGCAACGTATGCCGATGCGGAACCTACGTCAGGATCCGCGAAGCGATTCACCTCGCCGCGAATGGCGGGAGGAAGGCATAGGAGGGCGCCATGAAAACAACCACGAAACAACTCGATCGTCGATCGTTCATTAAATTCAGTGCTCTTGCAGGCGGTGGTTTGCTCGTTGGCGTTTACGCCGACTCCGAAGTTTTCGCGCAGCAGCGGGGTCCTGCTGCCCCACCGGCGCCGGTCAATCCGAACGTCTATATAACTGTTCATCCGGACAACACCTTCACGCTGATCGCAAAGAACCCGGAAACGGGTCAGGGCATGCGAAACGCATTGCCAATGCTGATTGCCGAAGAACTGGATGTTGATTGGAAGCAAGTAAAGGTTCAGCAAGCCGATTGCAACCCCACGTTGTACGGCCAGCAGATTGAAGGGGGCAGCACGGCGACTCCGACCAACTATATGCCAATGCGGCAAGTCGGTGCGGCAGCACGCATGATGCTGGTCTCCACGGCGGCAAAACAGTGGAACGTTCCGGAAAGCGAGGTCACGACTAGTTCGGGAACGGTGAAGCACGCGCGCACAAACAAAACCGCGACATATGCTTCGCTGGCGGAAGCGGCGCTAAAGATGCCGCCGATGGCCGTAACCGACATCAAGTTGAAAGAGCAAAAGGATTTCAAAATCCTCGGAACGCCCACTCCAGGCGTCGATAACATGGCGATCGTTACAGGAAAACCGGCGTTCAGCATTGACGTGAATCCTCAGGGCATGCTCTACGCCGTCTATCAAAAGTGCCCCACATTCGGCGGAAAGGTCATGAGCGCGAATGTAGAGGAAGTGAAAAAGCAACCAGGTGTTAAGCACGTCTTTGTGATCGAACCCCCGCCTCCTCCGGCAGCTGGACAGCGCGGCGCCGGCGGCCCCGGTGGCAACGTCACTTGGGCGGGCGGAGTTGCAATCGTCGCCGAGAACTGGTGGTACGCACAGAACGCTCGCAGCAAAGTTTTGAAGGTCGACTGGGATTACGGCCCGACTAGAAGCCAAAGCACCGCCGGCTACATGACCCACATCAAGGGGCTGGCATCGAAAGCTTCTCAAGAGCCTGCGGGTGGCAACGCTAGCGCGAAAGAAGGCGACGCCGAGGCGGCTTTCAAGACTGCCGCTAAGATCGTCGAAGCGGAGTATGAGTTTCCCCTTCTGTCACACGCGCCACTCGAACCGCAAAACTCAACGGCCTGGTTTAAGGACGGGAAGATCGAAATCTGGTCATGCGCCCAAATTCCATCCTTGAATGACGCCGCTGTGCCCAGCGGTGTTCAGCCGACCGACGTCACGTTCCATATGGTCCGTGGTGGCGGCGGTTTCGGACGGCGTCTCTACAAAGAATATGACGTTGAAGTTTCCAAAATCGCGCGGCTTGTCGCCGATGAACGAGCCAAAGCAGGCCAGCCGAGTGTTCCGGTCAAGCTGCTCTGGTCGCGTGAAGACGATATCGCCCACGATGACTACCGGCCAGCCGGCTATCACTATTTCAAAGCCGGTTTGGATGCAAACGGAAAGCTGATCGCCTTCCGGGACTTTGTTGCCAGCTACGGTAACACCTCAGTCGTACCCTCAGGTCCGGAGAGCTTCCCGAGAGGTTTCGTCGAGAGCTACTGGGCGTTCAGGGATGAGTCGATGCCGTTTGGCGTTCCGACGGGAGCCATGCGAGCGCCGAGCACGAATGGAGTCTCGTTTGTGATGAATGGGTTCATGGATGAAGTCGCGATCGCGGCCGGCAAAGATCCATTGCAATACCGGTTGGATCTCCTGAGTAGCCCGACCAGCTATAAACCGCCGGCAAACCGAACTGGATTCGGCGCGCCCTTTAACGCGGATAGAGCTCGAGCCGTGTTGGAAGCCGTGCGTGATATGTCCGACTGGAATAACCGCAGCAAGCTGCCGAAAGGTACCGGCAAAGGCGTTGCATTGCAGTACGCGCATTCGGGTTATGTCGCCTACGTCGCTCAAGTAAGTGTCGATGCGAACAAAAAGCTCAAGGTCGACAAAGCATGGGCGGCTGTGGACATCGGCGAGCAGATCGTGAATTCGAGCGAGGCAGAGAACCTGGTGCAGGGAGGCTTCGTCGAGGGCATGAGCCATTTGATGGCCTGGGAAATCACGATCGAGAATGGTGCTGTCGTGCAAACAAACTTCAACCAATATCAACCGGCCCGTATGCGACAAGTCGCGCCCGGGACGATTGAGGTGAAGTTCCTCAAATCCGACTACACACCAACCGGCCTGGGCGAGCCTTCGCTTCCACCGGCGCCGCCGGCGATCGTCAATGCGATCTTCGCGGCCACCGGCATTCGAATTCGCGCCCTGCCGCTTGCTAAAGCTGGGTACACCTGGGCATAGTTCCAGGCAATGAATAGAGTGGACCAGGGTTTTGGGACCCTGGTCCATTTTTTTGAGGGATTGTGAGTTACTTCAGAACGGTATCCATTTCAATTTTGTGTGTCTTCTTCTGCGCAGTTCTGTTTGGGCAAACCAAACCCCAGATCACTGTTTCGCCTGCGGTGGTCCTGCACCATGGTCATGTTGATTTGAAAGGTACAGGTTTCACGCCAAAGTCCAACATCCTTTCCCACCTACGAAAACCGGACGGAAGAGAATTCCCGGTTTTAACGATGTACACGAATGATAAAGGTGAGTTCGTGCATGATATCGACACGGTCGTCTTTGAGCCCGGTGTACACGAAGTCTGGGTCGAAGATGTCAAAACAAAAACCACGTCGAACGTTGCGCGGTTCGAAGTGACCATGTACTCGAAAGACCTGAAGTAGTCAGTCGCTAGCAGCCATTTGTGCAATCTGATCGCCGATCACCAGCGAAGCCGTCGCTGCAGGCGACGGCACATTGCACACGTGAATCATCCGCTTTGATCGGACGATTGCGAAGTCATCAAGCAGCCTGCCGCTACCGTCGAGAGCTTGCGCCCGGACCCCGGCGCCCGCAGGTTCGAGATCCGAGGACACGATCTCGGGAACGAGCTTCTGTAAAGCGTGCGTGAATGCCTCCTTGTTCAACGAACGATAATATTCGCCTACTCCGCTCCGCCAGTATTTGGCACTCATGCGCCAGAAACCGGGAAACAACGCCGTTTCGATCGCGTCCCTGACACTGAAATCAGTCTTGCGATAGCCCTCCCGTTTCAAAGCCAACACGGCGTTGGGCCCTGCCTCAATACCACCGCTGATACGGCGTGTAAAGTGGACCCCAAGAAAAGGAAAGCGAGGGTCAGCAACCGGATAAATCAGGTTCCGGACCAGCGTTCTCCGGTTCGGAATGATCTCGTAGTATTCGCCTCGGAAAGGAACGATGCGAAGCCCGTTCTCTTCACCCGCCATTCTCATAATGCGATCACTGTGAAGGCCTGCGCAATTGATGACTTGTGATGCCCTTATCGAACCAGCCGTCGTTTCCAAGACGACTTCAGTGGAGTTCTGCGCGATGCTCCGCACCTGGCAATTCGTTTGAATCTGGCCACCAGCAGCTTCAATGAGCTCCGCATATTTCTGGGCAACCAGAGCGTAATTGGTGATGCCTGTGCCCGGAACGTGAAGCGCGGCTATTCCGGTGCAGTGCGGCTCGATCTCACGCAACTTTTCCGGCCCGATCATCACCAGGCCGGGGACACCATTGGCTGTTCCGCGGCGCATGAGTTCATCCAGGCCCGGACGCTCTGATTCGTCGGTCGCAACAACGACCTTTCCGCAAATTTCATGGGGAATGCCGTATTCCCGGCAAAACTCGACCATGGCAGTCGCACCGGCAACACAGTTCTTGGCCTTGAGAGACCCTGGTTTGTAATAGAGACCGGAATGAATGACGCCGCTATTGTGACCCGTTTGGTGGCGGGCAATGCCCGGTTCTTTCTCGAGTACCGCAACGCGAGTTTGGGGCATCCGGCGCGATGTCTGCAGCGCAGTCGCTAAACCAACAATGCCGGCACCCACGATGACAAAATCGAAACTAGAGTCCACCTTGGGAAAAGTACCAAAAAAGGACGGAGCCACAAAAGCTGATCAATGTTCAATGCCCAATTAGGAATTGGGAATTCTTAGGGTGTGACCGTCACTTTAACGTGAGCGTTTGTCCAGCAGCATTGGAAACCGCCGCCACCGTCCCCGCTCGCGTCGTTGGATTGTACGCGCAAGATATATTCGCCTGGGGCGCTGAACTTGGCGGTGGTTGAAGTCTTGCCATCATTTGCGTCGACAGTAGGCCTGGCGTTTTCGAACGTCACATCGCCCGGGCCACGGAATTTGCTCCATACGATATTCGCAGGTGGCCCTTGACGCGGACGTGCTTCCGGAGGCTGCTTGCCATCATCGGAAACCCAGGCAGTCAGCGAAAGGGATTCATTGACCTTTACATTAAATGACGTCGCGATTCCTTTGGGCGGCCCCGTAAACGTCGTACCACCCGGCTGAAATCGAATAACGGGAGGGGTATTTCCAACTCCGGCGTCTTCGAAGGGTTCTACGATCCAGAGCGGATCAAGATGCAACGGGACCGAAGTCGTCTGGCCATTGGCAGTAATCGTCCAGGTCAGACGCTTGTTTCCGAAATCCTTGGGAACAACAACAGTGAAAACGCCCCACTGCCGGCGCGGGAGAAAGTGAGTCGGCTGACC
>Ga0075425_100010116_pt1 | contig 10050 bp, 9 predicted proteins | sample SoiMethybrSBSTD4_FD_75300 | JGI IMG/M metagenome (GOLD analysis project Ga0075425, IMG submission 75300) | Bulk soil microbial communities from a Populus tree surrounding site in Tennessee, USA - Soil MetaG P. TD hybrid SBSTD4 | ecosystem: Environmental > Terrestrial > Soil > Tree plantation...
CAGCGCCGACGGCCGCTACGTCGCCTTCTACTCCGACGCGTCGAACCTCGTCGCCGGAGACACAAACGGAGCCCGCGATGTCTTCGTGCGGGACCTGCAGACGGGCGAGACGACACGCGTCAGCGTCAGCAGCTCCGGCACCGAGGCGAACGGCGACAGCTTCGCTCCCGCGCTGAGCGCCGACGGCCGCTACGTCGCCTTCTCGTCCGCGGCCTCGAACCTCGTCGACGGCGACACGAACGACGCGAACGACATCTTCGTCCACGACCGCCAGACGAACACCACGACCCGCGTGAGTGTCGGCTTCGACGGGAGCCAGGCGAACGGCGGAAGCGACTCGCCGTCCCTGAGCGGCGACGGCCGCCTCGTCGCCTTCGCGTCCACGGCGTCGAACATCGTCAACGGAGACGCGAACAACCTCCGCGATGCGTTCGTCTACGACCGCCAGACAGGCACCGCGGTCGACGTCAGCGTGAACACGGACGGCACGCAGGGAGATCTCGAGAGCTCCACGCCGGTCCTCAGCGGCGACGGCAAGTTCGTCGCGTTCCAATCCTTCGCCGACAACCTGATCGCCGACGACGAGAACGAGGGCGGCGACATCTTCGTCCGCGACCTGACGGCGAACACGACCGAGCGCGTCAGCGAGTACACCGGCCACTACGAGGCCGAGGGGGACAGCCAGCGCCCCTCCATCAGCTTCGACGGCCGCTACGTCGCGTTCGACTCGGACGACTGGGACCTCGTCTGGGGTGACACGAACGACTCCTTCGACGTCTTCGTCAACGACCGGGCGACGACGGTCACCACTCGCGTCAGCGTCGACGACTCGGGCACGCAGTCGAACGGCGACAGCTTCCGACCCTCCATCAGCGCCGACGGCCGCTATGTCGCGTACTACTCGGAGGCGTCGAATTTGGTCTCCGGCGACGCGAACGGAGCGACCGACGTCTTCGTCTACGACCGTCGCAGCGGCGCGACGAAACGGGTCAGCGTCGCCGCCGGCGGAGAAGAGGCGAGCGGCGACAGCGTCCGGCCGGCAATCGCCGGAAGCGGCCGTCTTGCAGTCTTCGAGTCGGACGCGACGAACCTCGTGCCCGGGGACACGAACCGCTTCACCGACATCTTCGTTCGCGACCCACTCGGAGTGCCGCCGCCTCCGCCGCCGGTCAGCTGCAGGGTCCCGCGCGTGATCGGGATGCGGCTCGCGGTCGCTCGCAAGAGGATCGGCCAGGCAAACTGCGACACGGGCGTCGTGCGGCGTGCCCACGCTGCGAAGACGCGGGTCGGAAAGGTGCTCTCCCAGAGCCCGAAGGCCGGGGCCGTTCGCAAGCGCGGGACGAAGGTGAACCTCGTCGTCGGCCGGCGTTGAAACCTGCGTGAACTAGAGTTTCTGCGGGGCGTGAACCAGGGAGAACAGAGGGAATGCCGGGGCTCGACGACTTCACGGCCAGTGTGCGAATGGAAGGGGTGGCGAGCGAGGACGCCGTCGCGCACGAACGCGCCTGGCTGGGCGCTTTCGTGGAACCATGGCTGACCGCGATCGTGGAGCAGATGCCCGACGGCCTCATCATCGTCGAGGCTCCGGGGGGCCGCGTGCTGACCGTGAACGAGCAAGCTCGAAGGCTGCTCCAGATCGCAGAAGGCGACGCGCTGCACGGGATCGATCTTGCCTACAAGCCCGACGGAACCCACTATCGGCCAGAGGAGTTCCCTATCGCTCGAGCACTCGAGGGTGAAACGGTTGCGGGCGAGCTCCTGGAGATCCCGGGGCCTCAGGGCGCGCGCTTCGTCGTCAGCGTTCACGCAGCACCCGTGCGTGTGCAGAAGGACCGAATCACAGCAGCCGTGGCCCTGCTCGAGGACCTCACCGCCGAGCGTGTCGAGCGCGAATTCGTCACGAACGCGGCACACGAGCTCCAGACGCCGATCGCCGCGATCACGAGCGCAGTCGAGGTGTTGCAGGCCGGCGCGAAGGACACGCCGGATCGAGACCTGTTCATCGAGCACATCAAGCGGCAGAGCGACCGGCTCGTAAGGCTGACCGGGGCGCTCCTCACGCTGTCCCGCGCGCAGGCGGATATCGAGGAACCGCGCAGCGAGCTGATCGAGCTGTGTCCGCTGCTCGAGAAGATTGCGGAGCGGATGGAACCTGCCGAGGGCGTGTCGCTGGCGGTCGATTGCGCCCCCGAGATCGCGCTCGTCGCCAATCGCGAGCTGCTCGAGCAGCTGATCTCGAACGTCGTCCGCAACGCGGTGAAGTACACGGAGGAGGGGTCGATCCGGGTCGAGGCGGAGCCGCGGGACGGGCAACTCGAGCTTCGAGTGGTCGACACCGGGATCGGCATCTCCGCCGGCACGCTCCCTCGCGTTACGGAGCGCTTCTATCGAGGCGATGCGTCGAAGGAAGGTTTCGGGCTCGGCCTGGCGATCGTGCGGTCCGCGCTGGACGTCATGGGCGGTGAGCTGCGGATCGCCTCGCAGGGCCCGGGTCAAGGGACGACGGTGACGATGGTGCTACCACACGGCGCTACGCGGTTGGCGGGGGCATCCAGGTGAAGGCACAGTGACCAGGGTTCTGGTGGTCGACGACGAGGCCGCGCTGCGAGACGCGCTCGGCTACGCGCTTCGCCAGGAAGGCTTCGAGGTCGAGCTGCGCGAGGACGGCGACTCCGGCCTGGCGGCGGCGCTCGAGGACGAGGTCGACCTGGTCATCCTCGACCTCATGCTCCCGGGGCTCACCGGGACCGAGGTCTGCCGGCGGCTCAGGGAGGAGAGCGCCGTTCCGATCATCATGCTGACGGCCAAGGGCTCGGAGGTCGACCGGGTCCTCGGTCTCGAGATCGGGGCCGACGACTACGTGACGAAGCCGTTCTCGATGGCGGAGGTGATCGGGCGCGTCCGGGCGATCCTGCGCCGCCGCGAGCTCGACCGAACCGGCTCGGGCGGAGTGCGGCGGGTCGGGGGCCTCGAGCTCGACCCTGTGCGTCATCGGCTCCGCGTGGACGGCGAGATAGTGTCGCTGACGCCGTCCGAGTTTCGCGTCCTCGACCTGCTCGCGGGCGAGCCGGAGCGCGTCTTCAGCCGCACCGAGATCATGCAGCACCTCTGGGAGAGCTCGTACGTCGGCGACCGGCGCGCCTGCGACATCCACATCTCCAACCTGCGCCGCAAGGTCGAGGACGACGTGTCCGACCCGAAGCGGATCGTCACGGTTCGAGGGGTCGGCTACAAGCTGCTTCCTGTGTGAGTGAATCCGAACGGACCTGAGGCAGAACGCTCAGTCCCTCGTCTCTACGCTCGAAGGCATGAAAGTCCTCGGCTTCGAGATCCGCACCGCACAGCTCACGCCCAGCATCTACGTCGTCTCCGTGACGGGGGAGATCGACGCGTTCACATCTCCGTCGCTCGAACAGGAGTTGGAATGGGTGCTGCGCGACGGGGCGAGTAACGTGGTGGTGGATCTCGGAGAAGTGGCCTTCATCGACTCGACGGCGCTGAGAATTCTTCTCAGAGCGCTGCCCAAGTTCTCCAAGCGCGGAGGGAAGCTCGTGCTCGCCACGGCCGACAGCCGCGTGCTGAAGACACTGGAGATCACGGGGCTCGACACGAAGTTCACGGTCGAGCCGAGGCTCGCGGAGGCCATCTCTCGGCTCGCGAACGGCCACACTCCCGTTCGCGACGGGGACAGAGCCGGATGACGCGGTACAGGGGTCCGCGCCCGGTGCAGCTCCGGCTTCGAGCCGGGGCACCTGTGCGGACTGCGGCGAGGCTGCGCCCCTTCTTCGGAAGGCCTCGCCGCTCCGCATCACCTCCCGGTCGGTCGTCGTGAACTGGCACTGCACGTGTGGCCGGGAATACCGGGTGCGGACCGATCCGCTGACCTTCTGGCCCCGCAACTCGCAGCGCGGGTTCCGGGCCGACCCGGCGACGACGTGCGTCGACTGCGGGATCGAGCTCGAAGACCAGTTCGCCCTGGATGCCGCGCGGCTCCTCAGCGCCGCGATCCTGGGCTGACGCTTCTTTTCTAGATCGGAGGGAGTGGCGGGACCTCTCGGAGGGCTATTTGAAGCCGCGTGTCCTGCCGAGCACGGTGCGACTACACGACTCCGATCAGAGGAGCGGACTTTCCCCGCCCCTCCCTCAATCGCGAGGGTAAGCGCTCGGGGCTGAGTTTTCCGTCGGAGTTCTGCGTCGTTCCACTCACACCGGCTTACTTGCCCGGTTTCGTGCCCGGCGCGTTCGCGTAGCAGCTCTGTTCGAGCCCGCGCGGATGGCCCACGGCGGCCGCGGCGTAGTTCGCCTTGATCGACTCGAGGCCGCCGTCGTGGGCGAATACGACGTACGGGACCTTGGGCGGGTTCGACGGCACGTAGTTCTCGGAAGCCCCGGCGGGCGCCTCGAGCATGTTGTGCGCGACCAGCGAGCTCAGGGTCGTGTGCGCGCGCTTCTGGGCCGTCGTGTCTCCCGTCTTGATCGCGTGCACCCAGTAGCACTCCCATGCGTTCTGCGCGTTCAGCACTGCGAGCCCACCGCCGGCGCCCCGGCCGGTGACGCTGTTCGCGGGGCCCCTATGGAAGACCGGCCAGGTCGCGCCCGGCGGGAGCTCGAGTTGGCTCTGCGCGGCGTGATACTCGGCCTGCGTGACGTCCGGGCCGACGGCGTCGTCGGCGACGAGCCGCGAGATCGCGAACGCCGTCGAGGCGAGGAGCGCCGCGACCGCGAACGCGATGGCCAGTACCAGCCCGCGGCGGCGGTGGAAAGGCTTTCGCGCCGGCGCGGCGAGCCTCGGATCGCTCGGGCCCGCGGTGATCTCGTCGAACAGGTCGAGCGAGTCGGTCTGAACCACGATCGGCTCCGGGTTGGCAGCTTGCAGGCGGGTGAGAAGCGCGTCGCTCTTCATGTGCTCTCCATGGTCAGCTTGGTGTCGGGTGGGCCTGCGAGACCGGCGAGCTTCGCCTCGACGCGGCGTCGGGCGCGTAGGAGGCGGACGCGGAATGTCGTCGGGTTGATCCCCAGCGCGTGCGCTGCCTCGGTGGGCGTCAGCTCCTCCCAGGCGGTCAGGAGGAGCGCCTCGCGGTCGAGCGGCGACAGCTCGTTGAGGGCGGCGGCGAGCTGCGGGTCGAGGTCGAAGGCCTCGGGGGCCATTTCGGGCTCGGCGAGCTCGTGCCGGTGGCGCTGCTCCGTCTGGCGCTTGCGCCACTCCGCGAGCAGTAGGTTCCTCGCGGTCGCGTAGAGCCAGGGCAGCGGATCGTCCTCCGGCACGTCCGCGAGGCGGCGCCACGCGATCGTCATCACCTCGGCCGCGAGCGCGTCCGGGTCGACGCTGCCGCGCCGTCTCGCGAAGGCCGTGACGGCGCCGAGGTGCGAGAACACCGGTCGAAAGCGCGCTTCGGGCGTCCCAATCGAGTGCACCGCCATACCTCTATCTGTCCCGGCGCGCCTCTTGCGTTACAGGTCGGTTCGAAGGTGAGCCGAGCGCCGGCCGCTAGGCGGCGATCCGGTCGGCGTCGAGTGGGAGCACGGCCAGCTCCGGCGGAGGCCGGCGAATGAACCCGTGGAGCAGCATCAGGTCCTCCGCCTGGCCGGCGGTCAGCGCCTCGTCGTGCTGCTCCGAGCTTCGGCAGGCCGCGATCCCGGCTTCGATCTCGATCCGCGAGCCCGGGCCTGGTGGGATGGGGCGAACTGCGCGCACCGCTCCGCCGGACACGAAGAACGCCTTCCGCCAGCCCGGCTCGACGGCCGGCGCGACCAGGCAGAGCTCGATCTTGCGCAGCCGGTCGAGTCGTCGAAGCCGCTCGACGATCTTCTCAAGGGCTTCGATCCGGTCGCGCAGCCGGGCGGCCTCCTCGTAGCGCTGGCTCTCGGCCAAATGGTGCAGCCGCGCGCGCAGACGCGGCAGCGGACCGCCCTGGAGCAGGTCGTCGAGCTCCGCGTCCGTGCACGAGCCCAGCGCGCGCGCCGCGAGCGAGGCCTGGCGTCGGGAACCGATGGGGCCGACCGGCCCCGGCTTCTTGGAGACGACGAACTCCTCGCCACGGCGTCGCAGGTAGACGCCCTCGTCTCGTCGGCGTCCGCGCGAGTTGGCTGGCGGCGCGAGCTCGCGGATCAGGCGCAGCTCCTCGAGCGCGGCCTCCAGCTCGGAGCCGAGCACGCGCCACTCGATTCGCGCCAGCGCCAGCAGTGCCGCTTCGACCGACGGGCGCTGCCGGTCGCTGCGGAAGTACGACCGCAGCCGCGCACGCAGATCGCGGGCCCGTCCGACGTAGAGCACCTGGTCGTGCCGGTCGCGAAAGAGGTACACGCCGGGCCTGCTCGGAGCGCCGTGTGCCAGGCGCCGCTTCCCGTGAACCCTGCGCGCGCGGGGCGCCGCCAGTCCGTGCAGTTCCGACAGCGTCCGCGCGCCGCGCTCCTGGGCCAGCCCGATCAGGTGCACCAGCACCTGCGCCGTGGCCTCAGCGTCGGGCAGCGCGCGGTGGCACGGCTCCGTCGGAACGCCGAAGAAGTGCGCGAGCGACGCGAGCCCCACGCGGCGCAGCCGTCCGTCGAGCAGCCGGCGGGCGAGCGCCGCGGTGCACAGCGGCGGCTCGGACAGCCGCCGGTCGCCGAGGTGCTGCTCGAGGAAGCGCTGGTCGAACCGCGCGTTGTGCGCGACGAGCAGGTCGTCACTCGCGAAGTCGAGGAAACGGCGCACCACGATCGAGATCGCGGGCGCCCCTCGGAGCTCCCGCTCGCGGATCCCCGTCAGCCGCGCGATGGGCTCCGGCAGCGCGACCCGGGGATTGACGAGCGACTGAAACGAGTCGACGAGCTCGAGCCCGCGCACGCGCACCGCTCCGACCTCGCAGATCTGGTCGCGTCCCGCGGCGAGGCCCGTCGTCTCGAGGTCGAACACGACGAGCTCCGCTTCCTCGAGCAGCGGGTCCGGCCGGCCGCCGACGAGAGAGACAGTGGTGCCGGTGCAGACGACGCGGCTGTCGCCGGCGGTGACCTCTTCGAGCAGCGAGCGCGCCAGGCCGTCGGGAATCGAGGTCGTCGCGAACAGCGCCCGGGCCGCCTCGACCGCGGACAGGGCGCCGCGCTCATCGAGCATGTCCACGAGCCGGTCGAGCGAATCGAGGGCGAACTGCACCCTGTGGATGAAAGCGAACATATGTTCGCTTTGCAAGCCTGAATCAGTCCGGGAGCAGGGGAATCGCGAATCCCGAGCGGCGGCCGAGAAGGACGGCGCGCGTGACCGAGTCCGATCCGAAGCGCACCCGGACCTCGTCGAGCGCGGCATCGAGCGTGTCGCTCCAGGACGAGTCCAGGGGCAGCCGGAGCTGGCCGAGATCGTCGTCCAGGTTGCTGATCGAGACGCCGACGAGCGTGATCCCCTGGCGCTCGATCAGCGGAAGGGCGACCTCGAGCAGTTCCCGCGCGGCAACGAGGATCGTGCTCGTGTTCGCGGTCGCGTAGGGGAGCGTCTGCGACCGGGTCGCGCGCGTCGAGTCGTCGAAGCGGAGTCGAAGCACGACGGTTCGGCCAAGCCGCTCGGCGGCCCGCATGCGGCGCGTGACGCGCTCGACGAGCCCGATCAGAGACGTGTCGACCTCGTCCAGCGAGGTCGGTCGCCAGCCGAGCGCGCGCTGGGCGCCCATCGAGCGGCGCCGCCTGCGCACCTGCACGGGCCGAGGGTCGCGGTTGTGCGAGAGAGCGTGGAGCTGGCGCCCGGCCGCGCGTCCGAGCATCGTGACAAGCGCGTTCTCGGGGACCTCAGCGACCTGGCGGACGGTTGTGATCCCGGCATCGTTGAGCCTGCGGGCGGTGACGCGCCCGACGCCCCAGAGCCGTTCGACGGGAAGCGGGTGGAGGAAATCGAGCTCGCGGTCCGGCGGAACGAGCAGCAGGCCGTCCGGCTTCGCCACGCCGCTTGCCACCTTGGCCAGGAACTTCGTCCGCGCGACCCCGACGGTGATCGGCAGCCCGACGCGCTCCCGGACGACACGCCGGAGCCGGGCCGCGATCTCGAGCGGCGAGCCCGCCAGCCGGCGGAGCCCGCGGACGTCGAGGAACGCCTCGTCGATCGAGAGCCCTTCGACGAGCGGCGTCATGTCGTCGAAGACCCGGTACATGTCCTTGCTTGCCTCGGAGTAGGCCTCCATCCGCGGCCGGACGACGACGGCCCCGGGGCAGAGGCGAAGAGCTCGCCGAACACCCATCGCGGTCTCGACGCCGCAGGCCTTCGCCTCGTAGCTCGGGCAGAGCACGACGCCCGCGCCGACGATGACAGGCCTCCCGCGAAGCTCAGGCCGGTCGCGCTGCTCGACGGCAGCGAAGAACGCGTCCACGTCCGCGTGCAAGATCGTCGCGTCCGTCCGCACGAACATATGTTCGCATACGGAGTTAGGTCAGCTGCGCGAGCACGACGATGAACGCGATCACGACGAGAGCGGCGATCGCGACGAAGCTCCCGACGACGAGCTTCACCTTGCGCAGGACGACCACCCATGCGACCCAGGAGAGCAGCTCCGAAGCGGTCTGAACCCGCTGGAACCAGATGCTCGAGATCCCGAGGCGAGCGAGCACTCGTCCGGCCAGGCTCGCTTCGAAGCGTGCGAGCTCGGCGGCGCGCACGCGCTCCTGCCAGCGGGCCGTCATCTCCTTCGCCTCGCGGCGGGCGGAGCGCCGGTAGAGCGGAAGCGCCTTCCGCCGGCGCTGCCAGTACTCGAGTGAGCTGCGAGCATCGTCGAGCGGCGGCGGCGCCAGCATCTCCTCGATGATCAGGACATCTCGATCCGGAGCCACGCTACGCACGCACATGAGTGTAGCCCCGCTAGACGTGGAAGGACTGAACATTCGTTCGCGGCCTGGAAACGCGAGAGAACGGATGTTCCTAGCACGGTTTTCGCTGCAAATTCCAGTTTTCTCGACAACGGCCGCGGCCGAGGAGCCGCCCTCGACGCAGGTGTGCGTGGTTGGACTTTCGACTAGTGGCCACTAGGCGCCGTTTCACGCACAATTCTTGACGATGAGCGCGCGCACGTGATGCGGGCGTAATGGCTGAGGGTGGAAGGAGGTGGGCGTTGGCGCGGATCTGCATGGTCGCTTACACCGACTACGCTGCCGATCAGCGAATTCGACGGGAGGCAGAGGCCCTCGTCGCACGCGGCGACATCGTCGACCTCATCTGTCCTCGTTCGAAGGCCCTGGAGGGCATGACGTCGCTCAAGGGCGTGAACCTGCAGTTCGTTCGCCGGTTCCAGCAGAAGCGAAAGGCCGGGCCGATTCGCTACCTCGCCCGCTACGCGACCTTCGTGGTCGGGGCGGCAGCTCGAGTCTCTCGCCTGAATCGCGCCAACCGCATCGACCTCGTCGAGGTACACACCATGCCCGACTTCCTCGTCTTCGCGGCCTGGCCCGCCAAGCGACGCGGCGCGGGAGTGATCCTCGACGTCCACGATCTGGTCCCGGAGCTCTACGAGTCGAAGTTCGGCCTCCGAGCCGGCCATCCGATCGTTCGGTTTCTGACCTGGATCGAGCGCCGCAGCATCGCGTTCGCCGACGCGGCGCTCGCGGTTCACCGTCCCCACCGCGACGCGATCGTTCGCCACGGGACGCCGGTCGAGAAGCTCACGGAAGTCATGAACTCCCCTGATCTCGGAGTCGTCGGGCCGCCCCAGGTCGAGGCGGAGATCGACCCCTCCCTCGTCGTCTATCACGGCACGATTGCGACGCGCCACGGGCTGGAATGGGCTGTGCGCGCAATCGACCTGGCACGGCGAGACGGTCGAGATACCACGCTGTTCATCGCCGGCGACGGCGACGACGCCGGGCGGATCGAAGACCTGATCGTCGAGCTCGGGCTCGAAGACGCGGTGACCTTCCAGCGACGCCTCGTCATGCTCGAGGAGCTCATTCCGAAGCTGCGCCGCGCGCAGGTCGGCGTCATTCCCCTGGTCCCCGATTCGTTCACCCGCTACATGCTCCCGGTGAAGCTCCTCGAGTATGCGGCGCTTCGGATTCCGGTGGTCGTCACGCGCACGTCCACGATCGAGGCCTATTTCGACG
>Ga0075425_100010118_pt1 | contig 10049 bp, 8 predicted proteins | sample SoiMethybrSBSTD4_FD_75300 | JGI IMG/M metagenome (GOLD analysis project Ga0075425, IMG submission 75300) | Bulk soil microbial communities from a Populus tree surrounding site in Tennessee, USA - Soil MetaG P. TD hybrid SBSTD4 | ecosystem: Environmental > Terrestrial > Soil > Tree plantation...
TCCGCTTCCGCGCGGCGGCCGTCCTCGAACGTGAGCGTCACGCGGCCGCTGCGTTCGTCCAGGCCAACCAGCTTGCTGCCGGCATGAATGATGTCCTGCGGCAGCACCGAGGCGAGCGCCTCGTGCAAATCGCCGCGGTGCATGCAGAGATACGGCGCGCCGAAGAGCGATTCCGGCATCGGCAGCTCGCGCATCACCTCACCGCTGTCCCACTGCCGGTTCAAATGCGAGTACGGCTGGAACGACGTCGCGCGCACCCGATCTTCGACGCCGATCTTCCGCAGCACCTTCATGGAGTTGGGCATCATCTGAATGCCCGCGCCGATGCGCGCAAAGCGCGACGCCTGTTCGTAGACGTGGACGTCGAAGCCAAACAACCGCAGCGCGGATGCCGCGGTGAGGCCGCCCATTCCCGCGCCCACGATCGCCACTGAGAGGGGAGTATGGGTCACCCTGCCTCGAATCATACCAACTCGCTCTCGACTGGAATCGATTGCCTTCTTCCGATACGATTCGCTCACTTCACCTTGAAAACCGCGGGCAGCTGACGCGAGGGAGAGCTATGAGCATTCAGAAGAAGATGCGAGCCGGAGCGGTGATCGCCTCGATCGCTCTTGGTGTGTTCGTCGTCTATGTATCGTTGGGCGCGCAGGCGCCGTCGTCGGGTCCGCGCTACGTCTACGACCCGGGCTGGCCGAAGCCGCTGCCGAACAATTGGAAGATGGGCGGCGTGACCGGTCTTGCCGTCGATCCGAAGGACGACACCGTGTGGGCCTACGACCGTCCGAACGACCTGACGAACATCGAACTGGAGAAGGAGATCGGCATCGCGGACTGCTGCACGCTGCCGCCGTCGATGATCCACTTCGACAAGGAAGGGAACGTCATCGGCTCGTTCCAGGCGCCGCAGGGGCACGGCATGGACGTCGATAGCAAGGGCTTCGCGTACCTCGGACAGAACACCGTCCGCAAGTACGACGTGAAGACCGGCAAGCTGGTGGGCGCCATCGAGCACACGCCTGAACTGGAAAACGGTCAGAAGTTCCAGGAGGAGACGTCAATCCCGCCGCACACTCCCGGCCGGGGCGGCACGGGTCCGGTCGCCGGGTTCCTTCCTCCGCCAGCGGCGGGTGAAGGACGCGGCGGCGGCCGCGGCGGCCGCGGCAATGTCGATCCCGCAGCGCAGGCGGCCGCGCGCGCGGCGTTCCGAGCGAAGTACCCGCCGACCACGCCGATGATCGTCGGCGGCATCGAGGAGATCCGGCTCAATGAGGCGGACAACGAAATCTACGTCGCCGACAACTACCTCGGCGGCCGCGTCATGGTGTTCGACCTCACTTCCTTCAAATTCAAGCGCGGATGGGGCGCCTACGGCCACAAGCTGACCGACATCAGCACGAAGGAAGAGGACCACGAATACAAGCCGACCGGGCCGATGGCCAAGGAGTTTGTCGGGCACCTGACGTTCAACTTCTCGAACGATGGTCTGGTCTACGCCGCCGATCGCAACGGCAACCGCATCCATGTCACCGACAAGCAGGGGAATTTCAAGAAGGAGTTCAAGCTTGCCGAGTACACGGGCGTCGGTGGATCAACGGGCGGCGTCGGCTTCTCGCCGGACAAGGCGCAGAAGTACCTCTACATCTCCGACCTGACGAACAACCACATCTGGTTCCTCGAGCGCGAAACGGGCAAGGTGGTCGGTCAGCTCGGAAGCATGGGTGAGAACGGCGGACAGTTCTTCGGCCTGCACATGATCGCCGTCGATTCAAAGGGGAACATCTACACCGGCGAGGTGTTTGCCGGTGAGCGCGTGCAGCGGTTCGTGCCGGCGGACAGCCCGCGCGGCAAGCTGATGGAACAGCTGCTGCGCGCGCCGCTCAACTGAAAACGCTGGAACCTGGGAAATGCGGGGCGGGTGTGAACACCCGCCCTGCACTCCTCTCTATTTCTTCGCCGGCGCGCCCGGGACTCCTTCCGCGCCGCCTTCGGCATTCCCAAGGAACAACGTGCGGCCATCGGGCAGCGTCAGGTCGCGGCCGTTTGCGCGCAGCGACCCATCCTTGGACTGATAGCCGTCAACCTTCACGGTGGTACCCGGCTGCAGCGATGCCTTCGTGAAGCCGCGCCGCAGCAGCGTGTTCGGCGTACCCGCCTCGACCATCCACTCTTCGGTCGTGCCGTCCGGCTTCTTCACGTCCATGTAAATCCACGCATGCGGATTCACCCACATCATCTTGGTCACCGTGCCCGTGAAGACGACGTGCCTGTTGGCGTCGAACTCCGACGAGAACGCATGATGCGCCAGCACGGTGCTGTTACCAAGAACGAGCCCGAGGGTCACGATAGCCGCGCAGAGAATCGTTGTACGCATCGCATCTACCTCTGTGTCTGTGGCTTCGTCAGGTTCAACGCCGGGTTCTTTTCACGCGCACGCGCGCCAGTCAGCAGGTGCACGATGTCGAAGTTGTCCTCGTGGCACATGTACTCGTACATCTGCTCCTTCGGATCGATCTTCGTCCACGGGATCACCGCGGTCCACGGCTTCGTCCAGGTGGTCGGATCGTTGATTGTGAACTCGTAATTGATCGTGTCGTCGGCGACGCGCGTAAAGCGCTCGGTAATCTTGTAGGTCTCCGGGTTCGCGCCCTGATAGACCGTGCCGTCATCCGACCGGAAGTTCGTTGTATCGATGACCAGCGTGTTGCCCTCGAAGTGCCCGCGCGTGTCGCCCAGCCACTGCTTCAGCGTCGGGCCGATATGCGGCCGGCCGTCGAGCGGAATGATGCGCGCGCTGTGAATCATCTCCGGCGCAATCACCACGAAGCCCGGGCTCTGGTAGATCTGGAAGTCGTTGTTGTAGATCGTCGGCAGGTAGGGCGGCGAGTCGGTGCGGATGATGCAGCGGATCGGCAGCGACAGCTCGGTGGCGACGTTCGGCATCCCGGCATTGAAGCGCGCGGCCGCGGCCTGGCGCTCGGCGCGGATCTTCTGGCGCTCGGCGCTGATCGGCACCGTTGGAGGCAGACGGCCGTCCGGCGGATCGACGACGAGCGACGTGCGGTGATCGTTGGTGATTTTCAACCGCCGCGCATCCATCCAATGCTCGTTGTAGGCGCGGTTGACGTCCACCTCCGGCCCGCCGTCACGCCGGTCGCGGCTCAGATCGTTCGCAAGCTGCTCCTCAAAGAGATTTACTTCGTCGCCGCTGACCGTTTCGCCCTTCCCGGCAGGACGCTGCAGCGGCGTGCTCGTCGCGTCGTTCCAGACACCCTGCAGATCGGGATCGCCCCACGGCGTCTTCTTCGCGTACGCCTTCTCCGCCGTGCTCGTCGCCTTGGCGACGGCCGCCTTCGGCGCGGCGGCCTTCGATGCGGCGGTCTTCGCAGTCTGTGCGACGAGCGCGGATGACATCACGATCGCCGCTACCGCGGCGAGGACGATTGATGAAAGCCATCGCCAGGTCATGACGCACCTTTCTTGAACTTTCCGTACAACAGTTCTTCCGTGAACGGAACGCACTTGTATTCGAGCAGTTGAACGTTCTTCTCCATGCGGCGGTAGAGCGGAAAGCTGATCTTCCACGGCCGCGTGTACACCTTCGGATCGTCGATCGTCGCCTCGTACATCATGTGATACGGGCTGAGGGGCGTGTAGCGCTCCACGACGTGCAGTTGATCGCTGTGATAGTTGCCCGCGCGATCGAACCACGTTTCCTCGCGCTGTCCTGTGACATCGACGACGAGCGTCTCGCCTTCCCAATGGCCGATAGACCATCCCATCCAGGTGTCGGTCGGCGCCTCCTGCTTCCAATCCATCCGGATTGTGCGCGTCGTCGTCGCGTATTCGTACGCAATCAGGATGTAGGGGCTGGTCCCCTGCACGATCTGGAACGGGTACGGCATGTAGGTCGCGCGCGGCACGCCGGGCATGTAGCACTTCATCTCGGGATCGCCGAGGTTGTGCCAGTTCTTATCGTTGCTGACGTCGGCCTTGATGCGGTTGGCCGCATTTTGCTTCTTCTTCGCCAGCGCCTCGGGCTTGTACGGGAGCACGCCGCCTTCGACGATGCTCTGTCCCGGAGGCCAGCCGCTGTACGCGCCGATCAGTTCCGTGTACGGCCCCGCCTGCGCCTCGTGATCCTCGAGGTCGATGTTGGCGGTGACGAACGACTGCCAAACACCGTTCAGATCCGGATGACCGTTCAGACGTGGAGCCCGATACGCAGGAAACGTGCTCGGCGGCAATGCCGCCGTACGCGGCGCCGGCGCCGGCTGCGGCGCGCCCTGTTGTCCGACGGCGGGTGAAAACCAAACGGCGGCGATCACGACGGCGAACCCCAGCGGTGTGATCACCTGCCAAGACCGGGTACGCATGTGGACCTGCCTTGTTGAGTGGCGGATTGTAGCATCATTGCGCATGCTCAAAAGAGTTCGCCCCCGCTGACTGCATTTGCGGTGGCCGCGGCGGCGGCGCCGCACAGGACCGCGCGGCGGACCCTGATCTCCAGGGTATCTGGGCACAGAAATACCAAATCCCGCTGCAGCGTCCGGCACGCGACGCCGGCAAGACGACGCTGACGGCGGAAGAAGTGAAACAGCGCGAGTCGGCGCGCGCTCAGCAGGCGGCGAATGCCCCGAAACGCGGCGATCGCATCGCGGCGCGCGGTACGCTCGAAGACCTGACCGGCGCGTACGACATCACCTTCGAAGCTGATCCGATCGACACCTCACGCCCCAACGCCACGTCGCCGGCCCAGAGAATCTTGTATTGCGGCAGATAGATGAGCGCGTGGCCCCAGGTGTGCGCCGGACTGCCGTCGTACATGACGTGCAGTTCGGTGTCTCCGTAGCGATGTGTGATGTGTGACCTGTCATCGAAGGTGGTGCTCGGCGGCGCCAGCTTCAACTCCTCCATCCCGCCTTCCACGACTCGGGACGGCCGGCGAGACTCGATATGCCGTTGCTGATCACCGCCGTGCTCGCGACGGCGAGCATCGCTTCGCGTCGAGTGAGCAGCCTGTGCATAGCGCCGCAATACTAACAGAGCATGCGAATGATGTCGGAGCGCGTGATGATGAACGTCTTCTCCGTCTTGAAGTCGCGCACCAGCACCGCCGGATTCTCCGGCGTGATCATCGTCGACAACAGCTGCACGGGCGTCGAAATGTCGACGAAGGGGAACGCCGGCTGCATAATTTCCTCGACAGGTTTGTGCTTCACCTCCGGGTCGCGCATGAACTCGTTATAGAGGTGCGACTCGTTGAGCGATCCAATGACGCGGCCGCCGCGTGTGATGGAGATCTGCGAGAAATCGTTGTCGCTCATGATGCGAATGGCCTCCTCGACCGGCTTGGCGGCCTCGACCGAGTAGAGCTCGCCGGACACGCCGAGCGCGACCAGATCGCGCGCGGTCATGCCGGTCACCTCGAGGAATCCCTTCGCGCGCATCCACTCGTCGTTGAACATTTTCGCCAGGTAGCGAGAGCCGTGGTCGTGGAAGATGACGACAACCACGTCGCCTGTGCTGAAGTTGTCCTTCAGCTGCAGCAGCCCCGCCATCGCGGACCCGGCGGAGTTGCCTGCGAAGATGCCTTCCTCGCGGGTGATACGGCGCGTCATGATCGCCGCGTCCTTGTCCGTCACCTTCTCGAAGTGATCGATGACGTTGAAGTCTACGTTGCGCGGCAGGAAGTCCTCGCCGATCCCTTCGGTGATGTACGGGTAGATTTCGTTCTTGTCGAAGATGCCCGTCTCCTTGTACTTCTTGAACACCGAGCCATAGGTGTCGATGCCCCACACCTTGATGCGCGGATTCTTCTCCTTCAGGTAGCGGCCGACGCCGCTGATCGTCCCGCCGGTGCCGACGCCGCACACCAGATGCGTGATCCGTCCGTCTGTCTGATCCCAGATCTCCGGTCCGGTTTGCTCGTAATGCGCGGCGGTGTTCGACAGGTTGTCGTACTGATTCGCCTTCCAGGAGTTCGGCACCTCGCGCTCGAGGCGCGACGACACCGAGTAGTACGAACGCGGATCCTCGGGGTCGACATCCGTGGGACAGACGATCACCTCCGCGCCGAACGCCTTCAGCGCGTCCACCTTCTCCTTCGACTGCTTGTCCGTGGTCGTGAAGATGCACCTGTAGCCCTTGACCACGGCGGCAATGGCAAGGCCCATCCCGGTGTTGCCCGACGTTCCCTCGATGATTGTGCCGCCGGGCTTCAACGTCCCGGCCCGTTCGGCGTCCTCGATCATGCGGACTGCCATGCGGTCCTTGATTGAGTTCCCTGGATTGAAGGTTTCCAGCTTGATGAGAACGTCGGCGTCGATGACACCGCGCGTGATGTTGTGAACGCGGACCATTGGCGTGTTGCCGATGGCGTCCAGGATGGTGTCGCAGATTTTGCTGTTCGGCGGATTCGCCACCTAGCGATTTTACTTAGGTGCTGTTTCGGTCGGGCGCTGCTTTCGCCAGTGCCGCTATGGCGACGATCAACTCGACCGGATCGACCGGCTTCGCCAGATGCATCTGGAAACCCGCCTGCAGCGCTTTCACGCGATCCTCGGCGCGCGCGTAGGCCGTCAGCGCCGCCGCCGGCACGTCGCGGAGCCGCGCATTCTCTGACTGTCGGACCCGCCGAATCAGCTCGAAGCCATCGCTGTCGGTCATGCCGATGTCGAGGAGGAGTACGTCGGGCCGCGCTGCGGGCAGCATGTCCAGGGCCCGAGCGACGGAATCGGCCGTCGTCACGTGCGCGCCGGCCGGCTCCAGCGTCTCGGTTATCAGACTCCGCGCATCGGTGTCGTCATCGACGGCGAAGATGTGCAGGCCATCGAGCCGCGGCAGGCCGTCTGGGACGGCAGCTTTCGCGCTATGCGCCCGCCGTTCGGGCACCGCTTCGGCATGCACGATCATCAGCGGAAGGCGAACGCGAAACGTTGCACCCCGGTCCGTACCGCCGCTCGACGCGTGAATCGTTCCACCGTGCACCTCCACCAGGTGCCGCACGATGGCGAGCCCAAGCCCGATGCCGCCGTGGGAGCGAGTTGTGCCGCTGTCTGCCTGGCGGAACCGCTCGAAGATGTACGGCAGAAAGTCGTCTGCGATGCCGATGCCGGTGTCGCTGACGACGATTTCGACGTGTGAATTGATCCGCTCGACGCGCACCTGCACGATGCCCTGCTTCGGAGTGAACTTCACCGCATTCGAGACGAGATTCCAGACCACCTGCTGCAGGCGGTCGGGATCGCCCGAGATGGGACCGGCGTGCGGATCGAACATGGTTTGGATGCGGATGTGTTTTGCGTCGGCGGCCGGTTTGACGGTGTCAACAGCATTCTTGACGACTTCGGTCAGATCGACCGGCTGTATGTTGAGACGAATCTTCCCGGAAACGATGCGAGAGACGTCGAGGAGGTCTTCGACGATCTGCGTCAGTGCTGCGGCGTTGCGTTCGACCGTTGCCAACGCCTGCGGCCGCCGATCGGGCGCAACCATGCCCGCCTGCAGCAGCCGCGTGTAGCCGAGAATCGCGTTCAGCGGCGTGCGCAGCTCGTGCGACAGCGTCGCCAGGAATTCGTCTTTGAGCCGATTCGCGTCCTGAGCCGCGCCATAGGCGCGGGCGTTGTCGACGGCCAGCGCCGCGCGGAATGCGACATCTTGACCGAAGCGAAAGTCGTCGTCGGTGTAGAGGCGAGACGATTTATCGGTCGCAAGCGTCAGTGTTCCGAAGGTGCGACCGTGCGCCGTGAGGGGCAGCACCATATAGGAGCGCAGGCCGAGCGACTTGATCAGGCGGATGCGGTTCTCATCGCCATGGGCCGAGACGGCAATCATCTCGTCCGTGATCTCCTTCACCAGCGCCGGCGTTCCGGTGCGGACGACGGAAGCGGGACTGAACGGAGAGGTCGCATCCTCGTAGCGTTCACGAATCGTCCGCGCCAGCTCGATCTTCGCCGGATCGACATGTGCGACGGCCACGCGATCGAGTCGGTGGTCGTCGTTCAGCACGTCGACCGCGCACCAGTCGGCGATAACGGGAACGGCGAGGTTGGCGACGGCGGTGAGCGTCGTCTGGTAGTCCAGCGAGCTCGCCAGGATAGCGCTGGCTTTGGTCAGAAAGACGGTATGTTCCGACGCGCGCTTTCGGTCTGTGATGTCGCGGGCGATTTTCGAGACGCCGATCACCGAACCGTCGTCGTCGTAGACGGGCGAAATCGTCAGCGATACAGGAATGCAGGCGCGATCCTTGCGGCAGCGCACGGTCTCGAATCCGACGATGCGCTCGCCTCGCTTGACGCGCTCCAGGAAGCCGGACTCCTCGGTCTGACGATCGCCCGGAAGTGTGATGGAGATTGACTGGCCAATCGCCTCGTCGGCCGTGTAGCCATACATCTGTTCCGCCGCGCGATTCCACGCTTGAATCGTGCCCGACGGATCGAGACCGATGATGGCATCGTCGGTCGATTCGACGATCGCCGCGAGCCGTCGCGCCGTCCGCGCGGCGCGGTGTTCATCGGACACATCGCAGCTGATCTTTGAAATCCCGACGATGTCGCCCTGCTTGTTGCGCAGGGGAGACGCCGCCAGAGAAACATCGACGCGCGTGCCGTCCTTGCGAAGCCGGACCGTGTCGTAGCGACCGACCGGTTCACCAGCGAACACCTGTTTTCGAATCGCTTCTTCTTCTACCCGTCGGTCGGGCGGAATGATCAGTTGGTTGGGTTGCCCGATCGCTTCGCGCGCTGAATAGCCATAGATCCGTTGGGCCGCTGGATTCCACGAAGTGATGACGCCGTCGTGATCGATGCTGATGATGGCTTCGTCGGACGACTCAACGATGGCGGAAAGCCACGCCGCTTCATCAAACTCGCGCGTCGGCACCGGCTACGCTGTATTGCATAGCTGGTGCCCGCGAGCTATACGGATGAGGTCTCAGGTTAGGCCAAGCGCCCACCTGATGGCCTCGAAGTACATCTGCGCGACATCGCGGTTGTCCCACGTCGCAGCTGCATGGCCAAGCGACGAATAGAACACGCGCCCTTTGCCGTAGGTCTTCGTCCACGCCAAGGGGAACTGGGTGTTTCTCAATTGCGGGTTCGACGGCATCTTCGACACATCAAGCCGCAGCAGGACGTGCGCGTCGGGAGAAAACGCCTTCGCCTGATAGAACTCGTCGGTGAACGGAAAGCTTGCCGGGAAATGCTTCGTTGCCGGAAAGGACGGATCCTCGTTGATGATCGTGCCGCTCGCCGTGTTCCACGGATGATCGTCGTAGCGCCCGCCAAGCAGTTCGCCGAATTCCGGCCAGCCTTCGAACGCGGTGAGCGCCACGTGCGCGGCGACGAACCCTTTGCCCTGATCGTGCACGAACGCCGCGAGCTCGGACCGCTGTTGCGCGTCCAGCGGAACGTCGCGGTGACCCATGAAGAAGATCGCGTCAACGTTGCCGAGGCTCGGCCCGCCGCTTGCCGGCTGGCCGGTGGTCATCTGCGGCTTGTTGGCGATGATGTTCGAATCGGTGCGAATGTAGGTGTCGTAGGCACCGGATTCATACCCGAGACGCTCGATGATCGCCAGCGCATGCGACGTCGAGTCGTGCTGCGCGATGCCGTTGCGCGTGTCCGCCCACGCCAGGACCACCTTGCGCGTGCGCGGGCGCTGCGGTCCGCCTTGTCTTCCTTGGCCGATTGCCGTGATGCCAAGGGCGAGCGCCAGCGCGACGACGACGCCAAGACCCTTCATTTGCGTGCGCTCTGTGTCTCCGCAGTTCGTTGCGGCAACGCAAATGCGACGATCTTGGTCCCTGTCGGGGAACCGAGGAAGCTGCCGCCGCCCGCGGCGACGACGACGTATTGCCGTCCGTCCTTGCCCATGAACGTCATCGGGATCGCGTGGGCGCTCGCCTCGAGCGTCGTCTCCCACAACTGCTTGCCCGACTCATCGAACGCGCGGAAGCGTTTGTCTGTCGTCGCGCCGATGAAGATGACGCCGCCTGCGGTCACGATGCTGCCGCCGATGTTCAACGCGCCGGTCTTGTCAAAGCCTCT
>Ga0075425_100010119_pt1 | contig 10048 bp, 11 predicted proteins | sample SoiMethybrSBSTD4_FD_75300 | JGI IMG/M metagenome (GOLD analysis project Ga0075425, IMG submission 75300) | Bulk soil microbial communities from a Populus tree surrounding site in Tennessee, USA - Soil MetaG P. TD hybrid SBSTD4 | ecosystem: Environmental > Terrestrial > Soil > Tree plantation...
CAGTGTCTCCTTCACCTTCGATCCTCGGACGCCGGCTTCGAGACCGTGATCCTCTACGGCATTCCCGATCTCGAGAAGCTCGCGGACACGCTCCGCGAGTGCTCGCTGCGGGAGCGTTCGAGGCGCAAGGTGACGACCTTCGTTCAGGCCTGACCGAGCAGCCCTCCCAGCGCAGCCGCGTCCTCCGCGGACAGCGCCAGGTCGAGCGCGGCCAACGCCGAGTCCAGATGCGCGGGACGCCTCGGCCCGACGATGGCCGCCGTCATCCTGGGATGTCGAAGCACCCAGGCCAGGGCGAGCGTGCTCATCTCGACGCCGCGGGCGCGCGCTTCCTCGGAGAACGCGGCCAGGCCCCGGAAGGTGTGCTCGCTTGCGTATCGCGCGTACGGCTCCGGGCGCAGTGTCATGCGCGAGCCCGCAGGGTACGGCTGGCCGGGCCGATACTTCCCGGTCAGCCAGCCGCCGGCGAGCGGACCGAACGCGGTGAAGCCGAGCCCCTGATCGGCGCAGAGCGGGAAGACCTCGGCCTCCGGTGCGCGGTCGAGCAGGCTGTAGGAATTCTGGACCCACTCGAATCGCGATAGGCCGTTCTTGTCGCTGATCCAGAGCGCCCGCGCCAGCCGCCAGGCCTCGATGTTGCTGGCCCCGACGTACAGCACCTTGCCCATGCGAACCAGATCGTCGAGCGCGCGAATCGTCTCCTCGAGCGGCGTCTCCGGGTCGGGCTCGTGGATCAGGTACATGTCCAGCCGATCCGCTCCCAGCCGGGTCAGGCTGGCCTCGACTTGCCGGAAGATGTGCCGCCGCGAGAGACCGCGGTCGTTGGGACCGTCGCCGACCGGATTGAACACCTTCGAGCTGAGCAGGATCTGGTCGCGCACGCGCGAGCCCTTCTGCTTCAGCCAGTGGCCGATGAAGGTCTCGCTCCGCCCGCCGCCGTAGGCGTCGGCGGTGTCGAAGAAGTTGATGCCGGCTTCCCAGGCCCGGTCCATCAGCGCGAAAGCCTCGGGCTCGCTCTCGCCCTTGCCGTAGAACGCGGGCGCCGATCCCACTCCACCGAAGTTCCCGCCGCCCAGCCCGAGGCGGGATATGCGGAGGCCGGTCGATCCCAGTCGTCGGTACTCCATCCCCGCGGGTATAACATGGCCGCGCTCGAAAGAGGCAGCCAGGAGGGTCCGGTGCGTAAGCTACTGACGGCGGCGGCGTGCCTTGTCGCTTCGACGAGCCTGGCGGCACCGCCGCCCGCCGTCGTCCTCGAGAACGAGCGCGTTCGCGTCTGGAGGGTCAGCACCGCTCCCGCCGTCTTCGGAAAGCTGGCGGCCGTGTTCGTGGTGCTCGATGACGACGCGGTTCGGAAGGCCGGTGACGCGTACTGGCTCGAAGTGCCTCCGAGCGCGAGCCCTCGCGAGGTGAGTCGGTTCGTCATCGTCGAGCCCAAGGACGCGCCGCCCTCGGCCGCGCCGAAGCCGCCCGAAGCCAGCCCATCCGCGGCCCCGCCCGTGTTCACGGGCATGAGCTTCAAGCCGCTGTTCGAGAACGACCGCGTGAAGGTGATCCGCGGGCGCATGGACGTGGGCGCGCAGGAAGGCTTCCACACCCACGCGTCCGACATCGTCGTGATTCACCTCTCGGGCGGGACCATCGAGGACACCGCGGGCGGCAAGACCACGGTCAACCACTGGAAGCACGGCGATGTCGAGTTCGAGGGACGGGGGTCGAGTCACTCCGCTCGCAACCTGGGCCCGGCCGTGGACGCCATTCTCGTCACCCTGAAGCCGTAGGGGATGGCTCAGGCGCTGTCCGCCGACCCTCGTCGTCCGGCCGCCGCGCCGGCCGGATTGCTGCGCATCCTCGGCGTCGCCTTCGGGCTCGCCGTCATCGTGGGCAGCACGCTCGGCATCGGCATCCTGCGTACGCCCGGCCTCGTCGCGGGCCAGCTCGCCTCGCGCGCGAGCATCTTGATGGTGTGGGTAGTCGGGGGCCTCTACACGCTGCTCGGCGCGGTGTGCCTGACCGAGCTCGGCACCATGCTGCCGCAGGCGGGCGGCTACTACGTCTACGCCCGGCGCGCCTTCGGCGACACCGTCGGCTTCGCGGTGGGCTGGTCCGACTGGATCACGTATTGCGCCGTCCTCGGCTACGTGACCATCGCCATGGGCGAGTTCACGGCCGTGCTCGTTCCGTCACTGACCCCGGCCATCAAGCTGGTCGCGGTCACGGTGCTCGTCTGTTTCACGGCCCTTCAGTGGGCCGGCCTGCGCCTGAGCAGCCGGTTCCAGGAGTGGACGACGGCGGTCAAGTTCTTCGCCTTCCTGGCCCTGGTGGCGGCGTGTTTGATCCACGCCGCGTCGGCCGCGCCCGCGGCCGGCCCGGCCACCGCCCTGCCTGCGGCCGGCCTGGTGGGACTGGTGATCGCTCTCCAGTCCGTGGCCATCACCTTCGGCGGGTGGCAGAGCGCGCTCTATTTCACGGAAGAGGACCGCGACCCGCGCCGCAACCTCCCGCGATCGATGATTGGCGGCGTGCTGTCGGTCCTCCTGATCTACGTGCTCGTCAACGTCGCGTTGCTCGCGGTCCTGCCCGTGGGCGAGCTGGCACGTTCGACGCTGCCCGCGGCCGACGCCGCCAAGGCCATCTTCGGCGGGCGCGGGGGGCAGATCATCACCGTGCTGTCGCTCGTCTCGCTGCCGCCGCTCGTCAACGCGATCATGATGATCGGCACGCGCATCCTGTTCGCGATGGGCCGCGACGGCCTCTTGTGGCGCCGCGCCGGGGACGTGAGCGAGCGGGGCACGCCTTTCATCGCCACCGCCGTCACGACGGCGGTGGCCGTCGTCCTCGTCGCGAGCGGGACGTTCCAGACCCTGGTCGCGGTGGCGTCGTTCTTCCTGGCCGTGAACTACTGCGTGTCCTGCCTGGCCCTCATCGCGCTGCGCCGCCGCGAGCCGTCGATGGAGCGGCCCTTCCGGGCGTGGGGATATCCGTGGTCGGTCGGAATCGTCCTGGCGGGCGCCGTCGCCTTCCTGATCGGCGTCCTGATGGCGGACACGCGGACCGCGCTCGTGGCGACGGGCCTGCTGGCGGCAGGCTTCCTGGGCAAGCGATGGGTGTCCGGCTGACGTCCGTTGTTCTCGCCCTCGCTTCCGTGTGCTGCGCCCACCATCACGAGGTGCTGGTCCCGGACCCGGAGGGCAAGACCAGCGTGCGCGTCCTGAACGCGCCGGAGAGCCAGAACGCGGGCGGGAGCGGCGAGCCCGCGCCACCGGCCGAGAGGATCACGCCCGCCTACGCGAGTCCGGACAACGGGCTCCCCGAGTACCCCCCGTACGCCATCAAGGCCGGATGTGGGCAAGGCGTGGTGGCGGTCAGGGTGCACATCAACGCGGAAGGGAATGTCTCGGCTCAGCGGGACGTGCCCGGCCATCCGCTGCCCGCGGACGAGTGCCACATGGCGTTCCGCGCCGCCGTGCAGAGCGCCGTCAACACCTGGAAGTTCGCGCCCGCCTTCCGTCAGACACCGATCGTCGACCCCGCGGCGGATGCGCGCGCGCCCGTCCTGCACTGGAAGCAGGAGCCGGTCGCGATCTACCTGGACTTCGAGTTCAGCTTCGAGGTCGTGGCGGGCAAGGGCGTGGTACGGACGCGGTGAGCCGCCGCGGCTAAGATGGCGCCGAGGCGAGCGCAGTGCCGGTCAAGTGGTCGTATCGAGCGGGGATCCTGATCGTCGAGACCATCGGCAACTATGGGCGCGACGAGCTCCAGCGCGCCCTGGCCGCCGCTCGCGCCGATCCCGGATTCGCCGCCGAGACGCCCGTGCTGTTCGATGGCCGGCTCTCCGAAGTCGACATCTCGACGGCGGACATCGACTGGCGCGTCCAGTTCGCGGCCGGGCTCCGGGCCATGGGCTTCTCGCGCCGCTGCGCCGTCGTGGTCCGGAACAAGACGGTGACCTACGGGATGGGCCGGATGTTGTCGCTGCGCCTGGACAACGAGGACATGGAGCTCAGCGTGACGCGGGACTTCGACGAGGCGTGGCTCTGGCTCACGCGCTTCTGAGCGTCAGTCGCGCGTGAGGCCACCCGCCAACACCGGAAGCACGAACAGCTGAAGGGTGATCAGTACCGTCCAGACGAGCGCAAAGCGCTGGGCGGAGGGAGCCCTGAGGGCGGTCACGACGGTGAGGGTCAGGAACACGATCGACGCGGCGATCAACAGGGCGGGGTCGAGGTCCCCGGCCAGGAGGACGATCCCGGCGAGCACGATGACGGCGGACGTCGCCCGCCAGGGATGGGTGCCGCCCCAGGCGAGGGCGGCGACCAGCGCGAGGACGAGCGTGGACCAGCCGGCCACGACCGCCCGTCTGGTGGCGCGTCCGTGCTCGGGGTCCGGGTCCAGGACTATCCGGCGCCGAGGCGCGCGCGGCTGCCCTTCCCGGGGAAGGACGATGGTGCCGCCGTACTGAGTGCTCTCCTCGGTATCGGCCTCCTCGCGCATCCTCTTCAGGGTGTCCTGCACCCGTCCGCTGCTCAGGTGGGGATCCCCTGGACTGACCCATCGTGTCCAGTAGAGGTAGACCCACCGGGATTGCCCGCTGCGCCGGTCCACGCACTCCAGCCGGGAAGTACCGTGATGGACCGCGTCTTCGATGAGCAGGCACTCGCCGGCCACTCGCAATACGAGATGCTGCTCCGCGGAGGCGGGTGGTTCGTAGTCCGCTTCCCAGCCCACGGTCTCCGCGCGCACGGCGAAGTGGGAGGGCAAGGCGGGTTGGACGAAGGAGTCCAGCCTGACCTCGGCCGTCGGAAAGCGGCACGTGTCGGCAAGTTCCGTATCGCATTGCGGAGGATGCGGCCAGGCCGGGCGCGGTCCGGCTTGCCGCTCGATCACGGTTCCCGTGGCCAGCTCGAGGACCGTACGGGAGTTGTCCGGCTGGAGGAAGGAGATCCGGCCTTCGGCCTCGCGGAAATCGCGAAGGCGCGGCGGCGGCAGCGGCCGCGCCCACGCCGGGGCGACGGAAGCCAGCAGGCCGAGCACGAGTGTCGCGGAGCGCGCGGCCCGTGGTGCGGACGTCAATGCCGGCCCTCCTCGCTCAGGCTCCAGAGGGCCGCCGTCGCCGCGCGGAGCGCGGCTTCGTGGTTCGGCTCGACCGCCGTGGCCTCCAAGGTGACGATCCAGTTCCGTCCGGGCCCGTAATACGCGATGCCGTCGACGACGTGGCCGCCCTCTTCACGCGCAAACTTGAGCCCCCGGAAGGACACGAGGGCGGGGCCGCGCTCGCCGGCGTCCAGCTCCCTGAAGTCCACGCGGGCACCGGCCTTCCGGAGACCCTCGTAGTGGTTCATCGCGGATTGCCAGGTGGCGTCGAGCGCTTCCGTGACGAGGGCCGGACTCGGCTCGCCGCTGTCGAAAGGAGGAGGACCCGCCAGTGTCGGCGACGCGGTCGTCGCGGGCCTTCCGAGCGAAGGCATCAGCGCCGGCGTCGTGATCGGGGGCGCACCGGGTACGAAGTTCCCGGCCGCGAAGAGCACGCGCAGCTCCGCCTGGCTGCCGTCCGGGCGGGAGGGAGACCAGACGTTCGTTCGGAGGATCGCGAATTCGGGGCTCAACGCGAGCGCCCATCCGGCGGGCGGACGGAAGGAATAGGGCCCCAGCGCGACGGAGGCCTCCCGCGCCCCTGGACCGGTCGCACTGGGGCTCACCGGAGACTGGACCCACGCGCTCCAGCTCGGCGGGGGCGGAGTGGGAGCGCGGATGCCGACGTCCTGCACCGTCCGGTCGTAGGCCGGCACGCCCCACACGAGGGAGCTCGCGGCGGGAAGCACGACCAGGACGACGAAGTTGGCGAGGAGGGCGGCGGCCAGCGCGTAGATGATCCGTCCCGACATCGCGGTCGAATTATGGAGCGAATCGCGTGCCCGGACGACCCCCGTGTAGGGCGGAGGACGTGACTCCTACTTCTTGCGGTCGCCCCGGTCGCCCTGGCCGGGCTTGGCCGTCGTCTTCGCCTTGCGCTTGCGGTCGGCCGACAGCGAACGGCCCACGTCGTCGACTTCCTTGAACTGGCCCTCGGCGTCGCGACGGACGTAGCGCTTGTCTCCCGGCGTCGGCTCGATCAGTTCTCGCTTGGCCGCCATGTGGACCTCCCTCAAGGAAGGCTAGCAGCGGGCCGGCCCGACGTCCGGCGCGTCTCGAGGAATTCCTCGAACCGGGCCAGCGCCTCCGGCATGTTCTTCCGGCCGAAGCCGAGGCGGAAGTGCGCGCCCGGCCAGTCGAAGATCGAGCCGGGGAGGAGGAGCACGCCGCGTTTCTCCACGAGCTCCGCGGCCAGGGAATCGATCGGCGTGCCGTCCACGAAGCGCGGGAAGGCGATCGTGCCCGCGCGCGGCCGCGTCCACTCGAGGGTCCCGCGCCAGTCCGCGAAGAAGCGGTCGAGGCGGCCCAGGTTGCCGTCGATGATCTCGCGTGCCCGTGCGATCAGGGCCGGGCGCGCCCGCAGGGCCATCAAGGCCAGGATCTCGCTGGGGCCGCTGTTGCAGATCGTGGTGTAGTGCTTGAACTCGGCCAGGCGGCGCAGGAGGTCGGCGTCCCGCGTGGCGATCCACCCGATGCGCACCCCGGGCAGGCCGAAAGCCTTCGACATCACGCCCAGGCTGAGGCCGCGCTCGAACGCCTCCACGCCCGCGGGCAGCCGGTCCGCTTCGTCGTATTCGAGCCAGCGGTAGACCTCGTCGCAGAAGAGGACGATCCCACGCTCGCGCGCGAGCTCCACCAGGGACGCGAAGGCGGCTCGGGACACGAGGGTCCCCGTCGGGCTGTTGGGCACGTTCAGCGCGATCACGCGCGTCCGCGACGTGACCGCCGCCGCGACGCGATCCAGGTCCAGGGCCCAGCCCCGCTCGGGGTCGAGCGGCACCAGGCTGACCCCCGCGCCGACGCCGCGCGGGATCGAATACAGCGACTGGTAGGTCGGCGTCACGACGATGGCGTGATCGCCGGGACCGAGGAGCACGTTCAGGGCGACGAAGATCGGCTCCTGCGCCCCACTGAACACGAGGACGTCCTCCGGGCGCACGCCTTCGTAGAGCCCCGCGATCTCCCGGCGCAGAAGCGGATGTCCGAGCGTCTCCGTGTAGCCGAGCCGCAGCTCCTGCCAGAGCCGGGAGGTCTCCTCGTCGGCGAGGGCCACGAGCTCGCGCAGGGACAGCGCTTCCAGGTCGGAGGAGCAGAGGAGGTAGGGCGCCGTGAACTCCCAGCGCGCGAAGAAGTGCTCGAGCTTGAAGGGCTCGAAGGTCAGGGCTTGTCCCACCACTTGGAGAGGTTCTGGCCCGCCTCCCGCGGCTTGTTCGCGTAGTGCGACGTGTCGTTGAACAACATGAGCCGCGACCGCACCGGGTCCTTGAAGTCGATCACGTTCAGGCAGGCCGGCGACTGGTCCAGCCGGTCGCGGTAGCCGCGGGCGTCGAACCCGAGCAGGCTGCTCACCAGGATGCGCAGCGTCGCCTTGTGGGAGACCACGAGCACGCACTCGCCGGTGTGGGCCACCACGATCTCGCGGATCACGGGGAGGGCGCGGGCCAGCACGGCCACGCCGGACTCGCCATCACGCGGGGCGAACGTGAAAGGATCCGCCTCCCAGGCCGCGTATTCGTCGGCGAAGCGCGTCTCCACTTCCTGGCGGGTGAGGCCTTCCCAGCGGCCGTGGGTGATCTCGCGCAGGCCGTCGCGCTTCTTCACCTCCATCCGGTGCGGCTTGGCCAGGATCTCCGCTGTCTCCACGGTGCGGCCGAGGGGGCTGCAGTAGATGGCGCGAATGGGCTCGGGGGCCAGGCGCTCGGCCAGGCGGCTGGCCTGCCAGCGTCCCTCGTCGGAGAGGTCCACGCCCACCGCGCCCGCGAAGCGGTCCTCCGCCGTGAGCTGGGTGGCGCCGTGGCGGACGAGGTAGAGGCGCGTGGACGGCACGCAGGTCAGGCGGGCGGAGGAGTGGCCTTGCCGCCGGTGGATGCGGGCGGACGCGCCGTGGCGGGGCTCGTGGCCTCGGAGACCGTCGTGTCCCAGAGCCGGATCCCGCCCAGGATCGCGTGCGAGTTGTTGCCGACGCGCACGCCCGGAGGCAGGCTCTTGAGCTTCTTGGTGTTTCCGCCGCCCAGCATCACGTAGTCCGCCTGCAGGCCGTGCTTGAGCAGCTCGATCACGATCTCGACGTGCTTCTGCCACTTCTTGCGCCCGAGGCGCTCGAAGCCGCGCAGGCCGACGTAGTCCTCGTAGGTGCGGTTGTTGCGGTAGGGCAGGTGGGCGAGCTCCAGCGGCTCCAGCTGCCCGTTGGCCACGAACGCGGACCCGAGCCCGGTGCCCAGGCCGAGGAAGAGCATGCGCCCCCCCTGGTAGCTGCCCAGCGCCTGCATGGCCGCGTCGTTGACCACGCGCACGGGCTTGCTGAACGCCTTGTCGTACTCGAAGCGGACCCAGCCCGCGCCCAGGTTCTTGGGCTCCAGGGCGGGGCGGCCGTTCGTGACCGGCCCCGGGTACCCGATGGACACGGCGTCGTATTGCCAGCCCGCGGTGGCCTTCTTGACTTCCTCGGCCATGCGCGAGGCGTTCATGTCCGGACCGGACGGGATCTTGAGGGGCTCGTCCGGGCCGCCCGTGCTGACCTTGATGTTGGTGCCGCCGACGTCGATGACGAGGACCTTCATTTCGGTGTGTTCCAACCTCCAATGTCGGCCACCAGCCGATCCGCCTGCGGCGGGCCCCAGCTGCCCGGTTCGTATTCGAACATGGGGCTGGGACCGTGGATCACGGGATCGATGATGGCCCAGGCCGCCTCCACGACGTCCTGGCGCGCGAAGAGGGTGGCGTCACCCGCCATCGCGTCGCCGATGAGGCGCGCGTAGTCGCCCAGGCGTCCGCTCGCCTTGCTCGAGGCCGCCTGCTGGTCCACGACGGACAGCTCCAGGGGCTCGCCCGCCATTCCCTCGCCTGGCCGCTTGGCCCGGGCCCCGATTGCGATCTGCACCTGGGGGTTCAGGCGGAAGCGCACGTAGTTGCCCACGGAGGGTGTGGCCTCGCTGAAGACGACCTGGGGCGCGTTCTTCAGCTCCACCGTGATCTCGGTGACGGTCATGTTGAGGCTCTTGCCCGCGCGCACGTAGAAGGGCACGCCGTCCCAGCGCCAGGAGTCGATGTAGAGGCGCAGGGCGGCGTAGGTGGCCATGTACGATTCCTTCGACACGCCCGGCTCGTCGCGGTAGCCGCGGAACTGGCCGCGCACCATGTTGTCGACGTTCAGGGGCCGTACGTTGCGCAGGATCTTGGCCTGCTCGTCGCGGATGGCTTCGTCATAGGTGCTCGAGGGCGCCTCCATGGCCAGGTAGGAGATGACCTGGAACATGTGGTTCTGGATGACGTCGCGGATGACGCCGGTCTCGTCGTAGAACTTGCCGCGGCCGGCCACCCCGAAGTTCTCCGCCATCGTGATCTGGACGTTCTCGACGTAGTGACGGTTCCAGATCGGCTCCAGGAACGCGTTCGCGAAGCGGAAGTAGAGGATGTTCTGGACCGCTTCCTTCCCGAGGTAGTGGTCGATGCGGAAGATCGAGTCCTCGGGGAAGACCTTGTGCAGGGTCGCGTTGAGCTCGCGCGCGGACGCGAGGTCGCGCCCGAACGGCTTCTCGACGATGACGCGCGCGTTCTCCGCGCAGCCCGCCTTGGCCAGGTTCTCGACCACGATGGGGAACAGGCTGGGCGGGATGGCCAGGTAGTGGGTCGGGCGCTTCGAGCCCTCCAGCTCCCCGCGCAGCTTGGCGAAGGTGGCGGGATCGCCGTAGTCCCCGTCCACGTAGTGCAGCAGCTTCACCAGTTTGGGGAAGGCCTCTTCGTCGATTCCGCCGTACTCCGTGATGCTCTTCTTGGCCCGGTCCACGAGCTGGTCGTGGTTCCAGCCCGACTTCGCGACCCCGATCACGGGCGAATCCAGCTTCCCGCGCTTCACGAGCTGTTGCAGCGCGGGGAAGATCTTCTTGTAGGCGAGGTCTCCCGTCGCGCCGAAGAA
>Ga0075425_100010122_pt1 | contig 10047 bp, 9 predicted proteins | sample SoiMethybrSBSTD4_FD_75300 | JGI IMG/M metagenome (GOLD analysis project Ga0075425, IMG submission 75300) | Bulk soil microbial communities from a Populus tree surrounding site in Tennessee, USA - Soil MetaG P. TD hybrid SBSTD4 | ecosystem: Environmental > Terrestrial > Soil > Tree plantation...
TTTGCGTGCAGAGGTGAATTCCGACGGCCTCGCCGTCCCCCGCCGGGGACTTCGCAGCGTCGTAATTTGCGTTGGGTCGGCGGCAAATCTGCTGATCGTGATCTGCCGTTGCCAAGATTGTGGCGGCATTGCTAAATGGACACTGCGTCTTCGCCGGTCAGGATCGTGCCGGTCGACGGGTCGAGCGTGAGGCTCATCTCGACGGCATCCTCGAAGTTGTCGGCGTAATAGCGCGGTCGGAGCGCCGCGGCCGAGAAGCCGAACGCGCGGTAGAGACGAATCGCTGCCGAGTTCGACCGCCTTACCTCGAGGAGGATGGTGCGCACTCTTTCTCGTCGTGCGAAGGCGATGGCGCGCTCGAGAAGAGCCCGGGCCATGCCTTTTCGTCGGTGGTCGGGCAAAGTCGCCACACTGAGGAGGTGGAGCTCGTCGACGACGAGCCAGGCGAGAAGAAACGCTCTCGGTTCCGGACTGGTCGCTTCACGCGCCACCCACACCTGCGACCAGGGACGTTCGAGCTCGGCGGCGACGTTCACCGTCCCTTGCGCAAAGCAAGCGCGGTCGATGGCTAGAATCGCCTGCGGATCGATCCCGTTGTCTTGTGCCCGCCCGATGACCACCGTTGGCGCCGTCATGGCAAAGCGAAGCTTAGCGGAAGTCCCTCGGCTAAGCAGCGCGCCTTCGGACAAGACGCGACTTGAGGAATTGGTACAAGATCTTGCAAGCGTCGAACGAGCTCACGTCGACGTGCCCGATGATCTCGCGAACGGTCCGCTGGCCGTCGATCGCGTCGAGCACGAGCTGCTCTTTGCGAGTGAGCTTCTCGAATCCGAGCGCGTCGAGCGCCACCTGGTCCCGAAGAAGCACCTCCTCGAAGTGGATCGCCTCCTCGATGAGCCGCCACTCGTCGACCCGCCGAAAGCCCTCCATCACGATCGACGCGACCGGAAGACCGAGCCGTGCGACCTCCGGCTGCTCGACGACCGCTTTCGAGAACGTGAATCGCCCCTTTGGCCAACGCAGCACTTCGTAGAGGAGCTCGCTGGTCTGGCGAATCAAGGCCCGACGGAGGTCCTCGTCGCTGATGAGGCCGAAGGCGACGAGCGCTTCACCGAGGAGTTTTTTCGTCCCTTCGTCGCGCTTCTTCAGGACGACGTTGAGATCGTCGCGGGTGACCAATCCCTCTTCGACGAGGTAGCGGCCGAGACGAAACTCGTCTGCCGCTCCTTTGCCCTGCGCCAGATCGACGAGCCCGTCGCGGAACGAGACCGTCACCTCGACCTTCCCGTTGGTGATCCTGCACGTCCCCGTCTGGCGCTGGAGCTGCAGCACCTGCAGAACCTCGGCGAGCGGGATCACCTGCATCTGGCCACCGAATCCCTCGGGCCCGGTCTCACCTCGGCGATCGAGCCCGCCGAGCAGCGGAGCGAGATCGTCGAGCAGGCCGGTCGAGAACGCTCGGCGGATCGCCGTCGCGACCTCCTCCGGATCCGTGCGGCGAGGTTCGGGTATATGGGCCACGGCGCCAACGACGATGCCGGCAAGCTTTCCGACGATGCCGTCGAGCGCGTCCTTCTTGGAGACGTCCTCTCCGGCCTCGATCGTCCCCGAGTCTCGGACTTCGATGTCGGTGAGTGAAATGTCTTCCTCTTCGACGGGAACCGCATCGAGATGGCGGATGCGCCCCTCGGCCGCTCGCTGGAGGGCGTTCTCGACGACGGCTACCAGGCCGCGCGCGTCGAATGGCTTGGTGATCGCGTCGACCGCGCCGGTCTGCTGGACGAACTGCCCGCGGATCTTGTCCCCCTTTGCGCTCATCAGGATGACCGGAAGATGGCTGATCTTGTCGTCAGCTCGCATCTCTCGGCAGAACTGGTAGCCGTTCATGCGCGGCATCACGAAGTCGAGCAGCACCAGATCGACGTCGCCTCTCCGGAGCCTATCGAGACCCGTGTAGCCGTCAGCTGCCATGATCGGCTCGTAATTGTGGCGCTCGAGGATCGCGCTAACGAGCTTTCTTATGGTCGGGCTGTCGTCGACGACGAGGACACGGGCTCCCATTCTGCCGGATCACGATCGTGCGATCCGGAGGCCGTTCAGGTCAAGTTCTAGCGTTCTCGCCGCGCAAAACGGGCCCTTCGTACGGCTTTGGCGTCAGGAGGCCCGCTGTCAGGAAGCCCTTCGGGCGACGCCGCGCGCCCCCTCGGCGGCGCACGCATTCAACCGCTCGAGCCCTTCGTCGACCCACGAATGACCGCACTGGGAGCATGCCCAAAAGTAGGCGAGATAGTAGACCTTCTCGGTTGGGTTGGGGAGCTCGCGCGTTCTCGCGGCACGCCCCGAGGGCCCGCTACAACGCGCACATCGGGGCCCATCGTGCTTGATGCTCGACATGGTGCAACGAATACCCCTGCCCCGTCACGCCGCCCATCGGAAGAAAGACTGAGCTCTCTCTACTGGATCGTCCGTATTTTCAGCTCGGCGAGCTGCTCTGCCGCGACACGGTTCGGCGCGTCCGTCATGAGGTCCGTCCCTTTTTGCGTTTTCGGAAACGGGATGGTGTCACGGAGACTTTCCGCGCCCGTTAAAAGCAGCGCGAGCCGATCCATGCCGAGAGCGATTCCACCGTGAGGAGGCGCGCCGTACGAGAGCGCTTTCAGCAAGAAGCCGAACTTGTCTTGCGCTTCGTCCTCGGAGATGCCGAGAGCCCGGAAGACTTTCTTCTGAACGTCCGGATCGTGTAGTCGGATCGAGCCGCCGCCGATCTCGAAGCCGTTCAGCACCAAGTCGTAGCGATAGCAGAGCACTTTGCCCGGATCGGACTCGACCAGAGTGACGTGCTCGTCGTGGGGGCGCGTGAACGCGTGGTGGGCGGCCACCCAAGATTTGTGCTCTTCGTTGTATTCGAAGAGCGGCGGGTTGACGACCCAGAGGAACTTCCACTGGTTGTTGTGGCCATATTCGGGGATGAGCCCCATCTTCTTGGCGACGTGCACGCGGAGGTTCGCCATGACCGTCTGCACCTGCGATTCTTTTCCGAACTGAAAACAGACGAGGTCGCCCGCCTTGGCCCCCACCGCCGCGTTGACGGCGGTCCGCGCCGCCTCGGTCACGTTCTTTGCGAGGGGCGACTGCGTCCACGCGCCCCCCTCGCCGATCTTCGCCCGCGCGAGCCCCTTGGCGCCCATCCCTTTGACGAACTCTTCGAGCTTGTCGCTCTCGGCGCGCGAGAGGTTCGCGCTCGCGGGGATGACCAACGCTTTGATGATCTGCGGCGGAAGGTCGCGACGAAAAGCGCCGCTCTTGAACTTCTCGGTGATCTCCTGAAAGAAGGGAACGCCGCCACCGCCGTGCTCGATGAGAAGCTCGGTCAAATCGACGTGCTTCATGTCGAAGCGCAGGTCGGGTTTGTCGTTGCCGTACTGCCGCATCGACTCGGCGTAGGGCATCTCGGGAAACTGCCCGGAAGGGTAGAGCCCGCGAAGGTCGATCCCGAGCGTCTCCTTCCAGACCTCGAAGATGAGCCCCTCGATCAGCCGAAAGACGTCGTTCTGGTTGACGAACGACATCTCGACGTCGATCTGTGTGAACTCGGGCTGCCGATCGAGGCGCAGATCTTCATCGCGGAAACACTTCACGATCTGGAAGTACCGGTCGAAGCCGGCCACCATGAAGAGCTGCTTGAACAGCTGTGGGCTCTCGGCGAGCGCATAGAAGTTTCCGTGCGACAGGCGCGACGGCACGATGAAGTTGCGAGCGCCTCCCGGCGTGGGGCGCACCATGTACGGGGTTTCGAGCTCGAGGCACCCCTGTTCGGAGAGATAGCTGCGCGTGACCTGGTTGATTTTGCTCCGGAGCTTGAGCGTCCGTTGCAACGGCGCGCGGCGAAGATCGAGGTATCGGTGCTCGAGGCGCACTTCCTCGCGCGTGTCGATGGCGTCGATGATTTCGAAAGGAGGCGTGTCGGCCTTGTTGAACACGGTTGCCTCGACGACGTGAACCTCGATCTCGCCGGTGGCAAGCTTGGGGTTCGTGTTCGTGCCGCGCGGGACGACGATGCCGCGAATGCCGAGCACCCACTCGCTTCGCACGTCTTCGGCCAGCTTGTGGGCGCTGGCGACCGTCGCCGGGTCGAGCGAGATCTTTTCCGGGCGGTAAGCCGGATCGAACACGACCTGCGTCACCCCCTCGCGGTCGCGCAAGTCGATGAAGATGCAACCTCCGTGGTCGCGACGGGTCGCGACCCAACCGAACAGAACGACTTCCGACCCCACATCCGAGACGCGGAGCGAGCCGCATCGGTGGGTACGCTTGAGTTCATCGATGAATCGAGCCACTTCTCCTCCAAAGGGAAGGGAGCATAGCCCATTCCTCCCCCGGCAAAGGGTGGTATTGGGGGACCGATGCTCGCCTGGACGTTTTCGGCACGGACCCTCGACGAGGTCGCCGCCCTGCTCAGGGCGATGGGACGCCACAGGTACGTGCGCGAGGCGGACCACGCCATTCATTGGTCGGTCGACGAGGCGTTGTCGGATCGGCCCCCATTCGCGGCGCGGGCTCAGGCCTTTCGCGAGCGGCGTGCCCGCGAGCCCGAGCTCGACCTCGCCTCGCGTGATCCGTCACTCTTCGCGTACGCCGACACCGAGGTGATCATCGAAGCGCTCGCCGCTTTCTGGACGCCGGGCGACGACGCCGAGCGGGCAGCTCGGAGGCTCGGCGATCTTCTCGTTCGCGCCGATATCGAGCTGCCCACCCACGCTCCGTTCCAATCGAACCCCGAAGAACCGCCGCACCCGGAGCTCATCATGCTCGACTGGGAATTCTTTCCGGTCGATGAGCTCGACGTCGAACGACACTCGGGCGCTCTGCGGGCGCTCGAGCTCGCCGGCGAGGAGATCAACGTGTCGGCGCGTGTGTACGTCGAGTCGGTCTCTATCGCTCATCCGGAGCTCGCTCACGGTGCTCCGCACGGCGTCCTGCCGACTGATTTTCTGGTCTGGTCGGACGGCGACTACAGCTACGTCGACTACATTTTCCGCGGCGTGGCCAAAGCGGCGCGCCTCGTCGACCCGCCGGTCGGCATTCGGGATCTCGAGTAGGCATGCGATGAGCTCCGAGAACGCCCCTGAGAAGTCCCACCCCTCCGGGTATCCCGCGGCGACTCCGGCGGGGGATCCGCCGACCTGGTTCGAGCGCGCGTGCAGCGCAGCGGCGCTCCTCGTTCCCTTCGGTCTCGCCCTCACGCGCGTCGCGGGCTCATCCGTCTGGCGCGACGATCTCGCTCTTCTTCGGGGGCTCGCGTGGGTCGGCAACGGGCGAACGGGCGGGCTATCGGCGCTCCTCGTGCAGGCGTCTTTCTTCGTTCCGATCGGTTCGGTGTATTTCAGGGCGGGTCTCGGGGCGGCGCTCGTCCTTGCGGCGGCGGGTCTCGCCATCTTCCATCTGGCGCGTGGCCTTCTCGACGAGATCGCCACGACGCCGAGGCTCTCGGCGTCCCTCGCCATGATCGCGGCGCTGATGACGACACTCGGCGCGACCGGGCAGCGGGAGGGGACCGTTGCCGGCGGCGGTGCGGTGGCGCTCCTGGTCGCGACGCTCATCCTGGTCATGAGACCGATCGATGCGTTCGAGCATCCGCGCCGATCGCTGGCGGTCGGGCTCCTCTTCGGCGGGCTAGCGGGGGAGAGCGGCCTCGTCGCGATGGCGCTCGGCTTGGGAATCGCGATCGCGCTCGTCGTAGCGCGTCGCAGTATCGTCTGGTCCTCGGCTACCTGGGCACTCGGTGGCGCCCTCGCGTCGGCGGGGTTCGTCCTTTCACCGTGGTACGTTCGCGCGTTTTCTCGAAGCCCTTTTCTCGACCTCGGGCCCTCGGTCGCGGCGCTGGGGCCCGCGGCGTTCGAAGTGCCGGGCCACGCCGTCGGTGCCGTGGGCGACCTACGCGACGAAGTGGGTCTCATCGCGCTCGTGCTCGCCCTCGCCGGCGGTGTCATTGGACTCGTGCGATCACGTTCTCGCGCGGCCTCGACGCCCCTCGCCGCCGTCGTGGCGCTCGACGTTCTCGCTTCGACGAGGGGCGGCGCGCTTCTCTCGGGCGAGGAGCTCGCCCCCTTGCATCTCGTCGCGCTCGCCTTTCTTTGCGTGGGGCTTGCCCTTGCCGTAGAGACGCTGGCCGTGACGCTCCTCGACATGCGGCTGGTCATGGCGAGGCAGACGACGCTTCTTCTCGTGATGGGCGATCTGGCGCTCACCGCGGCGAGCGCGGAAGAGTCCGCGTTCTCCGCCGACCGAAGCGTCTCGCGCGGCGCGCAGGCTTTCACCGACGAGGCGCTCGAGCGCCTTGCACCTGGCGCGTCGGTCCTGGTTCGCTCTCGGGCAACGGCGCACCGACTGTGGTCTGCGCGGACGGTCGAAGGGACGCGTCCCGACGTGCTGGTCGCGCCGCTCCCGCTTCTCGGCGACTCCCGAATCTCGCTCGGTCTCTTGCGTGCCGAACCCGCCTTGCAACAGACGTTGCGAGACGTTTCGCTCGAAGGGCGGCCGGGCGAAGAAGCTCTCACGATTCTCGCCGACGCGCGGCCGGTGATGGTCGAGATCGATCCCCGCTGGGATCGCCGTGTGGTGTCGCACCTGGTCGCCGATCATTTCTGGCTGCGCTTCGCGCCCGAGCCGTTGGGACCTTCCGATCGCAAAGCCGCCTTCGCCGATCTGCGCGCCCGATCGACTCGGGTGCTCGCCGTCAGCACCGTGGAAGAGCGCGTCGACCCGAGCACGGCCGCCGTACTGCGCGCTCGCTTGATGGACGCAGCCGCCGAGGCGGCGATGCTCGGGGACCGGGACGAGGCCATTTCGCTCGTCGAGCAACTCGGCAGGGTCTCGCGCGGCGACCGCTTCGTCGTCGAGCTGACGCAACGGCTCGCCGCGACCAAATCGGGCCCCATCGACGTGAAGGGGCTGCTCAGGTAGTCAAGCTCCGATCCGCTCGAGGGAGTGCTAAAATAAGACGATGGGGCAAGTTCCTTCGACGACCCCGGGAAGTCCCCGGCGGGGGAGACTCGCGCCGCGAAGGGTGGCCGACTCCCTGACGACGATGACCGAGTACGTGCTCCCCACCCACGCCAACGTGCTGGGCAATGTGTTCGGGGGGCAGATCCTCGCTTGGGTCGATCTGTGCGCAGCGATCTGTGCGCAGCGCCACTGCGGGCACATGGCGATCACGGCGGGTGTCGACGAACTTTCGTTTCAGAAACCGATCAAGGTCGGTCAGGTCGTGCGGCTCGCCGCCCGCATGACCGCCGCTTTCAACACTTCGGTCGAGATTCTGGTCGAGGTCGAGGGGGAGGAGGCGACGAGCGGAGCGCGCTGGCCGTGCGTGACGGCCTTCGTGACCTGCGTCGCAGTCGATGCTCAATCGGTTCCCACTCCCGCGCCCCAGCTCGAGCTCTCGACCGACGACGAACGCAAGCTCGCCGCCGCCGCCCTGTTGCGCCGCGAACACCGTATCGCGAAGCGCGGGAAAGGCACGTGAAAGCAGGGGCGGAAGTGGGCGCGACGTCCACGTCGTGCGATCCGAAGCCCGACGCGGCCGTGCCGAACTGCCGCACCTGCGGCGCGTGCTGCTATGGCGACGAAATGTGGGTCCACGTGATGGCCGCCGACGACGATCGGCTCGGTGACGATCGCGTTCACCGCCTCACCGTGCTGACGCAGCACGGTCGAGGTTACTTTGCGCGAAGCATGGAGATGGTGGGCGGCCGCTGCGTCGCGTACCGCGATCGACTCGATGACGGTGGCTGCGGCTGCTCGATCTACGATGCACGACCGGACATCTGTCGCGATTTTCAGGCGGGCAGCTCCGACTGCCATGCGGCCCGTCGCCGGCGCGGTCTCGAATGAGGCCGACGACGCCGATCGAAGTTCGAATCGGCGTCGTGGGCCGGGGGAGCCCGGTCAGCGCTTTTCGACGGGCTGGACGACGATCTCGACTCGCCGGTTGTTCTGGCGCCCCTCGGCGGTCCGGTTGTCGGCGACGGGGCGCCCCTGTCCGAGGCCCGTCGCGGAGATGATATCGGCCGGCACGCCGCGCGAGACCAGGTAGTCGCGCACAGCCTGGGCGCGCTTCTGCGACAGCTCCATGTTCGACGACTCGTTGCCCTGCGAGTCGGTGTGTCCCTCGACGATCATCTTGTGGTCGGCCTGGTTTTTCAAAGCTTCGGCGACCTGGTCCAACTTTCCTCGCGCCCCGGGGAGAAGATCCCACTTGGCCGAGGGAAAGAGAACCGCTCCGGGAAGCGTGATGACCGTGCCTCGCGGCTCTTCCTTGACGGCGAGGGCGGCCGCCACCGCCAGCTTGTCCATTGCGTCGCGCGCCCGCTTTTCGGCCAGCTCGCGCGCTTTCTTTTCCTCCTCGAGCTGCTTTCCGGTCATCTGGAGCTTCTCGGTCGCACCGGCGAGCTGCTGGCGCGTCTGGCTCAGCTCCCCCTGCGCTTTCTGAAGTCCCTGCGCCTGCATGGTCATCAAGTCCCTGCCGGCCTGCTCCTTTTGCGCGATGGCGGCGGCTTGGCCTGCCTGCGCCATTGCGAGCTCGGCCTTGCGTTCGGCGATGTACGACAGATCGCGCGTGCGGTCGCTATCCGGATCGTCGGCGAACGACTGCTCGGCCTGATCGAGCGCGACCTTGGCCTCGTGGACCACCTCCGGCTTGAGCTGCGACGCCTGGCCCGTCTTGGCCTTTTCGAAGGCGGTGCGGGCGTCGGTGAGCTCGCGAGGCGGCAGGCTCGACCCGCACGCGATCAAAAACATGGAAGCCCAAATGATTCGTCGTGAATTCATGAAGAGTCTCCTTGATGTCTCGGCAAGGGTCGCGGGTCTCACTTGCCCCTCATCGATTTCACCTGATCGAGCGCCTTGTCCGCTTCGCTCTTGGCCTGTTGCTCGCGAGCCTGCGCGAGAGAAAGCTCGGCGTCGGCCTGGGCGCGCATCAGGATCAGCTCGGCGCGCTTGTTGTCGCCGTCCTGCATCAGCTGCTTGGCTTTTTGCACTTCCTCCTGTGCCAGCTTCACCGACAGCGCCGCGGAGGGCACGCTGCTCGCGCCGACCTCCTGAGCACCGCGGATGGCTGCCTCGGCCGACGAAACCCTCTCGGTGGGAGCCGGGTAGCTACCACACCCGGCCGCAAATACCGCACACACGACGAAACCTGGAAATTGTCTCATGCGATCCTCGTTGTACGAAAGGTCGACGGGCTGCTTTCGAATCGTTGGTGAACGGGAATTTTAAGCCACGGAAACCGCTGCGTAAAGGCCCACCTCCGCGCGAAGGCGCACTCCTTTTGCCATGGCCCCCCCTTTTCCTCTGCAAATCGCCCGAAAACCCGGCAAAGAGGCCCTCCGGGGAGGGCAGTGTCGACGCCTTGCAACGCCATCGTGCTCCCGCTCCGCCGACTCCCGCGCCCGCGCCCCGCTCAGGTGCCACAGGTGCCACAGGCCTAGGTGGTACGCTGGGCACGGTGGATCCGCTTGTCATTCTCGGGTGCGGTTTCGTCGGGCTCGAAGTGGCGCGTCTCGGGCTCTCGAACGGCTCGAACGTGATCGGTACGACGCGCGGAGCACCGCGCGACGGCGAGATTCCGACGCCAGGCTTCGAAACGCGGGTCATCCCTGTGTTGACCCGCGAGATCGTTCGCTCGCTGGTGGCTCCCGACCGAAGGGTTCTCGTCGCTTTTCCACCCGATGCGCAGACCGACGCGGAGATCGCGCCGGCGCTCGCGGGCGCGCGGGTCGTGTACCTGTCGACGACCGGCGTCTACGGTGGAGCGCGCGGGCGCGTCGACGAATCGACCGACGTCGATGCATCCGAGCCGCGATCGGCTCTACGTCTGGTGGCCGAACGGGCCTACCTCGACCGAGGGGCGACCGTGCTGCGCGCCGCCGGTATCTACGGCCCCGGTCGAGGTCTTCACCGCCGCCTGCTCGCCGGAGACTTTCGGATCCCCGGAGCGGGCACGAACGTCGTGTCGCGCATCCACGTGACCGACCTCGCGAGGATGAC
>Ga0075425_100010123_pt1 | contig 10047 bp, 9 predicted proteins | sample SoiMethybrSBSTD4_FD_75300 | JGI IMG/M metagenome (GOLD analysis project Ga0075425, IMG submission 75300) | Bulk soil microbial communities from a Populus tree surrounding site in Tennessee, USA - Soil MetaG P. TD hybrid SBSTD4 | ecosystem: Environmental > Terrestrial > Soil > Tree plantation...
TTCGAAGGAACTCGCGTCCGGTGCCTTCAAGAGTTCGGCGATGCGCCTTGCTTGTTCGGATTCCGCCTTCTGCTGCTCGAGCTTGCCAGAAAGTGTGGCGACTATCGAATTCAGGTTTGCATTCTGCCTCCACAGAGTGGCGGCAACCACGATCGTCGCCGCCGCTGCGAGCCATCCCAAGACGCTCCACCATGGCGCGCGCACTTTCGCTCGATTGACCCGCGGCTCCTTTGCGATCGCCTTCATCATTCGCGACTTTGCCCGCGCAGGCGGCTTCGGGCCCGACGTGGTTAGTGCCAGCAGTGCGGCGTCTCCGCGCAGTTGTTCCAGCTCGCGGCGGCACGAGGCACACTCCTCCAAGTGCGCTTCGAGCGCAACAGCGTCGTCAAGCGAGCCGAGCGCGTACAGCGCCAGGTCTTCCGCGAATTGGTCGTGCACGGTCATGTGGCTTCGACCGCCTTCCGCAAGAGCATCAGCCCGGTGCGGATGCGGGTTTTAATTGTTCCCAGTGGCTCTTTCGTCTTCTCGGCGATTTCCGAGTGGCTGTATCCCTCAAAATACGCCATTTCGAGTGCGCTGCGCTGCGACGCCGGCATTGCCTTGAGTACAGCGCGGACCTTTTCAACGTGACGGCCCCTATCAGCTTCCGAAGCCAGATCTGGCTCAACCGAAACCAGCGTCTCGGTAATTTCGGCCTGCGGTCGGCGCTTGCGCAGAAGATCGACAGCCCGATTGCGCGCGATCACCGCCAGCCACGGCGCCAGGTTTCCACGGCTCGCATCGAAGGCCCCTGGATTCCGCCATAGCTGCATGAAGATTTCTTGGAGCACGTCTTCCGCCGCGCCAGCATCTCCCAGCACCCGCAACGCAACCGCATAAACCACAGATGAATAGCGGTCGTACAGTTGTGCCATTGCGTCCTGATTGCCGGAGCGGACCGCCGCGATCAATGCTCCGTCATTGCGCTCCAGGTTTTTTGCCGCCGTGGACAAACGATCTCTCAGTGGGAGTACGAGTTTGTGCGCAGGTTGGATTGGGCCAACTCCTCGCGCCACGGCAAGATATCAGCACCGAGGTAACCAGGGCAAGCGGTGACCGAATAATAATCTAGTGATTGCCAAAACAACGGGGGCGTTTCCTGCAGCAACTCCTCCAGAAACGTTTCTCGATTGTTCAGGAAGTGCCGCACAATCTGCGCAGGTGCGGTTTCGTCATAGCCGATCTCATGAACGTGGTCGCCATCGAAAGAAAAAATCTGCGCATTCGGGTACCCAAGTAAAACCGGCGAGTGGCTGGAAATGATGAATTGCGCGTCTTTGTGCTTGCGCAGAACATCATGAATCAACATTAGAAAAGCCAGCTGCCGCTGTGGTGAAAGCGCAGCTTCCGGTTCGTCGAGAAGAAACAATCCATTTCGCCGGAACTTCAGCTCCAGGAGGGTAAAGAAAGTCTCACCGTGTGAGCGGGTGTGAAGGCTTCGCCCACCGTAATAGGAGCTAACGGTTGGCGAATGGGGAGCTGGTTCCTTGTCGAGCGCATCCATGTGAGAAACAGTATTAAACCAGCTCTCCGCTCGAAGAAAGTAGCCTGCACCCGTCCGCTTGTCGAAGGACAGCCTTAGTGCTCGCACGAGCGCATCAATCGAGCGGTTGCTTTCGGTGCTGTCGTTCCCGAAATTTCGGTTACCGCCCTCCGGCCCGAACCCATAGTGGGCAGCAATCGCTTCAAGTAGGGTGGATTTTCCTGTACCGTTCTCACCCGCAAAAAAGCAGATGCGTTCGCGGAAAATCAACTCATTGAGGTTGCGAATGCACGGAACAGAGAAAGGATAGGCGTCCCAATCGGATACTCGCGCGCGCAAGAGGGTGAGCCTTTTCAGCACGCAGACCAGTGTAATGCAGCTTGCACGAATGTCCGTTTGCTTTCCACTGACCTACAGGACTAGCATGTTTCGGTCAAATTTAGTTGCATTTTTGCAGATCGTGGTCTTTTAACAATTCAGCCCGACACTCAGGAGGTTATCCATGGGCACAATTTCTGTCGCACAAGTTGATCCGCGCGTAGCTAGTTTCATTGAAAAACCGCGCAAAATGCTAATCAACGGAAATTGGGTGGACGCCGTTTCCGGCAGAACCTTTCCCACGTACGATCCATCCACAGGCGAAGTGCTGGCTACGGTTGCTGAAGGCGATCGTGCCGATATCGATCTCGCGGTGAAGGCCGCACGCAAAGCCTTTGACAGCGGACCATGGCGCAAAATGTCAGCGTCGGAGCGCGGACGCTTGATCTGGAAGCTCGCCGACTTGATCGAAGCGCACGCGGACGAGTTTGCGTATCTGGATTCGCTCGACAATGGCAAGCCGCTGACCGTAGCGCGTGCCGCCGATGTTCCTCTTGCGGTCGATCTGTTTCGCTATATGGCGGGATGGACCACCAAACTCGAGGGCAACACCATTCCGCTGTCGGTTCCGTACACACCCGGCGCGAAGTATTTCAGCTATACATTGCGTGAGCCGGTCGGGGTGGTCGGACAAATTATTCCCTGGAATTTCCCGCTGCTCATGGCAGCCTGGAAGCTTGGCCCGGCGCTTGCGGCCGGATGCACTATTGTCTTGAAGCCAGCGGAGCAGACGCCACTCTCAGCCTTGAGACTTGGCGAGTTGTTTGGAGAAGCGGGATTCCCCGAGGGCGTAGTCAACATCGTTCCTGGATATGGTGAGACCGCAGGCGCTGCACTAGTAGCGCACAACGACGTGGACAAAGTTGCGTTTACCGGCTCAACCGAGGTCGGGAAACTGATCGTCCATGCTGCAACCGGCAACTTGAAGCGAGTGTCACTTGAACTTGGCGGCAAGTCGCCGAACGTCGTGTTCAAAGATGCTGACATGGACGTGGCTATTTCCGGTGCGGCCAGTTCCATCTTCTTCAATCACGGACAGTGCTGCTGCGCGGGTTCGCGGCTGTATGTCGAAAAGCCGGTATTCGACCAGGTGGTAGAGGGCGTAGCCGAGCGAGCGAAGAAGATCAGAGTTGGACCCGGATTAGACTCCGCAACGCAGATGGGACCGCTGGTTTCCGTCGAGCAAATGGAACGCGTTTGCGGATATCTCGAGTCAGGTCTCTCGCAGGGTGCAAAGGCAATCGCTGGCGGACACAAGACCGAAGGCAAGGGATATTTCGTTGAGCCCACGGTTTTGGTTGACACGACCGAGAACATGAAAGTGGTGCAGGAGGAGATCTTCGGGCCAGTGGTCACGGCCATGCCGTTCACTGATCCGGAGGAACTCGTTCCTCGTGCGAACGACAACATTTACGGACTGGCTGCGGGCGTGTGGACTCGCGACATCAGCAAGGCCCACCGCATGGCGGAGCAACTACAAGCCGGGACGGTGTGGATCAATTGCTACAACATCTTCGACGCAGCTCTGCCATTCGGAGGCTACAAGCAGTCCGGATGGGGACGCGAGATGGGTCACGACGTGTTGAACAACTACACGCAGACGAAAGCAGTCTGTACGAGGATTTGAGCGTTAACAATTCGAAATGGAAAGTACGGGCGAGCAGCCTCGAGCGAAAGCCCCAAGGTTGTCGCCCGTACTTTTTGCACGGAGGGATGAAATGGATCGTTTCCGTACAGGAGTATGCGTCTTTCTACTCGCAATAGGAACTCGCGCCTCGTTTGGTCAGAATGAGCAGCCGGCGAAGCCGCCGGCGCAACTGGCCCCACGGACCGTGCCGAACCAAGTTCAATTGTTCATTCCGTACAAGCAGTATTCTCAGGAAGAAAACCAGCGCATTCTGAAGCTCTATGAACCGCTGCGTGTCTCCGACGTTTCGGACGGCATGGATACTGTTGGCTTGCAGGACATCGGCATCGTTGATGAGTCGATCCGCCCCTTATGGAAGGACACCGAAAACTTCACGCACCGCATTGTCGGCATCGCGGTCACGGCGCGCTATGTTCCAACCAACAAGCGTCTCGCAAAGACCAGCGACAAAGACGTCGAAAACTGGTACGACAACATCACTGGCGAGCCCTACATGGACGCCTTATTCCCCGGCTGTGTTCTGGTGATTGACGCGGAGGGAGACAACGACACACGCAGCATCGGTTCCACCAATATTCTCGATTGGCAAAAACTTGGAATGCGCGGCGTTGTCACCAGCGGAGGCCTCGCCGACAGCGATGAAATTATTCATCATAAGGTCCCGGCCTATCACAAACGAATGGGCCGAGGCTTTCGACCCGGACGCAATGAAATTGAATCTGTGAACCGGCCGATCACATTGGGGGGCGTGCTGGTGCGTCCCGGAGACGTTGTGATGGCGGACGGCGACGGAGTGATCGTGGTTCCGCGAGAGCATGCGGAGGAAGTTGCGAAAGCCGCGATGCAGTACCTCGACAATATCGGGCTGGAGCGCTATCAGAAAAAGCAAAAACCCTAGCTTCCCAACTCCGCCAATCCTTTTGTGGGCAAAAAAAAGCCCGGCAACTAGCCGGGCTTTAAGCTCAGAAAACTTTACTGCGTCCTTCCGTTGTGCTTCTTGCGATAAATTGCCGCGGACGTGCGGTTCTCCTGACGGTTGACCTGACGCCGCTCGGCTGGGGTCAACTTTCCGCCGTTGGCCGCGCGGTCGGTCTTAATTTCCCTATTGATTGCGGCTTCGCGCTTCTCAAGGTGAGCCGTTTCACCTGCGGTCAACTGCCCGCTTTTGATTCCTTGAGCGATGCGATCCTGCTGATTTTCCTGCCGCCTTTTCACTTCACTCGTGGGATTGACACTCTGCACCGAGGCATCATGCTTTTGGTGGTAGATTTGCCTTGAAAGCTGATTCTGCTGCTGGTTGAGCGTGGCGCGATCGGCTGCCGTCAGTTTGCCGTTATCGAGCTTGCGCATGTTGCGCTGTTCCTGGTTTAGAGCAGCTTCTTTCTTCTCCAGGTTCTTGGTTTCACCAGCGGTCAGCTCTCCGCTGGCCACCCCGTTTGCGATGCGGTCCTGTTGGTTTTCTTTGCGATCCTGAATGGTTGTTGCGCTCTGCGAAAATGCCGGTACAGCGAGCACCGCCAGGGCCGCTGCCATGAACGCCTTCTTCAAAACTGAATTCATCAATAGCCTCCGTCGAATTTGTCGGTCGCCTGCAGCTCCGTCCTTGAGCTGCCTGGAACATACAAACGTTGTCGCCGAAAAAAAGTTGCTGCGGACGGGAAAATAGTATCGGGAGACGGCGGCCCAGTTCAGGTGACTAAAGGCGTACAGAAGATTGTAGGGAGGCCAACGACGTACCTGTCCGGCGGGACGAGGGTTTCACACCGCCGCGCTCAGCGCGGCTGGGCGGGTGAGGGCACCCGCCCCTACGTAAGCCGGTGGGTAGCTAGAAAGGAAGTCCCGGCAGTTTCTCTGTCTTTTCCACCTGGACCGATTTCAAGTTATTTGGATCGAGCCCAAGCGCCTTCAGAACCGTCGGTGCGACTTGCGAGGTCGCGACCGGAGCTTTCAGCGTGGCGGAATGCAGGGTCGGATTGGAAACGATCAGTCCGACATTGGTATCGCCATAGCTGAACCCGCCGTGCTCTTCATTCTTCTTGCTCGAGGTTGTGTAGATCGTGCCGTAAATCGGCTGAACAATGACGTCCGGTGTGCGGCTGTCGTGAGCGGGGTCGTTGAACTTCAGCTTGAGCTCGTTTCCGGCCATGACTTCGTCAATAAACAGGGCATTCGCATTCGTGTTTAGATATGCGGCAGCCTGAGCTGCGGTCACGTCCTGCCCCTGCAACCAGATCAGAGCTACATCGTCGTCCGAGATCGCGCCACACGGGCCTGTGGGGCAGTTGTTCCCGGCATTGACGATGGCAATGGCCGCTGGATTCGTGTTTCCATCGGGCAATGCGGCAACGATATCGGCAAGGTGACCGGGCTTATTCACCTTCAGCGGATTAATTGGTGATTGCCCGTGCTTCGCACTGACAATGAACAGGGTTGATTCGTAAATGCCAGCTTCTTTCAGGGCATGAATCATCATCCAGAGTGCCTGGTCAGTTTTGTCGAGACCGTACCGAAGCACCGCACTCGGAGTTCCCGAACCGTCGAGGTATCCGCCCGCCTGGCCGGTGAACAGCGTGTCATCGGTGCAGCTGCCATTCGAATTGTCCTTGGCAAGTTTCTGGCCAACGCTCACCGCCTGAAAGTTCATGCCGAAGACGGCCGGCGCGCCTGGGCCAGGCGTGCCGTCGTGCTTGAGTCCTTTAATCTCGTTCAGGATCGCGTTGACCTTGAGGTAATCGTTCTCGACTGTGCATACGACACTAACGGTGGCGTCGAAACCGTTGTTGTTGGTGATCTCGGGCGTGTAGAGATCGTCCACTCCCTTGCCCGACGGGCCGTTGACCCAGTCATAGGCGGGGTGCTTGTCGGCCCACGCGGTATGACCGCCGGCGGCCTTGACGACTTCGAAGATCGTATTGGTGCGAATCGCCTTGTGCGGCCACAGCGGCTGGCACTTGCCGCCCTCGATGTAGCGTGGCAGCTTGCTTGGATCGATCACATTCAGCGAAACATTCTGCGCGTTGTAAAGATCGATGGTCTCATCGAAGACCATCATGTTCCCCGGTGCCCCTGAACAGGTGGTATTGGTCGGATCGAAAATCGTGCGGTCGTAACTGACGTCGTAGAACAGACCAGTTGTTACGGGCGAGCCGCCGGTCACCAAGGCCACCAGCCCTGGAAAGGAATCCGAGTTCGCGGGTGGGCGCGCATTGGAGAACGTCACGCCGTGGCGGCTTAGTTCAGCGAGCGCCGAGCTCGGATGCGCGGCAACATAATTCGAAACGTCGAGCGCGTGCAGGCCGTCAACGCTGATTAAAAGAACATGTTTGATGTTGCTTTGGGCCTGCGCGGCAGATGCTGCGAGCAGGCCGACTCCGATTAGACACAAAACACCGCGGGCGTTCACAGGATGATTCCTCCTTGGGGTGGGTGAGCAGATGAAGGTCAAGAGTAACGTCGGAGCCCCTGAAAAATGCGTTAAACCCAGGTGAAAGGACGATGAAAGTGTCCTCAAGAGAGCCAACACTCGGTTCATAAAGTATTCACATTTCTTTCAATATCATCTAAGTAAGTAGTAGAAGCTGAGCCGCGAGCGTGGTGCGAAATTGGGTTTACTCACAGCTCGCCGCTCATAGCTGACAAGTTGCGTTGGCGCATAACATGGAGCGAAAGATAACGATCGTCTTTTTCGACGCAGGTGGCGGACACCGTAGTGCCGCGGAAGCTTTGAAGAACGCGCTCGAGAATCAGGCGAAACCCTGGCGTGTCGAGCTACTCAATCTCCAGGAGGAACTGGACAAGCTCGATATTGTCCGTAAGGTCACGGGGATTCGCATCCAGGATGCCTACAACCTGATTCTCCGCAAAGGCTGGACGCGCGCCACAACCCAACTGTTGCCGATTCTGCAAAGCATCATCCGCTTGTATCACCGCCCGACTGTGAAGCTGTTGCAGGATTACTGGCGGCGAAACCCAACCGACATGGTGCTGTCGGTCATTCCCCATTTCAATCGCGCCATGGTCGAGAGCATTCGAAAGACGATGCCAAGCGTCCCCTTCGTTACTGTTCTAACCGACCTTGCCGACTATCCGCCGCATTTCTGGATTGAGCGCGAGTCGCAGTATTTGATCTGCGGCACAGAACGCGCAGAGCAGCAGGCTTTCGATCTCGGCCATGATCGCGAGCATGTGTTTCTGGCCTCGGGGATGGTGATGAAGCCGAAGTTTTATCAGAAGCCTTCGATCAATCGAGCTCAGGAGCTGAGCAAGCTGGACCTGAAACTAGACATTCCTGTCGGAATAGTTTTGTTTGGAGGCCATGGCTCGGGAACGATGCTCGATATTGTCAAACGGATTGATGCTGCGTCCATTAAAGTCCAGTTAATTCTCATCTGTGGAAAAAACACAAAGCTGCAGAACGCAATCAAAAGCCTGAAGACGCGCGATCCGATCTTCGTCGAAGGATTCACGCAGAACGTGGACTACTACATGGCGCTTTCGGATTTCTTCATTGGCAAGCCCGGGCCGGGCAGCATTAGCGAGGCCCTGCAGTTTCATCTCCCGGTGATCGTCGAGTGCAACGGCCGCACGCTGCCGCAGGAGCGTTATAACGCACAGTGGGTGACGGAGAAACGCGTAGGAATCGTTCTAAAGGGTTTCCGTCACATTGCCGAAGGTGTCGAGCAAATGCTTGAGCCGACGAAGTTTGCTGAACTTCGGAAGAATGCGGGAGCCTATACGAACCGCGCATTGCTTGAAATCCCGGAATTCCTGGAGACGATTTTCCAGAAGCAGCAGTCGGGTTTCAAATCCGAGGAGGCCTCGGTCCGTAATCAGGCGCGGGCGAGTTATGTCACATGATCTTTGCCGACACAATCATTCTTTCGGATCTTCACCTGGGCTCGGAAGTAAGCCGTGCCTCTGAAGCTTTGCGGATGCTGAAGTCCGCGTCGCTTAACCGGCTGATCCTGCTTGGCGATATTTTTTCTGACCTCAATTTTCGACGGCTGAAAAAAGAACACTGGCGCTTTCTCGGATACATTCGCAAACTGTCTAATCCAAAACGTCAGATCGAAGTCGTGTGGGTGGAAGGGAACCACGATTACGGGCTTTCGCAAGTGATGTCGCATCTGGTCGGCATTCGGGTCTACGACGAATACGAATGGGAATATGACGGCATTCGTCATCTGGCGGTGCATGGACATCAATTCGATCGATTCCTCACGCGCAACCTCGCGGTCAGCAGATTTCTCTCCGGCCTTCATCTTGCACTGCAGAAACTCTCGTTTGGCAAGCAAAGGCTCATGGGATTCGTCGAACGCTTCGATACGGCGTGGCTCCGGCTTTCGGCGAAAGTTGCGGCGGGAGCACTCGCCCACGGGAAGCACAAGAACGTCCAGCGAATCTTCTGCGGACATACCCACGAAGCCCTCAGCCTCAGGCGAGATGGCGTCGAATACTTCAACAGCGGCAGCTGGACACAAGAGCCTCCGACCTACATCGCCATTGACCACAACGGCCCACGCATTTGCGAATATCGCGAACCCTCGGAAGAGTCGCTGGAGCAGGAAGTCAGGGAAGACCTGGAAGCAGATTTTGAGGATTTGCTGGCGGACTAGTGCCCCTTTCGCTAACTTGTGCAATCGCCTTAACATCATTTTGGCGGTCAAAAGTCGTAAATTCATCACCAGCGGGGGGCCAATGCACATAGATCGACTTGCCATTCTGGTATTGGCACTCGTCGGGTCGTGGTCAACTTGCTTTGCAGAATTCAAACCGTGCCAATTCAGTGATGTTAGCGCCGTCGAACGAAAAGAAAACATTCTCATTCGTCACACAAACATCGTCGAACCCTCGGGTGTGTTCAAAGCAACGGCCTTTATCCCCGAGCGAGAAGGTTCACTTCCGGGTGCTCTGGTCTCACATTCAATCATCCGTGGTGCTCGTGCCCGCGCCAACTTACTTCGATTCGCATGGGCGCTCGCTCGCGCCGGGGTCGCTTCGATCACTTTAGACGGAGGAATAGAGTGGCAGAGCCCCAACAACGAATCCGTTCGGGATCCTCATCTCATGGCTTGCGCTGGACAGTGGATCTTGCTGCACGCAAAGCTGGATCGTCACAGACTGCTTAATGTGGGGACTTTTGGCGACTGGGGAGGTGGCGATACCCCATTGTGTCAGCTCGGGGAACGCCCTTGCTTTAAGCCCAACCTGTACATCGGTCTTGGCCAGACTTCGGCTGTAGAGGCGGCGAATACCGACGGAATGCTAACTGTTGACGGGCAATTAACCCGTGCCCAGTGGGCACAGAGACACCTTCGGCTTCCTGAAATCAGGCCGGAGTGGCTTGTCGGTGTCTCCAAGGAAGGCACTGAGTAGTTGACGTTACAGTGCGCCGTGAAAGGCGCTGGACTTCAGCGGGTGCAACTCCCGCCCGGGAACTGGTTCGCTCCACCCGGTAGCAATCGAAGCGGCAGCGGAGGCAACAAAGCTGTCGGAGCTT
>Ga0075425_100010126_pt1 | contig 10044 bp, 8 predicted proteins | sample SoiMethybrSBSTD4_FD_75300 | JGI IMG/M metagenome (GOLD analysis project Ga0075425, IMG submission 75300) | Bulk soil microbial communities from a Populus tree surrounding site in Tennessee, USA - Soil MetaG P. TD hybrid SBSTD4 | ecosystem: Environmental > Terrestrial > Soil > Tree plantation...
TCGCGGCCGGCGCGATGGAGAACACCGCGGCGATCTTCTATCGGGAACGCGATCTGTTCGTCGACTCGAAAGATGCTTCCCTTGCAGCCCGCAAGCGCATCGCGCAGGTGCTCGCGCACGAGATGGCCCACCAGTGGTTTGGCGATCTCGTCACGATGAAATGGTGGGACGACATCTGGCTGAATGAGGGCTTCGCGAACTGGATGGAAAACCGCCCGCTGGGGTCGATCCGTCCGGACTGGAACGTTCCCGTTGACGAGGCCAACGGCACGCAGGCCGCGCTCGGCGTCGACGCACTCAAGACGACGCACGCCATTCACGCCGCTGTCGAGACGCCCGCGCAAATCGACGAAGCCTTCGACGACATCACGTACGAAAAAGGCGCGGCGGTGCTGCGGATGGTCGAGAACTATCTCGGGCCCGACGTCTTCCGCAAAGGCATCAACACGTACCTGCAGCAGCACGCCTACGGCAACGCGACATCCGAGGATTTCTGGACGACGATGGCGACCGTCTCGGGGAAGCCGGTCGATCGGATTCTGCCGTCGTTCATCAACCAGCCGGGGGCACCTCTTCTCGAGATCGCATTGCAGTGTGTCAACAACCGCGCGCAGCTCGACATCTCGCAGCAGCGATTCTTCATTGATCCGTCGGCGGCCACACAGACGCGCGCCGCGCAACGCTGGCAGATTCCGGTTTGCGTGAAGACCGCGGGCGGAGGCGGCGGCTGCGACTTGATCGCCGACAACAAACAGACGCTGTCGCTCGGCAACAGCTGCCTGCCGTGGGCGTTCGCGAACGCGGGGGCGCAAGGGTATTACCGGACCGCCTACAGCCCTGACACCTTACGTGGACTGGCGCCCCGCATTCAGGAAGTGTTGACGGCGCCGGAACGCCTGTCGCTATCTGCTGACGAATGGGCGCTCGTGCGTGCGGGCCGCCACCAAGCGGCGGACTACCTGACGCTCGCGGCGGGGTTCGCGATGGAGCACACCAACGGCGTGCTCAGCGGCGTCGCCGACCGGTTCGACACCATCGACGAATACTTGACGAACGCCGAAACACGTCCGCGATTCCAGCAGTTCGTGCGCACGCTCTTTTCGCCGCTGTTTCAGGAAATTGGCTTCACGTCGACATCAGTGGACAGCGACGAGCGACGCGCGCTACGAGCGACGTTGATCCACACGCTCGGCATCACCGGCAACGACGTCCAGCTGGCGGCAACGGCGCGCGCCGCCGTCGACCGCGCGCTGCAGGGTGGCACGCCGCTCGACCCGACGCTGGCGCGCTCCATCGTCAACGTGGCCGCGCGATCCGGCGACGCGTCGCTCTTCGACGCCTTCATTGCCGCGTCGGACCGCGCGACGTCGCCCGACGAACGCTATCGCTACCTCTACGCGCTCGCCCAGTTCCGCGATCCGACGCTCATCGATCGCGCGCTCGCGTTATCGATCACTCCGAAGCTGCGCAGTCAGGACACCGCGCGCTACCTCGCCACGTTCATCGGAGAAGAGTCATCACGGTCTCGTGCGTGGGCCTTCGTGAAAGCGCACTGGACGGAACTCGAGCCGAAAGTCGCCATCTTCGGCGGCGACACCACCATGACGTCGTCTCTGGGCAACTTCTGCGATGCCGCCTCTCGAGACGACGTGGCGTCGTTCTTCAAACAGCATCCGTTGCCGTCGGCGACGCGGACGTTGACGCAGACCATCGAACGCATCAACAACTGCATCGCGTTCAAGTCGGCTCAGACAGGCAGCGTGACCGAGTTCTTACGGAAGTAACGGAATCGGTAGTGTCCTTTAGGCGGACCAAGAATACTTCGCGTTACTGACTACCGGCGCGTTACGGACGGATGTTCGCGGACGTACGCACGCCACGCGTGCTCCGTACCGACGCGAATACCGATCCTCGGGCCCCACTCGATCTCGTCGGCGCGGGGCAGCCCGCGGTCCTCTATATAAAGTCGCGTACCGCAAAGGTCTTCCTCGTTCTGGGCCAACGTGATCCCCATCGCCATCGTCAGATTGCCCGGACCGCGACAGAGATCGTGCAGCGATAGCTCAGATCGTGTTCTCGTACGCCGGCCTTTCATGCGGCGGGTACGCCGGCGGCGCATCACGTCGACGCCTTCCAGCGGTTCGAGCGCCCGAATGAGAACCGCGGCCGGAGATCCTGCGGGCTCCGTCACGGCGTTGACGAGCGGATGAATGCCGTAATTGAGGTAGACGTACGCGAAACCCGGACGGCCGTAGAGCGGCGCATTCCGCGCCGTCGGCCCCGGTGCCGCATGACAGGCCGGGTCGGACTCGCCGATGTACGCTTCGACTTCGACGATGATCCCGCTGGTGCGCACGCCGCGTCGGTTGTGGACGAGGACTTTTCCGATGAGCTCGCGCGCGACGTCGAGCGTCGGGCGATCGTAGAAGCTCCGCGGCAGCGTACGGGGGCAGTCCTTCGGGTAGTGTCCGCCTTTAGGCGGACCGGGCCGGCTAAAGCCGGCCACCACCGAACTATCGTCCCGACGCGTACGCGTGGGAGCGTCCCTCGGCTAACACTGTTCTGAGGTATCGCCCGGTATGCGATGTCTCGATCTGCGCGACCTGCTCCGGCGTGCCAGTCGCGACGATGCGGCCACCGGACTCACCGCCTTCGGGACCGAGATCGATGATGTAGTCAGCGGTCTTGACGACGTCGAGGTTGTGCTCGATGACGAGGAGCGAATGACCCGCTTCGATCAACCGGCGCATCGCGGTGAGGAGCTTCGCGATGTCGTCGAAATGCAGCCCTGTCGTCGGCTCATCGAGGACGTACAGGAGGCGCTCGCCCGTGTGTGACGACAGATGCGCAGCGATCTTGATCCGCTGCGCCTCGCCGCCAGACAGCGTCGTCGCCGGTTGCCCGAGCCGCAGATAGCCGAGTCCGATCTCGTCGAGCACCTGGAGCCGGCGTAGCACTTTCGGCGAGCTGCTGAAGAACGTCAGCGCCTCGCGGACGGTCAAGTCGAGCACTTGATGAATCGTCCGGCCGCGATAGCGAACCTCGAGCACTTGCGGCTTGAACCGCTTGCCGTCGCACTGATCGCACGGAACGAACACGTCGGCGAGGAACTGCATCTCGACGCGGACCTCGCCCTCGCCCTGGCACGCTTCGCATCGGCCGCCCGGGACGTTGAACGAGAAATGACTCGCCGTCAGCCCGCGAGATCGCGCGTCCTTCGTCGCCGCGAACAGCTCGCGAATCGGATCGAAGGCCTTCAAGTACGTCACCGGATTCGAGCGTGGGGTTCGACCGATGGGCGCCTGATCGACGAGCACGACGTCGGTGATGTACTCGGTCCCTTCGAGCTTGCGGAAGGTCCCGACCCGCCGCTCCCATCCGCCTTTGACGCGCTTGATCGCCGCGTATAAGACGTCGTGGACCAGCGTCGACTTGCCCGATCCGCTGACGCCGGTGACCACCGTCAGCGTGTTCAGCGGGATGCTGATGTCGACGTCCTTCAGGTTGTGTTCGCTCGCGCCGAGCAGCTGAATCTTCTGTCCGACGCCCTTTCGCCGCGACGTCGGAACCGGGATCGCGAGTTCGCCGCGCAGATATTTGGCCGTCAACGAACGCGGTTCGTGCATGAGCTGATCGAGCGTGCCCGAGAAGACCACCCGCCCGCCCTGCTCACCGGCGCCAAGCCCGAGATCGACGATGTGATCGGCGACCTTGATCATGTCGGCGTCGTGTTCGACGACGAGGACGGTGTTGCCCTGATCGCGAAGCTGTCGAAGGATCGCGATGAGCCGCTGGTTGTCGCGCGAGTGCAGCCCGATCGAGGGCTCGTCCAGCACGTACAACGCACCGACCAGCGCCGCGCCGAGCGATGTCGCGAGGTTGATGCGCTGCGCCTCGCCACCCGACAACGTCGAGGACAGCCGGTCGAGCGTCAGATAGTCGAGCCCGACGTCGCTCAGGAACGACAGCCTGCGCTGAATCTCCTTCAGGACTTTCTCGGCGATCGCGCTTTCCTTCTCGGTCAGCTGCAGCGTCGCGAAGAAGTCGGCGGCTTCGCGGACCGTCAGCGCCGACACCTTGTCGATCGTCCGGCCGGCCACCTGAACGACGCGTGCTTCGCGGCGAAGCCGCGAGCCTCCGCATTCGGGACACGTCAAGTACCCGCGATAACGCGACAGGAACACGCGAACGTGGACCTTGTACTTCTTGCGTTCCAGCCAGCGGAAGAACCCGCGGACGCCGTCGTAGCCGCTGCCGGCGTCGCCGTCGATGACGAACGTCTTTTCTTCCGGCGTCAGCTCGTTCCACGGTAGGTTGAGCCGCACGCCCCGGGTGCGTGCCGCTTTCTTCAGCTCGGCGAGCTGCGCCCGATAGTGCGGTTTGCTCCACGGCTCGATCGCGCCGTCCTGGATGGACTTCGACGGATCGGGCACGACCAGATCGATGTCGAGTTCGATGATGTTCCCGAATCCGTGGCACGTGGGACAGGCGCCGAACGGGTTGTTGAACGAAAACAGCCGCGGCTGCGGATCTTCGTACGTGATGCCGCACGTGCGGCACTCGAATCGTTCGGAGAACAGATGCACACGCGGCGCGTCGTTCGCGAGCTCGACCGCCCATGCAGAGCCGCCGCCCTCGAGATACGACGTTTCGATCGAATCGGTCAGACGCTGTCGGACGTCATCGCCGCCAGTCTGTACGCGATCGACCACGACCTGCATCAACTGTTTGTCGGTGAGCCTCTCGACGTCGACGTCGTCCAACGACACAGCTTTGCCGTCGACGAGAAGACGTTGAAACCCCTTTCGCTTCAATGCGTCGATAGCCGCCGTGATCGCCGTCACACTTGAACCGCTGGAACCCAACGAACCACTGGAGCCGTCGTCGGCCGTCTCGGGTTGTTCGGCGACTTCGTCCTGCTCGCTGGACGTCGTCTCGACCTCGACGAGCGGAAGATCGAAGCCGATCAGCAGGCGCGTGCCGTCGGGCAACCCGCCGAGCCGCCTCGCGACCACTTCAGCCGTTTCGCGCGCCACTTCGCGTCCACACTGACGGCAGAACGTGCGGCCGACGCGTGCGAACAGCAGCCGCATGTAGTCGTGAATCTCGGTGGTGGTCCCGACGGTCGAGCGTGGGTTGCGGACCGTGTTCTTTTGCCGGATGGCGATCGCGGGCGCGATGCCATCGATCCGATCGACGTCGGGCTTCTCCATCCGCTCGAGAAACTGGCGGGCGTACGCGGAAAGCGACTCGACGTACCGCCGCTGACCTTCGGCATAAATCGTGTCGAAGGCGAGGGATGACTTTCCCGATCCGCTGACACCCGTGACGATGACGAGCTTCCCGACTGGAAGCGTCAGATCGATATTCTTGAGGTTGTGCGTGCGCGCGCCTCGGATGACGAGATCGGCGAATTCGGGCTGCGGCGTCGCAACCGCCGCGTCTGTCTCAGACATTCGACTGTAGAGCAGGCGTTTACGCCCGCAGACCACGGCAGACACGAAGGTCTGCCCTACATATGCGTTTGCTGGAGCTTGCTTAAACCATTTATCGTAGCACAATGAAAATTTTCCGCGCCTCGCACATCCCATCCGAAGGCGGCGATCCGAGGACCTTCACCGGGACCGTGACAAGGACGACGCTCGCGAGCGACACGGCCGGGACAGCGGTGAACGTCTATCGCGTCGAGTTCGAACCTGGAGCGCGGACGCATTGGCATACCCACGACGGACCGCAATGGCTCTTCGTCGTCGAGGGGCGGATTCGGGTGCAAAAGCTCGGTGAGCCGGCGACTGAAGTGAGCGCCGGCGACGCCATCGTCGTTCAGCCAGGAGAAAAGCACTGGCACGGCGCGACGTCGACTGCTCGCGGCGTTCACCTCGCGGTGAACGTCAATGCGAAAACGAGTTGGATGGAATCGGTCACCGACGATCAGTATCGTACGTAAACTTGTACGTAGCGTCCGCCTTCAGGCGGACGGTGCGGGCGTGCGGTGTTTGATCCAGTAACGAACCAACGACCCGACGGTGAAGATCGCGGCCAGCCCGACAATCTGACCGCCCAGAATCACGCGATTCAGATTGAGCGCGGGACGCCATTTCGCGTCGCCGTCTCGAATGACGAACACGCCGGCTGCTTGCGCGCCGAGCCCGAAGCCGACGCCGCTGTCGCGCTCGCCTTTCTGTCCTCCGCCACCACCACCACCAACCGTCGCAACCGGCAGGACCGTGACGTCGTTCACCTGAACCGGATCGCCGAAAACCCGGCGAGCAGTCATGGCTTCTTCAGCGCGTTGCAGCACCCGTTGGGGATCCATGCGATACCTCTGGAGTTGCAATGCAAGAAGCAGTCGCCAAGGCGTGCGTGGTAAAATGCCGTGTTTCCGGTAGCGCCGACGTAGCTCAGTTGGTAGAGCAGCTGATTCGTAATCAGCAGGTCATCGGTTCAAGTCCGATCGTCGGCTCCAGATTCCAGAAAAAAATCCAAGGCATCGCCGTAGCCTCGGCCCGTCGCTGAGGTCCGTGACGCTGGCAATCAACGTGCACCGCACCGTGCGGGTTCCTGATGCGCCTGTGGACGGCGAGTGCGTGTTTTCTTGTGGTCGTCGGCGCTGGCGCGACGCTGGCGGGATGCACGTCAGCCGAGCGCTCCACCACTCAGGACTTCGGGCCTTCCGCAATCGCGGCGCCTGCGACCGTAACCGCTACGGCTCTGCCGGTGGCAACACCCGATCCGGATCCGGCGACAACTCCGATTCAATCACCGGCACCGCTGCCGCCACCACCGACGCCGATTCAAACGCCGCCACAACCGCCACCACTGCCGCCAACGCCGATTCAAGCGCCGCCACCGCCGGCACCACCGCCGATACCGACTCAAGCGCCGCCGCCACCGTCTCCACCACCGCCGACGCCGATTCAAGCGCCGGCGGCACCGCCCCCACCGCCGCCGATACCGATTCAGGCGCCGCCGCCACCGCCCCCACCACCGCCGACACCGATTCAAGCGCCAGGCCCGATACCACCGTTTGCCAGTCGCTAGCGGGTCATCGGTTCAAGTTCTCACGTCGCTGATCTGTTGAACGCGCCCAGTTTCAGATCAGCCGGCGCTCAGGCACTGCCAGATTTCACGGTAAGGGATAATGTTGAAATCCATGACAGTTGTCTCGACAGGACTCCCAGACCTCACGCGCTCTGCGCGTGAACTGTTCGACATCGACAGTGATCTTCAGGTCCCCGTCTACTCCACGACCGACGAGCACGTTCCGCCGCGTGATCCCGACTACGTCTTCGATCGCGACACGACCCTGGCCCTGCTCGCCGGATTTCTGCATAACCGCCGCGTGATGGTGCAGGGACGCCACGGCACCGGGAAATCCAGCCACGTCGAACAGGTCGCCTCGCGGTTGAACTGGCCGTGCGTCCGCGTCAACCTCGATGGCCACGTCAGCCGAATGGACTTGATCGGCAAGGACGCGATCGTCATTCGCGATGGTCAGCAGGTGACGGAGTTCCAGCCCGGCATCCTCACGTGGGCACTGCAGCGGCCGTGCGCGCTCGTATTCGACGAGTATGACGCCGGCCGCGCGGACGTGATGTTCGTCATTCAGCGGATTCTGGAAGTCGAAGGACGACTGACGCTGCTCGATCAGAGCAAGGTGATCGAGCCGCATCCCGCATTTCGTCTCTTTGCGACGGCGAACACCGTCGGTCTGGGTGACGCCACCGGCCTCTATCACGGCACGCAGCCGCTCAATCAAGGCCAGATGGATCGCTGGCACGTCGTCGTCACGCTGAACTATCTGGCACACGATCGCGAGGTCGACGTGGTGCTCGCCCGGTGTCCTGAGTACCGCACGAAGGACGGACGGGCACAGGTCAGCGCGATGGTCGCGCTCGCCACCCTCACCCGGCGTGGATTCGCGGACGGCGATTTGTCCACTGTCATGTCTCCGCGGACGGTGGTGACCTGGGCGGAGAACGCGACGCTGTTTCACGACGTCGGCCTCGCATTTCAGCTGTCGTTTCTGAATCGCTGCGACGAAGACGAACGGGCGCTGGTCGCGGAGTACTACCAACGGTGCATCGGGTCGGAACTCCGGTAGTGTCCGCCGTTCGGCGGACCAACTCATGAAGTCGAATTTCTCATCGAATACGGTGGAGGCCATCGGCGCCTGCGTGCGTGCCATGGACGGCCCCGACAATGCCGACGCGATCCTCTCTCGCACAGACGAAGCCACGCTGAGCGGACTGCGGGCCGCCGGCGACCGGCTCGCGCTGCGCGCGAGGTACCACGTCGACGCCGTTCACGAGCAGCTGCGGCCGGCTGACGCGCTCGCCAGCGCCGTCTTCGACGCGCTCGAGCTCGCCCGTCTCGATGCGCTCGGGGCGCGCTGGCTCGAAGGCGTCGCGAAGAACCTGCTGGCGCATCCGGGCCGCGACCACCACGGGCTCCGCTGGCTGGCGTTCGAGATCCTCAGCGGACGCAGTGCGCCCAAAGACAAGCAAGCGCTCGTCGACGATATGCGCGCCGCACTCCGGCACGATCTACTCGAGGGACTTGCGGCGCTGACACACAATCTGTCCGACCAGCGTCGCTTCGCCGCAGCCAGTGCAGCGTGGTCCGTTGCGGCCGCCGCTCACCTCGGTCCGTCGGCTGCGGCGTCCGACGGTGGTTCGCGTGCGTTTCCATGGCTGAACCCGCGCGTTGAGTATGTCCTGCGTCCGCAGCAACTCGACGCCGACGCGCGCGGTGCGGGCAAACATAAGCAGCCTGCCGAGCGGACCGCCGGCGAACAGCGAGGCGACTCGACCTTCGCCGCGGAAGAACTCGCTCGCGGTTCGTCCGGCGATGCGAGCGGCTACCGCGTGTTCACCACTGCGCACGACCGGGTGGTGACCGCCACCGACATCGTCGAACGTCGCGAGCTCGTCGACCTTCGCGCAAAGCTCGAAGCCGAATTGAGCACCATCCGACCGCTCGTCTCGCGTCTTGCGAAGCGGTTGCTGCGGGTGTTGATGGCCCAGCAGGTGCGTGAGTGGCAATTCGACCTCGACGAAGGGGTTCTCGACGGGTCGCGGCTCGCGCCGCTCGTCGCCAGCCGCGGACGTACGCGCCCGTTCAAACAGGAAAGCGAATCGCCCTTTCCGAGCACGGTCGTGACGCTGCTCATCGATCACTCAGGCTCCATGCGCGGACGGCCGATGCTGATCGCCGCTCTCACCGTCGAGATCTTCGCGCGCGCACTCGAACGCTGCGGCGTGCGCTGCGAGGTCCTCGGGTTCACGACGCGCGAGTGGGACGGCGGCGAGCCCGCACGCGAATGGGCGGCCGCGAAATACCCGGTCAATCCCGGTCGCCTGAATGCACTCGAGCACATCATCGTGAAGGCAGCGGACGTTCCCTGGCGACGGGCGCGCACCGCGCTCGGACTCTTTCTGCACGACGAGATGCTGAAGGAAAACATCGACGGTGAGGCGCTCCTGTGGGCGCACTCGCGTCTGATGGCACGCGCCGAACAGCGGCGAATCCTCATCGTCGTCTCCGACGGCACGCCGATGGACGAAGCCACGGCCCAGGCGAACGGCTTCGATTACCTCGACGACCACCTCCATCAAGTGGTCCGCACGATCGAACGGCAATCGCCGATTCAGCTGGCCGCGATCGGCATTGGACACGACGTGTCGCGGGTCTACGCGAACGCGACGAAGATCGCGAAGATCGATCAGCTCGGTCCGGCGCTGACGGCGAAGCTGACCGGGCTCCTGAGCAATTCGCCAGACGCGAATTGACCAGCGCAGACACCGCGAACTTCATGGCAATTGCTGGCAGTATCAGTTCGGCGACAACGGCAAGCGGCACGATCACACTGAGGCGAGCCGCCTGTGGGAACACCAACACCGTCGTCACCTGGACGACGTCCAAACGTTTATAATTCCACGACGCCTTCTGGAGGACTCTTCATGACGTTCCGCTCCTCCATCGCGGCTTCCGCCGCGATGACGATCCTTGCCGCCGCTGCGGTCCACGTTCACGGTCAATCCG
>Ga0075425_100010127_pt1 | contig 10044 bp, 9 predicted proteins | sample SoiMethybrSBSTD4_FD_75300 | JGI IMG/M metagenome (GOLD analysis project Ga0075425, IMG submission 75300) | Bulk soil microbial communities from a Populus tree surrounding site in Tennessee, USA - Soil MetaG P. TD hybrid SBSTD4 | ecosystem: Environmental > Terrestrial > Soil > Tree plantation...
GCCGACGCCCTTGACGCCGAGCGGGTTGAGCGGCGTCGGCGTCTCCTCGAGGATCCGGACGGCCGTGGACTCTGGCATGTCCATCGCCGTCGGCAGGAGGTAGTCCATGAACGTCGTGGTCAGCAGCTGGCCCTCGTCGTCGTACACGAGCTCCTCGAAGATCGCCCCGCCGATGCCCTGGCCGAGCGCGCCCACGAGCTGGCCGTCGACGATCAGCGGGTTGATCGCCTTGCCCACGTCGTACGCGATCCCGTACTTGTGAATCGCGACGTGCCCCGTGTCGGTGTCGACCTCGACGACCGCCACGTGCGTGCCGTAGGGATACGTCATCTTCGGGGCCTCGAAGAAGTGCGACGCGACGAGCCCGGGCTCCATGCCCGGCGGCCCGGGAATCGCAGCCCGCGCCAGATCGCGCAGCGTCACTCGCCGGTCGGCGGCGCCGCGGACGTGAACCGCGCCCGCCTCGAGCACGAGGTCGTCCTCGTGGGCCTCGAGCAGCGAGGCGGCGACGCGCACGATCTTTCCACGCACCTTGCGGGCCGCCTCCATCGCCGCCGGCAGCGCGACCGCGGCGCCGCGGCTCGCGAAGCCGCCGACGCCGAAGGGCACACGCGCGCTGTCACCGTGCACGACGGTGATCGCCTCGGCGGGGACGTTCAGCTCGTCGGCGCAGACCTGGGCGAGCGTCGTGTCGATTCCCTGCCCGACGGCCGCCACGCCCGAGTAGAGGACGACGTGCCCGGTGGCGTCGACCTCCACGCGCGCGTACTCCCAGGGACCGAGCCCGGCCTTCTCCAGCACGCAGGCCACGCCGATGCCGACGTGACGTCCCTGGCGGCGCGCCTCGGCCTGCTCGGCGCGCGCGGCGTCGTAGCCGACGATCTCCAGCGCCTGGTCGAGCGCGGAGCGGTACTCGCCGCAGTCGTAGACCGTCTTCTGGGCGAGCGACGCGCCGCCGACCTCGTAGGGCATCTCCGACGGCGCGATGAAGTTCCGGCGCCGCAGCTCGATCCGGTCGATCCCGAGCTTCGCGGCGGCGATATCCATCAGCCGCTCGCGGACGAACGTGCACTCGTAGCGGCCGGGCCCGCGATACGTGCCCGTCGGCGTCTTGTTGGTGAGCACGCACTCGACCGTGCACGAGTAGTGCGGGATCCGGTACGGCCCCGGCAGGAGCGCGGCCGTCAGCTCTGGGACGACGACGCCGTGGGTGCGGATGTAGGCGCCGAGGTCCGCCACGAAGTGGTCGACGAGGGCCACGATGCGGCCGTCGGCGTCGAAGCCGATCTCGATGTCGTGGTACTGCTGGCGTGAGTGATTGGTCGCCATGAGGTGCTCGCGTCGATCCTCGATCCACTGGACGGGCCGGCCGAGCCGAATCGCCGCCCACGGCACCAGGAGGTCTTCCGGATAGAACTCGCCCCGCACGCCGAAGCCGCCGCCGACCTCCAGCTCCACGAACTGGATGAGGTGCTCCGGCCGGCCGAGCAGATCGGCGAGCACGCGGCGGTTGAAGTGCGGCACCTTGGCCACGCCCCACAGGCGCAGCATCCCGGAGCCAGCGTCGTACGCCGCGGTGAGACCGCGCGTCTCCATCGGCACGCCGGTGTGACGCTGCACGGCGAAGCGCTCCCGCACGCGGGTGCGCGCGCCCGCGAGGACTCCCTTCGCGTCGCCGCGATGTGTCTCCAGCCGATCCACGACGTTGCCACCGAGCACCTCGTGCACGACGGGCGCCCCGGGCTCGAGCGCGCGCCGCGCGTCGGCGATCGTCGGCAGCGGCGCGTAATCGACGTCGATGAGCTCCAGCGCGTCCTCGGCGAGATAGCGGCTCTCGGCGATGACGACGGCGACGGGCTCACCGACGTATCGCACCTTGTCGCGGGTGAGCGGCCGCTGCAGGCACTCCGGGTTGCCGACGGGATGCCCGAGGCGTGTGGGGATGCGGCCGATCCCGGCGAGGTCTTCGCCGGTGATGACGGCGACGACGCCCGGCAGGGCGAGCGCGACCTTCGCGCGGATGTCGCCCAGCCGCGCGTGGGCGTACGGCGATCGCAGCACCGCGGCCTGCAGCAGGCCGGGCAGCCGGAAGTCGGCGGCGAACTTGCCGCGCCCGGTGAGCAGGCGCGGATCCTCCTTGCGGCGCATCGGCTGCCCGACGGCGTGGCTCACGCGGTCTCCAGATGGAAGAGGCGCACGGCGTTGTCGCCGAGGATCGCCCGCTGCGCGTCCGGCGTGAGGTCGGCGCGGCGGACGATGCCGACCGGCTCGGGATCGCCCATCCAGAACGGATGATCGCTGCCGAGCAGGACGCGATCGGCGCCCACGAGGTCGACGAGGTAGCCGAGCGCCTGCGGCAGCTGGACGAGCGTGTCGTAGTGAAAGCGACGCAGATAGCCCGTCGGCTGGCCGGCGCCGTCGGCACGCGCTTCCTCGCGCGTCGAGTGCGCGCGGTCGAAGCGGCCGATGTGGTACGGCAGGAAGCCGCCTCCGTGGACGAGGACGACGTCGAGCCCCGGAAAGCGATCGAGCGTGCCGCCGAGGATGAGGCTGCCCGCAGCCAGCGTGGTCTCGAAGGGGTAGCCGACGAGGTTGTGCAGATAGTGGCGGCCGAACCGCTCGACGGCCTCCAGCAGGAACGGATGCAGCACGACGGGCGCGCCGAGCTCCGTCGCGGCCTGCCAGAACGGATCGAAGGCGCGATCACCGAGCGGGCGGCCCAGAGCGTTGGGATCGATCATCGCGCCGCGAAGACCGAGCTGCCTCACCGCGAATCGCAGCTCGTCGGCCGCGAGCTTCGGCTCCTGGAGCGGTACCGTGGCGAGCCCGCGGTGGGAAGGACCGATCTCCGCGAGCGACGCGGCCAGCCCTTCGTTCTGCAGCCGGCTCCACGCCGCCCCCTGCGCCGGCGGCAGCGAGTAGCCCGCCACGTCCATCAAGGGACCGAACACGGCCGCGTCGATGCCCTGTCCCGTGAGGAACGCCAGGTGCCGGTTCAGCGTGTAGAGCGGCTCGAGCAGCGGCCGCGTGGCAGGCTCGGCGCCGACGACCAGGCTCGGCCGCGGGCCGTCGACGACTCGCACGCCGCACCGCCCGGGCGCGTTCCGAGCGCCGTCGAGGGCGTGCGGGGAGAGGAAGTGGACGTGGACGTCGACGATCATCGCCGCCTCACTTCCAGTGGACGAGCGCGCGGTCGGCCGATTGCGCGAGCTGCGACACGCCGAGCGCGATGACGAGCACGGTGACGATGACCGCGTAGAGGTCCGTGATCAGGAAGGTGTTGCCGTAGTAGATGAGCCGCTCACCCAGGCCGACCAGCGAGATCAGCATCTCGCCGACGACCATGCCCTTCACGGCCTGCACGGCGCCCAGCCTCAGCCCCAGCATGATGGCCGGCAGCGCCGACGGCAGGTACACGCGGCGGAACTGCGCGACCTCGCCGGCGCCGAAGCTACGGGCCATCTCGACGAGTGAGCGCTCGGTCCCGCGGACGCCAGTCATCGTGTTCACGACGATCACGAAGAACGAGAAGACGAAGACGGCCGCGGCGACCACCGTGTCGCGGATGCCGAAGAGCGCGATGAGGACGGGCACGAGAGCCGACAGCGGCGCCGACATGAGCGTGTTGACCCAGCCGTCGAGGACGTGGCGCAACGCCGCGAAGCGTCCCATGGCGAGGCCGAGCGCCACGCCGAGCACGGCGGCCGGCACGAAGCCCTGGACGAGCGAGACGAGGCTCGAGGACGCCGCGCGCAGCAAGGTCCCGTCGGCCGCCAGACGCCACCACGCGACGGCGACGCTCGACAGCGGCGGCACGAACATCGAGACGTCGAGGCGGCCGACGATTTCCCAGACGAGCGCGAGGAGCAGGATCGCGGCAATGTCCACGAGCCCCCCGCCCCGGCTCCGCCCCGCGAGGGGGAGCGGTTCGGCTGCGGCGGTCACTGGAGCTTCCTCAGGATCTTCCAGAGGTTGTCGACGAGGCGCGTGAACTCCACCGTCGCGCGGACGTCCGTCGCCTCGCGCGGACGCGGGAGGGGAACGTCGAGCACGCGGTGGACGCGGCCCGGGCGCGGGCTCAGCACGACGACCCGGTCGGAGAGATAGATCGCTTCCTCCATGCTGTGGGTGACGAACACCACGGTCTTGCGCTCCTCGGACCAGAGCGCGAGCAGGTCGTCCTGGAAGAGGCGTCGCGTCTGCTCGTCGATCGACGCGAACGGCTCGTCCATCAGCAGCACCCGCGGATCGACGGCGAGCGCTCGGGCCAGACCCACGCGCTGCTGCATGCCCCCCGAGAGCTGCGCGGGGTACGCGTCCTCGAAGCCGGCCAGGCCGACCTTCGTGACGTAGCGCCGCGCGATCGCCGCACGCTCTCCGGCGCGCGCGCCCCGCAAGAGCAGGCCGAACTCGACGTTGCGCTGCACCGTCGCCCACGGCAGGAGCGCAAAGTCCTGGAACACCAGGCTGCACTCCCGTCGCGGTCCCGTGACTGGACGCCCGTCGACGAGCACACGGCCCCCGTCGGGCAGCACGAGCCCGGCGATGATCTTGAGCAGCGTCGTCTTGCCGCAGCCGCTCGGCCCGATGAGCGTGACGAACTCGCCGGCCGCGACCCGCACGGTCACGTCGGCCAGCGCCGTGACCGTGCCGAAGGCCTTCGACACGCTCTCCACTGCGATCCCGACCGACGGCGACGGGACGCCCCGGTCGATCGGGGCGAGCTCCGCGGTCATCACGTCCGCCATCGAAGCCACCGGGTCTCGAGCCGTCCCAGGAGAGCCAGCGCGGCCGCGGCCAGCAGCAGCGTCCACAGCACGGTGGCGAACATCCGATCGTGCTCGAACATCGAGCGCGAGGCCATGATCAGCCGGCCGAGCCCGAATGGCGAGAGCAGCAGCTCGGCCACCACGAGGCCGACGAAGGCGCGGGACAGTCCGTAGCGGATGCCGGCCAGGATCATGGGCAAGGCACTCGGCAGCACGATGCGCGCGAAGAGCTGGCCCCACGTCGCGTCGAAGGCCCGGGCCATCTCGACGAGCCGGGGACGCACCTCGCGCACGCCGCCGTACGCGTTCATGGTCACGAAGGGCGCGCTGAAGGCGAAGACGATGACGGCCGAGGACACGACGTTGATGCCGACCGACAGGATGACCAGCGGCACCAGCGCGGCCGTGGGCAGCGCGATCAGCAGGTCCAGATACACGCGGGTCAGGCGGCCGAGCGGCGGCACCGTGCCCATGAGCAGGCCGAGCGGCACCCCGACGATCACGGCCGCGCCGAAGCCCAACAGCAGCGACCCGAGGCTGGTCACGGTGGCGGCGGGCAACGCTCCGGAGCGAACGAGCGCGATCAGGGCGAGCAGCGTCGCCAGCGGCGAGGGAAAGTTGAAGCTCACGGGGACGCGCGCCGCCCACTCCCAGACCAGCAGGAACGCGACCACCGACCCGAGCCGCAGGGTGAGGATCACTGCGGGCGGCCCAGCTCCTTCAGGATCGCCTCCAGCGGGCCCACGTCGAAGAACGCTTCGGGCTTCCACTTGGTCGCGGGACCGGTGAGGCCGCCCGTCGCGACCTGAAAGGCGAGGTTGTCCATCGCGCCCGGGCCACGCATGCGGTCGATGCCGCCGTTGACGTCGAAGATCTTCACCAGCGCGCGCAGCTGGGCCTCGAGCTTCGCGTCGTCGATCTCCTTGAGAGTGGCGCCGCGCTCGCGGACCCAGAACTTCGGGTCGCGCACGCCCTGGCGGTACGACTCGAGGACCCGACGCACGAGCTTCTGCACGACCTCCGGCTTCTTGCGAGCCAGGTCGTGGTTCACGACCAGCGAGCTGGAGGAGACCGGCTGGTCCGTGAAGTCGATCAGCACATGGAACTTTCCGGGCGCGCGCTCGTTGACCACCTGGGCCGCGGTGACGTCGAAGGCCGCCGCGTCGACGGCGCCGCGCAGGAGCGCCTCGGCCCGGGCCGGCGAGCCCTCGGGGATGAACACGACGTTGGGATGCACGTCGGGTTGCGACTTGAGATAGAACTCCAGCAGCGACTGCACGGTCGCCTTCGGCGAGTGCGAGGCCAGGCGCACGCCGTTGAGCCCCTTGACGGTGGCGATCTCCTTCTTGGCCATCACCACGAACTCCGGTCGCGACAGCTCCATGACGGCTCTCACCGGCGCGCCCTTCTCGACGGCCGGGTAGAACGGCGCGAAGCCCGTCCCCACCATGCCCTGCCCCTCGATGACCGCCAGCATCGCCGCCTCCGGCGAGCGCAGATCCTTGACGGTGACCTTGATGCCGTCGGCGCGCTCGAGCAGCCGCAACCCAACGATCATCGGCACGTTCACCACGCGGGTCACGGTGGCGATCAGGGTCAGCTCCTCGGCCGCCCAAGCCGCCGGCGGCGGCACGAGCGAGGCGATCAAGGTTCCGATCAGCAGTGTCCTGCGCACGAGGTTCATCGAGCCCTCCCGGCCATCTTGTCGGCGGCGGCCAGCGCCGCCGTGACGATGTTCTTGTAGCCGGTGCAGCGGCAGAGGTTCCCCGCGATGGCTTCGCGGACCTGCATCTCGGACGGCGCCGGGCACTGCGCGAGGAACTCGGTCAGCGTCATGAGAAAGCCAGGCGTGCAGAAGCCGCATTGCAGGCCGTGGTGCTCCCAGAACGCCTCCTGCAGCGGGTTGAGCCGGTCGCCGTCGGCCAGCGACTCCACGGTCCGGATCTCGCGACCGTTCATCTGCGCGGCGAACAGCAGACAGGAGCGGACGGCCGCGCCGTCGACGATCACCGTGCAGGCGCCGCACACGCCGTGCTCGCAGCCGAGGTGGGTGCCCGTGAGCTCGAGATCGTCGCGCAGGAAGTCGGCCAGGGTCTTGCGGACCTCGACCGTCCGCTCGTGGGGCCGGCCGTTGACGATGACACGGATCGGTCGCTCTCTCATCGCTCTCCTCCGGCGCGCGAGACGGCGCGCGCCAGCGCGCGCCGCGTGAGCACCGCGGCCACGTGCTTGCGGTACTCGCTGGAAGCGTGCAGATCGCCGTCGGGCCGGAGCGGCGCGGCGGCGCGCCGGCCGACCTCCGCGAACGCGTCGTCGGCCGGCTTGACGCCGATGAGGCCGCGGGCGGCGTCGCGCGCGACCACGGGGGTCGGGCCCACGCCGGTGAGCGCGATCGCGCACCGCGTGCACACGCCGGCCTCGTCGAGTGTCACGCTGGCCGCGACGCCGACCAGCGCGAAGTCGCCGTGACGCCGGCTCACCTCGACGAACGCCCCGCCTGTGCGGGGCGGCGCCGCCGGTAACCGCACCTCGACCAGCAGCTCCGCCGGCTCCACGGCCGTCGTGAGATAGGCCACGAAGAACTGCTCGGGCGTCAGCGTGCGCTGGCCGCGCCGGCTCCGCACGACCAGCTCACCGTCGAGCGCGGCCACGACGGCGGGCAGCTCGGCCGCCGGGTCGGCGTGAGCCAGGCTTCCGCCGACCGTGCCGCGGTTGCGGATCTGGAAGTGCCCGATCTGCGGCAGCGCGTCGGCGAGCAGCGGGCACCGATCGGCGACGACGTCCGACGTCTCGACGGCGCGCTGGCGCGTCATGGCGCCGATGGTGAGTCGCCCGTTCTCCGGGCGGATGTACGCCAGGTCCGGGATCTCGTTGAGGTCCACGAGGTAGGTCGGCCGCACCAGCCGAAAGTTCAGGAGCGGGACGAGGCTCTGCCCGCCCGCGAGAACCTTGGCCTCGTCGCCGTGCTCGGCGAGGACGGACAGCGCCTCGTCGAGCGACCCGGGGGCGAGGTACTCGAAGCGTGGTGGCTTTATTCGAGGACCTCCACCTTCACGGGCGTGCAGTTGTAGGCGTTGCACGGCGCCAGCGCGTCGAGCGGGCAGTTGGAGAAGCCCACGATGCAGTCCATCTCCGCGCGGAACTCGATGTAGTCGCCGGGCCTGGACACCGGCTCGCCGATGACCCAGCGCCCGCGCGCGCAGTCGTGGTGATAGTTCATGAAGAGATCCATGGTATCCGGGATATCCTCGGGCAGGATCCCGTAGGCCGCCACCGCGTTAGCGATGTTCTCGTGACAGCCGTCGCGGGGACCGAGGCCGTACGACTCGTAGAGGAAGCGGTTGCACATCCGGTTGTGGGTGTCGTGGATCCCCTTCGGCTCGGGCGTCTCCTTGATGATCGTCATCATCGGCCGGCAGATCGTCGACATCAGGGTGTCGCCCTCGAGGAGCTTGTCGCGGGGGACGTACTCCGCGCCCGGCCTGGGGACGTACCGCGTGCGCGAGTACGAGGTGGAGAGCTTCTCGCGGGGGTTGGCGGCGCTGAACACCGCCATGTCGACGACCTGCTTGCCCTCGAGATCCGTCACCCGCAGATGCTGCCCCCGCCGCATGGTCAGCGCGAAGCCTTCCTTCGGCGGGATCACGTGCTCGAGCACGGTCCGCATGGGCCGCTAGTCCAGCAGCGCTTTGCGTTGCCCGCCGTCGAGCGTGATCATCGCGCCGTTCATGAAGCTCGCGCGGTCGGAGGCCACGAACACCACGACGTTGGCCACTTCCTCGGGCGTGCAGATCCGTCCCAGCGGGATGCTACGCTCGGCCCGCTTCTGCGCCTCGTCGGGGCTGATCTTGCGCGTGCGGGCGATGCCGGCGATGAGGCCGTCCCATCGCTCGGTGGCCACCGGCCCCGGGTTCACCGCGTTGATGCAGATGTTGTGTCGCCCGTACTGCTCGGCCAGGGCCACGGTGACGGCGAGGTCGGCGGCGTTGGCCGCGCTCGGCGTCAGCTCGATGGCGATGGGCTTGACGCCGTCGTTGCCGACCACGTTGACGATCCGTCCCCGCCCCTGCTTGAGCATGTGCGGCAGCACGGCCTTCATGCAGCGCACGTAGCCCATGAACTTGAGCTGGATCGCCCGCTCCCAGTCCTCTTCCTTCAGGTCGAGGATGAGCCCACCCGGCGCGCCGCCCGCGTTGTTGACGAGGATGTCGATGCGGCCGAAGTGTTCGATCGTCGCGTCGACGATCTTCTGGACGGGCGCCTCCTTGGTGAGGTCGCCGGCGACCGCGAAGATCTCGCCGCCCGTGACCTTCTGCAACTCGCCCGCCGTCGCGTCGAGCTCGTGCTTGGTGCGGGCGCAGATCGCGACCTTCGCGCCCTCCTCCGCGAGCCCACGCGCCACCGCCTTGCCGATGCCCTTGCTGCCGCCGGTGACCAGCGCCACCTTACCTTTCAAGCCGAGATCCATACGGAGACTCCTTCGCGTAAGAGCGCGGGGCTGATCCCCGCGCGGCTGTGAGAGCGCGAATTTAGCAAGAAGGTCGGGGGCCGTCAAACAATGGGATAGAATCCCGCCGGCCGCTCGATCACGATCGCGGAGGACGCGCATGAGGCTGGTCGACCTGTCGCATCCCTGGAACATGCACACGCCCGGGTGGATCGGCTATCCCGGCTCGAAGATCTATTACACGCAGACGCTGCAGACGAACCGCATCGTGTCGCAGCGGGTGGAGACCTCCCTCCACGTGGGCACGCACCTCGACGGCCCCATGCACGCCGCCGACGGCGCCGGCGACATCGCCTCGTTGCCGCTGACCAAGCTCGTGCACGAGGGCGTCATCGTCGACCTCTCCGACTGCGTCGAGGACTGGAGCATCATCACGCCCAAGCACATCACCGACCGCATGGAGGTCAGGCGCGGCGACATCCTCATCCTGCACACGGGCTATCACCGCTACTACGAGGGCAAGCCGCAGCAGGACCTCACGCGCTACTTCTGCATGCACCCCGGCGGCACCCAGGACCTCGCCCGCTGGATGCACGACATGCAGATCTCGTGGTGGGGGATCGACGCGGGCTCGGGCGATCATCCGATGAACACGTCGATCCGCTACATGCGCCCCGACCTCGCCAAGCGCTTCGAGGAGCGGATGGGCAAGTCGGTGCTCGAGTTCTTCGGCGAGTACGAGTACCGGCACCACAAGAGCGGCCGCATGGTGAAAGAGGAGATCTTCCCCATGCACTACCTCGCCTTCCCCGAGGGGTGCATCCACGC
>Ga0075425_100010128_pt1 | contig 10044 bp, 11 predicted proteins | sample SoiMethybrSBSTD4_FD_75300 | JGI IMG/M metagenome (GOLD analysis project Ga0075425, IMG submission 75300) | Bulk soil microbial communities from a Populus tree surrounding site in Tennessee, USA - Soil MetaG P. TD hybrid SBSTD4 | ecosystem: Environmental > Terrestrial > Soil > Tree plantation...
TCGTCGCACGCGGGATGTCGCGGAGGAGCTCGATCATGCCGGCTCCTCGACCGCCGGCGGCGATGCGCGCCGTCCCGCGAGCGTGTAGAACGGCGTCAGCAGCTGTCCCGACACCGTTTCCGGAATCTCCATCCCGTCGATCCCGAATCGCGCCGGCAGTTCATCGCGCACGACCGCGGTGCCGAACACGAAATCCCAGATGCTCAGGATCTTCGCGTAGTTCCCGTTGTACTCGGTCGGATCGCTGGAGTGGTGCAGGTTGTGGAAGATCGGGCTGACGACGACGCGGTACAGCGGTCCGAACTTCCACGGTACCGCGGTGTGCTGCAGCATCTCCAGCGCCGCGTGCACGAGCAGCATCGGCACCCAGACCGTTTTCGGCGCGCCGAGAATCAGGATCGGGATGAAGAGGATCGCGTTCGCCATGAACTGATCGAGCGGATGGTTGCGGCTCGACGTCGCGAACGTGATCCGCGCCGGTGCGTGATGAATGCTGTGGAAGGCCCAGAAAAACGGCACCGTGTGCTGCATCCGGTGCAGCCAGTAGCCGAGGAAGTCCGTCGTCAGCCAGAAGACGAGGAAGGCCCACGTCGCGGGAAGATTCGTCAGCACATGCAGATCGAACATCGAGAGTTGCTTTTGCAGCGCAGAGAAGACCGGCACGTAGATGAAGAGGGTGTAGATCCCGCCCTGGTAGAAGAAGCTGTAGGCGAGATCGTTCACGAAGCCGCGCGAGCGGTAGCGGCCGAGGTCGCGCTTGTATGCGGACTCGATGGCGATGATGACGGCCGTCGCGACGATCAGGAACAGACCCTCGCGCGTGAGCGATCGCCACGGCTCCTGCGAAGGCAGCAGCAGGTGCAGAAGGCTGCGGAGCATTTCGATCGGCTGTCGGAGCAAGCGGGTTATTTTAGCGCGCGGCGGGTGCTGTTATTGTGTTCTCCATGCAGGCCATGAGCATTCGTCGCGGACTTCGGACGATCCGTCGCTGGGCGGGACGCGTCCGCGGACCTCGCCTCTGGCGTCATGGCGGGCTCGACGTCAGCTACTTCCACGACCTCGACGGCGGCGGCTCCTTCGCGGCCGCCGATTACGCGCGCGTCATTCGCGCGCACACGAACAAACCGTTCGAGCGCGCGTTCGAATGGTGCTCGGGACCCGGATTCATCGGGTTCTCGCTGCTCGCCGGCGGCCTCGCGAAGACGTGCTGTTTCGCGGACATCAATCCTCGCGCGATCGACTGCGTTCGCCGGACGGTCCGGCGCAACGCGCTCGGGGATCGCGTCGCGGCATACGTCAGCGACAACCTCGATTCGGTTCCGGACAGCGAGCAGTTCGATCTCGTCGTCGGCAACCCGCCGAGCTACGCCGGCCTCAATCCGCAGCATCCGCTCTACGCACGCTTCAGGGATGATCTCCGCCCGAATGATCCCGACTGGCGGATTCATCGCCGCTTCTTTCAAACGATTCGCAGCCATCTCCGCCCCGGCGCGATGCTCTTCATCGCCGAGGTGCAGATCCACGAGATGGTCGTGCGAACGCCCGGATTCGAAGAGCCGTACGACATTCGACGGCGGCCGCCGATCGACGACTTCCGGGAGATGATCCGCGACGCCGGTCTCGAGCTCGTCGCCGTCGAGCCGCTCACGGTTCTGCCGGGCGGCTTTCCGTGCGAAGTGATGATCATCCGCAATCCGAGCTGACGATGACTACTCCCGATGTCGGTGAGCACGTCTCGCCCGGTGCGAGGCACTATCGCGCCTGGATCGGCGCGACGCAGACCTACGACATCTTCTCCCACATGCAGTTCTCGCTGATGACTCTCCTCGGCATGCGCCAGGAGCACACGCTGCTCGACATCGGCTGCGGCTCGCTGCGCGCGGGGAAGCTGTTCATCGTCTATCTGCTGCCGGAGCGCTACTTCGGCATCGAGCCGGAGCAGTGGCTGGTCGAGGATGGCATCGAGCGCGAGATCGGCCGCGAGCTCGTGGCGATGAAGAAGCCGCGATTTCTTTTCGAGAGCGATTTCTCCTGCACGAAGTTCGGCGAGAAATTCGACTTCGTGATCGCGCAGTCGATCTTTTCCCACGCGTCGGTCGCGCAGATTCGCCGATGTCTTTCGGAAGTCAGCAAGTGCCTGAAGGCGGAGTCGATCTTCGCGGCGAGCTTCGTCGAAGGCGATGCCGACTACGACGGCGACGCCTGGGTTTATCCCGACACGATTCGCTACCGCGCGTCGACGATGGAGCGACTCGCGGCGGAAGCGGGACTTGCGTGTCGGCGCGTGGAGTGGTTTCACATCGGCGGGCAGGCGTGGTTCCTCTTCCATCTTCCCGGCGCCGCGCCGAACGTCGAATCGCTGGCGACGCTGAATCAGATCGCGCCGCTGCGGGTGGAGATGACGCACTACAAAATGCGCTCCGATCGTCTGGAGCGCATCGAAAAGAATCCGCTCTTCCGAATCGCGGCGCGCGTGAAGCGGCTGCTGCGGAGGCGGTGAGCGATGTGCGGCATCAGCGCCATTCTCCGCTTGCGCGACGCGGCGCCCGATGACGCGCTGCGCACGATGCACGCCGATCTCGCCCATCGCGGACCGGACGGCGAGGGGTTTCTTTTCGTCGATGACGCGCTAAACGCGCGGCGCGCGACGATCATCGATCAGAACAGCGCGCGTTTCGCCATCGCGTTCCGCCGCCTCCGCATCATCGACCTTCACGAGCGCGCCGATCCGCCGCTGCGCCGCGGCAATCGCTGGATCGTGCTCAACGGCGAGATCTACAACTATCGCGAGCTGCGCGAGCGCCTCATCAAAGAGGGATTCGCGTTCGAGACCGAGAGCGATACCGAAGTCGCGCTCGCGGCGTACGAGCGATGGGGGACGGGCGCGTTCGCGGAGATGCGCGGGATGTGGGCGATCCTCATCGCCGATCTCGACCGCGGCGTGCTCGTCGGCTCGCGCGATCGGATCGGCATCAAGCCGTTGTTCTTCGCGATCGATCGTGAGCGCATCCTCTTCGCGTCGGAGCCGAAGACGATCGCGCGCGCGATCGGGCCTCGCATCGATGCGGCGCGTTTCGCCGAATTCCTGCGCGGTCTTCCGCCGCGCTCCGCGTCGGGCTCCATGTTCGCCGGCGTCGAGCCGGTGCCGGCGGGAACATTCTTCGAGATCGACCTGCGCGATCCGCATCCGCCGCGCTTTCGCCGTTTCTGGGATCTCGCGAAAATCGTCGCGGAGCCGCAGGGCGATCATCGCGATTACGGCGCGGAGCTGCAGGCGCTGCTGAACGAAACGATCGCGATGCACATGATCGCGGACGTGCCCGTCGGCATGCTGCTCTCCGGCGGTCTCGATTCGTCAGTCATCGCACGGATGATCGCTGCCTCGCGCAACGGCTCCGCGCCGCCGCGCACGTTCACGCTCACGCATGCCGATCCGCGTCTCGACGAAACGCGCTTCGCGAAAATCGTCGCGGACCTTGGCGGACTCGATCCGACGTTCGATGCTTTTTCTCCAGACGCCGGCTGGAGCTCCGTCGACAAGGTGATCGAAGCCCAGGGCGAGCCGCTCCTCGGATTCGACCTCATCGGCCACTTCCGGATGTTCGAGCTCGCGCGCTCCGCCGGTGTTCCGGTCGTTCTCGACGGCCTCGGCTCCGACGAGATCTTCGGCGGCTATCCGTTCTTCGATGCGCTTCATCTCGTCGATCGCATCAAGCATTTGCGTCTTGCGGCGGCCCTCGGCGATGCACGCGCATCCGCAAGAAGGAGCGGACGCTCGCTGCCGAGGCTCGTCGTTTCGTACACGCGCGCGGCGATGCGCAATACGCGCGGTCCGCGCCGGCCGTCGTGGCTCATCGATGAGCCGGAGCCGCCGCGGCCCGCGGAGCCGCCGCCGATGGAGTACGCGCTGAACCGGCTTCTGTACGAGCAGGTCGTCGAGACGAACATGCAGTCGACGATGCTCCATCAGGATCGCAACTCCATGGCCCACTCGATCGAGTCGCGCGTGCCGTATCTCGATCATCGCGTCGTCGAGCTCGCGTTCCGTCTGCCGGTCGAGTGGAAGATCCATCGCGGCGAGCGCAAGCGCGTGCTGCTCGAAGTCGCGCGAAAACTTCTGCCGCCCGAGGTCACCGAGCGGAAGGACAAGAGGGCGATCATCTCGTCGTCCGACTGGATCGATCTGCGCGCCCATCGCGCCGAGATCGAGGAATCGACACGCAATCTGCAGTCACCGCTGATCGACGCCGCACGGATGCAGAGGTTCGTGTCCGATTACTTCGAGCGTCGCCACAACGATGCGCCGGCCGTGTGGCGTGTGCACACCGCCTCGCGCTGGATGGATCGGTTCAAACCGTCGTCATGAAGATCGCGCTCTTCGGCGAAGGCCATGCGGCGGCGAGCGCGAAGGAGATGCTGAGCGCCGAGCACGACGTCACGCTCTTCGTGCCGAAGCGCGAGCATTGGCTGCGGCGCCTCTTTCGACGCGAGCGTTTCGTCGCGAAGAACGAGCTCGCCGCGCTTCGCATCGACGCGGACCTCATCGTCACGTCCGGCTTTCCGTGGCTTCTGCCGCAGATGCTGATCGACCGTGCGCCGCGCGGCGCGATCAACGCGCACCCGTCGCTGCTGCCGCGTCATCGCGGACCGCTGCCGCTGTTCTGGATCTATCATGCCGACGATCGCGAAACCGGCGTCACCGTCCATCGACTCGTCGCCGCGGCGGACGCGGGCGAGGTTCTGGCGCAATCGCGATTCGAACTGCCGCGCGGTCTCTCCGTTCGCGACCTCGCCGGGAAGAAACAGCAGCTCGGTGCGCAAATGCTGCGCGACGTCGTCGCGCGCATCGATTCGATCGAAGGCGTACCGCAGGAACATTCAGCTGCGACGCAGGCCCCGCGCGTGAAGCGCGGCACGTCGATGATCGACTTCGAGACGTGGCCCGCCGAGCGCGTGTGGCACTTCCTGCACGGCCTGCATCCGTTTTTTCGGGAGCCGGTCGCCGATTATCGCGGCGTCGGCGCGTGGGAATCGCGCGCGCACGATCGCGGGCCCGGCAGCGTCGAGGATGCACCGGACGGATGGCTGCTGTACTGTCGCGACGGCATCGTTCATTTGCTCCGATGACATTCGATCCGCCGCTTCCGCCGTCGCTGTGGCCGCTGCTCTACCGGCTCGCGGGCCGCACCGACTGGCCGCCGCGCACCGTCGACGACGCGCGCCTGCTGATCGATCGCGCGACGCGCGACGATCTTCTTCCGCTGCTCTTCGACGACGACGCTGCGCCGGACGTCGTGCGCGAGGGGCTGCAATCGATGCGCGCCGTGCAGCGCATCCACGAGCGCCGCGCGGACATCATGGCCAACGCCCTTACCGAAGTCGCGAGCGCCCTCGGCGATCAGCCGTTCGCGGTGCTGAAGGGCGCGGAGTACGCGTATCGGCTCTATCCGCGGCCGCATCATCGTCCGTTTCGCGACATCGATCTCTTCGTCCCGCGCTCATCGATGGCGATCGTCGCCGCACGTCTCCTCGCGAGCGGATTCACCGTCGCCGACATCTACGGCCCCGACGCGAACGTCGACGCGCATCACGAGCGCTCGTTCCGCCGCGGCGACGTGACGATCGACGTCCATCACAGCTTCATCCAGCGCGCGCGGCATGCGATCGACTACGACGCGATCTGGTCCCGCTGCGTCCCCGCCCGCATCGCCGACATCAACTGCCTCCGCCTCGGCGACGCCGACGCGATTTTTTATCAGGCCTTCTCGATCTCCGTTCACGAGCTGCACGTGCCGGTGATGCGTTACCTCGATCTCGAGCGGATGGTGACGATGCATCCGCAGGCATTCGACGAAGCCGCCGAGCATGCGCGACGCTGGCGTGCACGGCGCGCGTTCTACGCCGCCGCGCGTCAGGCGCAGCGGTTGTTTCCCGAACTGCAATTCCAGCTCAACGATCTCGTCGATCGCCGCGTCGGCGCGATGATCGAGCGCGACGTGCTTCCCGACCCCGCGGAGCCGGGCACGCTCGCGGCCGCGCTGCCGAGGCGCACGCAACTGCGCCGCAAGCTGATGCTCATCGACGACGCGTACCAGCGGATGCGCTTCGGCGCGTACTACGTCTGGGCACACCTCGCGGGCCGCATGCGGCGAATCGCGTCGCGATAGACTCGCGCGCATGGCGAAGAAACGGATCCTTTTTCTGTGCACCGGCAACGCCGCGCGCTCGCAGATGGCGGAGGCGATCGCGCGCGGGTTTTACGACGACGTGCTCGATCCCGTTTCCGCGGGCTCGCGTCCCGCCGGCTGGGTCCATCCTCTCGCCATCAAAGCGATGGCCGACCTCGGCATCGACATGTCCGGTCAGTACTCGAAGCCGGCGTCGCAGTTCATCAACGAGCCATTCGACATCGTCGTCACCGTCTGCGACTCCGCCGCGAAGGACTGCCCGAACTGGCCGGGCGCGAAACGCATCGAGCACTGGCCGATCGAAGATCCGTCGTTTGGCGACGACGATCCGGCGACGCGCTACGACCGCTTCATCGAGCGAAGGAACGAGTTGATGCAGCGGATCGAGGAACTGGTGGCGACGCTTTGAGCACCTCCCGCGCCGCGCGCTGACCGCTCGCGATCGCGCCCGACACGGTTCCTGTTTCATCGCTGCTCGTCGCTTCGCCGGCGAAGAAGAGCGTGTTCTTCAGCGGCTTGCGCAGCGCGTCGTGCGCGCCGCTGCCGCCGAGGCCCGCATACGAATACGCGCAGCGGCTGTACGGGTCGGCCTGCCAGTCGTGCGTGTACGACGCGACGAGCTGACGATCGACGTCGCGCCGCTTCATCGCGAAGACCTTCGCGAGCGCGTCGAGTGCGCGATCGATCATCGCCTCGCCCGATTCGGCGAGCATCGCATCCGCGGCGTGACCGCCGGCCCATCCCGTGAGGATCGGCGTCACGACGGGCGCCATGGTCCACCACGTCGGCATGAAGCGATCGTTCGAGTGCACGAAGTTGAACGGCTGCCACCATCGCTCGCGAAAACGGAAGGCGATCTTCACGACGTGTCCCGCCTCGAGCTTCGCGATGGCGCTTTCCTTTTCGCGCAGCGGCGGATCGAAGGCAATCACGCCGGCCTTCCAGACGCCGATCGGAATCGTGACGATGGCCGCCTTCGCGCGAACGGTTTCGCGTCCATGACAAACGACATCGCCTTTCGACCACTCGACGCGCGTGACGGGCGACGAGAGGCGAATCTCCGCATCGGTGCCGGCGCGAAGCCACTCGATCAGCGCGTCCTGACCGTTGATGATGCGGTACTGCTCGTTCTCGCCTTCGCTCTCCTGCTCGCCGTCGGAGGATCGGAGCGCGAGCGCGCTGATGCGATCCGCGTGCGCGGCGTGATAGCCCTCGACGAAGTTCCACGCGAGCTGGCGAAGCCGCGGCGAGAGGCTGCGGCGCGACCGCAGAAACGCTTCGAACGACATCTCGCGCGGACCGATCTTTCTGCGCAGCGCATCGATCTGCTCCCAGAAATCGCGGATCGTTTTCCACTTCCCGTTGCGCAGCCACGCGTGATCGTCGGGAAGACGACACGCGGCGAGCGCCGCCGCGTCGATGATCGCGAACGTCGTCTCCGATCGGCCGTGGACGAACTCCGCGCCGAGCTCGATCGGCATGGCGAGATCCGTTTGATGATGCGTTCAGATGCGTCCGCCGAGGCGATCGCGGGCTTCGAGCACGCAAACGCGCTTTTTCGCGGACAGCTCGCGCGCGGCGGCGAGTCCCGCCGCGCCGGCCCCGATGATCGCGACGTCAAAACCTTTCGACATGGTCCGGCACCAGCAGTCGCAACGACTGCGGCCGGATGTCGACCTGCACGCTTTCGGCCATCGTGAACGGCTCGCCGTCAAGATGAACCGCACCGGCCGTCGCACGGCGCACCGTGACCGCCGTGGTTTTGATCGTCGTGACCGCGTTTGAGCGATGAAAGGTGCGCGTCATCAACCGCCCCATCAGCATCGACGCGCGCAGCAGCGAGACGTTGTCGACGATCACGATGTCGAGCACGCCGTCGGTCAGCGACGCCAGCGGCGCGACCACGGCGTTGTTGCCGTAATGGCCCGAGTTCGCGATGGCGACGACCATCGCCTTCTTCCGAATCGTGCTGCCATTGATGGTGATCTCGTACTCGGCCGCCCTGGTCTCGGCGAATGCGCTCATTCCGACCCTGAGGTACGTTCGAAAGCCGCGCACGGTGCTCGATGCGAATCGCGCCGCGATCTCGGCATCGAGGCCGATGCCCATCACGCCGAGGAACGGGATGCCGTTCGCGGCGGCGGTGTCGACGGTGACGATGCGGCCGCCGCGGCACGATCGGATCGCCTCGGCGGGACTCATCGGCAATCCGATGTGCCTCGCGAATCCGTTGCCCGACCCGATCGGCAGGATGCCGAGCGCCACGCGCCGTCCGACGAGCCGCTTCGCCGTTTCGTGCACCGTGCCGTCGCCGCCGACCGCGAAGACGACGTCGAAGTTTTCGCGCTCCGCGCGATCGATGATCGCGTCGGTGTCTTCGAGCCGCGAGCACGGCGCAATCTCGTGCTCCCACGCGCACGCGCCGCGAATTACCTCGCGCACGTCGAACCCGCGCCGCTTTCCCGCGCGATCGTTGAAGAGGAAGAGCGCCTTCACGCGCGCGCCTCGGGCTTTGGAGCGCCGGCCTCCGGCCGGCCGTTCCGCCGCCTTCCAGGCGGCGCAACGGAAATGCCGGCCGGAGGCCGGCGGAACGGCCGGCTGGAAGCCGGCGCTCCAATCTTCACGCGCGCGCCTCGCGGTGGCGATCGATCCATGCGGCCCACGGCACGAAGATCCAAGCGGCGAGCGCGGTCCACGCGACGGCCTGCCAGCTCGGCGGCGGTGGCGAGGCGACGTGGGCGATGTAGATCAGCGCGAGGAAAACGATCAGCACCCACAGCGCGATCGATCCGACGCGATCGCGGGCCTTCGTCGTCCGCAGATAAATCGCGATGCCGGTGATGAACAGCGCGAACTCGACGACGACCGTCATCGGCACCGACTGCCACATGCCGAGTCCGGCCTTCGGACCACCGGGCCAGAGCGGAAGATCGGGACGATGCGAGACGAAGTCGAGCACCCAGTGGCTGAGCACCGCGAGCGCGACGATGACGCTGCCGCGCGCATCGCGCCGCAGCAGCCAATATCCGATCCCGAACGCGATCGACCAGACGACGACGAGGGCGAGGCTGTGCGTGATCGGGTAGTCGTAAAAGTCGAGCGGCGTGAGGCGCGTGTTGCCGGGATCGATGCGGACGTGTTCCGCGCCGAGGAGCAGGAGGATCGGCCAGATCAGATCGAGGAGCGTCGCCGCGGCGAGGAGCGTGCCGAGGGATGTGCGCGGCGCGATGCGTTTCGCGCCGAGAGCGACGGCATGATGTCCGAGAAACACGTCACGCCGCCTTGATGATCTCGGTCAGCACGGGACGCAGTCCGTTGATGATGAACTGGATGCCGATCGCGCCCAGGAGAAGCGCCATCACTTTCGTGAAAACGGCCCGGCCTCGGTCGCCGATGAGACGCGACAACGGCACCGCCGCGAGCAGCACGACGTACGACACGACGCCGACGCCGACGATCGAAAGCGTGACCGCGAGCTTCTGATCGAGGCGCGGATAGAGATTGACGAGGACCATCGTCGACGTGATCGCGCCCGGTCCGGAGAGCATCGGGATCGCGAGCGGCACGACGGCGACGTTCGCCGGATCCAGCTCCGCCTTCACGACATCCTGGTTCACGGTGCGCTTCTCGTCGCGAAGGCTCGTGGCGAGCCGGTCGTCGTGCTCGACGAGCGTGCGCAGCGCGTTCGTGAAGAAGATCACGCCGCCCATGATCTGAAACGCGGGCACGGTGATGCCGAAGAATTTGAAGACCCAGTTGCCCGCGACGAGGAAGACCGTCAGCGCGATCACGCACGCCATCGACGCCACGAGCGCGATCCGCGCGCGCGTCGCGCGCGACGCGCCGTCCGTCAGCG
>Ga0075425_100010129_pt1 | contig 10043 bp, 5 predicted proteins | sample SoiMethybrSBSTD4_FD_75300 | JGI IMG/M metagenome (GOLD analysis project Ga0075425, IMG submission 75300) | Bulk soil microbial communities from a Populus tree surrounding site in Tennessee, USA - Soil MetaG P. TD hybrid SBSTD4 | ecosystem: Environmental > Terrestrial > Soil > Tree plantation...
CACATCGACGACGATCCTTCGACCTCGCCCGGCGTGAGCCAGCGCACCGCCGACGGCTTGTCGGCGCTCATGACTTTGTAATACCAGTCGTGGCCGGGGAAGCCTTCGTGCGCGGCGGTGTCGGCCAGCGACGCTTTCTTGTTTTGCGAGAGCTGCGCGCGATCGTTGCCGGTCGGCGTGACGTAGAAGCGTCCGACGCCGCTCGACTTGAACGGCGGCGCGGGATAGTACGCGGCGCTGTCGATCGCGGCGCGCAGGGGCGGCGGCGTCTCGACGACGTCGAGCTTGTAGTCCGCCGGAATCTCGAAGAGATGCGTCTTGCGTCCGTAGTCGACGAGGCGAAACGCGGCGTCGCGATACCACTCGATGAGCTGCGCATCATCTTTCGGAATCTCGGTGCCGATCAGCGGCCGCCCTCTCGAATCGGCGGCAATGCCTTCGAATGCGGCACGCACCGTCGATGCTGCGTTCGACTGCGGCTCCCATCCGTGATCGCGCCCGATCTTGCGGGCGAGCTGAACGATGTCGCGCCGCGTCTTGTCGATCGTGTCCCACGACTCGTCGTAGAGCTGCGCGGCCGTCTTCTTCACGCGCAGGTTGTTCTTCAGTGCCCAGTCGTATTCCGCTTCGCCGAGCATGTAACGATCGCCGCCGAATTGCGACTTGATGCCGCTTTCGCGCGTGGCGTCGTCGAAGAACGTCTTGGCGATGAAGTCGCGGAATCGGCGATACGCGGCCGCCGCCTTTTTCGAAGCGTCGGCGACTTCGGGATGCTGTTGCGGCAACGTCGACTCGAAGTACTTCGCGTTCTCTTCCGACGTGACGATGCCGTTGCGATAGAGCATGCGAAAGTCGGCGGTGTTCTTGTCCGCAATGCCGGCGCGCAGTTGATCCTCCGCCGTCGCGAGATAGCGCGGCACGTCCTCGAGACGCTTCTTCACCAGCTCCCACTCGCTCGGCGAGGCGAGGCCTTGCAGCTGGAAGTCGATGGCGCGGAACGGCTCGTCGGTGTAGGTGTCGACGGAGCGCTCCTGATATTTGCGAACGGTGTGAAGGTGAAGCTGGAAGCGGATCTGCGCCAGCGCGACGTCGCGATCGATGCGTTGTTGCGGCGTGAGCGAGCTATCTGTGAAGGAGGCGAGCGACTTCTCGAGTCCGCGCAGCCATTCGTCTTCCGCAGTCAGTGCTTTTGCGGAGTGATCGCGAAGGCGGCCGTCCGCGTCGCCGCCGGCGCCGAGGTAGGTGTTGACGACCGGATTGCGCTGCAGAAAGCCGTCGACGTAGTCGTGGAGAACGTCGTCGAACTTCTTCGGCGCGGGCGCCGCAGCAGCGGTGAAGAGGAAAAGGACAAGGATGGAGACGCGTCGCATATGGCGCGAGAGTGTATCGGAGGGGCGGACGGCCTCGTCCGCCCTGCGCGGCGTCGAGCCGCGCGTCCCGCGCGGCAGGGCGGACGAGGCGTCCGCCCCTCCAACTACGCGCGCAGCTTCAACGTCAGGATCTCGTCTCTTCCGCCGAGCGCGCGCTTCAGCAGTGCGCTGATCGCGAACAGCACGAGCGCGACGCCGTACAGCGGAATGATTTCGCTTAGAAGATCAGAGCCGTAGGTTGCGAGTGTCATGTCCATGATCTTTGGACACGCCTTCACGCCGATACGAAACTCGCCTCCTTCTCACTCAGCGCGAGCAGCCGCGTCAGCCAGAGATTCGTGAGCTTCTCGAGCACCGTGTTCTGGCGCAGTCGCGCGCGCAGATTGAGGAAGTCGACCTCGTCGAGATGCTGGTCCTGATTGAAGCAGGAGAAGACGAACGACTCCTTGCCGGTGATCGGATCGACGTGGCGCTGCAGGCATTGCGCGCAGACCTGCTTCATCATGCATTGCATCGGCGAGTTGATCGATCCGATGCCGACGTGCTTCTCGTCGAGGTACGGTGCAAGCACGCCGTGGCGCGCTTCCTTCACCGCTCGCATCATGCCGTCGGATCCGATGGCGAGGAGGCGCGTCCCTTCGCGCAGATCGAATTGCGGGTCGTTCTGCGCGTAGTGCGCCATCGACTGCACGATGTTGCCGACGAATGCGCGATCCTGCGCGCGGCGCGGCACGATCGCTTCGCCTGCGTCGACAGACCAGATCACTTGATGCGTGCCCGCCTCGATCTCGTCGCGTTTGAAGACGTCTTCCTTCTTCTTGTAGCCGGCGAAGTAGACGACTTTGCATCCGTTGTCTTTCAGCGCCCGCGCGATGGAGAAGAGCACGGCGTTGCCGAGGCCGCCGCCGGCGAGGAGGATCGTTTCGTTCTTCGGGATCTCTGTCGGCGTTCCGGTCGGTCCCATGACGACGACCGGCTCTCCGCTCTCTAGCTTCGCGCAGAGTCGCGACGATCCCCCCATTTCGAGAATGATCAGCGAGAGGAGTCCGCGATCGGGATCGGTCCAGGCTCCGGTGAGAGCGATCCCTTCCATCGACAGCTTCGTGCCGTCGACTTCGCGCGCGTACGTCTCGAAGTTCTGGAGGCGGAAGAACTGTCCCGGCTCGAAGTGCCGTGCGGCGAACGGCGCGCGCACGACCACCTCGACGATCGTCGGCGTCAGCCGATTCACTTGATGCACATGAGCGATGAGCGCGTCATCGAGCAGCGACGTCAGCTCGCGCCAGCGGTCGTCGCGCTCTTCCTGCTTCGATGCATCGAGGTTGCGCAGGTCGTCGGCGAAGAGATCGACGATCTCGGGATAGCCGTCTTTCGCCGACGCCATCGCCTTCACGACGTTGCCGGCGTAGATCGGATGGTTGTCGCCGTAGAACGTGATGAGCTTCTTGTGATCGCGCGGATGTTGATAGGAGGTGAAGAATCCCTCGCCTTCGATGAGCTCCGCTCCCGAGCGCGCGAACGACTGGAAGAACTGCTTCCACTTGTCGAGCTTGAACGTGCCGGGATGCTCTTTCTCGTAGATGACGTTCGGGCTCGTGCCGGCGGCGACCATGACCGATCGCGCCGGCAGCTCGACGATGTTGCCGGAGTCTTTCCAGCGTCCGTCTTCGACGATCTGCTTTTCGAAGACGATCGACTTCACGTGTCCGAACTCGTCGCCGACCGCTTCCACCGGCGAGAGGTTCTCGGCGTAATAGATGCCTTCCTCGAACGACTTCACGACCTCTTCGTAGTTGAGGCGATACGCAGGGGAGTCGAGCAGCGATTTGCGGTACGCGATGGTGACGCCGCCCCAGCCGCGCACGAGCGGAATGAAGTCCGGCTTCTCGCCGGCGTTCGCAGCGCGCTCGCGCTCTGCCCGCACGGCGCGACCATGGGCGAGGAACTCGTCGAGAATCGCGAGCTCTTCGACGTCGTATCCGCGACGAACGGTTTCTTCGCCGAGCTCCGCGGAGAGCGTCTCGTAGCGAGCCAGCGTCTTCTCTACTTGCAGTGGATAGTAGGCGAGCAGCTCGGTGGCCGTGTCGATGGCGGTCAGTCCACCGCCGATCACCACCGCCGGTAGACGAACTTGCAAGTTCGCCATCGATGAGTTCTTGAACGCGCCGGTCAGTTGCAGGGCCATGAGAAAGTCGGACGCCTTGCGAATGCCGCGAATGAGGTTGTTCTTCATCCGGACGATCGTCGGCGTGCCGGCGCCAGCGGCGATGGCGATGTGATCGAACCCAAGCTCGTCGAACGCGTCTTCGATGGTGATGGTGCCGCCGAAGCGCACGCCGCCGAACATCTTCAGATTCGCTTTGCGCTCCAGGGCGATGCGAATGACCTTGAGGAAGTTCTTGTCCCAGCGAACGGTGATGCCGTACTCCGACACGCCGCCGAATCCGGCCAGGATGCGGTCATCGAGCGGATCCCACAGCTCTTTCGCATCCTTGATCGGCTCGTTGAGATAGCGCTCCGGAAGCGGCTCGATCTTCAGCCCGTCGATGGCGACGACGCCGAAGCCTTCGTTGGCGAGATAGTGCGCGAGTGTGTAGCCGGCGGGGCCGAGTCCGACGACGAGCACGTTCTTTCCGTTGTACGGCAGCATCAGCGGACGCCGCACGTTCAGCGGATTCCACATGGTCAACAGCGAGTAGATCTCGAAGCCCCACGGCAAGTAGAGAACGTCGGTGAGCACGCCGGTCTCGATCTGCGGGATGTTGACGGGATCTTGCTTTTGAAAAATGCAAGAGCGCATGCAGTCGTTGCAGATGCGATGACCGGTGCCGGGGCACATCGGGTTGTCGATCATCACCATCGCCAGCGCGGCGATCGCTTCGCCGCCGGCGCGCAGCAGGTTCATCTCGCCGATCTTCTCGTCGAGCGGGCAACCTTCCAGCGGAACGGTGAGCGGGCTGCGTTTGTACGTTCCGTCTTTCTCCTGGAATCCGTGCGCGCAGGAGTCTTTCTTTCGCTCGTGGCAGAAGATGCAGTAGTTCGCTTCGTCGGTGATCTGTCGCGGCGTGTAGCGCGGATCGGTGAGCTTGAATCCGTCGCGGCGGCGGAACTCGTGCGGGTGTCCGCCGAATCGAACGTCGTCGACCGGCTCGGACGGCACGAGCTTGTCGAAGATCATCGGCTTGGGCAGCCGGAACGACGTCCATCCTTCGAACGCGCCGTCTTTCCAGCGCGCCGCCGTCCAATCGACGAGGAGGTCGGTCAGTCGATGCAGCGCGGCGGCGGCGCGCTCGAGTGCTTCGGGCGAGTCGCCTTCGTTGCGCTGGCCGAGGGCCTCGCGAAGTTGCGCGAGCGCTTCGCGCGTCTCCGCTGAGGGGGAGTAGGCCTTTGCGCCGCGCGGGAACTCGCGCTCGAGATCGACGAGGCGGTTTGCGGTGATCGCCAGCGCGTACTCGAAGTCGCCGTCCCATCCGCCGCTGACGGTGCGAATGAGGGCGATCGCGTCGTCGTTACTGACGGCGCCGGGCTGCTGCACTTTCGCCACTTTCTTGGCGACGAATTCCTTCTTGAACTTCGCCACCTGCCCGTCGCGCGCGGCGCGCTGGCGCAGCGGCGTCTCGTCGCTGCCGAAGAGCTGCCCGAGGAAAGTGCCGACACAGCGGCTGACGTCGATGAGAAGCGCGGATTCCTGCGGCTCGTCGAGTCCGCCGCGAGCGATGCCGCTGTGGATCGCGTCGCGGTAGCTCTTGAAGCGCGCGAAGAGATCACGATCGTTCGTTCGAACGTGATCGTCGAACGCGAGCGCAAGATCGTTGAGGCGACGAATGTCGCGGAGATCCGAGTAGACGAACGGCTCAATTCCGAGTTTCACGTGAGCTCCAACAATCGAAATGCTGCCGTTGATTCTGAACGCATCGCGCGGCCCGCGAATCGGCCCGCCGCACAGGAGATTGTGACAGTCATTACAGCGTCTCCGGTTTTCGCCGGATGTAGATCGTCTTGTCGATCGATGCATGCACGACGCCGTCGCGGTCGGCGAGATCGATCGTGTAGACGCGATCGATCGGCTCGCCGCTTTTCGTCATCTCGCGAATCGTGTCGAGCTCCGCGTCATCGATTTTGAATGTTGCGTAGAGCGTCGAGCGTCCCGGCTTGCGGAAGCGGATCGCCGCCGCCTTGTCCCAGACGACGTAGTCGCGGCCGAGAATCTTCATCAACATGATCATGTACATCGGGTCGACGCAGGCGTAGATGCTGCCGCCGAAGATCGTGCCGACGTAGTTGCGCGTGCGCCACGACAGCGGCAGCTCGACGCGGACTTCACGGAAATCACCGGCGACGTAGGTGACGTTCGCGCCGGTTCCCCACCACGCCGGGAAGAACTTGAACTTCCATCGCATCCATCGCGCTTCGCGGGACTCAGGCATGACGTTCGTCCATCGCGCCGCCCGCCCCTCCAGGCCCCTCGCTCACGCTCGGGGCGACACTCAACCAGAGCAGCGTCGCGATCGTGACGGCGATGACGATGAACGCGTTCACCTGCAGATCGCTGCGGTTCTGCATCAGCATCGCGGCGCTCTGCAGCGCCATTGTGGCGAAGATTGCCGTCGGCCATGCCAGCGCGTTGTCGCCGAGGATGAAGCGCGCGATCGTCCAGACGGTGACGGCGAGCACGATCGAGCGGATGATCATCAGGAGCATCTGCTGCGGCATCGCACCGGCGTCGAGCGCTGCACAGAAAATGGTCGCAACGGCGATCGTGTCCCGCGCCCACGTCGGGATCGGCAGCGAGCGCAGCGACACCGTGAGCATCATCATGATCGCCGAGCCGACGACCGCGTCGTAAAGCGCCTCGCCGATCACGATCACCGACGGCCACGACAACGCGACGAGCGGTGACGCTTCGATCGAGACGTCGGCGGCGGCGGGGAACTGCAGCGCGATGAGATGCATCACACCGCGAACGACGGCGAAGAACGCCACGGCGGAGATCGCGGCCACCGCAGCGCTGCGGCCGAAGCGCGCCCGCGACTCGCGGCGCAAGAGATCGAGCGCATACGGCAGCGCGGCGTCGATTGCCGCAAAGGCAAGGAAAAGCATGCCGATGCGCACGGCGCCGTCGCGAATGACGTCGATGACGATCGACGCGGTGAACGTCTCCCACTTCACCGACGTGTTGTAGCCGAAGAGATTCCGTTCGTACGCGGTGGCGATGCCGAGAATCGGAATGATCGACATCGCCAGCGTCCATCGAAACGCGCGAGACCATTCCGGCCGCCGTCGCGTGGCCGTGACGACGAAGCCGCCGATGACGAGTCCGAGGAGTCCGATGATGCCGATGATCTTCAGCACCTTCAGCGCGACGGTCGCGATCGTCTCATTCGCCGCCTCCCGGTAGACGGAGTCGGGCACTTTGATCGTCGTCGTCAACTGCGTGACGTCGGAGCCGGCCACGCGCACGCTCACGCGGCGAAATGCCTGGGCGGCGATCGGCGGCTGTTCGTCGAAGTGAAAGAGCCAGTCGCGTCGATTGGGCTGTTGAAAATTGAGCGCTTCTTTCAATGCGAAGCGTGAGACGTCGAGGCGATATTGCGCGAACGCGGCGCGCGCGATCGGCAGCGCTTCCGCTTCTTCGAGTCGCGCGCCGGGCCCGTTCTCCGCTTGATACTTGTGATAGCCGATCACCTGCGCTTTGCGCGGGTCGACTTCGACGAACGCTTCTTCTTTCTGCGACGGCGTGAAGAAGCGCACCGTCCACGTCGCCGCTTCGACGCGATTCGCGAACACGTCGAGGAGTTGCTGCGTCGTCACGCCGTTGCGCAGGAGATACGACGCCGCGGTGCCGTCGAAGCCGGCCGGCCCGCCGCCATCTTCGCGCGGCGAATGCACGTCCCACGACCTGAAGCCTTCGAGCGTCGTGGCGATGACGCGGTCGAAACGCGTGCGCGTTCGCGCGTCGACGTGTTGTTTGGCGAGTGTTTTCGCCGCCTCTTCCGTTGTGCGGTAATCGACGACGTCTTGAGCCGACGGTGGGCGATAGATCATCAGCACCACGGCGGCAATGAGAAGAGCGATGCAGATCAGCACGCGCTTCGGCGTGACGAAGATCGCAGGAGGGAGCTCGGCATGCTCTCGCGCTTGCGCTGCCGCCGGCGGCGGCGACACAGGGAGCGTGGCATTGGACAAATCCTCATCCGGCTCGAAGCCGCCGCGCCTCATGTAGAGCACGATCGAGATCAGCATCGGAAACGCGAAGATGAGCGACGATGCCGCGGCCGACAGGATGTAGTACGTGTTGTGCGACCGGAACAGCAGCATCGCGCTGTAGAACGCGTCGATGGTGAAGTGCCAGATCAGCAGTGGCAGCAGTCCGAATCTCTGGAAGAGGAATCCGATGGCGACGCCGGCGACGCCGACTTCGACTCCGCGGATGTAGAACGGCTGATTCGGATACGTGGCGTGTCCGAATCCCCAGATGAATCCCGCCAGCACGATCGCCGCGACGCGCGATCGAAGCACGCGGTCGAAGAACGGAATCGAGAATCCGCGCGACAGAAACTCTTCGGACAGCGCGGGAAAAAATCCGGCGAAGAGAATCGCCACCCATGGGATGGCGGTGTTCAGGATGTCGTCGTACGGAACCTCCGCCGGCGACCAGGCGCCGAACTTCGACGCCACGATGTAGAAGATCACCTGGTACGCGACGAAGATCCCGACGAGCGTGTACGCGAGAACGAACGAGCGGAAGACGCGCTTCGATCGCAGTCCGCGCAGCGACCAGATCCGCGGGAGCGCAAGCTGCTGCGGCGCGCTCTCGCGAAAGAGCACTTCGCCGGCGCCGGCGATCACCATCAGCAGCATGGCGTTGCCGACGGCCTGCACGAGCACGCCGACGGTGTACTGCACGATGAACGCGCTGAACGTCATCGTCGTGGCGTAACTCGCCAGCGCTTGCGGATACGAGTTGAGCCCGTTGCCGACGACGAGAACGAACGTGATCGCGCCGATGCCGAGGATGAAGCGGAGCGGGATGTCGCCGCGCCGCAGCCGGATGATGAAGACCACGAGTGCGGCGATGCCGGTGATGGAGAACAGGACGAAGTCGAGTTGGCCGGTGACCGAGTTCTTCGATCGCAGTTCGGCGTACGAGCGCGACCACGCGTCCGGAACACGCACGCGCACTTTGTAGTCGCCGATCATGTTGCCGTCGACGACGATCGTCGTGCGCAGCGGCGCGCCTGCGGGATGAAGCGTCTTCGAGTCCCAGGTGAAGATCCGCTGCATGCGGTGCGGCAGTTGCCGCTCGCTCTGCGCGACGAGTTGAAGATCGGCGACGCGCGATCCGAGAAATCGCTCCGCCATCGCGCGCGCCGCAATCGGATCGAGCGACGGGAGCGCGCGCTCTTCGGCGATGTGATGCGTGAACGCAGTCACCTCACCGGTCGGCGCGACGTCGACCGCGTACTCCTCTTCCACCGACGGCGTGAACCAGCGGTGATGCCACCACCACAGCCGCACGTCGCGCTGCATCACTTCGCGCGCTCTGTCGAGCGTCAGCGTGCGCTCGAGGAACGTCTTCGCGTCATCGTCGCCGTCGAACATCGCGGTGTGACGCATCGCGCGCGTGTCGATCTTTTCGCCGTCGAGCACGCGCTGCGCAATCGCCACCGAGCTATCCCGGTCATACCGAAAATCGATCGACGCCTCGGGGAACGCGCGCGAGAACCACGTCGTGGCGACGGCGATGGAGACCGCGAAGAGCGCGATGCACGTCGCGAGAAAACGCCAGTCGCGTCGGGTGAGGCGCTCCACTGGGCGGTATTCTGACTCAGAACGACAGGTGAATCCCGACGCCGCGCCGCACCGGAATGATCGTCACATGAGCGTGACCTGCGGTGATCGCGTTCGCCGTGGCGCGGCCGATCAGCGCGCCCGCGACGACGTCCGACGGAAAGTGTACGTTGTCGTGCACGCGCGCGAGGGCCACGCTCGTCGCGAGCGCGTACGCGATCACCGGCACCGCCGGTTTGTCGCGATAGTCGGTAGCGATCGCAGTCGCAATTGCGAATGCACTCGTCGCATGACCGGAAGGGAACGACTGGTTGTCCGATCCATTCGGCCGCTCGCGCCGCGCGATCTTCTTTCCCGCCTTCGTCACGAATGATGCGAGAACGGACGACTCGAACGCGTCGACTCCGGCATTCGTCATCCGCTGATCGCGCGTCAACCATCCGGCGCCGATCATCACGAACGTCAGCTCTTCGCCGCGTCCACCGCCGAGGGGAGTGATGTTGGTGAAGAACTGATCGTGACCGATGCGCTGCACGTCGCGCAGCAGTCGCCGATCTTCCGCGTGCACGGCCAGAACGAGCGCCACGCCTTCACCGAATCGCGTCCACTCGTGCGCGCGCCAATGCAGCGGCGCGGTGATGTAGGAGCGAACGTCGTCGGCGACTTTCGACGGCTGCGCGAACGCCGGCAGGGCGATGAAAATCAGAGCAAGCCAGTGAGCACGAAGTCGGCGATCTGTTCGGCCTGATCCGCGGGGCTGTATTCCTTCTCCGAGAGAATCCATGACGTCACCATCTCATCGAGGATTCCGAACACGCTCTTCGCCACGAGCTGCGGATGCAGATTGCGGCGGAAGACCCCTTCGTGCTGGCCGTACTCCAC